>ERZ831634.343-NODE-343-length-58532-cov-49.201806_pt1 | contig 58532 bp, 58 predicted proteins | sample MGYA00519953_ERZ831634 | MGnify/ENA primary metagenome ERZ831634 (study PRJEB31850, sample SAMEA3708718) | human gut metagenome | biome: human gut; feature: human-associated habitat; material: faeces | place: China | collected 2014 ... | reverse complement strand
GCTTCCTTTCACCGTCAGGTACCTTTTCTCCATCCCGCTCCGGCAGCCGCACATAACAGATAACATCAAACCGTACAAGTCCTTCGTTGATTTCCTGATTTTCCGTGTTTAATCCGACCACACGCTGCCCATTTTCTTCCCAGGCGGCATTGGTCAGTCCCGGCTCCACTGGCACCTTGCTGATGTAAGGCTCCCCTTCAATGTAGGGAATGATGTCTTTCGGCTTCATTCCCCGGAAAGCTTCCACGGATTTTGCCAGAATGTTGGCTATGATGAATTTCTGCCCTGCGATGTTTTTGGCATGTTCATCGTACTGCGCTTCTTTCCCGGAAGCGCTTACTGCATTCTTCAGTTCTCTAATCACGTTTTCCTCCTTAGATAAATTTTGTTGTTCTTGGGTTCTAAGCAGGAATTCTTGAATTTTTAGACACCGGCGAGCGCCGGCAAAAGAAAATTAGAAAAAAGAAGTATCTGCTTATGAAAAAGAGTATATCTTAGTTTATCTGATTGTGCAAGCATAAATTTACGAAAAATAAAAAAGACTATTTCCTGCAGCAGATACCCTTCTCCGGTATCCGTCGCGGGAACAGTCTTTTTTTCTTATCTTTTTCTACAGAAAGCCTATACCATCATAGCGGCTTCTTCTGCATATTTTTTAATATTGGAGGCATTGACATACTTCTTGAAGTGGTCGCCGTTTACCACAACGAGAGTCGGCGCCTGCATAATGCCGTAACGCTGTACCAGCTCCATATTTTCTTCCGCATCAATTACCACGTACTTTTCATTCTTTAAGTATTCCTTGGCAAGTTTGCAGTTCGGACAGGTCTTGGTGGTGAAAAGGTACTTCACATCCTTAGGCTCCTCTACGGAAACTTCTACCTCGTCCGCATAGTTGGTCAGCTTTACCATGGTCTTTACGGGACGCTTCAGAACGGAATGGTCCACATCGTACTCTTTACGGTTTGCGTACTCCTGCAGCTTGCCGTCGTTCCAGTTCTGTACCGGTCTGTAGTAGCCGGTAATACGGCTGTAAACCTCGGTAGGCTGTCCGCAGTGAGGACATACTGCCACTTCTCCTGCCAGATAACCGTGCTCCTTACAGATGGAGTAGGTGGGAGAAAGCGTATAGTAAGGTAATTTATAGTTGTCCGCAATGGTTTTTACCAGATTTGCGGCCGCTTTCCAGTCGGGAAGCTTTTCTCCTAAGAACGCATGGAATACGGTGCCGGAGGTATACAGGGTCTGTAAATCATCCTGAATATCCAGTGCATCGAAAATATCGGTAGTGTAATCCACGGGCAGATGGGAGGAGTTGGTGTAATAAGGGGTATCTCCCGGCTTGCCTGCGGTCTTGATTGCCGGCCAGCGCTTTCTGTCGTGCTTTGCCAGACGGTATGCGGTACTTTCCGCCGGTGTCGCTTCCAGATTATAAAGGTCGCCGTACTGCTCCTGATAATCGGACAGACGGTTTCTCATATGATTCAGCACTTCCTTGGTAAATTCCTGGGTCCTCTTGTCGGACATGTCCGCACGGAGCCAGTTGGCATTCAGTCCCACTTCGTTCATACCGATCAGACCGATGGTGGAGAAATGGTTGTCAAAGGTGCCTAAGTATCTTCTGGTGTAAGGATACAAGCCCTCTTCCAGAAGCTTGGTAATTACGCCTCTCTTAATCTTTAAGGAACGCGCCGCAATGTCCATCATACGATTCAGTCTTGCGTAGAACTCGTCCTTATTGGCGGACAGATACGCAATACGTGGCATATTGATGGTAACAACGCCCACACTGCCGGTGCTTTCGCCGGAACCGAAGTAACCGCCGGTCTTTTTGCGAAGCTCTCTTAAGTCCAGACGCAGTCTGCAGCACATGCTTCGTACATCGGAAGGCTGCATGTCGGAGTTGATATAGTTGGAAAAATACGGAGTGCCGTATTTGGAAGTCATTTCAAACAAAAGACGGTTGTTCTCATTGTCGGACCAGTCAAAATCCCTCGTAATGGAATAGGTGGGAATGGGATACTGGAAGCCGCGTCCGTTGGAGTCGCCTTCAATCATGGTCTCAATAAATGCCTTGTTGACCATGTCCATTTCCTTCTTGCAGTCCTTGTATTTGAAATCCATTTCCCTGCCGCCTACGATAGCCGGAAGCTCTGCCAGGTCATCGGGAACCGTCCAGTCCAACGTAATATTGGAGAAGGGTGCCTGGGTGCCCCATCTGCTGGGGGTATTGACACCGTAAATAAAGGCTTCTATGCACTTCTTTACTTCCGGATAAGCCAGATTGTCCGCCTTGACAAAAGGCGCCAGATAAGTATCGAAGGAGGAGAAAGCCTGCGCTCCCGCCCACTCGTTCTGCATGATGCCTAAAAAGTTTACCATCTGGTTGCAGAGCACGGATAAATGCTTTGCCGGTGCAGAGGTAATCTTGCCGGTGATGCCGCCGAGTCCTTCTTTGATAAGCTGTTTCAGTGACCATCCGGCACAGTAGCCTGTGAGCATGGACAAATCATGGATATGAATATCCGCATTGCGGTGTGCGTCCGCAATTTCCTGGTCGTAGATTTCGGAAAGCCAGTAATTGGCTGTTACCGCACCGGAATTGCTTAAGATAAGACCGCCTACGGAATAAGTAACGGTTGAGTTTTCTTTTACACGCCAGTCTTCCACTTTTACATAGCTGTTGACCACATCCTTGTAGTCTAAGATTGTGGACTTCATGGTACGCATTTTTTCCCGCTGTTTGCGGTATAAAATGTAAGCCTTGGCTACATCCTCATAGCCGGCCTGTCCCAATACCTTCTCCACACTGTCCTGGATATCCTCCACGCTGACAGCTCCGTCCTTAATCTTGTCCTGAAAGTCCGCAGACACACGAAGTGAAAGCAGGTCCACGATGTCGTTTGAGTACTGCATTTCCGTAGCCGTAAATGCCTTCATAATGGCATCGTTAATCTTGCTTAATGTGAAGTCCACCCTTTCACCATCTCTTTTAATAACCTGTAACACGAAAGTCCCTCCCTTTCAAACGCTATGCACTTATAGTATCATCTCGTCTTAGGGAAGTCAATGCTAACCCACAAGATATTGTGGGTTAATTATTTCACAATCGCAAAATATGCATATTGGCGGCATTTTGGGGCTTTTAAACTTTTTACCGGCTAACGGGTGGACAAAAAGCCGTATTCCCTCTTTGCGGTCTCGTCATCCGGGTAAGTAGCCAGATAATTCTGCAAAAGTGCGGCTGCCTGGTTGTAATTTCCCAGGTATTCGTATGCCACGATTTCATTGAAGGAAAGGGTCTGCATCATGCCGTTGTCGGGTATCTGCATTGCCTTCTGGAACGCATCCAGCGCCGGTGCATACTGCTCCTGTTTTAAATAGCAGAGACCCAGCTGGTTATAAAGCTCTGCGGTGCCGTCCTTCTGTGTCAGATATGCTGTGTACACATTGGTAATGGCATAGTTGTAGTCGCCGGTGGCTTCGTACGCCATGCCTAAATACAAATAGACGCCGGAATCACCCGGAGCTGCATTTTTGGCCTCTTCCAGATCAAGCTGCGCTGTTTCGTAATTTTCCAGATAATAATTGATCCGTCCCCTGTCAAAGGCGCTCATTTTTGCGGAACGCTCCGTCAGCGCCTGGCTTAAATACTCTTCGCCCCATTCCCGGTAGCCGTTGTCGCGGAGCACCTCATAGACATGAATCAGTCTGTCGTAGTTCTCCGGCTCTAATCTGATTACCCGGTCAAAATCAGCTCTTGCCCCCTGGTAATTGTTTAACACAAGCTCCACATAACCGCGTAAATAGGCGGCATCCGTGTGGTTGGGATACAGCTCCAGAATGGCATCGTAAATTTCCTTTGCCTTCTCATTATTTCCTATTTTCTGGTATGCGGTTGCCAGATACAGGTTGACATCCACATCCATTTTTTCCACCACACCGTCCGACAGGGCAAGACAGTCCTCCAGATAAGTAACGGCATCCTCATAGTTGGTCTGACCGATGCTGGCAATGCCCCTTCCCCGGGCAATCAGCCGGGCATCCTCCCCGTTATTTTCGGCAGCAGAAAAGCAGGCCATTGCTTCTTCATAATCCATATCCGCAACAGCCTGCATTCCCTTTTGTATTTCGGTATCGGCAGTCTTTGCACCACAGCCGGCAAACAGGGCTCCGCACAATAAAACGGTGGCGAACGCCATGCCCCTCTGTATGCTGTTCTGACTGCCTTTTTTTATTTTCTTCCTCATATTGCAATTCCCTCTTTATCTGATACGGTATTTACCGGATAACTTCTTTCTCTGTAAAATATCTTATCATAAAAGAATAGGCATTGCCACAGGAAAAACTCTTAATTATTTTATTTGTTCTGAGAACTTTAGTCCAGAGAACTTTAGTTCTCTATTCCCTCCGTACGGTAAATGAACTTCACCTGTCCTGCCATGTCATCGGCAATGCCGGCGTAGTTGTTGTAATCCTTCGATACATCTGCCGTTGCTTTCAGGCGGGCTGCAAAGGTGTCTAAATCCTCACCCAGGGACTCGGTTAAGTCGCCGATACCTTTTTCATTTAAGGTAGAAAGTCCGTCGGAAAGCTTTCCGGCGCCGTCCCGGAGCTCGGTGATGCCGTCAATCAGTGCGGGAGCGGACTTCTGCATGGTATCCAGACCGCTTGAAAGTTCTGTGGTGCCGTCTGCCAGTTTTCCGGCTCCTGCGGCAAGTTCATTGGCTCCGCTGTATAAAGTAGAGGCTCCGTTAGCGGCAGCATCCACACCTGCGGTATAGGTCTTTAATCCGGTGTAGAACTGGTTGTAGCTGTCAAGCTGGCTCTTTAAGGATTTAAGCTGGGTGACAGCGCCTGATGCCTGACCTATGGAATTCATGGTTTCGTTAATCTTAGCCTGCATAGCGTTTTCGGTTTCGGTATCAATCTTCTGCTTGATGGCATCGGACTCCATGGTAGCCGCTACCATGGCATCGATTTCGCTCTGCTTGGATGCCATGCCCGCCTCAATGGCGCTCTCTATGGCTGTCTGGGTTGCTTCGTCCACGCTGCCTGCTGCCACTGCGGCGTCATATTCCTCTTTGGAGGAAAATCCGTAAGTGGAAAGTACGGCGGTTTCCACGCCCTGACGGTTCTGTGCCGTAACACTTTCGGTAACGGACTTCTTAACGGCTGCGGTTACCGCTGCGCGGAACTGGGGCTCGTTGGCTCTTACCTGTTTCTCCACATCTTCCCTGGACATGCCTGCCGCACCGTTTAATTTGGTAATGGCGTCCGTAAGTACCTGGGAGTAGTTTCCTATGGTCAGCGCCGGAAGTCCCAGACCGGAACCGGAAAGCTGGCTGTTTGCCTGTGCCAGCAGGCTGTTGAATACGGTTTCGGCGCCTTTGTTTAAGGCAGCGCTGTTGGCGCTTAATTTCTGCAGACCGTTGTTTAATTCGGAAGCCCCGCCTGCGAGCTTGGCCGCACCGGTATTTAAGGTTGCCATGCCTTCTTTCACGGTTTTGGCGCCTGCTGCCAGCTTGTCAATACCGTCCGTCAGCTCCTTTGATTTTTCCAGTAATGTGCAGAGTCCGTCATAAAGTTGTTCGGATCCGTCGGAAAGCTGTTCAAACGCATCGGTAATCTGGTCTGCCACATCCCGTAAGGAATCGGTATCCACATCTTCCACTTCCACCTTATTGAAAATTTCATTGGTGGCAATGGTCATGGCGGTGGTCAGGGAAAAGTCCTTCACATCCGCCTCCACTTCCACATAGTCGGGAATATTTAACTTGTCGTCATCCAGCGCAAGGTTATCCTTAAGACCCGGAAGGGCGATGCCCACAACCGCTTCGTGGCTGCCGTCGTTGATGAGACGTCCGTTCGTCACTTCCACATTGCTGAATACATCATCATCTAAAATCATGCCGGTCAGCACGGCAAAGGGAACGTAGATTTTTTCTTCCTTACCGTCGATTTCCACATTTTCATACTGGTTGTTTTCGTAATCGAAACGAATGACCACATGGCCGCTCTTGCCGGCAAGCTCCTCCGCTGTTACCTCCTTACCGTCCAGTGTGTAAGTCACCTTTAAGGTAACCGGCAGCTCCTTGTCGGAAGTACCCTGGTAATAAACATCCTCGCCGTCCGTGGTCCAGACTCTCATATTGTCCTTGTCCATGGTATAGGTGGCATTGCCTTTGGTGATTTCCGCATCGGAAAGCTCTGTCTTGTCGGAAACGGTATCGTTGTTTTCCGGATTTTTAATCCAGTCGCTGACAATGATGCGGGATGCCTTGCCGTCTGCTCCGGCAATGACGTAAACGGTTTCATCCTTACTGATTTTGCCGTCCTCTTCTACCTTTCGGATGAGGTCGGATACGGAAGCGTCCTTGACGTCCTCCACTAATTTATCAAGGGAAGAAGTATCCGGTTCCGTGCTTTCTTCGCTTTCTGTTTCTATGGCAGTTTCCGTGCCTTTATTGCCGGCGGCATATACACCGGCTCCCACACTGCCTGCCAGCAGTGCAGCCGTTAAAACGATTCCAAGGGATTTTACCCACATTTTTTTCATAATGATGTTTCCTCCTTTTTGTTTAACTTCATACCAAGTGTCGTAGCCAGAACTACCTTTTCACAGAGCATCAGCAGTGCCGGCAGAATAAAGATAACGCAGAGCATACTGATAATGGCGCCTCTTGCCATCAGCATACACATGGAGCTGATAATATCGATATCGGAATAAACCGCTACGCCGAAGGTGGCGGAGAACAGTCCCATACCACTGACAATAATGGAAGGAATTGCCGTAGCCAGCGCTGTGGAAACAGCCTGCTTTTTGGTCTTTCCGGATAATCTTTCCGCTTTGTAACGGGTGGTCATCAAAATCGCATAGTCTACGGTTGCACCTAACTGGATGGTGCTGATACAGATAGGAGCGATAAACGGCAGCGACTGACCCATAAAGTGCGCCAGACCCAAGTTGATGAATACGGCAAGCTCGATAACCGCAATCAGGATAACCGGCAGGGAAATACTCTTTTCCACGATTAAAATAATGATAAAGATGGCAACGATGGAAACCGCATTGACGACCTGGAAGTCATGGTTTGTGGTTTCAATCATATCCTTCATACAGGGCGCCTCGCCGATTAACATGCCGGTGGGGTCGTACTTCTTTAATATGGTATTCAGGGAGTCAATCTGTTCATTTACTTCATCACTTGCTACCTTGTACTCGGAGTTAATCAGAAGCAGCTCCCACTTGTCACTCTTTAAGATACTGACAATGCTGTCCGGCAGCATTTCCTCCGGCACCTGGGCGCCTACCACGCTTTCCAGTCCCAGCACATATTTAATACCGGGCACCTCTTCCATTTCCTTTGTCATGGAGCGGACATCCTTGGGAGATACGGATGCATCTACCAGGACCATATGGGTGGAAGCAATGTCAAACTCTTCGGAAAGCTTCGTATTGGCAATGACATACTCCATATCCTCCGGCAGGCACTGGCCCATGTCGTAATACACTTCGTCGTTGGTCTTGTTGTTGCCGTAAATGGCAATGGGCATCAGAATGACAAAGATAATCAAAAATACCGGGAAAATCTTCACGATGCCGCCCGCCGCCTTATCCATATTGGGAATGAGGCTCTTGTGCTTTGTTTTCTGCAACGGCTTATCCAGCATCAAAATCAGGGACGGAAGCACCGTTACACAGCCGATAACGCCGAACAATACACCCTTCGCCATAACAATGCCCAGGTCACGGCCCAGGGTAAAGGACATAAAGCAAAGGGCAATGAAGCCTGCTACGGTGGTTAAGGAGCTGCCCACAACGGAAACCAGGGTTTCGTGAATGGCAACCGCCATTGCCTGCTTATGGTCATCATAATGGGTAATCTGCTCGTTGTAGCTGTGCCACAGGAAAATGGAATAGTCCATGGTAACGGCAAGCTGCAGGACCGCCGACAGCGCTTTGGTTATGTAGGAAATCTCTCCAAAGAAATAGTTGCTGCCGAGGTTTATTAAAATCATGGCGCCGATGCTGGCTAAGAATACAAACGGTACCAGGAAGCTGTCCAAAAGAACAATCATTGCCACACAGGCAAGGGCTACGGCGATGCCTACATAAATGGGCTCTTCTTTTTCACACAAATCCTTTAAGTCCGTAACCAGAGCGGACATACCGGATACAAAGCACTGCTTTCCGGCGATGCTCCGGATTTCCCTTATGGCATCCATGGTCACATCCGCCGATGTGGCGCTGTCAAAGAAAACCGCCATCATGGTAGCATCCGAGGTATTAAATTCGTTGTAAATCTTATCGGGAAGAAGCTCCATGGGAACGGAAACATCCATCAAGGAATCATACCAGATAACGGACTCCACATGCTCCACGCCCTCGATTTTTTCCTTCAGGGCGGAAACCTCCTTCGGGGTCATATCTTCCACAATGAGCAGGGAAAACGCTCCCTTTCCAAAGTCATCCAAAAGTTCATTCTGTCCGATTACCGTGTCCATATCCTCGGGCAGATAATTGAGCATATCATAGTTAATTCTGGTGCCGGCCATTCCCAGTACGGAGGGAATGAGCAGAAGCACCGTTATGATTACGATTGCCACACGGTGCTTTACCACCGCTCTTGAGAAACGCATGTTTTACTCCTCACTTTCTGTCTTACATTTATCACTCAGTCAATAATATCCGGCTGCTGATAGCGTATAATTTTTACTGCCGTAATGGCTGTGCTGATATTTAAGATGCCCTCCAGCAGCAGGCAGATGCCCAAAAGCACGGTCAGGAAGGACGCACTGACGGCAGGTTTTAGAATCAGTACAATGCCAAATGCTGCGGCAATGACGGCAAATGCAAAAATAAGCCACCATTCCCTGATGCCGAATCTTTTGGCATCCAGGGACATCTGCATCTTGAACAGACCGTCCGAAAGCACCGCAATCCCCAAAATCACACAGATAAAATTCATCAGGTTGGAGGGATTCTTAAAAAGCATGATACCTAAGATAATCGTCAGGATACCGAAGGCTAAATCATACTGGAACGCCAGACGGTACAGGTCCTTGGAAAAATAACCCAGGATTTTCACAACACCGAACAAAATCATCAGGATACCGCAGAGAATACCGATCACCTTTTCGGAGATACCCGGAAATATAATCAGTAAAATACCTAAAACACAAAATAAAACCGATATGCCGATGTAAGCGATTTTCGCTGTTTTTAAGGAATTTACAGAACGCATACAAAACACCTCCTCATCTCTTTTGATATAGGCAGTATAATGCAGGATGTTCCTTCTTAAAATGGTCATAAAAACGGCACTGTTAAATTTTCAGGCTTGCCCTCTGCAATGTATAAATTTAGGTTGTTCCGGAAAGAATGTAAAAAAAATAGACATTTCTTCCGAAATGCCTAAATTTCTTTGTCTTTTATTTTCTGTTTCCTTATTTAGCCGCCGCATCCGCCACACAACGGGAAATCATCTCATCCACCATACCCCTGCGCAGCTCGCAGAGCCGCCTGAAAGGCTCCCTGATATCCTCTTTCATTTCCTGGTTCATCCAGTCCATAATCTGACCGAAGCATTCGCATTTATAAAAACGGACAATTATTTCCTTGTCCTTTCCGGAAATGACTTTATCTTCTAAAACCGTATTCACATAAGCGGTCACCACGTGGTTGCACACATCCATCAGATATTGCTCGTAGATATCACGGTTGGCAGAATGATAAATATGTAAAACTGCCCTTTTATTCTGCATGGCAAAGGAAATAGCCACATCCAGGCATTGTTCCATGGAATCGATGGTCGGATACTCTTCCATGATACGTCCGGCCTCTTCTATAATGATTTCCTGCAGCAGGGTAGGAATGTCCGTAAAGTGATAGTAAAAGGTATTACGGTTGACTCCGCAGTCCTCCACGATATCCTTCACCGTAATCTGGTGAAGCGGTTTTTCATTCAATAATTTAATAAAGGACTCTTTAATTGCCTTTTGGGTAAAATTAGGCATTGGATACCTCCTGTCTTTTATTCATCGCACCTGACTTTCCCCTCTTCTATCAGCTTGACCATCAGCTTAGCTATCTGCGGGTCAAACTGGGTGCCTGCATTCTTTTTCAATTCCTCCAGGATTACCGCCTTCTTCAGGCGCTTCCGGTAGCATCTGTCACTGTTCATGGCATCAAAGGAATCCGCCACGCAGATAATACGCGCTAACAGAGGAATTTCCTCACCCTTAAGTCCCTCCGGGTAGCCCTTGCCGTCGTAGCGCTCGTGATGGTACAGGGCGCACTCCCGGACGCCGGGCATGGCGGTAAAGTTTTCCACAATCTTACCGCCCAGTACCGTGTGAGAACGGATAATATCCATTTCCTCCGGTGTCAGCTTGTCCGGCTTATTTAAAACGCTGTCGGGAATACCCATTTTACCGCAGTCATGCATAAGTCCCATGTACCGCATGAAACGGATATCATCGGACTTCATATGCATTTCCTTTGCTAAGAGCACCGCATACTCCGCCACTCTGTCCGAATGTCCGTTGGTGTAGGAATCCTTGGCATCAATCAGTTTCGCCAGCATCTGCAGGGTATCGATAATAATCTTTTCATCCATAATCCTGCGTTGCTCTAACTTCCGCATTCGCAGCACGACGACCATATTCCCGATAATCATCGCAAGAAAAACCGCCGTCATACACAGCATCACATAAAAAAGAGGATAATCCGTCAGCTGCTTGTCCAGATAGCCTATGACCTGAAACCGGTAAATATTCATCAGACCATGGGAGTACATGACCATGCCGAAGGTATTGCTCTCATGTGCCGGCAGCACATTCATGCCGATGCTGTCATCGGGTATGTAGACAATGTCGTTGCCTTCGTAAGTGTATGTGCCGTTCCAGGAGCTGTCAATGTGGCTCTTTCCCGGCATCAGAAGAACAATCCGCCAGTCCCGCAGCGTATAATTGCTCTTGTTGACAATAGTGCCGTCATACTGGGCGCCGCTGCTGTCCCAGCCGTATTTTCTTTTATCGTCCCAGCTTTTTACAATGTGCATTTCCACACCGACCGTTTCTTCCCTGTCGACGGCATTATCCACCTCAATGCAGACTTCCCTGTTCTTATCTTTGGAAATCTGAAAGATCAATATTGTGTACCCTGCAATCAGAATCGCAAGCATTGTAAAAAAAGGAATCCATTTTAATAGCTTTGCTTTTTTTTCCCTCATCAAGTCCACTGTCCCCAAACAAACCTACTTTTTCTATCTGTCTTCAAATTATAGTCAATTCCTGCTCACTTGGCAACTTCTTTTAAAAAAACACCTTTCTATGTAAATGCAGACCCGGCGGGTCTGCAAATTTTTCTCTTTACTGCTCTCTGAAGGTAGCGCATGCGGTCTCCTTACAGTCACAGGCTCCGCAGCCCTTGATGTCCACATGCTCTGCACAGCACTTATAATCTTCGTTGTAAACGCACTTCACGGCTTCGCAGTCGATGGTGATGGTAGCGGAAGGATGGGAAAGGGAGCTTGTCATGGTACTTCCTTTTTCCCGGAAGCTTTCACAACAGGTCTCATCCTCTCTGCAAGCATGCTCGCCGCCCACACTGATATCGCCCTTACAGCACAGACAGTCCTGATTATAGGTACAATTTTCCACTCTGCATAATAATTCAGCCATAGTAAGTCCTCCTTTTTTGTATGGTCAGACTTAGTATGGCTGAAATTTGTCTTATTTATTCATTTTCTGTTTTGTTTTTTAAGGCTGTCTGTTTCCTGTCCTATTTGTTTCTGCCGCAGCATTTTTTGTACTTCTTGCCGCTGCCGCAGGGGCAGGGGTCGTTGGGATAAATCTTGGGTGCCTTGTGAATGGTCGAGGAAGCCTTCTGTTCCTTGTAAAGAGCCTTTCTGGTGGCTTCGTCAAAAATGTCGTTCCAGGCTTCCAGATTGTACAGCCAGTCAGCTTCTGCGGCAACCATGTTCTTGTAAAGAAGCTCTTTGTCAAAGCCGAGATTTACAACGGTGTCCTCTTCCAGCTCGTCTAAAGGGTTTGCTTCCTTTAAGCTGTCGTTGATGCCGTCCAAGAAGCCGGTCATGGTCATGATATCCACGCCGTACTTTTCTGCCAGCTCTTTTACGGTGCCGGTCACAACCTCATCCGGGTTCTTTAAGAGCTCTGCGTAAATATCTCTTTCCTTCATAAAATATTCGTTCCACAGTTTCTGTAAAGCCGGCTTGCCTAAGGTTTCATCGTATGCCGTCTTTCTCCATTGTTCCATCAATGCCATAGTAATTCAATCCTTTCATAACCCGCAGCTTACCTGTCTGTGCCGTAGCTGCAAAGTAATTTTCATCAGAATACAGATAGTATAATATAAAATGCGCCGAAACGCAAGTTATCGTTCCTCACGGAAATAAGAAAGTCCCAGATGTTCGGGCGGCTGGTTTTCCTTTTTGCTCTTTAAGCTGATGACAATCAGAACCACAATGGTAACCACATAGGGCACCATCTGGATTAAATCCGTAATGTGGCTTGCCACGGTGATGCCGAGCAGGCTGGGCAAGAACTGGTACAGCCAGTACAGCACGCCGAAAAGATAGGCGCCCCAGATGGCATTAAGCGGCTTCCAGGTGGTAAAGATTACCAGCGCCACCGCCAGCCAGCCGAGAGCTTCAATCTGCTCCGTGGTAGCCCAGATGCCGCGGTTGTAATCCAGTACATAGTAAAGACCGCCGATACCGGAAATGCCCGCACCAATGCAGGTTGCCAGATATTTGTATCTGGTAACGTTGATGCCCGCCGCATCCGCCGTGGCAGGATTTTCGCCGACGGCACGCAGGTTCAGTCCCACTCTTGTCTTATTTAAGAAATAGGATAAAACGATCGCCAGCACAATGGCAAGGTATACCAGAAAGCCGTAGCTGAAAAGCACTTCGCTGACTACCCCGAGTTTGGAGGAAAGCAGCGGGATTTTAGCGGTATACGCACTGTTTGCCAGAGGAGCCGCCGTATAGCTCTTGCCGTTTAAGATAAATACACCGAAGAAGTTTGCCACGCCCATGCCAAAGGTGGTAAGCGCCAGACCGGTTACGTTCTGGTTGGCTCTTAAGGTAATGGTTAAAAAGCTGTAAATCAGACCGCCCAGCATGGAAGCTAAAACCGCGCATACAAGGGAAATCAGAATACAGATAAACCTGTTTGGATTTGCGGCATTGTTTTCATAAAGGAAGGCGCTGGCAAAACCGGCAAAGCCGCCTAAGTACATAATGCCCGGAACGCCCAAGTTTAAGTTGCCGGATTTCTCCGTTACGATTTCGCCCATGGCTCCGTACATAATGATGGTTCCGAAGGGAATTGCCCTGATAATCCATGCAATTAAATTACTCATCTTTTTTGCCCTCCTTTCCGGAACGGAAAATCATTTTATAATTGATAAAGAATTCGCTGCCTAAAATGCAGAATAAAATGATGCCGGTAATAATGTCCGCGGCATAGTCGTTTAAGCCGTACGCGGAAGCGATTTCTCCCGCACCCTTCTGTAAGAAAATCAGAAGGAAGGAAATCAGTGCCATGTAAAAGGTATTGAACTTGGCAAGCCATGCCACGATAATGGCGGTAAAGCCGTTGCCTCCCGCCGTCTGGGTGGAAATGGTCTGGTCTCTTCCGGCTACCAGGAGGAATCCGCAGAGTCCGCAGAGCGCACCGGAAATCACCATGGTACGCATCATTACTTTTCCCACATTGATGCCGGCATATCTTGCCGTATTTTCGGAAGCGCCCACAACGCTGATTTCATAGCCCTGCTTCGTGTATTTCAGGTATAAAAACATCACAAATGTGAGAATTACCACCACAATGATATTGGTGTTGTAGGTCTGTCCCCAGAGCCTTGGAAACCATCCCGCATGGGTGGACATGTTGAGCTTACCTAAGCTGGAAGCCTGTCCTCTCAGGACATTGACCGCACATGCCACAATACTGGTTGCCACATAGTTCATCATCAGGGTAAACAGGGTTTCATTGGTCTTCCACCTTGCTTTGAAGAAAGCGGGAATGAGCCCCCAGATACCGCCTGCCACAATACTGGACAGAAGCATCAGAAGCATTAATACGGGTGCCGGCAGGGTATTGCCGAAGTTTACCATAACCAGTGCCGTCATCAGGCCGCCCATAAGCACCTGGCCTTCCGCACCGATATTCCAGAATTTCATTTTGAATGCCGGTGCAAGCGCCACACCGATCAACAGCAGGGTAACAAGATCTCGCATTGCCCAGGAAAAGCGGATGGAGGAGCCGAAGGTACCCTTGAACATAACGCCGTAAACGGCAAAAGGATTTAACCCTGTTACAAAAAAGATAAACAGGGCATCCAGAATGAGTGCCAGTAAAACGGCAAGAATTCTGACCGTGATTTTGCGGCCCATGGAGGCATGGTCACGCTTTACCATTCTGACAAAAGGTTCTTTCACCTGTACATTACTCACTGCGTTCACCTTCCTTTTTCTGTAATCTGGTCATAAGCAGACCCACCTGCTCTTTGGTTGCCGTTCTGCCGTCCACAATGCCGTTGACCTGACCGGAGCAGAGCACCATAATTCTGTCGCAAAGTTCCAGAAGCACATCCAGATCCTCGCCCACATAAATAACCGCAACGCCTTTTTCCTTCTGTTTATTCAGCAGGTCGTATATTGTATAGGAAGTATTGATGTCCAGACCTCTTACCGCATAAGCCGTCATCAGGACAATGGGCGCCGCCGCAATTTCACGTCCGACTAAAACTTTCTGTACATTGCCGCCGGATAGTCTGGATACCGGCACATTGATATCCGGTGTCACAACCCCTAATTCTTCCTTTATCTGTTCCGCTAAATCCTTCGGGCCTTTCCTGTTGATGAAAAGACCCTTTCCGCTTTCATAACTCTTTAAGAGCATGTTTCCCGTCATACCCATGGAACCGACCAGTCCCATGCCCAGTCTGTCCTCCGGCACGAAGGACATATGGATGCCGGCATTGCGGATGACTCTCGGATTTTTTCCGATAATCTCCATAGGCTTGTCGGTTTCTTCTTTATTATAAAACTGTACGCTGCTGCCTTCCTGTGCAGGCTGCAGGCCGGCAATGGCCTCCAAAAGCTCCTTCTGTCCGTTGCCGGAGACGCCGGCAATACCCAGGATTTCTCCGCCGTAGGCATCGAAAGAAATATCTTTCAAGACTTCGATACCTTCTTCGTTCCGGACGGAAAGATGTCTGACCTCCAGACGCTTCCTGGGATTTTTCGGTTCTTCTCTCTTGATATTCAGTTCGACCTTATGACCCACCATCATTTCGGTAAGCAGGGCTTCGGAGGCTTCCCTGGTTTCCACGGTGCCCACATATTCTCCTTTCCGAAGGATGCTTACCCTGTCGGAAATGTCCAGCACCTCATGAAGCTTATGAGTAATAATTACCACCGCTTTGCCATCCTTTTTCATGTTGCGCATGACTTCAAACAACTTCTGCGTTTCCTGCGGGGTAAGCACCGCCGTAGGCTCGTCCAGAATCAGAATGTCCGCACCGCGGTATAACACCTTGATGATTTCCAGGGTCTGCTTCTGGGATACGCTCATAGAATAAACCTTCTGGTCGAAATCCATGTCAAAGTGATATTTCTCACAGATTGCCTGCGCTTTTTTGCGGACTTCCTTTAAGTCAAACTTTTCATTTTTTTCCAGTCCCAGGGCAATATTTTCCGTTGCCGTGAAAACATCAATCAGCTTGAAATGCTGATGAATCATACCGATGCCCAGCCGGTACGCATCCTTGGGGGAACGGATTTCCACCGGTTTTCCGTTCACTAACACTTCGCCGGAATCCGGGTAGTAAATACCTGCAATCATATTAAGCAGAGTGGTCTTACCGCTGCCGTTTTCCCCGAGCAGCGCTAAAATTTCTCCCTTTCGTATCTCTAAGGATACGTCCTTATTTGCCACAACGCTGCCAAAGGTTTTGGTTACGTTTTTCAGTTTGATGGCGCACTCCATACAAATACCATACCTTTCTTTTTTCTATTACATACCTTGTGTTTTTCACAAAATACATGTGGAAATGTGTTCTCTGAAAAGCACAAAAGAGGACGTTTTGTGGTCCTCTTTGATGTGCTGTATGAATTTAACTTTCTTTACTGAACAGGGTCTGCATCCTCTGTGATGCCGTCGATACGAAGTGCAAAGTAAGGAGCACTCCGGAAGGTGGACTCTGCGAAATAACCGTTTTCAATGGCTTCTACGGTTTCACCCTGGTAAATAGCGGTCATGGTAGACCAGTCCATGAAGGAAAGGTCAACAGGAGCGGATGTAACGGTTTCGCCGCCAACAGTGAAAGTTGAGGTATCGAATACATGCATGCTGCCGTTTCTTAAAGCTTCTTCTACTTCTGCTACCTTTTCAGCGGTTCCTTCTGCGCAGGAAGGTCCAAGTGTCGTAATGGCTACCGCATCATCGGAATATCCCTTTGCCCAGTCGGACTCGATTTCGCCGCCGTTCATAAAAGTTTCAAATGCATGCTTGTAGTATGCGGACCAGTTGTTGGTTGCAGAGGTTAATGCTGCGGTAGGTGCTGTTTCCAGCATATCGATGTTGTAACCTACGGAGTAGCATACAGTGCCGTTGTCCTGCAGCTTCTGTACGGCTGCGGGAGCGCCGGTGGAGTCGGCATGCTGGCATACGATTACGCTGCCGTTTGCAACAAGTGCTTCTGCTGCCGCACCTTCTTTATCAATATCAAACCAGGAGTTGGTATACATAACTTCCATTACTACATTGGGAACAATGCTCTTTACGCCAAGATAGAAGGCGGTGTAACCGGAAACAACTTCCGCATAGTTGAATGCACCGACATAACCAATCTTTACGTTGCCGTCCGCATCAAAGCTGTTCGGCATGTTTTCTGCGGTAACGGTACCGTCATCCAGAAGTTCTTTTAACTTCATGCCGGCAACCACACCGGATACATAACGGGATTCGTAAACTGCGGTAAATGCGTTTTTGAAATTGGACAGTCCGCAGATTGCTGCGAAGTCACCGGTCATGGCAATAAAGGTAACATCGGGATATTCCTCTGCTGCCTGTACCATGTAGGTCTGATGACCGTAGCTGTTGGAAATAATCAGGTTGCAGCCCTGTGCTACCAGGTCGACTGCCGCATCATAACATCCGGAGTCTTCTTTTACCTTGTACTTCCAGACAATCTGGCTGTCGGGAATACCAAGTGCCGCTGCTGCCGCTTTGATACCGTCCATGTGTGCTTTGGTATAGCCTTCGGTTTCGTCGCCCAACATAACCGCACCGATTTTGATGTTGGATACGTTTGCGTTTACTTCCGCACCGCTTTCGTTTGCGGAGCCGTTGTCAGAACCGCCGGCTGTGTCTGTGTTACCGCAGGCAACAAGCATTAATGCCATTACGCCGGCAAGTACCAGACTGAGTACCTTTTTCATTTTTTTCATAATGTTCCTCCATTTTGCTTTTTGCTTTCAGCAATTTTGTTAACAATTACTTCGCTATTATATACTGATATTATTCTTTTTGCAAACACATTTCTTCTTTTTTTAACATCATCCGCTTCTTACTAATTTTTTATGGCAATTTATGACGGGATATGCTACCATACAGATAAGAATTTCAGATTACATTTTCATAAGGAGGAGCCGGTGTCCGGCTATATATAGACCATGAAACTTTTAGAAGAACGTATTCGTAAAGATGGTGTTGTAAAAGAAGGAAATGTTTTAAAGGTGGACAGCTTTCTAAACCACCAGATGGATGTGGAACTGTTTAACGAAATGGGAAAGGAGTTCAAACGTCTGTTTGCGGATAAGCCCATCAATAAAATTCTTACCATTGAGGCTTCCGGTATCGGCATTGCCTGTATCGTGGCGCAGAGCTTCCACGTTCCCGTAGTTTTTGCCAAGAAATCCCAGAGCGTCAATATTGACGGTGATCTGTATACCTCCAAGGTGGAGTCCTTCACCCACAAGAGAGTTTACGATATTATTGTTTCCAAAAAGTTCCTGTCCGCGGATGACCATGTACTGATTATCGATGACTTCCTTGCCAACGGCTGCGCCGTGATGGGACTGATTGATTTGATCAACGAGGCAGGCGCCACCTTAGAGGGTGTCGGTATTGCCGTGGAAAAAGGCTTCCAGCAGGGAGGAAAGCTCATTCGGGAAAAGGGCATCCGGTTGGAGTCCCTTGCGGTTATCGAAAGTATGGACGCCGCTACCGGCGAAATCAAATTCCGCAGTTAAACTCCCCAAATCCTGCATTTTGCAACCGCATAATCTTTTATAAAAAAAGTCCCCTCATTCTGCGGGGACTTTGCTGTTTCAGCCTACTTTATAACCGGTGCCCCATACGACCTTCACGTACTTGGGCTCCTTGGGATTTGCTTCTATCTTTTCCCGGATGTGCCGGATGTGCACGGCAATAGTATTGTCCGCACCAACGGCTCTCAGATGCCAGATGGACTCGTAAATTTCCTCCACGGAAAGCACCTTTCCCTTTTTCAGCACTAAAAGCTTTAAGATTTTGTATTCGATGGGCGTCAGCCTGACTTCCTTATCGTCCACAAATACCTTTCTGCTGACATCGTCTATCACAAGACCGTCCACCCGGTAAATATTCTCTAAGTTTTCAGAGATATTAGATAACTGCAGGTATCTCCTTAACTGGGATTTGATACGGGCAATCAGTTCCAGCGGATTGCAGGGGTATACCACGTAGTCGTCCGCTCCGGCATTGAGTGCCTCCACCTTCATCCATTCGCTGTCGTTTCTGGAAAGCACAATCACCGGAATGGTGCTGCAGCGGCGAATCTGCCGGATGGCTTCTATGCCGTCCCCGTCCGTAAGCTCTATATCCGTAATCAGCAGTCTCACGTTTTCCGTACGCACCTGCCACTTCATTTCCTGAAAACTCTTTACTTCTATCAGCCCATATTCCTCCATGGAAAACAAAGGCTTTAAGCTTTTCAATACACCGGTACTGTTGTTATACACCAAAATGTAATTCATAATTCCTCCTAAGCTGCCATTACTGGTAAACACTCAGATCCAGATGGTCCAATATCTCAAACGCTTCTTTTTCACTGTAACCGTAGAAATCCACAATCAGCTCGTAGTCGCCTACGGAAATTGCAGCATGGATACCGTTCGGGGAGTCCTCCGCTCCCGGTGTATCCGCTACCACATACAGATAGCCGTCTTTGGTGACGTAATTTCTCTTGTTGGTAAGCTTCTCTCCGTAAACCGTACTGGTGGCATGCCCCGAACTGTTTCCGAAATAGGACTGGTCCATATAAAAGGTTTTGTCGCCGCTTTCAATATTGACCATCAGGTAATCATCGCCCACCACGTAGTAGCGCTCCCTGGTAATCTCTCCGAACAGATATCTGTCCGGCAGACTGCAGGTAATGCCCGCCGCTAACAAATCCTTTCTCGAGTTGTACTGCACCGTGGTAATTTCCATGCCCTCGCCGTCCGTAATTTCCGGGTCGTCCCCGTCATACACCGCTGCCTGCTCCGACAAGGTTCCTATCATAGCCTCTTCGTCATCCGATGACGCAGACCGGTCGAGCGCCGTCTGCTCATCCGCCGTACGAAACCCGTTTTCATCGGCAAAAATAAAGCTTTTGCTGTAATTTTTCGCCGCCTGCGAACCGGCGGAACACAGTACGAACAGGACTGCTGCCGATGCCGCTACGGTGACCCACTGGCGGATAATGGCTTTCTTATACCGTTTTTCTGCTTTTTTCATTTTTTCCGGATCAAACTGCGGTGTCCGTATGGCATCCATAGCCTGCCGGTATTCTTTCTTAAAACTCTTCAAACTGATATTCCTCCCCTAAATTCTTCTTCAGAATGCCTCGTGCTCTTGTGAGCTGGGATGTAACCGTAGATTCCTGTCTGTGAAGTACTTCGGTAATCTCTTTGACAGACATTTCTTCATAATAGAATAGGTGAATCACATCTCGATACTTAAGCGGTAGCTCCAGAACCGCCTGCAGAATCTTCCTCTCCGTTTCTTTTTGCAGGCACTCAGTTTCCGGATGTCCGCTGTCCGTTTCAATTTTCAGAAAATCCTCTTCGGAGATTTCTCCTTTGTGACGGTTCCAGGCAAGACGGTAAAACCGCTTGCAGGCGTTCAGGGTAACCTTAATAAGCCAAGCCTTCTCATGCTCGTCGCTGTCAAATGTTTTATCTGATTTAATGTACTGACAGAAGACCTCCTGCACCACATCCTCCGCATCATCCGTATTTTTTAACCGGACCAGTGCGATTTTGTAGAGCATGGCGCCGTAAGCCTCTATCGTTTTCTCGGCTTGTCCCTTGTCCATGGTCCTGACCTTACCCTTGTTGTCACATATGGAATATCCCATATGTTTTTATTTTACTGCAAATTTTTCAAAAAAATATTTTCTGCTGCCCGAAACACCAGAAATCCCCCCAGAACACCCATGCCGTTTAACAGAATATCATCTACGTCAAAGACACCGAATGCGCTGATTAACTGGAAAAGCTCTATCCCGCAGATAAAGATAAGCCCGGTAAACAGGCAGAGCATTATATGACGCATGGGCTTCCAGAGCCTCGGCAGAAAATAGCCCAGAGGAATAAAAGCAACCACATTGCCCACTAAATTCCCAAAGCTGTTCAGACCTCTGTTGTTCCAGTGGCGTATATACATTTTTATGGTACGGAAAAGTACAAAATTAGCTCCGGAAAGTCCTTCCCAGAGCACTTCTTTGCTCCATGTGCCCGCTATCTCCCTAAGTATGCCCAGAGGGTATTTGAATACGATTACCTTTAAGAGCACCAGAAGATACAGCACAAAAAGCAATTTCATATATTTTCTTTTTATCATGAATATCTTACCTCAATCAGAGAAAGTCCCAGCGCCGGAACCAGTGGACCGGCATTTTCTCTTTTTCCGGAGCGCAGGATGCGTTTTACCTCCTCCGGCTCTATTTCGCCCGTGCCCGCAAGAAGCAGGGTTCCCATTAAAATCCGGACCATGTGGAATAAAAAGCCATCCCCCGAAAAATAAAAGGACAAGATATCCCCTTCCTTTTCGATACGGATTTCCTCTATATTTCTTATGGTGGATTTTTTACTTTTCTTTGCGGAAGTAAACGCCGCAAAATCATGGGTACCACAGAGATAGGATGCAGCCTCTTCCATAGCCTTTTTATTTAGGTGTGCCGGATAAACATAGGCGGTTTTCCGGTCAAATACATGGGGAATGTCACTGTTGATAATGCGGTAACAATAGGTTTTCCCCTTGGCAAGAAGCCTGCTGTGAAACCGGTCGTCCACCTCTTCGGCGCTGATTACGCCGATATCCTCCGGCAGGTACCGGTTCATGTATGCCTGTACCTCTGCCGGGGTTTTGTCCGTATGCATTTTGGCATTGGCTACCTGACCGTACGCATGCACTCCCGCATCCGTCCTGCCGCTGCCCTGTATTTCCACTTTTTCTCCGCACATTTTGGAAAGCAGTGCTTCTAACTTCCCCTGTATGGTATTTTCCGTACTTTCCTGTTTCTGCCAGCCTTGATAACGGGTGCCTTCGTACTGGAGAATAAACTTAAAATTTCTTCTTTGTTTTTCCTGCCCGCTCATTTTGTTCTCTTTCTTCCGCCGCTTTCAGTTCTGCTCCTACGGCTTCCTGTCCTGCCTCTGCGCTTCCTGCTTCTGCGCTTCCTGCCTCTGCACTTCCTGCTTCTGCCTGTGCTTCAGCTTCCCGTTCCTTCAGTTCGCTGTTGATTTCCCGTTCGCACTCTTCTTCATAGGAAGAAATAAATGCCTTATCCTCCGGGGTCAGTCTGCGGAAGCGGTTGATGCCCGCCACCAGTATCTGAATGCTGTTCTTGGTGGTGTCAAACAGTCCCTCTTCGTACATGGTCCACAAAATCAGACCGATGGGAACTGCCACAATCATGCCAAACACGCCGGCGCCCTTATACCCGATATAGAGTAAAAACAGGGTGGGAATGGGGGGCATACCCACGGAATCGCCTACAATCTTGGGCTGGATAATCTGCCGCACCAGCTGGCTGACACCCCATAGAAGCAGAAGCCCTATAGTCATGGGATATTCCGCATTTAAGAATTTCACAACCGCCCAGGGCACCATTACCGTGCCGGTGCCGAAAAATGGCAGGAAATCTAAGAATGCAATGCCCAGCGCAATTAACAGGGCATAGTCCACCTGCAGGATAAAGAAACCTGTTACAAGCAGCAGATAAATCCAGATTTCGATTTTAATCTGCGCCTTGAAATAACCGCCCACTGCCTTAAGCAGACTCTGCTTAATCAGCCGGAAACGTCCTACAAAACTTTCCGGCAGATATTTGGCAACGGAACTCCGGAACTGGTCTCTCTCCGCCACAAAAAAATAAGAAGAAAGCAGGCACATGATGATGCCGATGATAATGCTGGGAAGCTGTTTGGCAAAATTGCCCACAGCCGCAATAGTGGGACTGCTTAATTTTCCGATTGCCGCTGCCACTGTATCCGAAATCTGGCTGCCGAAATTGTTCATGGTGTTCTGCACATCAACCGGTAGCTTTTCATAAACAATGCTGAACTTCTTCGCAATTCTGTCCAGGTCTCCCTGTGTGGACGCCCACATTTCCGGCAGATCCTCTACAAAACGGATGCCCTCACGCACAAGCTTTGAGCCGACAAGATAGCCTGCCAGCACCACCAGTCCGATAACCACCACTATGACAAACACACTGCCGGCTTTCCGCCTTACCTTCAGCTTCTTTTCAAAAAAGCTGACTAACGGCGCCGCTATCCAGGCGATAATCCAGCCTATGACAAAGGGCATGAAAAACACCAGCATCCGCGGCAGCAGCAAAACCGTCAATAATACAATAATTGCCGCTACAACCAGATTTATGACTGCTTTCAGATATTTTTTTGCGGAAGTATTCATACCGTCTCCTCTGTGATATAGGAATCTATCACTGTATAAATCTCATCCCTCCCCTGTTTTGTCTCCGCAGAAAAGGGAATGATAATGGTTTCACTTTTCATTTTCAGGGTTTCACGGATTAGTTTCACCTGTTTTGCAATCTGGCTTCTCTTAATCTTGTCCAGCTTGGTGGCAATGATAATGGGTTCATAACCCTGTTTTACAATCCAGTCATACATGATACAGTCGTTATTGCCCGGTGCATGTCGGATATCAATCAGTAAAAACACCGCCTTCAGCTTCTTAGACTTATGCAGATAGTCTTCAATCATCTTGCCCCATTTTGCCTTCACCTCTTCACTGGCATTGGCATAGCCGTATCCGGGCAAATCCACAAAATAAAGCGCATCGTTTATATTATAGAAATTGATGGTCTGGGTCTTTCCGGGCTGGGCGCTTGTCCTTGCCAGGGATTTCCGGTTCATCAGGGCATTTATCAGGGAGGATTTTCCCACGTTACTCTTTCCGGCGAAGGCCACCTCCGGGTATTTACTGTCCGGCAGCTTACTGGTAATACCGCACACGGTCTCCAGACTCACATTTTTTATAACCATACTTTCTTCTCCCTCAATAGTAGAAAACGCCGCACTGTTATCTGGTGCGGCGCTGATATTATCTTGCCTGTTTTACGGCTGCTTCTTTCCTTACAACCAACGGTTTGCTTTCGCCCTTGACGGCACCCTTTGTGATGATAACCTCTTCAATCGTATCATCGGAAGGAATACGGTACATGACATCCATCATGGTATTTTCCATAATGGAACGCAGACCTCTTGCTCCGGTCTTTCTTTCCAGTGCCAACTCCGCAATAGCGTCAACAGCGTCCTTTTCAAAGGTAAGCTTTACGTCATCCATCTCAAACAATCTCTGGTACTGCTTAATCAGAGCGTTCTTCGGCTCGGTAAGAATACGGATTAAGGCTGCTTTATCCAGTCCCTCCAATGCCACATTGATGGGCACACGTCCGATAAACTCGGGGATAAGACCAAACTTCATCAAATCCTGCGGGGTAACCTCTCCTAAGATTTCTCCGATTTCCAGACCGGATTTCTCAGAAATTTCCGCATTGAATCCGATGGTCTTGCGGTTTAATCTCGTTTCCACAATCTTATCCAGACCGTCAAATGCACCGCCGCAGATAAAGAGAATGTTGGATGTGTCAATCTGAATCAGCTCCTGATGGGGATGCTTTCTGCCGCCCTGAGGGGGTACGCTTGCCACGGTTCCTTCAATAATCTTTAACAGCGCCTGCTGTACGCCTTCACCGGATACATCACGGGTAATGGATACATTTTCGCTTTTCTTGGTAATCTTATCAATTTCATCAATGTAAATAATACCGTACTGTGCACGCTCCACATCGTAATCGGCTGCCTGAATCAGCTTTAAGAGAATGTTTTCCACATCCTCGCCCACGTAACCTGCCTCTGTCAGCGTTGTGGCATCCGCAATGGCAAACGGAACATTGATAACCTTTGCCAGTGTCTGCGCCAGATAGGTCTTGCCGGAGCCGGTGGGACCAATCATGATGATATTGCTCTTCTGAAGCTCCACATCATCCAGTTCTTTCTTGGCGGTTACACGCTTGTAATGATTGTACACGGCAACGGAGAGCACCTTCTTGGCTACCTCCTGACCGATAACATATTCATCCAGAAACTGTTTGATTTCCCTGGGCTTCAGTAATTTAAAATCAGGTGTTGCTTCTGCGGTGTCCTCTGTATCCTGATCGAATTCTTCTTCGAGAATATCGCTGCAGATTTCAATGCATTCGTCACAAATGTATACGCCTGCGGGACCGGCTATCATTTTTTTAACCTGATCCTGGGATTTGTTGCAAAAAGAACATCTGACATCACTGCCGGAATTTTTTCCTGCCATAACTTCAATCTCTACTCTTTCCTATATTTTTTGCCTTATTTCTCTTCCGCTACATGGGATGTGATGACCTTGTCAATCAGGCCGTACTCCATAGCTTCCTGCGCGGTCTTCCAGTTGTCTCTTTCGGTGTCTGCCGCAATGATATCGTAAGGCTTGCCGGTGTTGGCTGCTAAAATCTTGTTTAACTTTTCCTTGGTCTGTAAAATATGCTTTGCCGCAATTTCAATTTCGGTAGCCTGACCCTGCGCACCGCCCAAAGGCTGGTGAATCATAATCTCGGCATTGGGAAGAGCCATTCTCTTGCCCTTTGCGCCGCCTGCAAGCAGGAATGCACCCATGCTGGCCGCCATACCGATGCAGATGGTGGAAACGTCGCACTTGATATACTGCATGGTATCGTAGATTGCCATACCCGCGGTTACGGAACCACCGGGGCTGTTGATATAAAGGTTGATATCCTTCTCCGGATCCTCTGCCTCCAGAAACAGAAGCTGTGCCACTACAAGGCTTGCGGTTACTTCATTTACTTCTTCTCCGAGGAAGATAATTCTTTCTTTTAAAAGGCGGGAATAAATATCGTAAGATCTTTCTCCCCTTCCTGTCTGCTCTATGACATAAGGTACTAAACTCATGATACTCCTCCATTCTGTCTTTTCTTACTTCAAAACATTATACTACACTCCATTTGTTTAATAAAGGGAATTTTTCTTAAAGAATTGTAAAGTTTTTTTCTATATTACAAAATATTCTGATTGGAAATTCTTTTCCGTGAAAAGGAAAACTCCCCGAAATCTTCCGGGGAGTATCTTTTGCTCTTTGCGTATATGACTTTCCGTCCGTAAATACTTAGGCAATTTTGCTCTTTGCAAGCTCTGCAAGGGTCTTGAAACCGTCTGCATCGTTTACAGCCATCTCGGCAAGCATCTTTCTGTTCATATCTACGCCTGCAAGCTTTAAGCCGTACATAAATCTGCTGTAGGAAAGACCGTTCATTCTTGCTGCTGCATTGATACGTGCAATCCAGAGCTGTCTGAACTGGCGCTTTCTTTCTTTTCTGCCTGCATAGGAGCTGGTCAGTGCACGCATAACAGACTGCTTAGCTACTCTGTACTGGTTGCTTCTTGCTCCTCTGTAACCTTTTGCAAGCTTTAATACTCTATTGTGTTTTTTCTTGGCGTTTAAGCCACCTTTAATTCTTGCCATGTCTCATTCTCCTCCTTACCGATTATAAATAGGGTAAAATCTTCTTCATATTCTTAACATTGGTTGCATCTGTCATAGCAGCCTGTCTCAGATTACGTTTTCTCTTGGTGGATTTCTTGGTTAAGATATGGCGCTTATAAGCTTTGCTTCTCTTTAATTTACCTGTTCCTGTCACTTTAAAACGCTTCGCTGCTGCTCTGCTTGTCTTCATTTTGGGCATAACAAATTCCTCCTAAACTTTCATTCTTTCTCTCTATTTTAACTTCACAAGCTTAACTACGCTTCTCAGTTAAAAACATTGTCATACTTCTGCCTTCCACCTTGGGTGCTTTTTCCACAACCGCTACATCGGAAAGGCTTGCAGCAAAATCATCTAAAATGTGCTTGCTGCTGTTCATGTGCGCCATTTCACGTCCTCTGAACCTTAAGGTAACCTTTACCTTATCTCCTTTGGTCAGGAACTTCTTTGCCGCATTGACTTTGGTGTTCAGATCGTTGGTGTCAATGTTGGGGGAAAGTCTGATTTCCTTTACATCGATGACTTTCTGCTTTTTCTTGGCTTCTTTTTCTTTTCTGGCCTGTTCGTATCTGAACTTTCCATAATCGACAATCTTGCATACGGGCGGTTTTGCGGTGGGAGCAATCTTGACTAAATCCAGTCCTGCTTCCTCAGCCAGCTTCTGTGCTTCCCTTGCGGACATCACGCCGAGCTGTTCGCCATTTTCGCCAATCAGACGTACTTCTTTGTCTCTGATCTGTTCGTTAATCATCAATTCGCTAATGGTCGTATCCTCCATAATAAAAAAAGTGAATAGCTTTGCTATCCACTCATAATCCGCACAATGTCATCTCTGATGCCATGTCCCTTTGGGGGTACCGAACTGTTAACGCTTACGAGCCTCTGCTGTAAGGTGAGAGTGGATACTCTGCTTGATTGTTGCACTCACATGCTTATGTATAATACCACACCCAGATGCGGTTGTCAATTGTTTTCTTTGATAATTTTACTATATTTTGCACCGTCCCCATCCGGCGCACATGCCGGCTTCTTTTCTCCGTCCTTCATTACAAAATATCACAATCTTTCCGCTTTTGCAAGGATGAACCATTGCGATTTCTTCTCATTTATGCTACCATTACAAAAACGACAGTAATTACCCGGGGAGGACATCAGATGGGCTTTTTAGACAGTCTTTTTAAGAAAAAAGGTAACGACGGCATGCTGCCCGGCTATGAGCATTTACGGCATGCCATGGTGGATGAAAAACTGGATGCCGTACTTGCCAAAGAATTTCCGCAGTATACGGTAGAAAAGGAAGTCAGTGCCACGGTATTCGGGGGCAAAGATACCTACATGCCTTATTCTTATATTATATACGATGAAATGCATGTTCCCAGGCTTATCATCATGGTGGTATACAACAACACCTGTGCTTCTGCCGCCTACAAGCGTTCCAGAGAGCTGGCGGAAGCCGGCGGACATACGCTGATTAACTTCGTATATGCCTTTGAAAACAGACTGGATTACATAATAAACAGACTTCATCAGTATCTGTAAAATTTATATTGCCAGAAAAGAAAGAGAAATGCATTTTTGCGCCTGCGGCGGATTAAGCAGCGGCCTTGTTATGACTTTGCAGGCAGCCGGCTTCTGTTCAAATCCCGTATAATTAAGCATAGCTTAATTTTCAAAGCTTTTTTCTCTTTCTTTTTTTACGCCTGAAGAAAGGGGAACCGTTTTGCAGCCAAATAAGCAGGAGGTGTCCGGTCTCCTTCCCCTTCTGGGAAAACGGGAGGTCTGGGACGAATTTCTTTCCTATAAAAAAGAGAAACAGCATTTATCCCGTAAGGATGCCCGGTACTGGACAAAATTCGTGGAAGAAGAACAGTACCGTTCCGTTACCGGCCGCATTCTGTCACCGGATTTTTCTTTGTCCGTGCCTGTTAAACTGAGTGTGAACAAAAGCAATACGGGCAAAAAACGCGTGGTCTACTCTTTCTCGGAAAAAGAGTCCATGGTGTTAAAGCTTTTGGGGCATCTGCTGTCCCGCTATGACGCCTGTTTAAGTCCCGCCTGCTATTCTTTCCGGAAAAACATCACGGCGAAGGATGCCGTTTCCCACATTCTGTCCGTTCCCGGGCTTTCCGGAAAATACGTCTTAAAAATGGACATCCGCAACTATTTTAATTCCATGCCGGTTTCCTCCCTGCTACACGTACTGAAGGAAATCCTTGCGGATGACCCTTTTCTGTATTCCTTTTTTGAACGGATGCTTACGGCAGACGAAGCCTACGAGCACGGCAGACTGATTACGGAAGAAAGAGGTGCCATGGCAGGCACCCCCACTTCCGCGTTCTTTGCCGATGTGTATCTGCTTTCCTTAGACAATTATTTTACGGAAAGAGGCATCCCTTATTTCCGCTATTCGGACGATATCCTGATTTTGGCTGACTCCCCGGAGGAGTTGCTTTGCTATCGAGGAACAGCCGCAAAGCTCATAGAAGAAAAAGGGCTTTCCTTAAATCCGGACAAGCTTTCCGTCACAAATCCCGGCGAAGCCTTTGAATTCTTAGGCTTTTCCATTCAGGGCACGGACTGTCCCGAAAAAGGAATGCCCGGCGGAAAGGTGGATTTATCCGAAGCCGCTTTACGCAAAATGAAAAACAAAATCAAGAGAAAGGCGCACCTTCTTTACCGCAGGCAGAAAAACAACGGCAAGAATACGCCGCTTACCTTTGAAGAAAGCGCCCGCATTTTATTAAAAACCTTCAACCGGAAATATTTTGACGAAGCCGAAGAAGACCGTTTTACCTGGAGCCGCTGGTTTTTCCCGGTTCTTACCTGCACGGACGGACTGGCAAAGCTGGACGCCTACCTGCTGTCCTATGTGCGCTTCTTAAAAACCGGTCGTCACTACAAGGGCAACTACCGGGTGCGCTATGAGGAAATCAAGGCGCTGGGCTACCGCAGTCTGGTGCACGAATATTACGAGTGGAAAAATTCCTCCCGGTAACTTGTCTTTCCCCGCAAAATATACTATGATAGAAAAGACTTCGGGATTTTCCCGTACATATTTTTCGTAAATTATTTTCAAAATAAAAAGAAATGAGGAAAAGTCATGACACTTGCAGAAAAAGCACTGAAGCTCCATGAAGAATGGAACGGAAAATTGGAAACCGTAAGTAAGACCCCTGTAAAATCCCGCGAGGATTTGGCACTTGCCTATACTCCCGGCGTTGCAGAGCCCTGTAAGGTGATTGCACAGGATAAAGAAGCCGCTTATAAATATACCATGAAAGCCAACACCGTAGCCGTTGTTTCCGACGGCAGCGCCGTTTTGGGACTCGGCAATATCGGTCCCTACGCCGCCATGCCCGTTATGGAAGGCAAAGCGGTGCTTTTCAAGGAATTCGGCGGCATCAATGCCGTTCCCATCTGCCTTGACACCCAGGATACCGAAGAAATCATCAAGGCCGTTACCTATTTAGCTCCCGGCTTCGGCGGCATCAACTTAGAGGACATCAGCGCTCCCCGCTGCTTTGAAATTGAAGAAAGATTAAAAGCAACCCTGGACATTCCCGTATTCCACGACGACCAGCACGGCACCGCGATTGTGGTACTTGCCGGCATCATCAATGCCTTAAAGGTAGTGGGCAAGAAAAAAGAAGACTGTAAAGTGGTCGTAAACGGTGCCGGAAGCGCCGGTGTGGCAATCACCAAGCTGCTTCTGACCTACGGCTTCCCCTATATTGTCATGTGTGACAAGGTGGGTATCGTTTCCAGGGATACCGAAGGCTTAAACTGGATGCAGCAGAAAATGACGGAGGTTACCAACCCGAAGAACGAAACCGGTTCTCTTGCCGATGCCATGAAGGGCGCCGATATCTTTGTCGGTGTTTCCGCTCCCGGCATTGTAACGGAAGAAATGGTTGCTTCCATGAATAAGGACGCCATTCTGTTTGCCATGGCAAATCCCGTTCCCGAAATCATGCCGGACCTTGCCAAGAAAGCTGGCGCCCGCGTTGTGGGAACCGGACGCAGCGATTTCCCCAACCAGGTCAACAATGTAGTAGCGTTCCCCGGCATCTTCAAGGGCGCTTTAGAAGGCCGCGCTACCCAGATTACCGAAGAAATGAAGCTTGCGGCTGCCAATGCCATTGCATCTTTAGTTCCCGAGGACGAGCTTTCCGACGACAACATCATGCCGGAAGCCTTTATGCCCCAGGTAGCGGATGCGGTTGCCGAAGCCGTTAAATCCCACATCCACAACTAATTTTGCCGAGCCTGCCTTTTGCGGCAGACATGTTCAGAAAGAAAACTATGTACCAAGTACCGGATTACTGGCTTGACAAGCCGTACTATTCCTTAAATGCCTATTTTCAGAAAACCTTAGGCGAAAAATGTTATAAAGTTGCTCTGGATGCCGGTCTGTCCTGTCCCAACCGGGACGGACGCACCGGAAGCGGCGGTTGTATTTTCTGCAGTGTGGGCGGCAGCGGGGACTTTGCGGTTTCCGCTACCGCCTCTTGCATAGAGGCGCAGCTCCGGGAAGGCAGCGAGATCCTTCACAGGAAATATACCGGCAGCAGATTTGTTGCGTATTTTCAGGCCTACACCAATACCTATGGGCCTGTTTCTTATCTGCGGGAAATCTACACGGCTGCCCTTATCCTGCCGGAGGTTGCCGGCATTTCCATTGCCACAAGACCCGACTGTCTCGGCCCCGAAGTGCTCTCACTGCTTGCGCAGCTAAAGGAACGCTTCCCCGGGAAATTTATCTGGATAGAGCTGGGACTGCAGACCATGCATGAACACACCGCCGCTTTTATCCGCAGAGGCTACCCTCTTCCTGTTTTTGAAGAAGCCATGGCAAATCTGCAGGCGCTCTCCCTGCCGGTCATTGTCCATGTGATTTTGGGACTGCCCTTTGAAACGGCTGAGGATATGTATGCCACCACCCGGTACCTGAATGCCTTTTCCCCTTTCGGGATAAAATTTCAGTTACTGCATATTTTGAAAAACACTGCTTTGGGAGATATGTACACGAAGGGAGAACTCCCCGGTTTTACCGTTCTTTCCAAGGAAGAATATATGAATATACTGATTAGAAATCTGGAGCTTCTTTCCCCGGAAACGGTAGTTCACCGGGTAACGGGGGACGGCGCCAGAAAGGATTTGATTGCTCCGCTCTGGAGCCTTCAGAAAAGAGATGTATTAAACACGCTGCACCGCACCATGCGGGAGCGGCAGAGTTTCCAGGGAAAGTACTATGAAAAATAAATTTTTATCTGCAGATGAGGCACGTTCCCGTCTGCCTTTCAGGAAAGGAATGAAATCGCATATATGACGCAGGATCCTTTGACTTTATATAAATTGATTGTACTTTATATGTTAAACCGTGTGACTTTTCCTCTCACCCGCAACCAGATTACGGATTTCATCCAGGAAAAGGAATACACCAATTTTTTTACCCTGCAGCAGGTAATGGCGGAGCTGATTGATACCGGTCTGGTAACCGCCAAAACGGTCCGGAACCGCACGCTGTTGGACATCACAGACGAAGGGCTGGAAACGCTCCGTTTCTTTGAAAACCGTGTCAGCGATGCCATCAAAAAGGATATCGACAATTATCTGTCCGAAAAAGAACTGGAGCTTCGGGACGAGGTTTCCATTCAGGGCAATTACTATAAATCCGTAAACGGCGAATACGCCGCCCATCTGATTGCCAAGGAAAAGGGAAACAATTTAATGGAGCTGACTCTCTCCGTTCCCACGGAAGAAATTGCTGCCTCCATCTGCGACAACTGGCAGAAAAAAAATCAGGAAATCTACCAGTATCTGGCAGCTTCCCTGTTTTAACTTTGTTCAAAAAAGCTGTACACCCATCTATGTGGCGAGCAGCTTTTTTTTGCCTGTTCTATAAATTATTCAGAAGTCCCTCTATGCCCTGCTCTTTATAAATGTCTTTGTAGTAGCTGACCTCCTCCTGAATGAGGCTGTCAATCACACGCATGCCCAGAAGCTCTACCGGTGCTTTGTCGTCCGTCATCAGGTAATCGCCCGCCCGGTAATCTTCCATACTTAAAGAAACGTGATTCATCAGCCGTTTCAAATCCTGGCTGGCAAGATTTTCCGTGTTGGCCTTCATCACGGCAAGCATATCGGCATTGTCGGAAGCAAAAAGCTCTCTGTTGGTACTGCCGTTTACATCCACGGTCTTTACGGTGCTGAATACCGAAGCAATGGTATCCGACAGATATTCATTGATGCTTCCTTCCTCTGTTCCCCGCATATTCATGTTGACCACCATCACACCGTTTTCGTTCAGATGCTCTTTCACAAGAGTAAAAAACTCTACGGACGACATCTGGAAGGGAATCGTAATATCCTGATAGGCATCCACCATAATCACATCATAGGTTTCCTTGTCCGCGTTGAGGTACGCCCTGCCATCGTAGGTAGTAACCTTTACGCTGTCGGGCAGTGCAAAGTACCGGCGGGACAGGTTCGTGATTTTCCCGTCAATTTCCACACCTTCTATAGACATATCCCCATAGTACTTTTTACACTGCGTGGCATAAGTGCCGGTTCCCATCCCCAGGATAAGCACATTCATATCGGAAAGCTCTTTGTCCTCCACCATCAGTGGTGCCGCCATGGCATAGTCGTAATACATGCCTGTAAGTCCGTCCTCTTTCATATAAACGGACTGTACACCGAACAGAACATTGGTGGACAAAATCACACTTCTGTTATTTTCCTTTACCTGCAGGTAGTTATAAATAGACTCTCCTTCATAGGTAAGGTCATTTTCCCAGAAAGCAAAGGACTGGGAATGTCCCAGGACGCAGCATAACACAAGCAGTATTCCCGAAACAATCAGGCGCCTGGCACCCCTCCGTGCACTGATAAAATAAATACCGGAAAGTACCAGCAGTATGCCCGAAAAGATTAGGAATGTAAAGGAGGTTCCCACTGCCGGAATGGTAATGAAGGTCGGCACAAATGTACCGATAATGCTGCCAATGGTATTGTAGGCTCCCAGCGTACCGATGACCTTACCGCTTTCTTCCAGATTTTCCACGGAATATTTTGCCAGGGAAGGCGTTACCGTTCCCAAAAGAAACAGCGGAAATACGAAAATCAGCATACACGCCGCAAACGCTGCAATAATTAAGAAGTTGCTGTTTACTGTAAAAATGAGCAGTGCCGAAACACCTAAAATAATGTATTTGCCCACAACCGGAATTAAGGCAATCCAGATGGCGGAAATGATAATTCTGCCGTAAAGCTTGTCCGGGTTGGGATTTTTATCCGCACTCTTGCCGCCGTAGATGTTGCCAAGCGCCATGGCTATCATAATGGTGCCGATAACAATAGTCCAGACAATCTGGGAGGAACTGAAATACGGCGCCAGCAATCTGCTGGCTCCCAGCTCTACCGCCATAACGGACATTCCCGAAAAGAATTCCGTAAGGTACAAAAAAATCTTATTGTCTAATATTTTGGCTTTTTCCCGTTTCATTCTTACTCCTGCTCTTCCGCTTCTTTTGCCGGTTCTTGCTTTTCTTTTGGTCTCTTGCTTTTCTGCTTCCCGGCTTTTATTCCTGCTCTTCCGCCTCTTTTTTGATGCGTTTCATGTGTTCCCTGATTTTTACTTCGTAGCCGTTGCCCGACGGGCGGTAAAATTCTTTGCCGTTTAACTCATAGGGCAGATACTGCTGCTTCACATAATTGTTTTTATAATCATGGGCATATTTATAGCCGGTTCCGTGTCCCAATTTTGCCGCTCCTTTATAATGGGCATCCTGCAAATGCACAGGAATTGCCAGATTTCCTGTCTGTTCCACCGTCTGCATAGCTTCCGCAATGGCGTTGTTTGCCGCATTGCTCTTCGGCGCTGTGGCAATATAGGCTGCCGCCTGGGATAAAATAATCTGTGCCTCCGGCATGCCGACACGCTCCACTGCCAGAGATGCGCTGACTGCCACCTGCAGAGCCTGCGGGTCCGCGTTTCCCACATCCTCCGAAGCGCAAATCATCATTCTTCTGGCAATGAACGTTACACTTTCTCCGGCGTACAGCATCCGCGCCAGATAATAAACCGCCGCATCCGGGTCGGAGCCCCGCATGCTTTTAATGAATGCTGAAATGGTATCGTAATGATTGTCCCCGGTTTTGTCGTAACGCATGACACGTTTCTGGATACATTCCTGCGCCACCTGCAGGGTAATGTGGATTTTGCCGTCCTCACCCCGGTTGGTGGTCATAATGCCAAGCTCAATGGCATTCAGGGCATGTCTGGCATCTCCGCCGGAAAGCTCCGCTAAGAACTCCAGCGCATCCTCTTCAATCACAGCATCGTAGGAGCCCATTCCCTTGTCCTTATCATAAACGGCTCTGTTTAATAAAGTCTTAATGTCTTCCCGGCTCAGGGGCTTCAGCTCAAACACCAGCGAGCGGGAAATCAGAGCGCCGTTTACCTCAAAATACGGATTTTCTGTCGTAGCGCCGATTAAAATCAGGGTGCCGTCCTCTACAAACGGAAGCAGATAGTCCTGCTGCCCTTTGTTAAAGCGATGAATTTCGTCAATGAACAAAATGGTCTTTTTCCCATACATTCCCTGGTTGTTCTTTGCTTTTTCCACCACGTCTTCCATGTCTTTTTTGCCGGCTACCGTCGCATTAATCTGCATAAAGTCCGCACTGGTCGTACCGGCAATCACCTTTGCCAGCGTGGTCTTGCCGGTTCCGGGCGGGCCGTAAAAAATAAGGGAGCTTAACTTGTCCGCTTTGATAGCGCGGTACAGCAGGGTATCTTTGCCGATAATGTGCTGCTGTCCCACCACTTCGTCCAGTGTCGTGGGACGAAGCCTTGCCGCTAACGGGGACTCCTTCTCCATATTATTTTGTCTCATATATTCAAATAAATCCATAACTGCCTCCGGTGGCCCTCCGCGAATGGTATTTTCCTTCCATGGGAGCTTTCTTCCATGGGAGCTTTCTTCCATGGGAGCTTTCTTCCATGAATTATACCTTTCTTTGGGAAATATGTCTACCCGCAAAGCTTTCTGCGGGGGACTTGAATTTCCTTTGAATTTCCTTTGGGTATTGGCGTCATTTTTTCTCTCCTGTACCCATTTTCTCGGTTTCCTTTGGGTACCAGCATCTTTTTTTCTCTTCTGTACCCATTTTCTCGGTTTCCTTTGGGTACCGGCGACTTTTTTTCTCTTCTGTACCCATTTTCTCGGTTTCCTTTGGGTATCGGCGTCATTTTTTCTCTTCTGTACCCATTTTCTCGGTTTCCTTTGGGTACCGGCGACTTTTTTTCTCTTCTGTACCCATTTCACTTCAGTGCCTGCTCTCGTTTTCAGTCGAAGAGTATTTCTTCCACGGTGACAAAGGTATAGCCTTCCGCCTGCAGAGCATCCACCACTTGCAAAGCTGCTGTAACAGATGTTGCGTAATAGTCATGCATCAGAATGATATCCCCCTCTTCTGTATCTTTCAGGATACGCCTTGCAATTTTGTCCGCATCATTCGTGCACCAGTCGAGTGGGTCCACATTCCACAGTACCGGAAACATATTTAATTCTTTTTCAAATTTTTTATCCCAGGAACCATATGGCGGGCGCACATAAACAACATCCACATCCGCAATTTCTTTAATCACTTCGTTGGTTTTAATCAGTTCCTTCTTAAATGTGTCGCGGTTGCTGCAAGTAAGCTGGATATGGCTGTATGTATGGTTTCCGATTAAATGTCCGTCTTCCTGCATCCTTTTTATGATATCCGGGTTGGCTTCGGCATTTTCCCCGGTCACAAAAAAAGTGGCTTTTACGCCTCTTTTCTGTAATCCGTCCAACAGTTTCGGGGTATACACCGGGTGCGGGCCGTCATCAAAGGTAAGCGCTATCTTTTTTATCTCCGTAGCTTCCGTTTCCTCATCATCTTCTCCGTTCTCCATTCCCGCATTTTCCATTGCCCGGGCTGTCAGCTCCGCCCTTTTTATATGCTGTCCGCAAAAAACAAGAAGCAGACACATTCCCATGCTGATAAGAATACACAAAATCAAGTGCACTTCCTCTTTTTTCATGAAAGCTGCCACCCTGTTTATGCTGTTCCTTAGTGTGAGTATATGTCTGCTTCCGCTTGTCTTATACGACATGATTTTAACATGCCTGTCATTATCTGTTTATTTTACACAAATTGATTTTTACCGGCATCATACCGGTAATCAATCCCCTCCAGCTTCTCCTCTATGGATTTTCTGTCCACATCCAGGTCCTCGCAGAGGGCATCCAGACTGCCATAGAAGTCCCGCAGTTTCAGGTTGATAAAACTTAATAACATAACCGGATCGTTGGGTATCATATCTTTTACCTTTCCGCCCGGGAGATTTAGCTCCCGGGTCTTTTTTTATTTGTTGCCTTTCTCCACTCTTGCGGAAAGAGCATCGTCCTTTACTTCGATCAGGATGGTGTCGCCCTCTTCCACTCCGTCAGCCAGAATCAGCTTAGCGGACAGGGTTTCCACATACTTCTGGATGTAACGCTTCAGAGGCCGTGCGCCGTAAACCGGGTCGTAAGCATGGTCTACCACAAACTGCTCTGCTTCGGGCGTCAGTTTTACGGTAAGCTCTCTGTCGGACAGTCTCCGGTTCAATCCGGCAATAATCAGGGAAACAATGCCCTTGATATTGTCCTTGGTAAGAGGCTTGAAGAGAATGGTCTCGTCCAGACGGTTCAAAAACTCCGGTCTGAAGTGGGCACGCAGATCTTCCATTACCATCTGCTCTGCTTCGGGCTTAATGGTGCCGTCTTCGTTGATGCCGTCTAACAGGTACTGGGCACCGATATTGGAGGTCATAATGAGAATGGTATTCTTGAAGTCAACCGTTCTGCCCTGGGAGTCCGTAATACGTCCGTCATCCAGCACCTGTAACAGTACGTTAAATACATCCGGATGCGCCTTTTCAATTTCATCAAAAAGAACGACCGAATAGGGTTTTCTGCGGACAGCTTCGGTAAGCTGACCGCCCTCTTCATAGCCAACGTATCCGGGAGGTGCTCCGATCAGTCTGGATACGGAATATTTCTCCATATACTCACTCATATCGATACGCACCATATTGGTCTCGTCATCAAACAATGCCTGTGCAAGTGTCTTGGCAAGCTCTGTTTTACCGACACCGGTAGGTCCCAAGAAAAGGAAGGAGCCAATCGGCTTGCCGGGGTCTTTGATACCGGCTTTGGAACGCATGATGGCTTCTGCCACTTTGGTAACCGCTTCATCCTGACCTACCACACGTTTGTGCAGCTCATCATCCAGATGAAGGGTTTTATTTCTTTCACTTTCCGTCAGCTTCGCTACCGGAATACCCGTCCACCGGGAAATAATGCGGGCAATCTCGTCCTCGGATACACATTCATGCACCAGAGACATACCCTTGCCTTTTACATTTTCCTCTTCGATTTCCAGCTGCTTTTTCAAGGAAGGAAGCTTGCCGTAGGATAACTCGGCTGCCTTTTCCAGATTTCCTTCCCGCTGTGCAATCTGGATTTCACTGTTGGTCGCATCAATCTCCTCACGCAGCTTGGAAAGCTTGTCAACGGAAGCCTTTTCATTGTCCCACTGGGCTTTCTTGCCGGCAAAATCTTCCTTAAGCTCTGCCAGTTCCTTCTGCAATTCTGCCAGTCTTTCCTGGCTTAACCTGTCATCTTCTTTCTTCAGTGCGGTTTCCTCAATTTCAAGCTGGGTAATCTTACGCTGTAATTCATCCAGTTCGGTGGGCATGGAGTCCAGCTCTGTTTTAATCAGCGCACAGGCTTCATCCACAAGGTCAATCGCTTTATCCGGCAGAAATCTGTCCGTGATATAACGGTTGGAAAGCACTGCCGCACTTACCAGCGCATTGTCCATGATTTTTACACCATGGTATACTTCGTATCTTTCCTTTAAGCCACGGAGAATGGAAATAGTATCCTCCACCGTAGGCTCCGCTACCATAACCGGCTGGAAACGACGTTCCAGAGCCGCATCCTTTTCAATATACTGCCGGTATTCATCCAGTGTGGTCGCACCGATACAGTGCAGTTCCCCTCTTGCCAGCATAGGCTTTAACATATTGCCGGCATCCAGGGCGCCGTCCGTTTTACCGGCACCTACAATGGTATGCAATTCATCGATGAACAGAATAATCTGTCCTTCGCTCTTCTTTACTTCATCCAGAACGGCTTTCAGACGTTCCTCAAATTCGCCGCGGTACTTGGCACCTGCAACCAGTGCCCCCATATCCAGTGCAAAAATCTTTTTATCCTTCAGTCCCTGCGGTACATCGCCTCTTACGATACGCTGGGCAAGACCCTCCACAACGGCGGTTTTACCGACACCGGGTTCACCGATAAGAACGGGGTTGTTCTTTGTCTTACGGGACAGGATACGGATAATGTTACGGATTTCATTGTCCCTGCCGATAACGGGATCCAGCTTCTGGCTTCTTGCCTTTTCCACCAGGTCCTGACCGTATTTGGTCAGAGTGTCGTAAGTAGCCTCCGGATTGTCGCTGACCACCCTCTGGTTGCCCCTTACAGTGGAAAGAGCCTGCAGAAACCGCTCTCTGGTAATGCCGTATTCGTTAAAAATCGCCTTCATTTCCTTGTTGGGATACTGGATCATGGACAGGAAAAGATGCTCTACGGAAACATATTCGTCCCCCAGTCTCTTTGCCTCGTCCTCTGCGCAGATGAGCACTTTATTCAAATCCGCTCCCACACGGAGCTCGCCGCCCTGTACCTTCGGGCGCTTCTGTAGTGCCTGCTCCACCCTGTTCTGGAAATGGGGCGCATTGATTTCCATTTTTTCAATCAATTTATAAATCAAGCTGTCTTCTATGGTCAGAAGGCTGTAAAGCAGATGTTCCTGTTCAATCTCCTGATGACCGTATTCATATGCCAGCTTCTGGCATCCTTCCACAGCTTCCATAGATTTCTGTGTAAATTTCTGAATGTTCATAGTCTTCCTCCCTTTCTTTGTTATATATACACTATAACACATATCTCATTAAAAACAATATACAAATTATAAATAAATTCTAAAAAAAATATATATATTAGTACAGAACCAAAAGACGAGGTATTTCTATATGGAAAATATAACCGCCTGTCTGGAACAGGTCAATCTGTTTTTGTGGAACGGACCGCTTCTTTTTTTATTGTCCGCCGCTCATCTGTTTTTTTCCTGTAAATTTTTTCCCCAGAAATATATCGGAAAGGCCATCCGCCTGTCCTTGCGCCCCGAAAAAAATGCCATACGGGAAAACAATGCCGCCGTACCAGACAGACAGCCAGCCGATGCGCACACCGGACACGGTCTTAACAGCTTTGCCACTCTTGCCACCACCCTTGCCGCCACTCTTGGCACCGGCAATATTGTGGGCGTCTCCACCGCTATCGCCCTCGGAGGACCGGGCGCCCTGTTCTGGTGCTTTTTAACCGGACTTTTAGGCATGGCAACTGCCTACTGTGAATGCTATCTAAGCTGCCTGTACCGCAGAAAAGATGCATCCGGCAAACTCTGCGGCGGTCCCATGTATGTGATGGAATACGGCTTACATAATAAACTTTTAGGGAAATTCTATGCACTGTGCGTGATATTTGCCGCCCTCGGTGTGGGCTGCACCACCCAGTCCTCCGCCATGGCGGATGCCGCCTTCAGTACCTTTCACCTGTCTCCGCATGTCATCGGCATCGGCGCCGCCGTTCTCTGCGGCTTTGTGATTTTGGGAGGCATGCGCAGCATCGGCAGTTTTTGCAGCCGCCTGGTACCGCCCTTAAGTATCCTGTATATGGGCGCCTGCCTTTTATTATTGGGTAAAAATTACCGTTATTTGGGCGAAAGCCTGCAGCTGATTTTATCCTCTGCCTTCACGAAAAAAGCTGCTGTGGGCGGATTTTGCGGCAGTACCTTTCTTATGGCGGCACGCTTCGGCATTGCCCGGGGACTTTTTACCAACGAAGCCGGTATCGGTACCTCCGCCATCGCCGCCGGTGCCTCTGCCTCCGAAAATCCCATGCGGCAGGCTCTTGTTTCCATGACCGCTGTTTTCTGGGATACCATCGTCATGTGCACACTTACCGGATTTACCATTATCAGCAGCATGCTTGCGCATCCCGGTAGCGCTGCAGCCTACAGTGATGCCGGTCTTACCACTGCCGCCTTTACCTTTTTACCGCATGGGGATGCTTTTCTTTCTCTTTCCCTGATGGCCTTTGCCCTCGCCACACTGGTCGGCTGGTGCTATCTCGGAGAAAAAGGCGTCACTTATTTTTTCGGAAAAACAGCGGTAAAATCCTACCATCTTATTTACATTGTCATGATTTATTTCGGTGCCATTCTGCCCATGGAAATTGTCTGGAGTTTCACGGATTTTATCAATGCGGTGATGGTTCTGCCGAATGTTCTGTGTCTCTTCTTATTATATAAAAAAATAGAAAAACCATCCGCAAAAGTTTTCACCCATTAGCAAAACTTACCATTATATTTTCCCGGACTCTGCTCATACTAAGACCAAGATAAGTGATAAAAACACACTTAAGACCGGCACAAAAACGGGATAAGTGGTTTTCATCCACTTATCCGTAAAAAAATCAGGAGGTGAAAAACTATGGCAAACTCAAAGTCTAATAGAGTAGAAGTTCCTGCAGCAAAGGCAGCTCTTGACCGTTTCAAAACCGAAGTTGCATCTGAATTAGGTGTAAACTTAAAGGAAGGTTACAACGGTGACCTGACTTCCCGTGAAGCAGGTTCCATCGGCGGTGAAATGGTTCGTAGAATGATTAAGAAGCAGGAAGAATCCATGAAATAATCCGGGTTCCACCTAAAAAAGAGGCTATCGTCACATGAACATTCATGGGGCGATGCCTCTTTTTTTGTTCCTAAAGAAACTGTGTTTATAACTGTGTTTCCACAAAAATCGCATAAATGGCACGGATGGCATTTTCAAAGTCTTCGTTTGCCACACCGATGATAATGTTTAACTCGGAAGAACCCTGGTCAATCATTTTAATGTTGATGTTGGCATGCGCCAGTGCGGAGAAAAGCCTGCCCGCTGTACCGCGCATGGATTTCATGCCGCGTCCCACAACCGCAATCAGCGCCAGGTCTGACTCAATATCAATAGAATCCGGATTTGCCAGTCTGTGAATACCGGCAACCACCTTCTGTTCCTTGTGCATAAACTCATCCTGATGTACAAAAACCGTCAGGGTATCGATGCCGGAAGGCACATGTTCGAAAGAAATACCGTTTTCTTCAAAGGACTGCAGAACCTTTCTGCCGAAACCGATTTCGGAGTTCATCATGTCCTTTTCAATATTTACCGCACAGAAGCCCTTCTTGCCGGCAATACCCGTGATAATGTATTTGGATTTCTGGCAGGTGCTGCCCACAATCCATGTACCTTCATCTGCGGGAGCATTGGTATTCCGGATATTGATGGGAATGCCCTGCTGACGGACCGGGAAAATGGCATCTTCATGCAGAACGGTTGCGCCCATATAGGCAAGCTCGCGGAGTTCCTTGTAGGTGATAACTTCAATGACCTGCGGATCCTTGATAATACGGGGATCTGCAATTAAGAAACCGGAAACATCCGTCCAGTTTTCATACACATCGGCTTTTACTGCTTTTGCCACAATGGAACCGGTAATATCGGAACCACCTCTGGAAAAGGTCTTTACCCTGCCGTCTGTGTAAGCGCCGTAAAATCCGGGAACGACCGCATTGGGACATTCCTCCAGTCTTGCGGAAAGCACTTCGTCTGTAAGGTCCGCATCAAATTCTCCGTTTTCCTTAAAGAAAATAACCTCTGCGGAATCAATGAATTCATAGCCTAAATAGTCTGCCATGATAATACCGTTCAAGTATTCGCCGCGGGAAGCCGCATAATCTCTTCCGGTTTTCGCCTTGAAATTCTTTTCGATGGTCTTGAACTCCTCCTCCAGGGAAAGCTCCAGATGCAGACCGTCGATAATTTCCTGATATCTTGCCTTAATAGCGGCAAGCTCCTTGGAAAAATCCTTATCCTCATCTGCTAATGCATAGCAGCCGTACAGCATATCGGTAACCTTGGTGTCATTTGAAAATCTTTTGCCGGGTGCGGAAGGCACAACATAAGCACGCTCCTTATCTGCCCGGATAATATTGCCGACCTTAATAAACTGTTCCGCGCTGGCTAAGGAACTTCCACCAAATTTTACAACTTTTTTCATAATAGTTTCCAAACCTTTCTTTCCTGCGACTTTATTTTCGCATTTTTCTCCTCATATTCCTCATTTTCTATTACTGCATATCTGCGTTTACACGGATTCTGTTTCCGACACAGATGTCTGCGATTTTTTCGTATTTTTCCGTAAAATCTTTTTCCTTCATAAGGGAGGTTACAAATGCCTCTTCCTCGTCCATGCCGGAAAGCTTTACGGACTTCACTTCACCGAATAAAGCCTTTACCTTTTCTCCGTTGTCGCTCTTTACACGGAAGAAGAATTTATTTTCCGCCTCTTCTACATTCATCAGTTTGGCATCCGTCGCATCCCAGAAGCACATAATCACCTTGCCGATATGTCTTGCACAGTCGATGACATCGGAGACAACCGCACTGGCGGTGGGAAGCTTTCCTGCTCCCTTGCCGTAGTACATGGAATCGCCCAGCATGTTGCCGTGAACAAACACCGCATTGAACACACCGTTTACCATATGAAGAGGATGATCCGCCGAAATCATAAACGGCGCCACCATGGCAAGTGTTTCATCTCCCACTTCCTTGCTCATGGCAAGAAGCTTGATGGACATATCCATTTCCTTTGCATAGGCAAAATCCGTTGCGGTAATTTTCGTAATACCCTCTGTATAAACCTTGCGGTAGTCTACATTTTCACCCAGCATCAGGGAAGAAAGAATAGCAATCTTGCGGCAGGCATCATACCCCTCCACATCGGCCTCGGGATTTCTTTCCGCATAGCCTTTTTCCTGTGCTCTCTTTAATACGGCGTCAAAGTCCGCTCCTTCTTTTTCCATCTTGGACAGAATGTAGTTGGTCGTACCGTTTAAGATACCGGTAATGGACTCAATTTTTTCTGCTGTCAGGGAATAATTCAAGGGTCTGATAATGGGAATACCGCCGCCCACACTGGCCTCGAACAGATAATTACATTTATGTTCCTTTGCCATGGTAAGAAGCTCCGGTCCGTGTGCCGCAACAAGCTCTTTATTGGATGTACATACACTTTTTCCCACCTGCAACGCCTGTTTGGTAAATTCATACGCAGCACCGGTGCCACCCATGGTTTCGCAGATAATCTGGATTTCCGGGTCGTTTACGATGGTCTGGTAATCATGCACTACCTTGTTTTCGTAAGGGTCTCCGGGGAAATCTCTTAAGTCCAGGATATATTTAATGGAAAGATCTTCGCCCGCTTTCTTGTTTACCATGTCCTTGTTCTTCTCGATAACCTCTACTACGCCGCTTCCTACGGTACCATATCCGAGTACTGCAATTTTAATCATGTCTTTTCCTCTGCTTTCTTTATTCTTTTGCTGCATCTTATTCTGCTGCATTTTTGTCATCAGTCTTGTATGCGTTTATTCCTTTGCCAGAATTTTTACATGATGCACACCCTTTGTCCGCTCCATATCTCCAATCATGCCGGAAACATCCTGCGTGGTGTGCAAAATCTGAATGCTCAAGGTCAGCGATGCCATGCCGTTGATGGGAATACTCTGATGAATAGTCAGGATATTGGCACCATATTTTGCCACAATCCCCAGAACCTCAGACAACAACCCTGGCTCATCCTCCATCTGGAAGGTCAGGGTAATGGTGCTTCCCTGTGAATCCTCATGGAATGGAAAAATGTCCTCTTTGTACTTATAAAAAGAGCTCCGGCTGATACCTACGGCATCCACAGCCTCCTGTACGGAACGCACTTTTTCGGTTTCTATAAGCCGCTTGGCTTCCACCACCTTCAAAAGCACCTCCGGTACTGCCTTGCTCCTTACCACATAATAACCGGTTGCTCTGTCCATTTTTCCTCCATGCTTTTCCATTAAAGACAATTGTTTGTTTACCGCAGACATTTATTTCTATATGTCTTTGTGTCAAATACAGTTGTCTGTTACCGAAAGATAGTTTATCATAGTCCTCCGAATAAAGCAAGGGCGAAATTACCTCCTCCGGAAAAAAAGAAGAGAACAAAAATCCTTTGTTCTCTTCTATCAATCAGATACTTTTCCCTACACCTCGCGGTGATCGATCACACGCTTTGCCTTCTTCTCTGTTCGCGGTAATGTTCCAACCGGCACAACATTGATCTTCGGCGTAACACTCATCTTCGACTTGAACAGATTTTTAATCGTCTGACCTGTCTGCTCGAAGTCCACACGGCCTTCCGCCTCAACAGTCACCATGATGATGTCACGGTTATGTGCTTCATCATGTGCGATGTTAATGTTATATTCGCTCGATACACCATCAACCATGCCAAGGATTTCTTCTACCTGACTCGGGAACATATTGACACCATGTACCTTGAACATATCATCACTACGTCCCTTAATTATATCAAGACGAGGATATTTGTTGCCACATGCACATTCACCAGGAATAATTTTAGAGATGTCATGTGTCCGGAATCGCAGAAGCGGTGCGCCTTCCTTGACAAGTGTTGTTATAACAATCTCTCCTTCTTCTCCGTCCGGAACCGGCTGAAGTGTCTTCGGATCAACAATCTCAATATATACATAATCATCCCAATAATGCATACCCGCATTTTCATCACAGCTGATCCCGATGCCCGGTCCGTAAATCTCCGTCAGGCCATAGATATCATAAAGAGAAACTCCAAGCTCCCTTTTAATGTATTCACGCATCTTCTCACTCCAGCGTTCGGAGCCAAAAATGCCTTTCTTCAGATACAGTTGATCGCGGATTCCTCTTTTATTGATTTCCTCTGCCAGAAGCAATGCATACGAAGATGTCGCGGTAAGAACAGTCGATTTCAGATCCATCATCATCTGAATCTGCTTATCTGTATTACCCGGTCCCATCGGAATTGCCATTGCGCCAAGCTTCTCACAGCCTGCCTGGAATCCGATTCCCGCCGTCCACAGACCATAACCGGCTGTAATCTGAATATGATCTTTGTTTGTGATGCCTGCTGTTTCATAGCAGCGTGCAAACATAATCGCCCAGTCATCCACATCCTTTGCTGTATAAGGAATGATGACCGGCTTACCTGTCGTTCCGGACGAAGAATGGATTCGTACCACCTCCTCATCCGGTACCGCCTGGATTCCAAGCGGATAAGCATTTCGAAGATCTGCCTTGCTGGAGAACGGAAGCTGTTCAAACTCCTCCTGACTTGAAACACCTGTGATTCCTGCTTCTTTATAAATTCTGCCATAATAACTGTCTGTCCGGAGCAGACGCTTAATCTGCGCGTCTACCTGTGACAACTGTAACTCTGTTAATTTCATGGTTGGTTCCTCCTCCAAATACGATTTATAATATCGACTGATTATACGTCGTTTTCTCTATCACAGCGTTTTTCCGCTTCCCACTTCAACACCTGCGTAAAATGCCGCTTTGTTTGTCTCTACATATTTTGACGGCACGCGCTTTTCAAGCTCTGCAAGCACGGTTTCCTTGCTGATGCCAAGCCGTCCGCTTCCAACTGCCACACCCAGAATAGCGATATTGAAATATCGCGACGAGCCAAACGGTGCACAGATTTTCTCTGCATCGATTACGATACAGCTGCATTTCTTCTGCAGATATGCAATCATCTCTGTGCCGTCGTACCCGGTATCCTGCAAAGATTCTGTCACCGGTTTTACCGGTACACGATTCACGATCACGATTCCATCCTTTTTCAGATACCCTAAGTTCCGCACAGCCTCCGCCGGCTCAAACGCCAGAATCATATCTGCCGCCCCCTGTGGAATCAGTGGTGCATATGCCTCCCCGATACGCACATGGCTCGTTACCGAACCACCTCTCTGTGCCATACCAATCGTCTCTGCCGAATGAACTGCCGAGCCTTCATCCATCGCAGATGCCGCAATAATTTTGGATGCCAGCACGGTTCCCTGCCCGCCGACACCACAGATCAATATATCTTTCTTCATGATATGGCACCTCCTTTTTGAGTATCGTCACCAATGGCATGAACCGGGCAGATCTGACTGCACAAGCCACAACCGGTGCATAAGTTTTCATCGATCGTCACATTTCCATCTACGGTAATAAGTGCCGGACAGCCGATCTCACGAATACATTTCTTACAGTTGATACACTGCTCCGAGATCCGGCATTTGCCGTCTGGCTTGGAAAGCGCAATGCACGGCGACTTGAAGATAATCGCTTTCACGCCCGGAAACTTATCGCATTCCTGCACAGCAGCCACCGACGCAGCAAGATCCAACGGATTGACGGTTATAATCTTATGCACGCCGATTCCCTCTAACACCTTCGCGATGTCTACCTTATCCACAAACTGTCCCATCATATTCCGTCCGATTCCTGGATGCGGTTGATGGCCGGTCATCGCCGTTGTCGAATTATCCAGCACGCAGAGAATCATATCTGCGTTGTTGTACACCGCATTTACGACACCCGTCATACCCGATGCAAAGAATGTCGAATCGCCCACGAATCCGAAGCATGTGCCTTCCCCATCAATCCAGTGGAAGCCCTGTGCCATCGTGATTCCGGCGCCCATGCAAAGACATGTGTCAACCATATCAAGCGGCATCGCATTTCCAAGTGTATAACATCCGATATCGCCACAGAAATATGCTTTCTTTCCCTTCATCGCCTGCTTCACTGCATAGAACGATGCGCGATGTGGACATCCTGCGCACAATACCGGCGGACGCATCGGAAGAGATGGTGCATCGCTGCCATCATACCCACGCACGAGCTTCTCCGTACCAAGAAACTCGCTCAAAATATCTGCGACCAGATTCGAACTGTTCTCGCCACTTGCCGGCACTTTTCCATCTAATTTTCCTGACACCTTGATGGAGAGCGCGTGCTTCCCGGCAAGCTTCAGAATCTGTTCTTCAATATACGGACTTAACTCCTCCACACAGAGCAGTTCCTCCACGCCCTCGAGTGCCTGAAGCAGAAAATCCTCCGGCAGAGGGTACGCAGTCGCAAGCTTGATGAGCTTGATATCGGTGTGGTCTTTCAGATATTCCTTTGCATAAGCATAGCTGATTCCTGACGTGATCACTGCCTTCTTGGAATTTCCGCCTTCCACACGATTCCATTTATATGTAGAAAAGTCTTTTCCGATTTCAACATTCCGCTGCTCGATCATCGCATGATTCATGTATGATAACCGCGGGAAGATGACCCATTTCTTTGAATCCTTCACGAAGCCATCATATGCTTTGGGTCCATTGTTGACCGGATTCTCAATCGACGCATACGCATGGCAGACACGTGTCGTCGGACGGAACAGAACCGGTGTCTTATATTTCTCCGAATATGCAAATGCGTCCTGTATCATCTCATATGCTTCTTCCGGGGAAGATGGATCAAAAACCGGAATACGTGCAAAGTCTGCGAACCGTCTTGTATCCTGCTCCGTTTGGGAAGAAATCGGTCCCGGATCATCAGCTGATACAACGACCATACCGCCCTTTACGCCCACATACGCAAGCGACATCAGCGGATCGGCTGCCACATTCAGACCCACCTGCTTCATCGTGACCATCGTCCGTGCGCCACCATATGCTGCACTTGCAGCAACCTCCATCGCTGCCTTCTCATTTACTGACCATTCCAAATGCACCCCGTCATGCGGGTACTTGGATATTGTTTCCACAATTTCGGAAGATGGAGTTCCCGGATATCCGGACACAAGATTGACACCTGCCGCCAATGCACCAAGCGCAATCGCTCCATTTCCCATTACATATTCCTGCATGTAAATTCTCCCTTCCTCTTTCAAATATGTTCTATTATAACAAATTCTGCGTGATAAAACTACTTTTGTTTATTTATTGGAACAACAAAAAGACAGTTGTTGCCTTAGTCTCTGCAGATGTTATATCCACATCATCAAGTTCAATCGTGACATTAGTGTAATCATCCGGCTTTTATTTTAGTTGGGACAAAAGAACAACTGTCTCAACATGGCACGATTCCGTACTACTCTACTACATATATTTTTGCAGGCCTTCCCAGTCCCTGCTTCTTTCTCCTTATAAGTCCTGCCTCTTCCAGTTCTGTAAGCAGCTTGGTCGTTTTTTGATGTGCGCACCTAAGCATCTCCTGAATTGTTTCCAAAGTACAATAGACAAAGATCTCACCCTTTTTATCTCTCCAGTCATTTCTCTCCGATAGGGATTTGTGATCCAGTAGAATACCATATAAAAGCATAGCTCCCTCAGAAAGGCTTGCATACTTTTCATCTGTCAAAATCGCCTTTGGAATCCTGAAAAAAGGCCGAAACCACAGGGGTTTCAGCCTCTCTTATCACTTTATAATAATATGTTTTTCTGATTTTTTGGTACAATAAACACGCCATTATTATATTAAAGAAACATTTAGATGTGAATAATAAGTTGAACAATGCACCATTTTGGGTGGGTCATTCAGGAAGAAGTGGGGAATATTCCACAAAGTTGAGCATACAACAGTACGATAAACACTGTAAAGGAACGACAAAATATAATGAGTATTTGCAGTCGAGGCAGAATAAAGGTGGAAACCCTCAAAGTATTATTTCTGTATCTGCTGAAATGGCGCAGAAAATTATTGAAACAAAAGCAGGAACTGGTATAATTAAAGTAGATAGATTAGGAAATCCGAGACCACAAGAACAAGTAACTTGTGATTTTGTTGTCGGTAAATATTATTTTCGGGGAGAATATATTGATACTAAGAAATGTACCATCCATTATGGAAAGAAAGGTTCCCATATAGTACCGGAAAGGGGAGAAAATTATGATTAACTTATGGAAATATGAATACTGTGGAAATGTAAAAATAGAAGATATGGATGGAAATATTTTTGTCGGTGATGCGCAGAATGTTGTTGATTCAGAGGAAAGGTCTGATTTAGAGCGTAGTGGAGACAGTATCGTTATTTCATCCGGCGGTGAACTGGTAGAGTTTTATACAGACGAAATTAAAAATATAGAAAAGGTTTAATATTACCATTGAAACAGAACGTTCGTTTGTGCTATAATATCTCTATGGAGGGTTAATATATGCTGCCAAAGGGGTATTATTGGTGTTCTTGCCCTCAGTGTGGAAATCCACATATGCAGATGTTACGAAAAGACACTGTATTGAGGAATTTCCCGGGGTACTGCAAAAAATGTAAAACTGAATCGATATTGACAATAGAGCCTAAGCGCCAAGTAGTAAATTCTTAATGGAATTGCTGCAAGGCGCTTTTTTTATTGTCGCATTACAGGGTGGAGCAGTCTGGAAGCCCGTCTGGCTCATAACCAGAAGGTCACGGGTTCAAATCCCGTCCCTGCAACTTCCCATACCGGGGAAAGCCCGGTAAATAAATCATTTAAGGAGAACGATATGAAGAACATTTTAACTATCTTGAAAGAACTGGGCATTGAGGTGCCTAAGGACAAAGAAGACGGCCTTAATACTGCAGTAGCGGAAAACTATAAGACGGTAGCCGACTACGACAAGCAGAAAGAGAAGCTGGACGCAGCCAATGAGACGATTAAGGCAAACGACACTGCCAGTTGAACGATGCACCATTTTGGGTGGGTCATTCAGGTATTACATCTTGTATTTCATACAGCCAATCATACTATATATAGGCCTTAATAATACAATTGGTTTTTTCAAAACCCATTATATCATTATATGGCAGTTTACACCAACTGTTTTTTCTTGATAATCAGGTTCTCCTGTAACCATATAAATATTATTATATTGCTTTTCTGTAAGCCTTAATAATCTTACAACACCTGTTTTAGGTTTGACTTCATCAATTCTCCGGTAATGCTTCTCTGAAGCCTTTCTATTCTGTACTACACGCATAAATACTTCTGGACCTATTCTTATATAGCCATCCTTTAAGAGGAATTTTCTAAGCTGCGCATATTCAGTCTTTGTCCCCCACTTATCTGTTGGACTTAGTATTGCCATTAACCTCATTCTGTAATACCTTCCATGCTCTCTATCGGCAAAACAATGGGAAGAATTAATTTCTCATCACTGTCATCCAATATAATTCGCTTTAAGCTTTCAACCATCATATCGATAGCCGACATCACATTTACTTTTATACTATCTATCATGCATGCATTATGTAATACATGCGCAATTTCTCTTCTTTCATTTTTTGAAAGTTGTATGTTTGAACCAACGTTGTTATGTGCAACTATATCCACAATAGATCTATATGGCTCTATAAGATCATCTGCTAAATTAAAGGCGTTAAGCTGGTTATCATGATGTATTCCAAACGTAGGATGAAATCCCGCTGTCACTAAACTTCTCGCAATATAACTTCTTATAACTGCATAACCATAATTTAACTTACTATTGATTGGGTCATCTATGCGCCTATTTAACCCTTCATGATAGTATGAGAAATACTCTTTTGCAGCCAGCGCCTCAGTAATATCAACATTTTCTGCTGTTATACTCTCTAAATATTTACTTATATTTTCTGCGCCATTCATTCCCATAATAGATAACGCTCTTGCCTGATTACTTACTTTTCGATTTATAATTTGAACCCACAAATCCAAATATATATCGCTGCACTTTGAAACCTGTGCATGCATTAACTTTGACTGCCTCGCATGCCCTTCAAACGGAAGTACAATTGCCGTTGGTAAATATTTTTCATCCAACGGCATAAGCGAAACCTTATTCCGGCTTAGTATTGATAAATCCATATGTTGATAGATTTCAAGTTTCATGGCTAACACATCAACTCAGAAAACTGAAAGTTTCACTCTTATTGTTGTAATGAATGTACAGTATATTTAATCATCATCCGTTACATATACTTATTACTTTTTTAGGTTCAAAATTTGTTTCCATTGTCCACATAACAGCCTCACATTTTCGCATAACAAGAACAGTAAGAAGATTATCTATTCCATTTTCCTTCCACGCTTGCAAAAACTTTCTAGTAGGATGCGAAAAAATATCTTCACGCAATTTTTCATCTGTCGAAACTTCTATTTCGCCTGTCACTCTAATCTGAACACCGTTAGCATTAAAGCAAAGTTCCGCTTTGGGATTTTTTTGAAGCTGTTTGTACACATCTTTTGTAGATGCTGTATGAAAAATAATTCCATCCTTATCTGCTTTAAATAACATCATTCCTCTTACTCTTGGCTGGTCACCATCCATTGTTGCAAGGTAAAATCCCAAATTACTATTCATCAATTCATATATTTTCTGCTCATTCATCGTCTAATCCTCCTTAACATATCCCCTCAGTAATCATTTCATTCACTATCTCAGCGGCACTCTCTACCATTTTCGGACAAAATGTTTTAAAAAGTTTCTGTTCTTCAATAAGCAATTTATCTTCTGCCTTAGTAAGGTCATATCCCAACAATTCACGACATACTACACTAGCATTTTTCTTAATAAATCGGTCCATAAATTCAGTTGATACCGCATAAGCTTTTGATTTTCCTTCTATATCTTCGCTATCACAATGTCCACATCGTAGTCCAAGAACCATCAAAGCACCTGCTACGGCTCCGCACAATTCGCCTTTTCTTTCACCACCACCAAAATTTGTAGCTAACTTGAGTGCTAATTTTTCATCCATTCCCATTTCTGTCGCAAATGATGTAAATACTCCTTGCGAACAATTAAAATTATTATTGTAGTATTCTACCGCCTTTTCTACATGATTCATTGCAAGCACCCTCTTTTAATCCTTTCAAGTTCACCGCAAGCGACATTATATAATTCAAGTGCTTCAATCACCTGTTCTCTTTTATCAACCGGAATTTTATCTAGTATTTCCTTAAATTTTCGATTCATATCATTCTCAATTTTTTCAAAACGCTCTTTTCCTTTGAGTGTAAGATTTAAAACCACAAATCTTCTATCTTCTGTAGATGGTTTTCTTTCTACATAATCCTTCTGAACAAGTTCTTCAACCGTTCTGCTGACACCACTTTTATCTAACCTCAATATCTCTGCCAATTCTTTTACTGAAATATTTGGTTTTCTACCAATTTCAACCAAAACAAAACACTCTTGTTCACTTATTCCACAACAGCAGGAATCTGTTTTATTGATGTTTCCCAGGTGACATTCCAAAATTCTTGTATTTTCTCTAAGTAGCTTTGCTTGATTCATAATCATTCCTCCCTTTTAAAGGAGGTAGTGTCAACTTTATATGCCCAAAATCAGCTCAACTCCAGTAAATTCAATGGTTTCAGAGGTTAAAAGCCTTTACCTCCCCTTTCTTTGGCTTAGGTGACCAAAATTTTACGTCGGGAATCCAGTCAAGGCCGGGCTGAAAGCCCGTTAAATTCAGCCTTGACGGGGTTTTCGTAAGTAAAATATAATCGGTCAGCACCAAGGAAAGGGGTTCGATTTTTTCATAATCCGTTTTACACTACCTTAAAGGAATAATATCTCATTTAGTTGTGTTTGTCAACTATTTATTTTATCAACTATATAGATATGATAAAAGGTTCAACACATCATATATTGAACCTTTGCCTTTAAATGACCAAATATTTTTTCCGATATGTGCACTGACAAGAACATAAAGTATTCGTAAAATTCAAATTTGTTTACTTCTTTTATAGAAGATTTGCTTTGTGCGTGGAGCTTTGAGTCCATACACATAATAATCTCCAAGTGAAAGAAGGCTCTTCTCTGAAAATCTATCCATCCATTTCTCCTAGTGTGCAGTCTTATGTACCTTAGTCAACATTACCACGCACTCAACGGTACTTTCGTTGTCCCAGTCCAATTCGTATATCTCTTTCCCATCGAAAAACACAGGGAATCTAAACTTAAGACTACGAAGGATTCTTCCATCCGCCTGTTCTTCCTCGTAGATATTCACATCCGCAAGGAAGCTCTTCATAAATGTTTTCTTCTCAATATCCGTAAATCTGTCATACAGCTTATCAAAGAATAATAAGAACTGATACACATTGTCACCGGATATTTTCTCCTGCCTAATATTATACAGTCTAGTTTCTACTTCTTCAATCAGAGTTTCAATTTCTTCTATCTCATCATAAAGCTTGTCCAGACGCACCTGCATATCCTCATATTTCTTGGCATAATGCTTGTCTGATACAGATAAGTTATCCATTTGATTTGCCAACTTGTTCTTGGCACCGGTAACCTGCTTTAATCGCTCCTGTAAGCCTGTATGCTCTTTATCCAGCTCCTGCGTATCAATGCTTTGTCCGATGTGCTTCTGAATCTCCGTTTTGAATTTTGGATTATTCACAAGCTTGCGGATAACTTCTTCCACCGCTGCATTGATTTTATCCTCACTCCACTGCTTACGGTAAGTACATTTATGACCATTTACAAAGGTTCTGTGCTTGCAGGCATAGTAAAAATAATCTTTGTAATGTCCGCCGTCCGGATGTTTTTTACGATTTACATTGCCATACATACCACTTCCGCAAATCGGACATTTGATAATACCGGATAAAATATGCTCGTGATCCAAACTGTGAGTTTTAATGTTGGCAACACCGGTTTCCTGTCTCTTTTTATGCACTTGATTCCACAATTCTTCTGAGACAATTGCTTCGTGTATACCATCGTTTAACATGTAATTGTCCTGCTTTACAATATGATATTCATTTCTTGTACCCGGAATTTTCTCATTCTTTCTTCTGCCAAAAGCAAGCTTGCCACAGTACACCGGATTATCCAAAACACCTTTTACAAAAGATGTAGAAAAGCCTTCTATGGTATTGTTCTGACGAAGCTTTTTCTTGTATCCGCTGTTGTTCAGGAATGTAGCAATAGCTACAATCCCCATAGTGGTATTGGCAAATTTATCGTAAATAATACGGATAATCTCAGCCTCGTCTTCTGCTATGTGCAGTTCACCATTGATTAGCTGATAACCGTAAGGTGCAAAACCACCATTCCACTTGGCTTAACAGTGATAAGGAACTAATTTACTTATCAACTGTTAGCTGACGGTTTCCGGGGTGCATACGGACAAATCCCGTCTGATTTCTAACAGGAAGTCAGACGGGATTTTCGCTTTATATTACGAATTATGGAGGACATACCATGAAAACCTTAATATCTTGTGCCTACAATATGGATAATTGCTGTGTGGAAGTGAAATTCAGCGACGGCAGTATGATTGCGATTGACACTATCGTCGTTGAGAACGAGATTGCTGACAATATGTATCAGCGGTCAGAGCTGGATTATTTGATCTACAACGCTCCTTTGGAGTATGCAGACCTTATCTTGAACGGCGATCCCGAAACCTATTTGAAAACTGTAACAGAATACAAGCCTTGGGATAGCTGACAACACGCTGCCCGCAGGAGAAAATCCTGCGGGCGTTTTTCTGTTTATATTATTTCCCTCCGTTGGATCTCAATTTAGGAAAGAAGATGACAATCTTGAAGCTCTTTCCCCACTGGGAAGCTGCTTCCAGATGAAGATTTAGATCGTCGGCCATCTTCTTAACCAGGTAAAGTCCCATACCGGTAGCCTTCTTTCTGCTGTCAGTAGAATCCCCGGTAAAGCCCTTTTGAAAAATGTACGGCAGATTATATTTTTTTACGCCAATGCCGTTATCTTCAACAGAAAGGATATCTGCAGTCTCCGAATGTATCACGGAAATTGTAAGCATGGGACTATCGCTGCTATATTTGATGGCATTGCTAACGATTTGTCCCAACATAAACTGAAGTCCTCTACGGTCTGTATAGACTGTTTCAGATTGCAGTTTGTTGAGAATGACAAAATGCTTCTCTTCAAGAAGTGGGGCATAGTCCTCCAGAACTTCACCCAAGCAGTCATTCAAATTGACATCCTCAAATCGGTAATCCTTTGTACTGCTCTTCAACCGGGCATAGTACAGCATCTGCGTGACATCCTCCTGAAGCTGACTGCGGACATAATCCAGCTTTGCTTGCAGGGAAGGAGAGATTTCATCGTTCCGGTTATCCAAGAGCATGGTCAGCAACGATAGGGGCGTTTTCGCTTCATGTGCCCAGCCCTCCACGTATTCTTCATAGTCCCGTAGGGCATCCGCCATATTGTTACTCTCGTTTTTGTATTCCCGTAAAACCGAAGCCAAAAATCGGACAGATTCTCCTTCTTTCTGACTAATGGCACTGAGCAGCCGTTCTTCATTGCAGATGGTAGGATCACTGAGGAAATCTCGGAACAGTTCCATGTGGGTGTTCTCCCTCTTGTTTAGTACAAACAGAATCGCTGAAAACAAAAGGATGCTCGTCAGAACTACTAACCCGATCAAGGTTTGAAATACCTGAATGTCAGAAATCCAAAGAATGACAGCGCAAAAGCAATCCACGCCCAGCAGCAACAGAAGCCAGGGGTAGTACCGTTCTATCATGTGCCAAAGCTGCTTCATAGAGACACCTCCGCTTCCAAACGGTAGCCCATTCCTCGAACTGCAACGATTCGCTGCTTCATTTCAAGGGCGGACATCGTTTTTTTCAGCCGGGTTAGGTTAACCTGCAAGGCATTTTCATCTATGTATTCCGTGGTTCCCCATAGTGCCATGCAAAGCTGCTCCGTCGTGACCAGAGCATCGCCGCCGGACAAAAGAGCGACCAACAGTTTTCCCTGATTTTTTGGAAGCACCACAGAGGTATTATGAATATAAAGCGTGTAGGTCTGCTGGTCTAACAGGAAATCTGGTCCCTCTATGAGATTGGTACGGCCTTCATACCTTTTGAGAATATTGGATACCCTGGCAAGAAGTCGATCTTTTCTGCACGGCTTCGTCAAATATTCATCGGCACCCAACTGGAACGCTTGCAGTTCATCCTTTACCTGATCTCTGGAAGTCAGCACCAGGACGGGGATAGCAGTTTTATTCTTTAGCTCCTGGCAGATTTGAAAGCCACTGATCTCCGGCAAGTTCAGGTCTAAGATCACAAGGTCAGGGCGGAGGGCTGCCAAGAGCCGAGCGGCATCTTCAAACTCGGTAATTGCCTCCACAAGATAGCCGTCCTTTTGGAGCATATCGCAGAGTTCTTCCCGCATATAGACTTCATCTTCCACAACAGCAATTCTTTTCATGACAGCACCTCCTTCCAAATTATTCTTCTCTCTGCGGCTGCATCAGTGTCAGCAAATACCGATCACTGGAGCGCTTGACCACTCTCATATAAATATATTCTATCACGCAAAGTAGTAAAATCATAGCAGCAGATACAAGCAGCATTTCAGACACTGTCCCACGGGTTCGGGACGAGAGTATCCCTGTAAATAACGCCCTGACTCCAAACAGACTGCTGACAGCCGCAACCAATACAGGAAGTCCCATAAACCAGGTAATTTGCTTTCCAGCAGACTGGCAAAGGGTTTCGTAAGTAGCTCCCAGGCGGATCAGGGTCTGGTATCTGCGCCCGGTTTTCTGCTGACTCATCAGGAACTGAACACCCACGATGGTGTTGGCAACTACCAGGAAAACAATCGCAAGATAGAGGGTAATATAACTGGATGCTATGGTGTAGAAAAGCTGACGACCTATATTCTGAAGATAGCTTTCATATTCAATGCCAGTTTCGTCCAGCTTCTCGTTCAAATCCAAATATGCAGTCATAAGGCTATTTCCATCCAGAGCCTGCTCACTGAGCACCGCATTGACATAGGTATCATACATTCCCTGGCTATAATATAGGAATGCTTCATCCGGAAGAATCAATGCAAAGGACAAGGTTATAGAACGGTCCGTGACCAAATTCACAGACTGAACCTCTCCTGTAAGATGAATCGGACTACCATCCAGTTCCACCTTGGGCTGTCCGGCCAATACTTGGTTCAGCATTGCGGTACGACTTACCGTAGTAAACTCTGTATCAATATAGACAGCGGCCTCCTTTTCGCCTAATTGGAGAGCCGGTTTGCCGGACAATTCCAACAAACGATTATAGTCCGATAAACAAATCAAATATGGGTATGTGGCATAACCAAGATTGTTCAGAAGGACATCCCGGTCTTCCGACTGGGGCAGGCTCCGAAGAGAGTCCATAACAGCGTCCATGCTGTAGGCATTATCATAATCTTCTGTGGTGCGAATACGCCCAACCCTCATTTCAAAAAGCTCTGAAAATTGATTTTCCAAACCGTTTTCTTTCAGGGCTGCCTTTATATTCGGAAGAACCTGCGATGAATCTTCTGCAGTATGATCTTCAAAAGTATAGTCGATTACATGGCCAGAAGACAGGCTATTCGTTCCTGCAATTCCTACGCCCGCACCAAAACAACACAGCGCCGCCAGAATCAGCAGGGAGCTGATGGCCATGGAGGTTGACTGATGAATAACATTCTCCTGAATCTGCCGGAAGGTAAATACATGAAGCTGCTTATTTCCTTTTCCTTTCTTAACAATCAAAGCAATCAGCGCACGCATCCCATAGAAAAGCAGCATCGTACCAACTATGCCCAACAGCAAAGTCAGTCCCATCATACTTACCTTTGTCCATGCAATTCCCTGAATCGCCATGTAGTAAGCCACTGCCAACATCACACTTCCGCATATAGCAGCCAGTCCATAGATAACAGATGGCATTTGCTTTTTGGGGCGGTTCGTTGGCTGGGATAGCAAAGTACCGATCTCCTGGCGGCTGATTCGTCCACTCAAAATCAGAAGTGCCGTCAGCTTAATTGCCAGAAATCCTGCCAGCGTCCATTCAATTGCAGACCAGGATAAAGAAAACTGATGACCGATGATCCCCATGCCTACCAGCTTGGCGGTGACAAGACTGACAATTTCTGAAAGCACCACAGCCACAGGTAAGCCTATGAGCATGGCAAGAATACTGGTCAGGAAATCTTCCGCCAGAAGCATACCAAACAGTTTACTTCTACGCATCCCCAACATTAGATAAACACCAAACTCATGCCGTCTGCGCTCGAACTGATACTTGCAGGCAAAATAGATCAAAAAGAACAGAATACCGAGGGTCATCCCATAAAACGCAGGAATCAGAAGCAGGAGTTTGTCAACTGCGTCACTCTCCATTTTCTGCAAAAAGAGCATCACATCTTGAGTGGAGATGGAAAGAATCATGTAAAAGGCAACAATAGAAATCACCAGGGAGCTGAAAAACAGACCGTTTTCCTTTCGGCTGCGGTGGCTGTTCCGAAGAATGAGATTAGAGAACATTTGCGCTGCCCCCTCCCAGTTGCGCC
>ERZ831634.317-NODE-317-length-61651-cov-4.105283_pt1 | contig 61651 bp, 45 predicted proteins | sample MGYA00519953_ERZ831634 | MGnify/ENA primary metagenome ERZ831634 (study PRJEB31850, sample SAMEA3708718) | human gut metagenome | biome: human gut; feature: human-associated habitat; material: faeces | place: China | collected 2014 ... | reverse complement strand
TTAAGCAGGTATGCAGCCTGAATCAATAGAGGGTAATAGAGAAAGGAAAAAATATGAGTCAGGAAAAGAAAAGAACTTCAGAAGCAAAAGTAGAGAATATCTACCGGTTAGATGGAAGGGTTCCGCTTTCAAAAGCCATTCCGTTTGGATTACAACATGTGCTTGCGATGTTTGTAGCAAATTTAGCACCTGTTTTGATCGTATGCAGTGCCGCATTGGTAAGAGGAACAGGAAAGAACCTGTCGGGTGCAGAAATCACAAGCCTGTTACAATGTGCGATGTTTGTAGCGGGAATCGGAACGTGTTTGCAATTATATCCTATCTGGAAGATTGGTTCGGGACTTCCGATCGTGATGGGAGTAAGCTTTACTTTTTTAGGTAGTCTTTTATTGATCTGTACGAATCCAAAGCTTGGTTATGAAGGTATGATCGGTGCTGTCATTCTGGGAGGTATTTTTGAAGGCCTTGTAGGACTGAGTGCTAAATATTGGAGAAAATTTCTGACTCCGGTTGTGTCAGCCTGTGTTGTCATTGCAATCGGTCTTTCCCTTTTGTCAGTTGGTATGAATTCATGGGGCGGCGGAAGTGGAGCAAAAGATTTTGGCAGCCTGCATAATCTATTGGTAGGTGCATTTACATTGATTGTATGTCTGGTAGCGCATTACCGCTTAAAAGGTGTGTATAAGAATTTGAATATATTGGTTGGCCTGGTTGCCGGTTATGCATTATCTGCAATCCTTACTTTGACCGGAACTGCCAAAATGATTGATTTTTCCGGGATTTCTAAAACAGTAGAAGAAGTTGGATTTTTTAGCATTCCTAAGCTTGTTTTCCTGACAGAACATAAACCGGTATTTCAAATAGGAGCATTCTTTACAATTGCGATCGTCTTTTTGGTTTCGGCTGCTGAAACAACAGGAGCAACGACAGCGGTTGTAAAAGGCGGTCTGCATCGGGAACTGTCGATTCGTGAATTGCAGGGCTCATTAGCCGTTGATGGCTTTTCCAGTGCACTTTCAGGATGTTTTGGCTGTCTGCCACTGACTTCTTTTAGCCAGAATGTCGGATTGGTTACGATGACAGGTGTTGTCAACCGTTTTACCCTTTTGATGGGAGCATTGATCCTGATCCTTGCTTCGCTGTTTCCACCGCTTGGAGCATTCTTTCATTCACTTCCACAGGCTGTTTTGGGAGGATGTACGGTTATGATGTTTGGTTCGATCCTGTTTGAAGGAATCAAAATGTTAAAAGAGTGCGAGTTTGATAATCGGACAATGATCATTGTGTCACTTTCCTTTTCGATCGGTGTTGGTCTGACACAGACAGATGGCAACTTCTTCGCAGCATTTCCACAGGCAGTCGGAGATATTTTTAATGGAAACGCAGTAGCAGGTGTTTTTGTGGTATCTTTGCTGCTTAGTTTGTTTTTGCCAAAAAGTAAGAAGAAGCATTCACAAAAATCATAAAAAGAACAATAAATCATAAAAAGAACAATAAATCATAAAAAGAGATTGCAACCTTTTTACGGAACATAGACGGAAGAATTGTTTTGATCCGGTCTGTGTAGAAAAGGTGCAATCTCTTTTTGGATTCATATATAGAGCAATCAGGAAACTTCCATTGTATTTTGCCTGCTCATTGTACTCAGCAGATCAAAAAGTCCGTCAAACAATTTATCACATACGATCGTGTAAGCAGAACCAAAGACATTTAATACGATACGCAGCAGTACAGCAGTTCGCATTCCGAACAGACCGGATGCGATCGAGAGCGCACCAAATGTATTAAAGACGGTCTGCCAGGAATATCCGGCAGAATAACCGACACCGATACCTCCGATCACACCAATGTATGGATAGAGAGAGGTCGGAAGGACATGATATAAAATGATAAAGAAAAGGCATCCTACAATGTTAAATGCCCCTCTTTTTTGCGCTCTTTGTCTGCTGTCCGCTGAAAACGGAAGACAGACGGACATACAGGCAATTCCTGCCCACATTGCTCTTGGCAGTCCGAGTAGTGAGACAATAAAAATAGCACCGGATACGATAAAAGTCAGCTTGATATACCAGCGGTTTCTTGCTGAAAATAATGTGAATTCATGGAAAAGATCAAAAAAAGTACGGTGGTAAGGACGATTTTTTTGGTTCTTGTAAAAAACAGCCATGCAAAGACACATGCCAAATAACAGACTGATCACGCGCATCTGATATGCTTTGCCCGTTACGTCATATCCTAACAGCAAAAGGTAGCCGAGTACAAATGTTGAATGGTTATACATAATTACATTATGACAGCCAAGCAGCATTAATAAGAAAATGCAGGAAAGATTGATCAATAAGGCAGGCAATGGAGATACCACATTGCTGAAGCGCGGACCAATGATCAGGATCATAAAAATCCCGGCAATGCATAGCAATCCATGTGTGGTACGGATGCCAAAGTCTGCCTGGCGAAGCACGAGAAGCGCCAAAAGAACAACGACACCGGCAACACTGTTTTGTGAACCAAAGACAGCACTAAAGGCGGTTACCGTAAAAAAGCAAAAAGCCATCACAAGATAGACTTTAAAGTTGTAGATTAAAATGTGCCGGCGACGTTCTTTCGGATCGGTTGTTGTTTTGATAAGATTTTTTGATCCGGTAGAGCTTAATTGTAATTCCTGATAAAATGTCATAATATTTCTCCGTTTCTTATATGTGTATTCTCGGTATCGTTTCAAATCAAATCTTTCCAGATGGGTTTTCATATACAGCTTCTATCTCGAAATTTTTTCTCAGAAGGTACTAAGAGTAGATTCATGTAAAATTTCATTTGCCTGTTCAATCGTGGAAAAAAGAGTTTCAAGATCTTCTTTTCCCATTTCTTTTTGTAAGCGATAAATCGGTTCCATGTAATATTGGTATGCGTTATCAATTTCTTTTTTTCCTTTTTGTGTGACAACGATCGAATAGCTTCGCTTGTCTGTCGTACTTTTCTTTTTTAAGATCATACCTTTCTGTGTCAGTCCGTCGATCAGACGGCTGATCATTGTTTTGCTGATCCCCATCGTTGAAGTCAGCATTCCGGGTGTGACAGCTTCTTTTGATAAAGCGACATGGTACATCAGGTCTATTTCCTGTGCCGAAAGAGCCTCGCCTTTTGGTGTCTTTCGAATGGCAAGATTGCAAAAAAGACGTAATGTTCCATGCATTTGTACAATTTGTTTCCAGTTGTTATCTTTCATTTTGTTCCTGCTTTCCTGTTATATATACTCCCGGATATCTTAATAAAACGAATCCTTTCGGCTGCATTTCCGATATAGTAACTCTAAAATCCAAGCGTTGCACGCTTGCCGCACTTTCGTGCTTGAAGATTTTATCGTTCATGAATTCTGCACAAGAAAGCAAGCTCTCTTGTGTTGCGAATTCATGATATACTGCTTCTGTTTTCGTCATATATATCGGTATTTAGTTTACAATGTGAACTAAATACAAAGAGCACTATAATCTTTTTTGAAAGAAAAGTCAAGAGCAGAAGTATTCCTTATATTAAGGGAGCAGAAGCAATTCTTATACATAGGGGCAGGATGTAGAAAACACGACAAAACCCCTCAACAGAGGGGCTTTGTCACTTTCTATAAAGAAAATTAAGATGTTCTTGTGGGGTTTTTTATAATTCACAAAAGAGTATGGGATCATTTCTTTTTGTATGATCACTAAAAGCGATCATAGCATTCAGATCGTACCTGTGATTACTAATGTGCTGACACCCGGATTTACGAGCCATGCACCGGTGACAGGATCCTGTGTATAGCTTGCAGCAGGAACTGTAATTTCACCTGCAAGAGTAGCAAAAAGTCCGGTTGTTTCATCATAAGTGTAGTTAGTTGTTTCTCTCCATGCGGTATCATTAAATGTGACAGAAATGTTAGAAAGGACAGGATCAAACGTATCTGTGATCACGGCGTTTGATCCTGCAAGGGCGGGTGCACTTCCGGAATTCTGAATCAGGAAAGTGTAAGTGAGCTGACCGTTTTCAGCCACAGGAACCGGGCTGACAGATTTTGTGATATTTAACAAAGGTGAGCTGTCAGCAAGGACCGATTCGTTGACCGTGATCGGTGTAATACCGCCACCGCTGATAACAGCAGTATTGTTGATCGAAGATTCCGGAGCTAAAGGTGCAAACTGATTGGTAGTTACTTCATATACGATCGTAACATTTCCGTTGGCAGGAATGGAAATTCCGGTGATCGTAAGAGGTGGTCCGGCTGTAACGGTTGGTGCCGGCTGAAGAGTGCCATTGATATAATAGTGGATCGTATCAGCAACATAGGTTAATGGTGTCAGGGTAGTTGTATTAAATTCATACGTTCCAAGATCATCTTTGATCGTCAGATCCGTAAATGCTGTATTACCGGCATTTACGAGAGTGATCAGATAAGTGATCGTATCATTCTGGCCATACGTTGGCTGCATGACAGTTTTTTTCGCAGAAAGAACTTCTAAAATCTCACCAATGGCGATATTGGAATTAGTAACTGCATTGCCATAGCGAAGCTGTGCCTGATTGGTAAATCGTGCCATTTGTGTTCTCCTTGTCAAATAGGTATATAATTACTATATGTCTTAAAAGAACATGGGTAACCCGAAAAGAATTTTTATTGTGACAGATGCAAAGAAAATAACAGAAATCCTGCTTCGACAAGATGGAAAAAGGCAAAAAATTGCTTTGACAAGTTTGAAAAAAGTAAAACAACTGCTTTAACAGGATGGAAAAAGGCAAAACAACTGCTTTGACAAGTTTGATAATGACGACAGAAAAGATCGAAAAACAAAATCGGAAATTAAAATGTGAAAATACATTTTAATCATGAGGAATATCATGAAATCTGCCGGATAATTCCTCGGTTTTGACAATATTGATAAAGGCATGTGGATCGATGGAGCGGATCAATGGTACCAATTCTCTTTTGGCTTCGGAGTTGATCACGGAGTAGATTAATGTTTTTTCTTTTTCTTCATAGCATCCGATTCCCTGAAAAAGCGTAGCATCATGGTTTGTCAGCTCACGGATCGCTTTATAAATTTCATCTGAATGATCCGAAATGATAAAGAGCGTTTCTTTTTTATAATGTTTATATAATGCCTGGATCACCTGTGTGCTGCAAAACTGGTAAATGATCGAATACAGTGCGATCGACCAGCCAAATAATGCTCCGGCAACTGTCAGGACAAGTATATTTCCAAGGAAAATATAGTTCCATGCATCAATGCCTTTTTCCTGAGACAGCCAGATGCTGATAAAATCAGTACCACCGGTTGTTGTACCTACGTTCAGACACAGACTGACTGCAAATCCGTTGATGATCCCGCCAAATACACTGACTAAGAGTGCGTCCTGTGTGAAAACATAGGCAGGAAGCAGATCGACAAAGATACTTGATAAAAAGATGACAATGATTGAATACAAAGTAAAACGTTTCCCGATAAAACGAAAAGCAATATAGGCAGGAAACAGATTCAGAACTATATTAAAAAAAGTATATGGAATGCTGATATGAAAAAAGTGGATCCCGATCTGTTGCAATAAAAGGGATACACCGGAAAAACCACCGGGCAGCAGATTGGCGTTTTTTGCAAAACAGCGCAGATTCCATGCATATAGGATGGATGCAAAAAGGATTACAAATATACGAAACACCTGATAGAATGCAGGGTGTTTGTTTTCAACAGTCTGGAACATAAAATCCCTCCTCTTTTATCTTTTTGATATATCATAGCATATTTATCTTTTTGATATATCATAGCATAGGATGGCAAGCCTGACCAACATAAAAATAAAAAAAGAATTGACAACAAAAGAAAAAAGAATTATATTGATAACGGTGTTATATAACACTGTTATGGAAGGAGAAAAGCGTGGCAAAACAAATAGAAGGTGTGTCAGAACGTATTCTGGCATGTGCGAAAGAGGAATTTTTAGAGAAAGGTTTTTCAGAGGCTTCCCTACGGTCAATCGCAGCAAAGGCAGATACAACGACAGGGTCGATCTATTCCAGATATGGTGGAAAAGAAGAACTTTTTGGTGAGATCGTAGAGCCGGCAGCGGAATATTTGATCGCTATGTTTACCAGAACACAGGAAAATTTTCATGCAATGGATGTAGAAGAACAGCCAAAGAAGATGGAAAGAACTGTTCAGAATGGCATGCATGAAATGTTAGATTACATCTATGAAAACTTTGAGACATTTGAGTTACTTCTGGATGCTTCCTATGGAACAAAATTTCAACATTTTGTCGAATGTCTGGTAGAGATAGAGACAAAATATACCTATCGCTATATGGAAGATATGCATATGGCAAAGCAGACGCAGAATGTCATTACGGAAGATTTTGTGCATATTATGACAACAGCACTCTTTGAAAGTGTTTTCGAAGTGGTGCGGCACAAAATGACAAAAGAAGATGCAGTCCGCTATATTGATATGCTGTCACTTTATCATTATGCAGGGTGGGATGCGATCTTAAAAATCTCTGAAGAAGAATAATACGATATTACAGGTTGTATATTGCAAAATATACAGCCTAAAAAAATATCACGCAGTTAGTTAAAACTAATAAAGGTAGTATGAAACTACTAAAAATTATTCATATCATACCTGACCACACTTTCATCCGTTCAAACACAAAATAAAAGCCATTTGCAAAAAATATTTCGTGTTTTGCAAATGGCAAAAAAAAGAGAATATGGAGGTAAGAAATGAAAAAACAAAGTGCATTAACAAGACTCTTTGAGTATGCGGGCAATTATAAGTATTTTACGATGCTGTCGCGTATACTTTCCGTGATCAGTACATGGATCGCGCTTGTGCCATTTTATTACATATGGCGTATCATGAAAGAAGTGTTAGACGTAGCACCGGCATATGATCAGGCAAAAGGAATTACATCGCTAGGCTGGAGTGCCGTTGGCTTTGCATTGCTGTCCATGATCATTTATATTGTGGCATTGATGTGTTCGCATATTGCAGCGTTCCGTATTCAGGCAAATATGCGTTCCGCCATGATGCATAAGATCGTAAATCTGCCATTAGGTTTTATGGATCAGGATGGCAGCGGTAAGATCAGAAAGATCGTGCAGGAATCCAGCGAAGCGACAGAAACCTATCTGGCACACCAGTTGCCGGATCGTGCCGGAGCGATCGCGACACCGATCGGGCTTTTGGTACTTTTAGTCGTATTTGACTGGAGACTTGGTTTGCTAAGTCTCGTGCCGGTTGTTACAGCGTTTCTGATAATGAGCAGTATGACCGGAAAGAACATGGAGATTAAAATGAAAGAATACCAGAATTCGCTTGAAGAAATGTCAAGCGAAGCAGTTGAATATATCCGTGGTATTCCGGTTGTAAAGACATTTGGCCAGTCGGTCTTTTCGTTTAAGCGTTTCCGTAAAGCAATCGATAATTATGAGAAATGGGTTATTTCCTATACAAAAGATATGCGTCTTCCGATGGTCGGATATACAACAACGATCAATGCAGTTTTTGCTATTCTGATCGCAGCCGCATTCTGGCTTTCAAAAGGCACAGACGATAAAACATTTCTGCTGAATCTGTTATTTTATATCATTATTACACCGATCATTACGGTAACGTTAAATAAGATCATGTATTCCAGCGAAAATAAAATGCTTGTGGAAGATGCATTAAAAAGAGTGGATGGCATCTTAGAGCGTGAGCCGTTAGAACAGGCAAAAGAGCTCAAAACGCCAAAAGATGCATCAATCGTATTTGAAAATGTATCATTCCGTTATAAGGATGGTATTACGGATGCCTTACATGGTGTGAATTTGAAAATCGAACCCGGAGAGCATGTAGCATTTGTCGGACCATCCGGTGGCGGTAAGACAACATTAGCAAGTCTGATCGCAAGATTTTTTGATGTGACAGAGGGAAAACTTGTTGTCGGTGGCGTGAATGTCAAAGAGATTGCCGATGAAAAATTAATGGAGACCGTTTCGTTTGTTTTTCAGGATAGCAAGCTTTTGAAAATGTCGATCTATGACAATATCCGCATGGGCAAAAAAGATGCAACAAAAGAGCAGGTACTTCATGCATTAAAAGAAGCACAATGCATGGATATCATTGAAAAAATGCCTCAGGGAATTGATACGATGATCGGTACGCGGGGGACTTATGTATCGGGAGGCGAGGCGCAGCGTTTGTCGATCGCAAGAGCGATGTTAAAGGATGCACCGATTCTGATCTTAGATGAAGCAACAGCGTTTGCGGATCCTGATAATGAAGTCAAAGTACAGGAAGCATTTTCGAGATTGTCAAAAGGCAAGACCGTTATTATGGTCGCACACCGCCTTTCTTCGGTAACCAATGCAGACCGTATCTGTGTCTTAAAAGATGGTGAGATCGTTGAGACAGGAAACCATGAATCATTGACAAAACAAAATGGCATTTATGCTCATATGTGGAAAGAATACAACCAGTCAATCCGGTGGAAAGTAGGTGTATCAGATGAAAAATAAAATGACATGGCAGGAAAAATTACAGCATAAATATGCACTTTCCAAACAGGGTGCTACCGACATGATGTATGCTTTTATATCCGCTACGATATCAAATATTGTATTAATGCTCCCGGTGGGGGTGTTATATTGCATGGTTAGAGATTATATGAACAATACACTTTTCGGTAAAGCATTGTTTTATGCGATCGCGACTGTGATCTGTCTGGTATTGATTGCGATCACAACGTATATCCAGTATAATGCGACATTTCTTTCCACATATGTAGAAAGTGGTGTGCGAAGATTAAATCTTGCAGAGAAAATGCGCAAATTACCATTATCGTATTTTGGCAAAAAGGATCTTTCGGATCTTACCAGTACGATCATGGCAGATTGTGCAACGATGGAAACTGCTTCTTCTCATTGGATACCGGAACTGATCGGTTCGTGCATTTCTACTACATTGATCGCGATCGGACTGCTTTTCTTTGAGTGGCGTATGGCACTTGCAGCACTCTGGGTTCTGCCGGTGGCATTTCTGATCGTAGGCTGCTCTTCTTCGGTACAAAAGAGAATGGGCAGAAAGCAGATGAAACTAAAGATGGAATGCGCAGATGGTATTCAGGAATGCTTAGAGTCTGTGCGTGATCTTCGTGCAAATAATGCACAGGAAGATTATATGGAAGGACTTGACTGTAAGATCAAAGCTGTAGAAAAGCATGCGGTTGTTACGGAACTCGGAATGGCTGTCTTTGTATCGGGAGCACAGATGATCTTAAAGTTCGGAATTGCAACAGTTGCTCTTGTAGGTGGTATTCTGCTTTCGAATGGAAGTATTGATCTGTTGACATTTTTTGCATTTCTTTTAGTGGTATCACGCCTGTATGATCCGTTACAGATCTCGTTACAGAACTTAGCAGCGATCATTTCCACAAATGTACAATGTGAACGACTTGACGAAATATTGTCGCATGATATTCAGACCGGTGATACGCAGATGGAATATAATGGATTTGATATTACATTTTCCAATGTCGGCTTTTCTTATGACACACAGGAAAATGTATTAAAAGATGTCAGTTTTACAGCACAGCAGGGAGAAGTGACTGCCTTGATCGGACCATCCGGTGGTGGTAAAACGACGGTTTCACGGTTGGCATCCCGTTTCTGGGATATCAAAAAGGGATGTATTTGTGTCGGCGGAATGGATATTGCAAAAATTGATCCGGAGACGTTGATGCAATTATATTCAATTGTTTTTCAGGATGTTACTTTATTCAATAATACAATCATGGAAAATATCCGTATCGGCAGACAGGATGCAACGGATGAAGAAGTGATCGCTGCTGCTGAATTAGCTCATTGTGAAGAGTTTGTTATGAAACTTCCAAAAGGCTGGAATACGATGATCGGTGAAAACGGATCTGAATTATCCGGTGGGGAACGTCAGAGGATTTCGATCGCCAGAGCATTTTTAAAAGATGCACCGATCATTCTTCTGGATGAAGCAACAGCCTCGTTGGATGTGGATAATGAGACACTGGTACAGGAATCGTTATCAAAGCTGATTCGTAACAAGACTGTTTTGATCATTGCGCATCGGATGAGAACGGTTGCAAATGCCGATAAGATCGTTGTATTAAAGGATGGTGTTGTTGCCGAAGAAGGATCACCAAAAGAGCTGGAAGCAAAGAAAGGAATCTACAGTCATATGGTGACTTTGCAACAGAAGGCAGCAGACTGGGCGTTGTAAATGCAAACAGGTACCGATCAGAGCATATAAACAGTAATGTGAAAGTAAAACAGGTACCGATCAGAGCATATAAACAGTAATGTGAAAGTAGAACAGGTACCGATCAGGGCATATAAACAGCAACGTAGAAGTAAAACAGGTACCGATCAGAGCATATAAACAGCAACGTAGAAGTAAAACAGGTGCAGATCAGAGCATATAAACAGTAACGTAAAAGTAAAACAGGTACAGGATCAAAGCTTGTAGATGCAGGAACAATATGGAAATGTGTTCAAATATCTCCTTTAAAATTGCACAAAGATTTTCTGAAAAATGCGGGATTTCGGGTAATTTACTTAAAATTTACATTTGCTATTGACAAATAATCCGTTTGAAACTACCATACAGGGTACAGCAGTTTTTAGATTACTTTTATAGGAGAGAATAATCCGGGTGGGGACTTTTCTTGTATTTGTATTTAGGATTGCTGACATTGCAAACTCAATAAAAGGAGGAATTCTCATGAGATTATGGAAAAAAGCATTAAGTGTGCTGCTTGTATCTGCAACAGCAATTTCAATGTGTGCCTGCGGTGGTGCAAAGAAAGGTTCAGGATCATCTGATACATTTAAGATTGGTGGTATCGGACCAACAACCGGTGATGCAGCAATATACGGAAAGGCCGTTAAGAATGGTATTCAGCTTGCTGTTGATGAGATCAACAAAGACGGCGGTATCAATGGTAAGAAGATCGAATATAAATTTGAAGATGACCAGAACGATACAGAGAAATCTGTTAATGCTTACAACAGCTTAAAAGATTGGGGTATGCAGATGTTAGTCGGTACGGTTACATCAAACCCTTGTACAGCAGTCGTAGAGGAATCTCATAATGATAATATGTTTCAGTTGACACCTTCTGCTACAGCAGTAGAATCTATTCAGTACGACAACGCATTTCGTATGTGTTTCTCTGATCCTAATCAGGGTAGTGCTTCAGCAGATTATATTGCCGATCATAAGATTGCTACAAAAGTAGCTGTAATTTACAATAGTTCGGATCCTTATTCATCAGGCATCTATCAGAAATTCGCAGAAGAAGCAAAAGCTAAGAAGCTTGACGTTGTAGCTGCGGAAGCATTTACAGCAGACAGCAAGACAGACTTTTCGGTACAGATCCAGAAAGCACAGAATGCAGGTGCTGAGATGGTATTCCTTCCAATCTACTATCAGGAAGCTTCTTTAATCCTTGCACAGGCTAAAAAAGCCGGATTTACACCAAAATATTTTGGTTGTGATGGTATGGATGGTATCCTTGCATTAAAGGGATTTGACAAAGAACTTGCAGAAGGACTTATGTTCTTAACACCATTTACTGCAGATGCACAGGATGATAAGACACAGACATTTGTAAAAGCTTATAAAGCAGCATTTAAAGATACTCCGATCCAGTTTGCCGCAGATGCTTACGATTGTGTATATAGCATTAAGGCAGCCGCTGAAAAGGCAAAGATCACACCGGATCAGAGCGTATCTGATATCAGTGATGCATTAAAGAAATCTATGACAGAAATTAAGATGGATTGTCTGACAGGTACAAACATTACATGGAAGTCAGACGGAGAACCTTCTAAGGAGCCAACCGTCGTAACCGTTCAGAATGGTGCGTATAGTATCGCTCAGTAATGAATTTCTGTTCGACGTGATAAGAAGATGAAGAAAAGTCTGTACGAACGCTGACAGTTCGTACGGACTTTTTTTATGGAATAGGAAAATGCTCGTACAGTAGTGGTGCATCAACAAGTAAGGAACAAGTATCGTACTTACTCTTTTAGTTGTTTTTCTCTTCAAAAAATGCTAAAATAGTAAAGATTTAGTTGTATACAAAAATACAAAAAATAGAGGAGGAAGATTATGAGCTTTATATCATATCTGATTAATGGATTAGGTCTGGGAAGCGTATATGCTATTATTGCTCTGGGATATACCATGGTTTATGGTATTGCAAAGATGTTAAACTTTGCACATGGTGATGTTATCATGATTGGTGCATATGTTGCATTGCTTAGCATGACACATGCCGGTATGCCGGTGCTTCCGGCCGTTCTGATCTCAGTTGTGGCATGTACTGTTTTAGGATTGCTGATCGAAAGAGTGGCTTACAAACCGCTTCGAAATGCATCCTCATCCTTAGCTGTTTTGATCACAGCAATTGGTGTCAGTTACCTGCTTCAGAACATAGCACTTTTGTTGTTTGGTGCCAATGCACAGACATTTCCATCTGTAGTCAAATGGAAAGGACTTTCTTTGGCCGGTGGCAAATTAACGATCTCAGGTGAGACATTAGTCACGATCATTGTCTGCATCATTATCATGATTGCATTGATACTTTTTGTGCAAAAGACAAAACCGGGTCAGGCAATGCGTGCGGTATCTGAAGATCGTGGTGCAGCACTTTTGATGGGTATCAACGTCAATGGTACGATCGCACTTACTTTCGCGATCGGTTCGGGACTTGCAGCAATCGCAGGCGTCCTTCTTTGTTCGGCATATCCAAGTCTGACGCCGTATACAGGAGCTATGCCGGGTATCAAGGCATTCGTTGCAGCGGTATTTGGTGGAATCGGTTCGATACCGGGTGCTTTTATCGGTGGTATTTTACTTGGTATCATTGAAATCTTTGGTAAAGCATATATTTCATCACAGATGGCAGATGCGATCGTGTTTGCTGTGCTGATCGTTGTGCTGTTAGTCAAACCAACCGGTTTGTTAGGCAAAAAAATACAAGAGAAAGTGTAGGTGGCTGTTATGTTAAAAAAATTATCCAAACAGAAAATAAGCGATATCATCACCTATGGCATTGTATTAGTTGCTTTTATCGTGATGCAGATCTTAATTAATGCAGGACAGATTTCTTCTTTATTTGAAGGATTGATGGTTCCGCTTTGTACTTATATCATTTTGGCGATCTCTTTAAACCTTGTGGTTGGTGTACTGGGAGAATTAAGTCTTGGTCACGCCGGCTTTATGTGTGTCGGTGCTTTTACGAGTGCATTCTTTTCAAAATGTATGCAGGATACGATCACAAATTCAATCGTGCGTTTTCTGATCGCACTTCTGATCGGTATTGTTGTAGCTGCTATTTTCGGACTACTGATCGGTATTCCGGTATTACGTCTGAATGGTGATTATTTAGCTATCGTTACACTGGCTTTTGGGGAGATCATCAAAAACATTGTTAATGTACTTTTTATCGGAAAAGATTCCAAAGGTTTTCATTTTTCAACCAAAGATGTGATGGCATTGAATATGGAACCGGACGGTAAAGTTATCGTCAATGGACCACAGGGAATTACCGGAGCACCGAAAGATGCTACATTCTTTATAGGATTTATTCTTGTTCTGATCACATTGTTTATCGTGCTGAACCTGATCCATTCCAGAGACGGTCGTGCGATCATGGCGATCCGTGATAACAGAATTGCGGCAGAATCCATTGGTATCAATATTACAAAATATAAATTAATGACATTTACGATCTCTGCTGCAATGGCAGGAGCGGCCGGTGTGTTATATGGTCATAATCTTTCCAATCTGACTGCAAACACCAATAACTTTGGTTATAACATGTCGATCAACATTTTGGTATTCGTTGTACTTGGTGGCATCGGAAATATTCGCGGTTCGATCATTTCAGCCGTTGTATTGACGCTTCTTCCGGAACTTCTCCGTGGACTGTCAGATTATCGTATGTTGATCTATGCGATCGTTCTGATCGTAATGATGCTCTTTAACTGGGCACCAAAAGCAATTGAATGGCGTGAAAAGTATCTTTCATTCAAAAAGAATAAAAAGGAGGCTGTAAAATAATGGAAAATGTATTAGATGTTAAAAATCTCGGAATTTCCTTTGGTGGTCTCCGCGCAGTAAATGACTTTTCGGTTTCGATCAAAAAGGAGCAGCTTTATGGTTTGATCGGACCAAATGGTGCCGGTAAAACAACGATCTTCAACCTTTTAACAGGTGTTTATAAGCCGGATAGCGGTAAGATCATCTTAGATGGAACGGATGTAACCGGAAAATCCACGATCGATATCAATAAGGCAGGAATTGCAAGAACCTTTCAGAATATCCGACTGTTTTCACAGCTTTCGGTGCTTGATAATGTAAAAGTCGGATTGCACAATAACCATAGCTATTCTACGGTGGAAAGCATTTTCCGCCTGCCACGTTTCCATAAAGTAGAAAAGGAAATGAATGAGATCGCAATGGAACTGTTAGAAGTTTTTGGATTAAAAGAAGATGCAAATGTACAGGCACAGAATCTTCCTTACGGACAGCAGAGAAAGTTAGAGATTGCAAGAGCACTTGCTACAAAGCCAAAGCTTCTTTTGCTCGATGAGCCTGCAGCCGGTATGAATCCGAATGAGACAGAAGAATTGATGGAAATGATCCGTTTTGTCAGAGACCATTTCCATATGACGATCCTTTTGATCGAACATGATATGAAGTTAGTTAGTGGAATCTGCGAACAGTTGACTGTATTAAACTTTGGTGAAGTGTTAGCACAGGGAGATACTTCAACCGTATTAAATGATCCACAGGTTATCAAGGCATATCTTGGAGAATAGGAGGAAATCGTTATGGCAATGCTTGAGGTAAAAGATTTAGAAGTATATTATGGAATGATCCAGGCGATCAAAGGAATTTCTTTTGAAGTCAATCAGGGAGAAGTCATTGCGTTGATCGGTGCAAACGGTGCCGGAAAGACAACAACGCTTCATACGATTACAGGACTTCTTTCTCCGAAGAAAGGAAGTGTTCTTTTTGAAGGACAGGACATTACAAAAGTGCCTGCACATAAGATCGTATCCATGGGGATGGCTCATGTGCCGGAAGGACGTAGAGTATTCTCGCAGCTTAGCGTATATGAGAATTTAAAACTGGGTGCCTATACAAGAAAAGACAGGAGTAATATTGACAAGGAATTGCAAAGCATTTATGAGCGTTTTCCACGTCTGGCAGAAAGAAAGAACCAGTTAGCCGGTACATTAAGTGGTGGCGAACAGCAGATGCTGGCGATGGGACGTGCTTTGATGTCAAAGCCGTCAATCGTTTTAATGGACGAACCATCCATGGGATTGTCACCGATCCTTGTCAATGAGATTTTTGATATTATCGAGTCGATCAGCAAGAGTGGAACGACTGTTCTTTTGGTAGAACAGAATGCGAAAAAAGCTCTTTCGATCGCTGACAGGGCATATGTATTAGAGACAGGTAAAGTCGTTTTGGAGGGAGATGCAAAAGATCTTCTTGAAAACGATTCTATTAAGAAAGCATATCTTGGAGAGTAAGAAATAGTAGAATGATTCTATTACATTATTAAAAGTTAAATTTGGACTTTATAGATACTGTTTTCATTATCCGGATCGAAAAGATCAGAATTGGATTTTATCGCTATTTCATTCATTAGAAAATAGCAGTATAATGGAGAGTATAAAAGATCATTTCATAGGAAATGGGGGGATACACATGGAAAATGTAGTAATCACAATATCACGTCAATATGGAAGTGGCGGAAAGACGATCGCGGCAATGCTTGCACAAAAGCTTGGTGTAAATTGCTATAGTCGTGAGATTCTGAAAATGGCATCTGAGGATAGTGGCATCAATGAGCAGCTTTTTGGTATGTCTGATGAAAAGATTCGTCATGCCAGATGGCTTCGGACACTGAGTCGCCCTTATGAGGGAGAACTTTTGCCACCCGAAGATAAGGAATTTGTATCGGACGATAACCTTTTTAATTATCAGGCAAAAGTGATCAAAGAGTTAGCACAGAAAGAATCCTGCGTGATCGTAGGAAGATGTGCAAGCTATATTTTAAAAGATTATCCGAATGTACTTAGTGTGTTTGTGCATGCAGACGAAGAATTCTGTCTGAAATGTGCAATGGAACGTAACAGTATGAGTGAAAAAGAAATGTTACGTTATATCGAACGCACCGATAAGTATCGTTCTGATTATTATTTCTATCATACCGGGAAAAAATGGGCAGATGCGAGAAATTATGATCTTTGTCTGAATAGCGGAAAACTTGGCTTTGAGAAATGTGTAGAAGAGATCGAAGCATATGCAAAAATTCGTTTTGACAGATAAAAAGAGGGCAGTCTGAGGGAAAGTTTCAGACTGCCTTTGTTTTTCTAAGAAACAGGGGGACGAAAGAGGTTCAAATGAGGAGCAAATAAAATGGTGAGGTAAAGGAGGAGACTATGTATCAGGCAAAAGAAGAAAGATATGACCAAATGATTTATACGAGATGTGGAAAAAGTGGATTAAAGCTTCCGAAAGTTTCTTTGGGCTTTTGGCAGAATTTTGGTGCGCAAGGGCAGTTTTCAAACATGGAACAGATTGTTCATACTGCTTTTGATCTTGGTATCACGCACTTTGATCTTGCAAACAATTACGGGCATCCATACAATGGAAGTGCCGAAGAAAATTTTGGAAGGATCCTTGCAAACGGGATGAAACAATACCGTGATGAAATGTGCATTTCGACAAAAGCAGGATATGAAATGTGGGCAGGACCATATGGTGACAGAAATGGTTCCCGTAAATATCTGATTGCATCTTTAGACCAAAGCTTGCAAAGAATGGGATTGGAGTATGTTGATATCTTTTATCATCATGTCTATGATCCCGATACACCGCTTGAAGAAACAGCAATGGCACTGGATCAGATTGTGCGTCAGGGAAAAGCCCTGTATGTTGGTATTTCTAATTATAATAAAGAACAGACTGCCGAAATGCAAAAGCTTTTAGCGGAACAAAAGACACCATTTATTATTAACCAGCCTTCCTATTCGATTCTGAATCGCTGGATCGAGGAAGATGGTCTGGATCAGTATGCCAAAGAAAATGGATTGGGGCTTGCTGTATTTTCACCGCTTTCTCAGGGCTTTCTGACAGACCGCTATCTGCATGGTATTCCGAAAGATTCCAGAATTGGAAAGGGAAATACCTGGCTTGGCGATCAGTTGGATGAAAAGATGCTTGCAAAAATCAATGCATTAAATGATATAGCTGCAAAGCGTGGTCAAAAGCTGTCGCAGATGGCACTCGCATGGTGTCTGCATAATGAAGCGGTCACTACCGTTTTAGTCGGTGCGAGCAGTCCAAAGCAGCTTGCAGATAATGTCGAATGCATTCGAAACTTAGACTTTACAAAGGAAGAATGCGATGCGATAGATGCGATCGTACAGGAATAAAAAATGTCTTGACAAATTCTGCACAAAATGATATATAAATAATATATAGTATGTTACTTGATTCGAAACGAATACGAGGCATTAACTATGCAATAAAAATTACAGTATTTTTATGCGTGTTAGTGCCTCGTTTTTTTGTATATTTTTTTAGAGAAAAGAGGAAGATATAAGAGATAGTAAAATCGCACAATACTCTCTTTTTGACATACTGCTTCAAAAGGAAAGAGCAGACAGCTACAAAAAATAGCAACAAACGGCACGATCCACATAAAAATACCAAAAAGAAAGGATGGTTCATTATGAAGGACAAGATTTTTGAAGTATTGCAAAGAGTCGGTAGAAGCTTCATGCTGCCAATTGCCATTTTGCCGGTGGCAGGACTGCTTTTGGGACTCGGTAGTTCGTTTACGAATGAAACAACAATTGCCACGTATCATTTAGGAGGTATTCTCGGAGAGGGGACGATCCTGCACGCACTTTTGGTTATCATGAATAAGGTAGGCAGTGCTATTTTTGATAACCTTCCATTGCTATTTGCCGTTGGTGTTGCGATCGGTATGGCAAAGAAAGAAAAAGAAGTTTCGGCATTATCAGCCGTGATTGCATATTTCGTTATGAATATCTCAATCAGCGGTATGTTAGAGATCAACGGTAAAATTACAGCAGATGGCAAGATCGCATCCGACGTATTGACCGGAACAATTGCTTCTGTCTGCGGTATCAATACCCTGCAAATGGGTGTCTTTGGCGGTATTATCGTTGGACTTGGTGTTGCTGCTTTGCACAACCGGTTCCATAAGATTCAGTTGCCGAATGCCCTTTCCTTCTTTGCAGGATCACGTTTTGTACCGATCATCTCAACAGTCGTTTATATGTTTGTCGGTATTTTGCTGTACTTTGTATGGCCGGTTGTACAGAATGGAATCTATGCACTTGGCGGTCTTGTAACAGGAAGCGGTTATGGCGGAACATTACTCTTTGGTATTATTAAGAGAGCATTGATCCCATTCGGATTGCATCATGTATTCTATATGCCATTCTGGCAGACAGCTGTCGGCGGTACGATGGAAGTTGCCGGAAATGTCGTACAGGGTGGTCAGAACATCTTTTTTGCACAGCTTGCAGATGCATCCCATGTTACACATTTTAGTGCAGATGCAACGAGATATTTCTCAGGTGAGTTTATCTTTATGATCTTTGGTCTTCCGGGTGCAGCTTTGGCAATGTATCGTACAGCAAAACCGGAAAAGAAAAAACAGGTTGGAGGTCTTTTATTCTCAGCAGCACTTACTTCTATGCTGACAGGTATTACAGAACCGATTGAGTTTTCTTTCCTGTTTGTAGCACCAATCTTATTTGCGGTTCAGGTAGCACTTGCCGGTGCAGCATATATGATCGCACACATGTTAAATATCGCAGTTGGTCTGACATTCTCAGGCGGCTTGCTTGACCTGTTCCTGTTTGGTATCTTACAGGGCAATGAAAAGACAAGCTGGCTTTTGATCATTCCGGTAGGTATTATTTATTTCTTCTTATATTATTTTATCTTCTCATTCCTGATCAAGAAGATGAACTTAAAGACACCTGGACGTGAAGACGATGATCAGGAAGTAAAATTATATACAAAAGCCGACGTTAATGCAAAGAGAGAAAATACATCAAAGAATGGAGAAGCTGTACAGGACGAATTGAGTGAATTGATCACAAGAGGTCTTGGCGGCAAGAAAAATATTGATGGCGTTGACTGTTGTGCGACAAGACTTCGCTGTACAGTAGTCAAACCGGATCTGGTAGATGATGCATTGTTACGTTCAACAGGTGCATCAGGTGTAATTCATAAAGGAAGCGGTATTCAGATCGTCTATGGTCCGCATGTCACAGTGATCAAATCAAATCTTGAGGATTATCTTGAAACTGCACCCGATGTAGAATATACTAAAGATAACATTGACAGCATGGAAGAGACAAAAGAAGTACAGGAAGAGCATAGAGAAGAAAAAGTTACAAAGACGATCACGGTATCCAGCCCGATCACAGGAATAGCAGCCGATCTGGCAACCGCACCGGATGAAGCATTTGCCGGAAGAATGATGGGAGATGGAGCCGTTGTTACACCACAGGATGCATTGATCACGGCACCGGAAGACGGAGAAGTTGTCTTTGTCTTTGATACAAAGCATGCAATCGGTTTCCTGACAGACAGCGGACTTAGTATGCTGCTTCATATCGGTATTGATACTGTAAAGCTGGAAGGAAAAGGCTTTGAAGTCCTTGTGGAAAACGGACAGAAAGTAAAGAAAGGCGATCCGATGATGAGACTGGATCTGTCTTATCTGAGTGAAAATGCACCATCGCTTGCGTCACCTGTACTTTGTACGGAACTGGAAGATAACCAGAAGATCCGTCTGTTAAAAGAGGGAGAGATCAAAGCCGGAGAACCTCTCTTTGCAGTCGACTTCTATGAATAAGATCAGATGACCAAAAAGCATCTGATCAGGATCAGAAAGAGTGTGGAGAAAAGGTATGTACAGAGTAGTAAAAGCATTAAACCATAATGCTGTATTAGCAGCAGATGTTACAGATCAAAAAGAATATCTTTTGATGGGAAAAGGAATCGGATTTGGAAAGAAAGTCAGTGAGCAGTTTGAAGCAGATGAAAGCTGTAGGGTTTATTCACTGACAGACCGGAAAGAACGAAACGATGCGCAGGATCTTGCAAAATCGATCAATCCGGAGTTCCTGGAGATTGCGAACATGGTTCTGGATGAAGCAGAAAAGGTATTTGGTCATATTGACCGTAATATTTTATTCCCGCTAGCAGATCATATTTCTTATGCGGTAGAGCGGATCCAGAGAAATGAAACGATCAGCAATCCGTTGACAGAAGATATCCGGGTCCTTTTCCATATGGAATATAAAGTAGCAAGCTGTGTCATACCTCTTCTCGAATCACGCTTTGGAATCTCGATCGGTGAAGATGAAGTGGGATATATCACGTTACATGTACATTCAGCGATCGATGATGAAAAAGTATCGGATGCAATGCAAACAGCGCGGGCTGTCAGAGAATGTATTCGTATTGTAGAAGAATCCATGGGCAAAAAGATTGATGTTATGACATTGTCATATAACCGGTTGATGAATCATGTACGTTATATGATCGTGCGGGCATTAGAAGGAGAAAAGCTAAAACTCAGCTTGAACGATTATATGCAGGTGAAATACCCGGAAGAGTTTGCCTTGGCGGCAAAAATCTGTGATGAGATCGGGCAGATGATCAAATCCCCGTTAAAAGATGTAGAGATAGGCTATCTGGCAATGCATATCTGCCGTGTGACAAGTGGCGAGCTTGACGGCGAGAGCGAGTAAAGCGATAGAGCAGCAAAGTCATACAAGGAGAAAGCAGCTACAGAATGCATAGCAAAAAAAGAGCAGACAAGAATGCAAAAAAATAAAAATGCAATAAAAAACAAAGTGTAGCAAAAGACAAAGTACAGCAAAAGACAAAAATACAACGAACAATAAAAATGTAACAAAAGACAAAGTGCAGCAAAAGAATAAATGCAACGAAAAATAAAAAAGAGCAATCATAATAAAAAAGAAAACCTAAAACAAAAATAAGATTAATGAAAATGGAGGATGATGATTATGAAGACATTTAACTATGTAATTACAGACGAAGTAGGAATTCACGCAAGACCTGCAGGAATGCTTGTAAAGGAAGCTAAAAAATATGTGTCTGACATTATGATCAACAAAGCAGGTAAAAAAGCTGATGCAAAAAAATTAATGATGTTAATGACCCTTGGTGTTAAGTGCAACGAAGAAGTAACAGTAGAAATATCAGGTGAAGATGAAGAGAAGGCAGCAGTTGAGATGGAGAAATTCTTTAAAGAGAACTTATAAAAGTAAAGTTAAAAAATATAATATGCCATGGCAGTATAGAAAGTAGAAATAATATATTGTCAGGCATGTTGAAAAAATTGTTGCAGGAACGATATATTGTCGGATGTATAGCAAAAAGAGTTGTTATAGAAACGATATATTGGAAGATATTTTACAAAAAGCTATTATGATAAAGCACAGCATATGGATGATAAAGCACAGCATGAGATATTAACATAGCATTGAAAGGTTATTATGTACGCTCAGCATCTTTCCTAAACGAATCCTTTCCGCTGGATTTTGATATACTGCTTCTATTTTTCGTCGTACAACCATGTACGCATTGCAAAAATGTCATTGTATATCAAAAAGCCATCTCGAAATTTTTTGCATAGAAGATACTGAGAGTACATAATGCAGAAAAGGAGGCTGCGATGAAAGTATATGAAGGAAAGTCAATCTTTAAGGGAATTGCGATCGGTAAGATTTTTTTCTATCAAAAAGGGACACAACAGGTAAAACGGGTTAAGATCAATGATGTGGAAGCAGAAAAGAAACGTTATGAAGCTGCGAATGCAAAAGCAATCGAGCAGTTAGAAGCTTTGCATGCAAAAGCAGTCAAGGAAGTCGGAGAAGCCAATGCTGCTGTATTTGAAGTGCATATGATGATGTTAGAAGACGATGATTATGTTTCCTCTATCCGCAACATAATCGAAACACAGCAGGTCAATGCAGAGTTTGCGATTGCATCTACCGGTGATAACTTTTCTGAAATGTTTTCACAAATGGATGATGAATATTTCAAGGCAAGAGCAGCAGATGTTAAAGATATTTCAGATCGTTTGATCGCTGTATTAAGCCAGAGAGAATCCGTGGGTGATATGGGAGAAGAGCCGGTGATCGTAGTAGCCGATGATCTCGCTCCGAGCGAGACTGTACAGATGGACAAAGAAAAGCTTTTAGCATTTGTGACACGCTATGGTTCGGCAAATTCCCATACGGCAATTCTTGCAAGAACCATGAACATTCCGGCATTGATCGGCGTAGAGATCGAAGAAGAATGGAATGGTCATATGGCGATCGTCGATGGAAAAAATGCAAAATTATATATTGATCCTGATGAAGAAACATTAGAAAAGCTTCGCACAGAGCAGCAAAAAGATATCGAAGCCAGAGAACTTCTTTCGTTACTCAAAGGCAAAGAAGATGTTACAGCAGATGGCAAACATATTAAGCTGTATGCAAATATTGCCGGAGTTGCCGATGTAGCCAATGTTTTGGCAAATGATGCAGCAGGAATCGGTTTGTTCCGTAGTGAGTTTTTATATCTTGAGGCACAGGATTATCCGGATGAAGAGACACAGTTCTTAGCATATAAGCGTGTTGCTGAAAACATGGCAGGCAGAAAGGTTGTTGTCCGTACTCTTGATATCGGTGCAGACAAGCAGGTTGATTATTTCAATCTGGATAAAGAAGAAAATCCGGCAATGGGATATCGTGCGATCCGTATCTGCCTTGACCGTCCTGAGATCTTTAAGACACAGCTTCGTGCCTTGATCCGAGCAAGTGCATATGGTGAGATCGCCATTATGTACCCGATGATCATTTCAGTGGAAGAAGTGCGCAAGATCAAAGAAATCGTAGAAGAAGTCAAAGCAGAGCTTACGAATCAGGGGATTGCATATGGCAATTTTGAACAGGGCATCATGATCGAGACTCCTGCAGCTGTAGTGATGAGTGATGAATTGGCAAAAGAAGTAGATTTCTTTAGCATTGGCACAAATGATCTGACACAGTACACGCTTGCAATGGATCGTCAGAATATGAAACTTGACAGTATGTATGATCCACATCATCCGGCTATTCTTCGTATGATCCAAAAAACAATTGAAAACGGACATAAGGAAGGCTGCTGGGTTGGTATTTGCGGAGAACTTGGTGCAGATACGACATTAACAGAAACTTTCTTGAAGATGGGAGTAGATGAGTTGTCGGTATCACCATCTTTTGTCCTTCCGATTCGTAAGATCATTCGTGAAACTTCCGTACAGGAATAGTATGACAGCGTTGACAGATCGGGACAATAGCAGTATAATAAAACCTATTAAAACAGTAGGAAAAGAGCGGGTACAGAATGCAGAAAGCATTTTGCATTCGCTTTTTGCTTGTGTGATAAAAAATTAACGGATGTCAGAGGAAAGGTTAGGAAATAAGATATGTTGACACAATTTTCCAGAACGGAATTATTACTTGGCAAAGAAGCAATGGAACAGTTAAGTAAGGCCAGGGTAGCTGTCTTTGGTGTAGGCGGTGTAGGCGGTTATGCCTGTGAAGCACTGGTACGAAGCGGAATCGGTGCATTTGACCTGATCGATGATGATAAAGTCTGCCTGACGAACTTAAACCGTCAGATCATTGCGACAAGAAAGACAGTTGGCAAATACAAAACAGATGTGATGAAAGAACGTATGCTTGAGATCAACCCGGATGTGGATGTTGCGATACACAAATGTTTCTTCCTGCCGGAGAATGCCGATGAATTCCCTTTTGAAGAATATGATTATATTATTGATGCGGTCGATACGGTTACTGCTAAGATCGAACTGGTTATGAAAGCACAGGAGAAGAATGTTCCGATCATCAGCAGCATGGGAGCCGGCAACAAACTGGATGCAAGTATGTTTCAGGTAGCAGATATCTATAAGACGAAAGTCTGCCCGCTTGCAAAAGTCATGCGAAGAGAATTAAAGAAACGTGGTGTGAAGAAGTTAAAAGTTGTATATTCGGAAGAGAAGCCGACCAGACCGATCGAAGATATGGCAATCAGCTGCCGTACAAATTGCATCTGCCCCCCGGGAGCTAAGCATAAATGTACAGAACGTCGTGATATTCCGGGCAGCGTTGCCTTTGTTCCATCGGTGGCGGGGCTGATCATTGCAGGAGAAGTGATCAAAGATCTGAGCCGTCACTAAAATGAAGTTTGCGTATAAATGATAAAAAATATCAATAACAGATAGATTCTTGAAAAAAGATGGTGTAGAAGTATATAATATGAAGAATGCAAGAAAACAAAATGATTTATTTCCTGCATATATTCAAGATATAAACAAATTTTTTACAAAAATGTACTCTCGGTATCTTCTTAAAACGAATCTTTTCGACTGGATTTACGATATACTGCTTCCATTTTCTCGTCGTACACACCGTGTACGCACTGCAAAAATGTCATTGTATATCAAAAATCCATCTCGAAAATTTTCGTTTAGAAGATGCCGAGAGTACATAAAATACTTAGGAGGTAAGAATTATGGTAGACTTTTTGAAAGATTTTGATTGGAAAAAGACAGGTATTTTTGCAGCAGGTGTGGCTTTTGGAACAGCCGGTATTAAAGTGTTATCAAGCAAAGACGCAAAGAAATTCTACACAAATTGCACTGCGGCAGCGTTAAGAGCAAAAGAATGTGTGATGAAAACAGTTTCTACTGTTCAGGAGAATGCGGAAGATATCTTAGCAGATGCAAAGGATATCAATGAAGAACGCGTTGCACAGGCAGAGGCAGCAGAATTTGAAGATGCCCAGACAACAGAAACAGAAGAATAAAACATTAAAAATCGCAGGTGAACATTTATGAAATTTACAATAAAACATGAATCGTCTCATCGTATGCGCATTCATATGCATGCATATCGTATGACATATGAACAGGCAGATACTTTATTGTATTATCTGCATCAGGCAAAAGAAATCTCTTATGTCAAAGTATATGAGAGAACAGGAGATGTTTCGATCGAGTATATTGGTGATCGTCAAAATGTGATCGATCTGTTACAGCAGTTTCACTATGATGAAGTGGACGTTTCGACCGGTCTGATCGAAAATTCAGGAAGAGAATTAAATGCCAGATACCAGGAAAAATTAATTGGAAAAGTTGCATTCCGCTACTTAGGAAAATGGCTTCTCCCTTATCCGATCAGAGCCTGCTTTATTACTGCAAATGCAATCAAATATATCAAGAACGGAGTACGGACTTTATGGCAGCGTAAGATAGAAGTTCCGGTACTGGATGCGACGGCAATCGGTGTTTCCGTTTTGCGAAATGATCTGGATACGGCAGGTTCGATCATGTTTCTTCTTGGTATCGGTGAATTGCTAGAGGAATGGACACATAAAAAGTCAGTAGATGATCTTGCACAGAGCATGTCATTAAATATCAGTCATGTATGGATCATGCAGGATGGAAAAGAGAGACTTATCTGTGCTTCTGATGTAAAGCAGGGGGATCGGGTTGTGGTACATATGGGCAATGTAATCCCATTTGATGGTCTGGTATGTGCCGGAGAAGCTATGGTCAATCAGGCATCGCTGACTGGAGAAGCTATTGCTGTCAGAAGAGTGGCAGGGGCTTCGGTTTATGCCGGTACGATTGTTGAAGAAGGCGAATTGACTATTTGTGTCAAGGAAATAGGTGGTTCAAGCCGATTTGAGAAGATTGTTACAATGATCGAAGATTCTCAAAAGCTTCAGTCACAGCTTGAAAGTAAAGCAGAACATCTGGCGGATCGTCTTGTACCATATAGCCTTGGTGGAACAGCACTGACATATCTTCTGACCGGAAATGTAACAAAAGCGCTTTCTATCTTGATGGTTGATTTTTCATGTGCATTAAAGCTTGCTATGCCAATTTCCGTTCTGTCAGCGATTCGTGAATCCTGCCTATATGGAATTACCGTAAAGGGTGGAAAATATCTGGAAGCAGTAGCGGATGCAGACACGATCGTATTTGATAAAACAGGAACATTGACAAAAGCACAGCCGAAAGTGGTGGATGTCGTATCCTTTGATGGCAGAGAACCTGATGAGCTTTTAAGGATTGCTGCCTGCTTAGAGGAACATTTTCCACATTCCATGGCAAAAGCTGTCGTGGAATCAGCGATCGAAAAAAATCTGCAGCATGACGAGATGCATACAAAAGTAGAATATCTGGTAGCACATGGAATTTCTACTACGATCAATGATGTGCGTGTTATCATAGGCAGTTATCATTTCATCTTTGAAGACGAGAAATGTATCATTCCGGAGGGCAAAGAAGCATTGTTTGAAAGTCTTCCACCGGAATATTCGCAGTTGTATCTTGCAATTGATGGAAAACTTGCAGCCGTTATTTGTATTGAAGATCCTGTCAGACAGGAGGCACAGGCTGTTGTGAATTCCCTGCGTAAAGCCGGACTCTCAAAGATTGTTATGATGACGGGTGACAGTGAGAGAACTGCTTCTGCTATTGCAAAGAAAGTTGGCGTGGATGAATATTACTCAGAAGTCCTGCCGGAAGATAAAGCTTCTTTTGTAGAAGCAGAAAAAGCAAAAGGCAGAAAAGTCATTATGATCGGTGACGGTATTAACGATTCACCGGCACTTTCAGCCGCAGACGCCGGTATTGCAATCAGTGATGGCGCAGAAATTGCCAGAGAGATTGCGGATATTACGATCGGTGCAGACAACCTGTATCAGATTGTTACTTTAAAAATGTTAAGTGATAATCTGATGAAGAGAATCCGCAAGAATTATCGATCTATCGTAGGCTTTAATACGATGCTGATCTTACTTGGTGTCAGCGGTGTGATCCAGCCGACAACATCTGCAGTGTTACATAACTCTTCTACTTTGTTGATCGGTTTGAAGAGCATGCAGAATCTTTTGGATTGATCGGTAGAACAGAATGATAAGAAAACAAAGTTTCTTTTTTTGTATTCTTGTACTGAAATATCAGATGTGTTAAAATAAGGTTAGCTTTGGCTAACCTTATTTTGTATTACCGAACGAATAGTCAGAAAATTGTTCGTTTGAATAGAAGGATTTGTAAAAAAGAGTTAGGTATTGACTAGCTCTTTTTCATGGAATAGAAAAATGCACGTATGGTAGCGGTGCATCAACAAGAATTGCAATAGCAATTCTTGCAAAGTTTAATGTTCCATTAAACTTTTGACAAAGCGCTGGCTTTGCACTTTTTAATGTTTAGAAGAAACGGAAGAAAATCAGAAAAGGCGGAAGAAAAATGGAGAGTTGCAAATATTGTTCAACAGATGAAAACAGCATTGATTATCATGAAATCATAGAGTGCATCACTTGTGCATTGGATGCAAAAGATCCCTATACAGCAGGACATTCCCAGCGTGTGAGCGACATGACGCTGCGGGTATGTCAGATCATGGGATTTAAAGATCATGATATAGAAAGGATCCATATTGCAGCTCATTTGCATGATATAGGAAAAATTGGCGTGCCGGATTCTGTTTTAAATAAAGTGGAGCCTTTGACCGATGAAGAATGGCAGTTGATCCGTCGGCATCCTCAGATCGGGGCGGAAATTCTTAGTAAATCGACGCATCTGAGCGAATTAAAAGATATTGTGCTTTGTCATCATGAATGCTATGATGGCAAAGGATATCCTAATGGAAGAAAAGGCTGTGATATTCCGATCGGAGCGAGAATTATTGCAATCTGTGATTCAATCGATGCGATCACATCGAATCGTTGTTATCGTAGAGCACATGACTTTGCATATTGTTATCAGGAGATTCGGAAAAATCTTGGAACCATGTATGATCCGATCGTAGGTCAATATGTATTGGATCATTGGAAGTGGGTAACGAAGGGGCAAAAAGAATAAAAACGGAAAAAGCGATTGACTGATTGACAATTTTTTCAGCTAATGGTACCATCAGACGTAATAGCAATTTGAGTTAATATCAGAATCAATTGAAAAAGAAATGGAGAAAAGAATGAACGATAAAAATCAGAAATTATTATTTAGTGATAGTGACGAAGAAACAGTTGTAATTACATTAACAGATGAAGATGGTCAGGATATTGATGCGGAGATCATGGCTGCACTTGAGATTGAAGAATTCGGTAAAGAGTACGTAGCTGTTATGCCGCAGCAGGCTACGGAAGATCTTGAGGAAGGTGAAGCCTTGATCTTAGAGTATTCAGAAGATGCCGAGGGGAATCCACAGTTCGCCCCGGTAGAGGATGAGGACGAATTTGAAGTAGTAGCGCAGGCTTTCAACCAGCTTTTTGAAGATCCGGATGAATTTTTAGAGGATGATGAAGACGAGGAAGATGACTCAGATGGTTTTTTAAGTGATATCGGAGATATTCTTCCTGGGATTTCTATTAAGAAAGATTGATAAGAAGAGAGAATATTTTTGCATAGAATGATTGTTCGAAAGAAGAGCGGTTTATTCCGATCCCATGCTAAATGCAGGAATATGAAAAAGCAAAGCAAGAAAAGATAACGAAAAAGAAAAGTCCATTTATTATTATGAATCCATAATCGGGGTACATAAGAATGAATGGACTTTTTGATTTGCACTTTTTAAGGATTTTGCCGCATAAAATTACGACGATATTCCATTGGTGTATAACCTGTAAATTTTTTGAACTGCTTGCCAAGATGACTTTGTGAAGAAAAACCAAGATATGTTGCAATCTCACTGTAAGTATAATCAGAATATACCAAGAGATTTTTGGCACGGTTGATCTTTTCACGTAGAATATATTGTAATGGGCTGATTCCTTCGTGTTCTTTAAAAAGCTGTGAAAGATAGTTTGGGCTGCAGCCGGTTTCATAAGCAAGGTCATCCATTGTAATCTTGTCATGCAAATGTGAAAAAATATAATCTTTGCATTTTATAATATGTGGATTTTTCCGGTGTGCTAATGTTCCTTTTTGGGCTTTTTTGATCTCGTTTACCATCTGGGCGTATTGTATCTCGATTTCACGTAACATTTTTTCAAGCTGCACAAGGTTGTTCTCAGCTTCGATTCTCTGGATCGCATTGTCAGACAAAGAAAATGATAGTTCCGGTGACATTCCGCCGCGAATTGCAGAACGAGATGCAAGTGTGATCACGACTATGCATAAATTTTTAAAATTACGCAGACTGTCATGTGACAATACACCAAGATTGCCGGAATAATCCTCAGCAATACTTCGTTTTAGTTGTTCAATATCGCCATCTTCGATACTTTTCTGCTCACGACATTCCTGGTCGTATGGGTTATGCTTTTGTTCTGATTCCTGACGTTCAAAAAGATAATCGGAAAAATCCTGCTGCAACTGATCCGAAGAAAAACTTTTAACAAAGTTACAGCTGATAAAGGTCTCTTCCAAAAGCGGCTCCGTTGCCAATACATTATAGAAGAACAAAATGACTTCACAAAAATGGTGATAGGAAAACACAGAAAGATGATTCTTTAATTGAGAATCAATTATCACATGCTCTAACTGGTGGAGTGGATAGAGCGGAGAAGAAAATGAGACCGGACCGACTAAAAAGCAGTTGTTGTCAACGAAGAATTGTACATAAGCAATCGTGTCATTGATTCCTTTAATGATCGGAAGGTCTGTATTTTCACGATGCAATAAAAAATCATATACATCCGGCTGTTTGATCAGAGTATCTTCTAAGCCTCCGACATCGCAGACGGAACATTGTATCTGTCCGTCCGGTGAGCAGATGCGTACAAACGTATGCAAAGTATGGGAAATATATCTTATCAATACAGGAAGATTCATTTTGAAATTTCTCCTAAATAGATTTTGAAATTTTGAGCTACAACAGGAAAATATATCATGACAGAGTTTTGGGAAAGCTACATTTCAAAACTTCCCATGCGGTATCTCTGTTTTTTGTCTTCGTTCAGAAGATGCCGAGAGTACATTATGAACGTGTTTATATATTCATTATACACAAAAAAGAAATGCAAACAAGGAAATAAAAGGAAAAGAAAAAAATAAAAGTTAAAGTAGAAACATAATAAAAAGCATAGAAATGTGATATAGAAAAAGAATGAATTTGATTATGATTACATCATACAAATTGCAAGAGCGAAAACACAAGATGATGCAGGTGCACATGTATCATGCTTCTGACGCAAAACACTAAAAACGATCATAGAAAGAAAAGAGGATGATTTTATGAAAGTCAAAGGCGTAAACCTAGGCAACTGGCTGGTATTGGAAAAATGGATGAATCCGGCTTTGTTTGCAGGAACAACAGCAGAAGATGAATACTGGCTTCCAAGACAGTTATCAAAAGAAGCTTACACAGAGCGTATCCGTATTCATCGTAGTGAATATATCACAGAGAGAGATTTTGTAACGATTAAATCATGGGGATTAGATACTGTTCGTATTCCTGTTCCTTATTTCATTTTTGGTGACAGAGAACCATTTATCGGCTGTATCGAAGAAATGGATAAGGCATTTAACTGGGCTGAAAAATATGGGTTACAGATCCTGATCGATCTGCATACAGCACCGGAAGGACAGAATGGTTCCGACAATGGTGGTATCTGTGGTGTATGTAAATGGGCACAGAATCCAAAGGAAGTCGAATTTGTTCATACCGTTTTAGAAAGACTTGCACAACGTTATGGCAAAAGAAAAGGACTTTGGGGAATTGAAGTATTAAATGAACCGGCACTTCCAAAGGCGTGGGAGATGATGGATATGCAAAAGAGATATCCACCGGTTGACAAAGAGATGGCAAAGGGCAGCGGTCCTGTACCATATGATTTTATCCGTCAATTCTATAAAGACGCTTATGACCGTCTGCGTGTATATCTTCCGGAAGAGAAATACATTGTTTTCCATGATGGTTTCGAGTTGACAATCTGGAAAGACTTTATGCAGGAAGAGAAATACAAAAATATCGTATTAGATACACACCAGTATCTGATGCTTGCCGAAATGAACGGATGCGAGCAGACAATCGAAGGATATACAAAATATGTTCAGGAACATTTCGCAAAAGAGATCGAAGAAATGCAGCAGTATTTCCCTGTGATATGCGGTGAGTGGTGTCTGTTTAACTCTTTGGCTTGTGGATGGGACACAAAAGGCGGTCAGACAGTATTAAACGGTCTGGATGGTGCTTCTGTAGAAAGCTACACACCGGAAGAGAAAAAGAAGATTTATAATACAGTAGCAAAAGTACAGACAGAAGCATGGAACAAAGGATCAGGATATTTTTACTGGAGTTACAAGCTTTTAACAGATACAGTCAATACAGAAGGCTGGGTTGGCTGGGATAGCTGGGATCTCGGCAGATGTATTGATTTTGGATGGTTTGATAAAAAGGATCTGTAATTTTGTTGAAAAACAGTAGAAAAAGCATATAATGAACTTAAAATTGAACGAAAGCACACATAAGGAGGTACTTATGAAAGAGACAAATATGAATCCGAATGCAAAACTTAGCTTTTTAGAGCGTTTTGCATATGGTATGGGAGATTACGCAGGAAATTTAGTTTACTCTGCAATCAGCGCATTTTTATTGGTTTACTATACAAATGTAGTGGGAGCAAGTGCAGCAGCAGCGGCTTCTATCATTGCCATTTCAAAATTTTTTGATGGTGTTTCTGACCTGATCATGGGTTATATCGTAGACCACACACATAGCAAATGGGGAAAAGCAAGACCATGGATCGCAAGACTTTGTATTCCGTTGGCAGTATGTACGGTTCTGATGTTTACCGTTCCTTCTTCTTTTGCCGGATCGGTACAGATCGCTTATATGTTCTTAACATATAACTTAGTATCAACAGTATTCTACACAGGTATCAACGTACCTTATGCTGCAATGCACGGTTTGATGACAACAAACCAGTATGAAAGAGGTCTTCTTGGAAACTTCAGAAACCTTCTTGCTACAGCAGGTACTATGACGATCAATACCGTTGTTTTAAAAATGACAACAGCATTTGGTGGTGGAGATCCATACACACAGAAAGGCTGGACAGCCACAATTTCTATCTTAATGATAGTATTTGTAATTATCAATTTCTTTAACTTTGCTGTTTGTAAAGAACGTGTTGTAGAAAATGCAGGATCTGATGATAAGAAAGAAAATGTATCTTTTGTCAAAGGTCTGGCAGGACTGTTAAAGAATAAATACTGGCTGCTTCTTGTAGTATGTATTCTTGCAATGTACTTTATGATGTCAACGTTCTTTGGCTCAGCAGTTTATTTTACACAGTATAACATGAATGATGCAGGAAAATATGCAACCGTATCAAATCTTCTGTCTATGACACAGATCATAGGACTGTTCCTGACACCATTTATCATGAAATTTGTATCTAAGAAAAACTTATTCATGATTGGTGCCGGTATTTCCGTAGTCAGTTTTGCAATTACAGGTCTTACAACAGATTATACGATCATTTGTGCAATGTCTGTTGTCAAAGGTCTTGGATTTGCCTGTGCAGGCGCTACCATGTTTGGCCTTTTACAGGATGCGATCACATATGGCGAGTGGTACAACGGATATGGTACAGCCGGAATGGGTAATGCAGCATCTTCTTTCTGTATGAAAGTCGGTTCAGGCATTGGTACGGCAGCACTTGGATGGATCCTTGCAGCAGGTGGATTTGATGCAAAAGCAGCAGTACAGTCATCATCGTCTTTAGCGGCGATTAACGCATCATTTGCATGGATTCCTGCTATTGCAATGGCAATCGCATTTGTAGCACTTATGTTCTTTGATCTTGACAAGCACTATGACAAAGCTGTTGAAGATCTTGAGAACGGAAAACACAGATTAGGATAAAATAAGTAAGATATATCCTGTGGCAGAAATTTTAATAAGAACAAGAGAAGGATATTGCGTAAAAACAGTATCCTTCCTTGTACTTAGAGAAAGAATTTAAAAGAGTCGGAGAAATTAGTCAGAAAGGCGGACAATTATAATGAATGAAATTCTATTTGGTGCTGCATATTATTTAGAATACATGCCATACGACCGTTTAAAAGAAGATTTAGACATGATGCAGCAGGCAGGAATGAATACAATTCGTATTGCGGAATCTACATGGAGTACATTAGAACCAACAGACGGCGAGTTTGATTTTTCTTATATTGATCGTGTGTTAGAGGAAGCACAAAAGAGAAAGATGAATGTCATTATTGGAACACCAACCTATGCGATTCCATCGTGGCTCGAAAAGAAATGTCCTGAAGTGATGGTATATAACAAAGAAGGACGTGCCAGATACGGACACCGTCAGATCATGGATATCATGCATCCGGTTTTTCGAAAATATGCTGAAAGAGTAATCTGTAAACTGGCAGAGCATACGGCAGCACATCCGTCTGTGATCGGTTTTCAGATAGATAACGAAACAAAGCATTATGGTACAGCTTCTAAAGAAGTACAGGAGCTTTTTAAAGAACATTTAAAAGAAAAATATCATACAACAGAAGCCCTGAATAAAGCGTTTTATCTGGCATATTGGAGCAACTCGATTCATGACTGGGATGATCTGCCGGATATGTTAGGCTGCATTAATGGTGGACTGGCAACCGAGTTTGCAGCATTTCAAAGAAGCCTTGCCGCACAATATTTGCAATGGCAGTCGGATCTGGTTTCAAAGTATAAGAAAAAAGAGCAGTTTATTACACATAATTTTGACTTTGAGTGGAAGAAGTTTGGGGCAGATATCGCACAGGACGGTTATTCTTATGGAGTACAGCCGGATATCAATCACTATGAAGCATCCAAAGCCGTTACGATAGCAGGAACGGATATTTATCATCCGACACAGGATGAACTGACAGGAGCAGAGATTGCTTTTGGTGGTGATTCGATCCGCAGTTTAAAATATGATAATTATTTCGTTTTAGAGTGTCAGGCACAGGCCTTTAAATACTGGACACCATATCCGGGACAGCTCAGATTACATGGATACAGTCATTTAGCAAGCGGTGCGCAGAGTATTTTATATTGGAACTGGCATTCAATCCATAACGGATATGAAACTTATTGGAAAGGCGTTTTAAGCCACGATCTTGCAACGAATCCGACCTACGAAGAGGCAGGGGTGATGGGACGTGAATTTGAAAGACTTGGACAAGATACGCTTTGTATAAAAAAAGAAAATAAAGTTGCCCTGATCGTTGATAACAGATCTCTTGACGCATTTAAGTGGTTTCCGATCGATAAAGATTTAAGTTACAATGACGTTGTCCGTTGGATGTATGACAGTCTGTATGAAATGAATATTGAATGTGATATTTTAGATATCCATGCTTTGAATGAGAGAAATATTGTAAAGTACAGTATGCTTGTAACGCCGGTTTTATATAGTATTGCAGAAGAAAAGATTGCTCTGATCCGTGAGTTTGTCAAAGCAGGCGGTGTATTGGTAAGTTCTTTTAAGTCATTTGTTGCCAATGAAGAACTTAGTGTATATCCGGATGCACAGCCACATGGTATGACAGAATGTTTCGGTATGCATTATAATCAGTTTACAGAACCGGGCAAGACAAAATTTGCCGGAGAACCATTGTCTTATTTTGCAGAATTACTTCAGGTAACGACAGCGGGTTCTTATGAAAACTACGATCATAAATATTGGGGCAGATATGCCGGTCTTACCGAAAATGCATATGGCAAAGGCAGTGCATTTTATATTGGTTGTTTTACATCCAAAGAGATATTAAAAAAGATTTACCGCAAAGTATATGCAAAAGCCAAAGAGAATGTCCCTGCATTTGAATGGCCTGTGATTGTTCGCAGCGGTATCAATGCAAAGAACGATACGATTCATTATCTGTTGCATTATAGCGAAGAAGAATGTGACATTATTTCTCCATATGATCATGCAGTAGATCTGCTGTGTGGAAAAGAGTACCAAAAAGGCGATACGATTCATCTGACAGACTGGGATGTCTGTATCTTAAAAGAGCAATAATATAATGAATTCATTTGTTTTTTAAGTGTTTCTACCCGGTTGCAATATAATGTTTTGATAGAAGACGATTATATTGCAATCGGATATTGTTATTTGTTGATTTTTTAATGAGACAAAAATTTTGTCATAATGGCAGTTGTTGTGTTATCATAATATTTATATGAAATTATGACACTTTGATCATAATAAACGGAAATGAGGATGATTATGGGATATACAACAAAAAATGAAGTAACGAATTTTCGCTTTGCCGATGCAGAAATTTTTGAGATCAAGGGCATTCAGGAAAAGATTACGTTTGAACTCGGTTATGTAACGATCTTAGGACAAAACAGTTGTAATCGTGATATTCGCGAAATGGGAACCAATGCATTGACACTCGACCTGATGGGCGTAGAGGAAACAACTTTAGTCAAAGAAGGATTTAAAGTATTTGATGCAGATGGCAATCCGAAAAGCTCCTGTGAAGATGAAGTGATTCCGCAGGAACGGTATAAAGAAATCTATAAGGAACTCGAAAACAGCCGCATCTATGATCTGACTTTTGAGAATGGCAATTATATTTTTTATATTGATACCGAAGAAAGAACATATACTTATACGATTAAAGCTAAAAATGACAGAGAAACGTGGGAGCGTTTTATGAATAAGGAAAGCATGTAGAAGTCTGGGTAGAATATAGTAATTCATGAACGACAAAATCATTAAGCACGAAGTGCGACAAACATGAAATGCATGGATTTATTATATATGAATTATGTATTTTCCAACCAGAATTGTTCTAATGTTTCTTTCATCGAATCGATTGTGACAACATGATGCGGAAACCATTCGCGTGGGAAAAGCTGCTGGTAAGAGCTTTGTAAAAAGCGCTCGTCTAACAGAAGAATCGCACCGATATCGTCTGTGGTCCGGATGACACGACCGGCAGCTTGTAAGACTTTATTCATACCTGGATATTGATAGGCATAGGAAAAACCTGTGCCTTTTTCTTTGTCAAAATATTCGCGGAAAAGTTCATTTTCCGTACATACCATAGGCAGACCTGTCCCTACAATGACAGCACCGATCAGACGGCTGTTTTTCAGGTCGATCCCTTCTCCAAAGACACCACCCATAACACAAAGTCCAACCGTTGTCTGTGCCGGGTTTTCCTGAAAATGTTCTAAGAAACTTTCGCGTTCCTGTTCTTTCATTGACATTTTCTGTGAAAAAAGCTGTATCGGTGTTTCAAAAGGTACAAGTTCTAATTCCTGTTCCACTTCCTGCATCATTCGGTAAGATGGGAAAAAGACCAGATAATTTCCCTTTTTTGCACTGATAAAGTTACGGATATACGTTGCAATCTTTTGATACATTGCGAGTGTACGCAGATTGTATTTGGTTGAGACATCTTTTCCTATCATTAGCAATCTTTTGTCAGGTGAGAAAGGAGATGGTGCATAAATCGCATAATCATCTTCTCGTCCGGCTAACTGTTCGCGATAGTAGTGGATCGGTAGAAACGTAGCAGAAAAAAAGACACTGCAACGACTTTTCTTTAAATAGAGATCCAAATTCGCAGATGGATCCATACATTGTAAATGTAAAACGAAGTGTCCATCGGAAGTATAATCGCCATAAATGATATAATGCTCATCCACCAGTTCGTATATATTTTGAAAAGAACGTATTTCAAAATAGAAATTTAATAGCTGCTCTTTATCGGAAGGCGGTAAAGGTGTAGTGGGAAAGGAAGGGTGTGGATGTTCCTGTTCCTGAAAAAATTCCTCCATAATAGTAGAAAGCCGCATGAGTTTTAGAACGAGGCTTTCTGTTTCTAAGAAATCAAATTTTTCTAACTCGTCGCAGCTTCTTTTTAATTCTAAAAGAGCACGGTTGCATCCGTCTAATGCATTGGCAACCCGTCTGGAGCGGACTTTGACCAATTCTTTCATGGAAAGAAAGTCCTCTTTGGTCAGACTTGCAGAATACATATCACGTGCACGGCTGACCAGATTATGTGCTTCATCGATCAAAAAGACAAAGTTATTTTCTTTATCAACAGAGAAAAATCTTTTCAGAGAGGCCGTCGGATCAAAAGCATAATTATAATCGCCAATGATAAAATCACACCATGTTGCAGTATCAAGTGCCATCTCAAAAGGGCAGACCATATGTTTTTTCGCATATTCAAGAATGGTCTCTCTTGTCATGATCGTTTCATGTGTCAATAAGTCAAAAACAGCGTCATTAACACGGTCAAAATGCCCCTTTGCATAATCGCATTGAGCCGGATTACAGGCAGGCTTTTCTAAGAAACAGATCTTTTCTTTGGCGGTTAAGGTGACCGATTTTAACGGAACTTTTTTCTCACGTAGTAAAAAGAGAGTATCTTCGGCAACGGTTCTTGTGATCGTTTTTGCTGTCAGATAAAAGATCTTTTCACTGACATTTTCTCCCAGAGATTTGACGGCCGGAAAGATGGTTGAAATGGTTTTTCCTACTCCGGTAGGTGCTTCGATATATAATCTTTTCTTTCGCAATATACTCTGGTAAACACCTTTTACTAAAGTGTTTTGCCCGTCACGGTAAGAAAAAGGAAATTCTAAGGATTTGATATTATTATTACGTTCTTCCTGCCATCTGATCTGCCAGGAAGCCCATTTTGCATAAGATGCTAACAGCGTATCGTACCAGTTTTGTAACTCAGCGAAAGATATAAATTCATGAAAATAACGGACTTCTTCTGTCGGGATATGACAATAGGTAATGCGGATACCAATGCCATCTAATGTATTTTGTAAAGCATAGATCAGTCCATAACAGAGTGCTTGGGCACGATGAACCGGAATCGCTTCAGAAAGAGTATGGATATCACGGTAAATGCCTTTGATCTCATCGATATTCCAGCCAAGTTCATCGGAATAAATGCCATCGGCACGACCTTCTACCGTAATTTGGAATGTCAGACCATCATAAGTAACTTCGGATGTATGAGATAATGCTACTTCAGCATGATAACCGGCACCGGCTTTTCTTTGTAATTTTTTGTGGATACGTGTTCCTTCCTGCATCGCATTTGCATCTTTCAGACCGGTAGACGATACAGAAAGATCACCGGAACGCATAATAAATTCCACAAGATTTCGAACAGAAATCTTTATCTCATACATGGAATGATCCTCCTGATTATAAAAGATCACGTAATGTATTGCGGTCCCATAACACAACACCGATCTTATCGGCAAGCTTTATGGCAGCAGGTGTAAAAGTCTGATTTGTCAATACAACAGCGACATGACATTCATAATAATCACGTCCTGCATAGACTTCCTGTACTGCTTCAAGACCTACTTTATCGTGATAACATTTGCACTGTACTGCATAAGTCATTCCTTCCTTTGATGCAAGAATATCTACGCCAAAGTCACCGGAAGCTTTTGTGTTCTCAACGGAATCAAATCCGTTTGCAAGCAGGATCTCACAGGCAAGCTCTTCGAAAGCAAGCCCATCCAGATCATCCAACTCGCCCACCTTCAGATATCCTTTTTGAAATCCGCCATGATACATACGTGTCAGATAGATTTTATAGCAAAAGTATAAGGTAAGCAATATCCAAATACCAAAAACAGTAGCAACAAACGGATAATCATGGTGATGGCTATATTGTAAAATGCCAATTGCCAATAGCAATGACATCAGGATCAGGCTTCCGTAAAAACATCTGCGAACAAGCATATGACGTTTTCTTTTCCTTGTAAATTCGTAAACATAATCGTTCATAACAAACCTCGTTTCTGTTTTTCGTCTTTCATCAGTCATGCCTTGTATAAACGCGCTTTTAGAGGAAAGATGAAAACTAAGGTAATTATAACAGAACATATGTTCTTTGTAAAGCTTAAAATAAAAATATATTCCTGGTAGGAACAATATCATAATGGAATAAAATATTCTTTTTTATATAGTAAAAAAGGGATTATGTAAAAATAGATAAACCGAAGATAGCAATTTCAGCAAATTGCAAAAAAAGAAGTATGCTATACTGACTTTGTTGTCTCAACCCATTCTGGCAACAGAAAGGGGGTGCTCTGGGTGCTGACGGTGCTTACATCGTTCCTTGTTTCTGTTGCGGCAGGCATAGTATGTTACTATATCTGCAAATGGTTAGACAGAAAGGGAAAAGACAATTAGCCTGGGACTGCTCATCCCCAAAATAGAGAAGAAACCCCGCAAGCCACCACTTGCGGGGTTTCGTTGTGCTGTGGGTGTTAACAGCTTAATGATTACATCATTTAACTCTTTAACTATAACATATGTTATAGTCTGTTTCAAGTATTCTCTTTTTAAAAAAAATTATACCATTTATGTTATATCTGAATGGAGAAAAAAGAGCGGTGTGATCATTTATGCCGGAGTGACATACACCGGTTTTGCTTTGTGTGGAATGGGATATATAATAAAAGAAAAAAAGTTTTATTGTTTAGAAAGGATTTGCAAATGACAGAATTAAAAGAAGATGAAAAAGAGTGCCTAAAAATGCTTTTTAACAGCTTACAGGACAGTCTGATACAATCCTGTATTCAAAATTATTTTGGAAGGGCATGGGTAGATCAGAAAAGAAATCCGACATCGGGTAAGATCGTCGTATCCGACTTTGCGTTCCTGGCAGGACAGCCTGATATAGAAATATTACATTGCGGCATGGATGGCACGAAACAGCATCCGCAGACATTAGTAGCGGATCGCACCGAATGGTTTGCATGGATCGAAAAAGAATTTGCAGGAAAATACAAACGCATCGAACGATATGCATTAAAGAAAGAAGGAGACATTTTTGATCGTGACAGATTAGAGCAATATGTTACAAAAATTGCAAAGGATTACGAGATCCGCCTGATCGAAAAAGAAGATGTTGCTGCTTTGATGCAGGAAGAATGGTCACATGATTTTTGCTGTAATTATAAAGATGCAAATGATTTTATGCAAAGAGGAATCGGTGTCGTGATCTGTGATGAAGATGAGATTGTTGCAGGTGCTTCGAGTTATACAAGCTACCGGGAAGGTATTGAAATTGAGATCATCACAAGGCAGGACTATAGAAAGAAAGGGCTTGCCCATGCATCGGGAGCGAAGCTGATCTTAGAATGTTTGCAAAGAGGACTGTATCCAAACTGGGATGCCCGTAATATGACATCGGTTCAGGTTGCAAAGGACCTGGGGTATACCTATCTTGCACCATATACTGTTTACGAAGTATGGGAATAAAAGAAGATACAAAGAAAAGGGAAATATAATTTGAGTTAAAAAGAGATAAAAGACCGTAAAGACATTTCGGTAAACAGATAGCACAAAAAAGACAATGCATGAATAAATGGTCTGCACCACTTAATGCATTGTCTTTTTTTGCGGAATAAGAAACTACTTGTACAGTAGCAGTTATTATCCTATGATTCTGAACTGAATGTGATCAGTTTCTGGAATTGTGGTACGATCTGTGCAACAACGATTGCTTTTAAAGCATCCAGAGGAATAAAAGGTAAAAAGCCCATCATAAATGCCTGCTTGATCGAAATATGCGTAATTGCCATCAGCCATGCAGCTCCGATAATGTCAATTACAACAGCTCCGGCAAGCGATAAGATCGTATAAGTCAGACGGTTGTATTTCTTGCCGCGAAGCAATGGAAGAAGTACCGCAACGATGATAAAAGAAAAGCTGTATCCGCCCCATCCGCTTAAAAGATAACCGATACCGGCATTGCCTCCGATAAAGACCGGAACACCGATCGCACCAAGAACAAGCCATAAAAGAGTAATGACTAATGAATCCTGCCATGGGAAGACAAGCGCGATCAAAAGTACGATAAAATTCAAAAATGTAATATGTGCACCGGTTGGAAGCGGAATGCTAATGTAAGCGGATACACATAAAACTGCTGCAAAAAGAGCTTTGATCACAAGAGCCTTTGATGTAAAAGTTTTTTCGGAAACCATATTTTTTTCCATAATAATCCTCCGTTTGTGGACGCTTTATGACAAGCACATAAAACGTCAGTTACTATTGTATAAAAACTCAAACCCCGTTTTGAAATGCAAACCAAAATATCGCATTTCAGAACAAAAGTGAGTATACAAGAAGATGGATTGATTGTCAACTGCAAAATAATCAGGTTGACAATAAGAAAGAGCATCTCTATAATAATCAAAGAAAGAACGGTATTGAAAATGAAAAAAGCGATGTAAACAGAATATTACACCGAAAAGAATGTGAAAGATAAAAGTGTTGCAACTAAAAGAACACGAAAAGATGCAACGAAAGCATTGTCATCCAAAAACATGAAAAGATGCAACGAAAGCATTGTCATCCAAAAACATGAAAAGTTATAACGAAAGCATTGCAATCTAAAAAGCATGAAAAAGTTGTAGCAAAAGCATTACAACACAAATATAAAAATAGCAATAAAAAAGAAAGAGGACAAAAGAAAAATGACAGTACAGGAATTAAAAGAAAAAGTTTTTGCAGGGAAAGATATCACAAAAGAAGAAGCACTTTTTTTAATGGATGCGGATTTAGAAGAGATCAGCAAAGCTGCAGATGAGATCCGACAGAAATATTGTGGTAACGGATTTGATATTTGCAGCATTATCAACGGCAAAAGCGGCCATTGTTCAGAAGATTGTAAGTTCTGTGCACAGGCAGGCTGTTACCGGACAGGGCAGGAATGTTATCCATTGGTATCTACCGATACGATCATGGAAGGTGCAAAAAAGAATGCAAAAGAGGGCGCACTTCGTTTTGCAGTCGTTACTTCAGGCAAACGTCTCAGTGAAGAAGAGATTGACCGTGTCTGTCAAAGTCTGAGCGAAGTACACAAAGAAGTGCCGATCGAGCTTTGTGCGTCATTTGGATTGTTGGAAGAAAAAGATTTTATTAAGTTAAAAGAAGCCGGAGTGACCAGAGTGCATAATAACTTAGAAAGTTCAAGAAGTTATTTTGAAAAAATGTGCAGCACGCATACTTATGATGAGAAGATCAAAACGATCAAAGCAGCACAAAAAGTCGGACTTTCCGTTTGCAGCGGTGGTTTGATGGGAATCGGAGAAAGTAACGAAGACCGTGTGGATATGGCAATGACATTACGTGAGTTAGGAATCACTTCTGTGCCGGTTAATATGTTAAGTCCGATCAAAGGTACTCCGCTTGGTGAGCAGAAATGTCTGACAGAGGATGATATGCGTCGGATCGTTGCGGTATATCGTTTTATCCTGCCTAAAGCTTCTATCCGTCTGGCAGGTGGACGAGGATTGATGGAACATTATGGAATGACCTGTTTTACAGCGGGATCCAATGCAACAATCACAGGTACACTATTGACCACAGCAGGAGTCACAAGCAAAGAAGATATGGAGACCATAAAAAGTTTAGGATATGAACCAAGATTGTGGAATGATTAGGAAAGAAGAATATTGGAATATGCTTCGGTGCTTTTCTAAGCTAAAAGGATACGAAGGCTGGCTGCTTGCAAAAATGAACTGGCATGCAACCGCTCTTTCCGGCAAAGAAGCAAAACAGCAGTCAAACATAGTTCGGGCAGAAAAGAAATATCAAACAGAAGAACAAGAGATGGAAACGACCGAAAAACCGGCACAAATCAACTGGCAGATACAGGAGAAGAAGAAAAAAGCATTTGCAATGATTACCCTGTCGGGAACAGACGACAGTTATCGACATGAAATTACGGTTATTTTGGTCAAACCTAAGGAAGATTTTTCTATCCGTGTTACAAGACAGCCAAAAGCGTGTGAGCCTGACCAGCCGGACAAACGAAAACAACCGGCGTATGCAGAGACAGAACATAGGAAAAGTCTGTCACAACAAGATACAGCCACAGTTTATAAAGTGGATGAAAAAAAGCAGGCAATTTCTTTTACAAACAGTCAGATCAAAAACTATTTAGAACAGACCAAAGACTATAATCCGATTCATGAAGGAGAAAATGCAATTGTTCCGGGATTTTTGATCTTACAAAAGCTTCTTTTTGAGTTACACTTTACAGACCTGCTAAAAGAGAACAAGATTGCAAGAGTATTAATGGATCATTCCTGTCAGGATAAAGAAAAAGAGCCGGAAGAAGGATACAGAGAGCAATGCAACGAAGAGCAGCAAATTTCCAGCGAAAAGAAGGATTTTGTGATCGAAATGACGTGGAAAGATTTGTTATATTGTAATGAAGAATGCACGATTTACCGGTCAGATGCATTTACTTTGTGTGGTAAAGCAGACCGGCGGATCCTTTGGATATGCAAAGTAAAATGATTCTAAAAATAATCAGATGATAATACAGAAAAAGGAAGACAGATTGTGGAAAAAGCATATATTTTAGGTGGGATTAGAAGTGATATAGGAATTGAAAATGGGAAATACTGTAATATTCCGGCAGAAAAACTCGGTGCGGCTGTATTTAAGCAATTATTAGAAAAGTACAGCATCGAACCGGAAAAGATTGATCTTGTCATAGCCGGAAATGCAGTAGGAGCAGGCGGAAACCTGACAAGATTAATGCTTTTAGAGTCAGAGATCGGAAAAGACATACCAGCAGTGACAGTGGATGTGCAATGTGGTTCCGGTTTAGAAAGCATTGCACTTGCAGCCGCAAAGATTCAAAGCGGACAGGCAGACGTAGTGATCGCTGGAGGATTTGAAAGCAGTTCTACCGCACCAAGACGAAGTTATCATCCCAACCATCCCGATTATGAAAAATATGGTGGGAAAGACAACTGGTATCGTGTTGCAAAATTTGTACCCGAATACCATCATGAACAGGTGATGTTAGAAGGTGCGGAACATACAGCGGTCACAGAGAAGATCACAAGAGAAGAAATGGATGCATGGGCATTGCTAAGCCACAAAAGGGCAGTCAAAGCCAGAGAAGATCACGTATTAGAAGATTGCATTGTATCTGTTACAGGTGATCTTCCTAAAGATGAAGGAATCCGTGACAGAATGAGTGAACGTCTGTTAAAAAGGCTGCCACCGGTGTTAAAGGAAGGCAGTTTGATCACGGCAGGCAACGCCTGTCTGACACATGATGGAGCAGCTTTTGTGATTTTGTGTTCTGAAAAATTTCATCAGACATATCAGACACGGACAGGAAAGCAGGCACAGGCATTTTTTGTACAAGTTGCGGAAAGTGCGGGAGATCCGATGAAAAGTCCATTGACGGCGATCACAGCGATTGAAAGATTACTTGCAAAAGCAGATATCTGTCCGGAACAGATTGCTGCATGGGAATGTAACGAAGCTTTTGCCGTGATCGATGTTTTATTTGAAAGACATTTTCCAAAGCAGGTTAAAGATTATAATATTTTTGGCGGTGCATTGGCATACGGACATCCCTATGGAGCGTCAGGCGGTATGATCTTACTTCATTTATTAAAGGCATTGCAAAACAGAAATGGCAAATATGGCATTTGCAGCATTGCGGCAGCAGGCGGAGTCGGCACAGCGTTATTAGTACAGCGTATGAACGATGCCCGGTAAGATAAGAATGAAAAAAGAAATTGCAAAAGCAAAAAAGTTTTCAAGTAACGAAAAAAACGAAAAAGTGACAAAAATAAAAACAGGACAATAGCAAAATAAAAACAGAAAAGACCAAAAAGTTCAAGAAATGCAAAAGAAAAACAGAAAGATGCAAAAAGAAAAGGAATACAAACCATGCAATACTATAAGATGATATGTGAACAACCGGAAGAAAAAGAGGCACTTGTACTCAATGACAAAAGTTATACATATGGAGATTTACAGCTGCTTGCATCCAAAAGAGCAAAAGTTCTGTTATCAAAGGAAACTTCTAAGATCCATATTATCAGGAAAGAGCATATTTTAGAGCAGTTAATTGATTTTCTGGCTTGTAATGCTGTCGGCATCATTCCTTTGATCATGCCAAATGATTGTAAGATCACAAAAGAAGAGGTGTGGCAGCTTGCACAAAACGAGCTGGAAAAAATAGATAAAAAAACAGACACTACAAAAGTCTGCATGGCGGTTATGACTTCGGGAACAACTGGAATTCCGAAGATCTATTTTCGTACCTACGAAAGCTGGGCAGGTTTTTTTGGTGTGCAAAATGATATCTTTCAAGTGACAAAAGACAGCCGGCTTTTTACGCAGGGAAGTCTTGCTTTTACTGGCAACTTAAACTTATATCTTGCACAATTCTATGCAGGCGGTACCGTGATCGCACTGGAAGCATTCTGGCCTAAAAGCTGGCAGCGGGCTATTGAGAAATACCATGCCAATGCAATCTATCTGATCCCGTCGAAATTAATGCTGTTGCCTAAAGTCCAAAAAGAACCGTACAAAGAGATACGAATGATCTTATCCGGTTCGCAAAGTTTAGGCATAGAAGATGCAAAAGCATTAAAAATGATCTATCCGAATACAGAGATCATTTTGTATTACGGTGCAAGCGAATTAAATTATATTACTTATGTGACCGGACAGCAGATGAATGAGAAAAGAAATCTGATCGGTAAAGCCTTTCCGGGTGTTACAGTAGAATTGAAAAAAGATGAATTTTATATTGATACGGCTTATCACGTAGAGGGGATTACCACACCATATACACTGCATGATACCGGATATTGCGACACAGAAGGAAACTTTTATTTTACAGGCAGAAAAGACGATATTTTAAATATCCGGGGACGCAAGATCTCAGCACTCAAAGTAGAAAATGCATTTTTACAGATTGATGAAGTCAAAGAAGCTGCGGTTAAAGTCAGGACACATCATTCGGAAACAATTCTGGAAGCATATGTCGAAGCAAAAGAAGATTTTCTTGAACGATATCGTCAAAAATGGCATAATGAATTGAAAAAAGTGCTTGCATCTTATGAAATTCCACGCTGTATTTATGTCAGAAAGCAGCTTCCTAAAAACGACAGCGGAAAGATCATAAAAGACAAACTGCATCCTGACTCAAAAAAAGAAGAGAAAAAATAACGTCACTATATACAACGGTTGTCCCAAATAACAGTAAAGCACAAACCATCAAGGTATTACAGTAAGTAAAAAAGCCTTGCAGCAAGCAAAAAGCATTACAGCAAGTAAAAAAAACTTGCAGCAACTTTGAAAGTAATCACCGGAAAAGAGGAACAAAAATGAAATTAACAGATAAGATTTATAAAAAGAAAAACGCACAGGAGATCGAAAATTTCACGGATTTAGTCAAAGCCAGATATTCAGCCCGCTCTATGAGTGAAAGAAGAGTAGAAAAAGAAAAACTTGATCAGATCCTTGAAGTCGCACGACTCAGTCCGACCGCATGCAACTTACAAAGACAGCGTTTGAAAGTCGTAACATCGAAAGAAGGCATTCAAAAGCTCAGGGATTGTACGCCATGTCATTTCAAAGCATCCACGATCATTATACTTTCGATCGAAGAAGATACAAAAGACTCTGCCATGAAAGGTGATGACTGGTACAAATTTGGCTTGATCGATATCGGTATCGTAGCAGAACACATGGCACTCAAAGCGACAGAATTAGGCATTGGCTCTACGATTGTAGGAATGATGGATGCCGACAAAGTACGTGAGATGTTTGCTATTCCTGTCACCGAACATCCGGTGTTGTTGCTGCCGCTTGGCTATCCCGATGAAAAAGGGAAACCATGCATCCTGCATGCAAGCCGCCTTCCAATCAATGATACCGTGACATGGGCATAACGGATTCCATAACATATACGAAAGACGACGCTGATCCGTATCATAGAAAGGCGACGCTGATCTGTATCATACTTGCAATCTTAGGATTTTAATGGTATCTTAAAAAGTAAAGTAAAAATGACACAACATCTGAAAGCTGCATTGATAAGAAGATGATGTGCTGATAAGACAAAAAGTGGAGGAAGATTTATTATGGAAAAGACAATGGACAAGATCGTAGCTCTTGCAAAAGCGAGAGGTTTTGTATACCCTGGCTCGGAAATCTACGGAGGACTGGCAAACTCATGGGATTACGGAAATCTTGGCGTAGAATTAAAGAACAACATTAAGCAGGCATGGTGGCAGAAATTTGTTCGTGAAAATCCATACAACGTAGGTATTGATAGTGCGATTCTTATGAACCCGCAGACATGGGTAGCATCAGGACATCTTGGCAGCTTTTCCGATCCTTTGATGGATTGTAAAGATTGTCATGAACGTTTCCGCGCAGATAAAGTGATCGAGGATTACATGGAAGAACATGACATCAAGATCGAAGGCAGCGTAGATGCATGGTCAAAAGAAGAAATGAAGAAATACATCGATGAGCATGATATTGTGTGCCCAAGCTGTGGTAAGAAGAATTTTACCGATATCCGTGAGTTCAACCTGATGTTTAAGACATTCCAGGGTGTTACGGAAGATGCAAAGAGCACTGTATATCTTCGTCCGGAGACAGCACAGGGTATTTTCGTAAACTTCAAAAATGTAGCACGTACATCACGCAAGAAGATTCCGTTTGGTATTGGTCAGATCGGTAAATCATTCCGTAATGAGATCACACCGGGTAACTTCATTTTCCGAATCCGCGAATTCGAACAGATGGAACTGGAATTCTTCTGTGAACCGGATACAGATTTAGAATGGTTTGACTACTGGAAGAACTATTGTATTAACTGGTTACAGTCCCTTGGCATCAAGCCGGAAGATATGCGTGTCCGTGATCATGAAAAAGAAGAGCTTTCTTTCTATAGTAAAGCAACATCAGATATTGAATTCCTGTTCCCATTCGGATGGGGTGAACTTTGGGGAATCGCAGATCGTACAGACTATGATCTGACACAGCACCAGAACGTATCAAAAGCAGATCTGACATACTTTGATGATACAAAGAATGAAAAATACATTCCATATGTTATTGAACCATCACTTGGTGCAGACCGTGTTACACTCGCATTCCTTTGTCAGGCATATGATGAAGAAGAGATCGGAGAAGGAGATGTCAGAACCGTTATGCATTTCCATCCTGTGATCGCACCGGTTAAGATTGCGGTGCTTCCGTTATCAAAGAAGTTATCAGAACAGGCTACAGAGATTTATACAAACCTTTGCAAGAAATATAATTGTGAATTTGATGAGCGTGGTAATATCGGTAAGAGATACCGCCGTCAGGATGAGATCGGTACACCATACTGCATCACATACGACTTTGATTCCGTAGAAGATGGTGCTGTAACTGTCCGCGACCGTGACAGTATGGAGCAGGAGCGTATTAAGATTGAAGATCTTGACAAATACTTCGAAGACAAATTCACATTTTAAAGATTATAAGAGACATCATTTGAGGTTAAGGCGATAAATATCAGATATGCAGGTCTTTTGACACCTTTAACCATAAGGATAGAAAGAATGTATATAGGCAGAATTTACGCTTGTATGCATTCTTTTTTCATTATATATATATTCGGATAAGGCATGCTTACACAGAAGCATCTTTTGCTTTATGGACGATGATACGACAGCAGTAGTATAATCTGTTCACATATAAAATAAAGATGTTTTATCAAAAAGATAGGAGGATATGATTATGAAAAAAAAGAAGTGGAACCGTTTTCTTTCTGTTGTAGTAACAGCAGCGATGCTTGTTGCACCGTTGCAGGGATTTTCCTTTGTAGATGATCTGTTTACAACAGCAGGTGTGACAACAAAAGCATCTGCCCAGGATATAGCGCAGACAGATACATCACAGACAATAGGAGTCTATCCGTATTTTGCTAATGAACCGGCAGATTGCGATGCCTCAGCGAAACTTGGTTCAGAACAGAATCCATTAGAGATTGCAAATGCAGTTCAGTTATACAATTTGTATTATGTGGGAAAGAACGCAGTCACCAATGAAAACAATGTGGCTGACAGTGACAGCGGAAGCAGTTATATGGATTGTTATTTTAAAGTAACGGGAAATATTGATCTGTCAGAGTTAAAAGAATTTGGTATTACAGAATGGAGTGGCATCGGTGCAGGAACGTATAATGGTTTTTGCGGAAAATTTGACGGTGGAAGCGAACAGGGATATATCATTTCTAATATGGCGATCGACACGGAAACAAGTTTGGTAGATACAGGTCTGTTTAGCAAAATAGGAACAGGCGGTGAGATTAAAAATGTCAGCCTGAAAAACCCAAAGATTACAGGTAAGTTGAGTGTATGGAGTGAAGGCTGTGGTTTTCTTGCCGGAAAAGTAACGTCTTACGGAACAGATGAAACTGCTTTGATTGAAAATTGTCATATTTTGGATGGAAGCTTGCAAGTATCATCTGACTTATTTAAACCGGACACAACAGATTGCTTTTATAATGTGCAAGGCAGTACGGTCAGAGATTATGAAGTTGTATCAGGTGCTTTTGGCGGAATTGTTGGAGAAGCAGGAGGAAATGTAACAATCCGCAATTGTACGAATGAAAGTGGCAATATCAATTGTGAAGGACTTAAAGATGTCGGCGGTATTGTCGGTGTGATGTTTGATGGAGGTGAGATCACATCTTGCACAAATAATGCACTTGTTAGCGGAACGATCAATGTTGGCGGAATAGCAGGCCTGACAGATGGTGTGACAATCAGGGAATGTAAGAATACATCAGCTGTCAGTGGGCTGGAATGGTCAGAGAAAATCTGGGATAAGATTGAGACAGCACATAAAGAAGGAACCACCTGGTTTAGCGGTACGTCTGCTTATGATGCATATGCACCGGCTACCTGTATCGGCGGCATTGCCGGAAAGAGTACAGACGGTATTATAGCATCAGAGAATGAAGGGGATGTTACGGGAATAGAAATCTGTGGCGGTATTGCCGGCGGAACGATAGGCAATGTCTCTTATTGTATGAATTATGGAGACGTTTCTTATAGTGGGAACGCAGATCATAGCTATAAAAATATGTCGGCAACGGTAGCTGCATCGGATGTGATCCCGTTAAAGTCAAACGGTGTGTCATTTGGTGGAATCGTTGGATCATTTGGTTTTTTTGAATACCAGAGTGGAATAGAAGCATTACAGGTGAGCTATAGTGGTAATGCCGGAAAAGTAACTGCACTTGGCAGCACAGCGGGTATTGTCGGTAATCGTAATTATGATATATCGGGTGATCAGGAATACGATAGTAGTGTAGAAGCAGTGACTCCGGTAACAGACTGTTATAATGCAGCGGAAATTACAAGTGATTCAGAAATTTTAGGGGGAAATTCGCAACTGATCGGTGCAGATCAGACAGTAGAACGCTCATATTATTTGACAGACGATGTGGAGGATACTACAGAGGGACGCACGAAAGCACAATATAAGAGCGGTCAGGTGGCATGGGAATTGTCTCACCAACAGGGCGAAAATATATCATGGGTACAAAAAATCGGTAAGCAGGATTATCCGGATGCGGTACGAAGCGGAAACAACAGCCTGACAGACACGGTATGCCGTATTCGCTTTATTCCGTATTTACAAGAATCAGATGAGGAGTACAGTAAAGATCCGGTTTATGCAAATTTACATAGTACGTTAGAAATGCCAAAGCAATCAACGGAAACAGAAATCTACACATATTATTCCGGTGTACAAAAGGAGGATGGTACATGGGAGGCTGGTGCTCCGGTCACATCTGTTACAATAGAAGAAGATTGCGTTATTTTAGTAAAAAAAGAAAAAAATGCTGTTACAGATAATCCGACAGCAGAACCGGTGCGGACACCGGAATCTACTCCTGTCAAAACAGCAGAACCGGTATCGCCACATCCGACAGTTACCACAACACCGACGACAGCACCGGCACAGACACCGGACGTTTCTAATGTTAATAATACTACAGACAATACACAGAACAATTCGCAGAATGCGAATACAACACTTACAAAAGGTGCTACGATCAAACAAAACAATATGAATTTTACAGTCAACGATCAGAATAGTGTAACATTCAAAGGAATGAATACTAAGAAAGCAAATGTTACGATTCCTGACACGATCATATCGCAGGGAAAGAAACTGAAAGTTACAATGATCGCGGAAGGTGCATTTGAGAAGAATACTTCAATCAAAAATGTTACATTAGGTAAAAATGTAAAACAGATCGGAAAGAAAGCTTTCAGAAACTGTAAAAAGCTTAAGAAAGTCAACTATCCGTCAAATTTACAGCAGCTTGGAGCACAAAGCTTTGAAAATTGTACCGGTTTACAGCAGGTATCTCTTCCTGATTCTGTAAAGACAATCGGAAAGAAAGCCTTTAAGAACTGTAAGAAACTCAAAAAGTTTACAGTCGGAAAGAAGAAAAAGGCTGCGAAAAAAGCAGGAGGAATGCTTGTACCGTCTGATACATTGACAACTACATCTGTAGAAAAAATGGCTGATGTGCAAGAGACATTAGAAGCTGCAAAAACAGGAAATCTCATCATAACAGAGGAAGAAGTTTCTTCCTATGCAGCATTGAATATGAAGATTGCGATCGGTAATAATGCATTGGAAAACTGCTCTAACTTAAAATCCGTTATCGTAAACTGTGCAGTCAGTGTGATCGGTAACTCGGCATTTAAGAACTGTACCAAACTTTCAGCAATTATCGTACGTTCTTTGATCTTAAAATCAGTTGGCAAGAAGGCACTGACCGGAGTAAGTAAGTGTAAGATTTCAGTGCCGACAAAGAAATTCAAACCATACCGCAAGCTTTTTAAGAATAAAGGACAGGGTAAAAAAGTCTTTGTTGCGGCAACGTAATAAAAGCTGAAAAATATTTTTCAAAAAAAGACTGTAAAGAACATGTCTGTGCCGGCTTTTTGATATAATTTAACAGATCGCTGTTATTGTAAAGCAGAAAGAAAAGTTTTGAAAGTGCAATGCTACGAATAAAAATATAAAAGTGCACAAAAATCCATTGTTTTCAATGGATTTTTGTGCTATTATGCATAAATACGATATGGAATAGGAGGAGTAATGTATGAAAAAAAACAGCACAAAGAAATTCTTTGCAACATTGTTATCGGCAGCTATGATCCTGACTTCAACAGGCGTGTCAATGATCGATGGCGCAAAAGCCGATGCAGCAGGAAAAGCAGTCTTAAAACAGGCTAAGAAAACGGTAAGCATCCGGCAGGGGAAGAAAACAACGCTCAAGATTAAAAAGAAGAACATTAAAAAAGTAAGGAAGATCATATGGACTTCTAAGAACAAAAAGATTGCAACCGTCAGCAAAAAAGGTGTAGTCAAAGCAATCAAAGCAGGAAAGACTACAATTACGGCAAAAGTAAATTACAAAGCAAAAGGTGCAAAGAGGTTTACAAACAAGAAGTTAAAATTTACTGTAAAAGTTACAGCAAAGAAAGCCGCAGCGACAAAAGAACCTGCAGTAAGTAAAACACCTGCAGCTACAGCAAGCCCGGCACCCGCAGCAACGGCAGTACCAAGTCAGACACCGGCACAGCCAACTTCAAAGAATGGCATTGCCATGTATGATTCCGGTAAGATGGATGCAAATCTTACAGCAACAGAGTTGATGAAGAAGATGGGACAGGGCTGGAATCTTGGAAATACATTAGAAGCCTGTGGAAGTGCAAAAGAGACACAGGGTTTTACACCGGAAGATTTTGAAACATTCTGGCAGAAAGTACCTACTACACAGACAACGATGGATGGAATCCACAGCTATGGTATCAATTCAGTGCGTATTCCGACAGCCTGGTCAAACATGATGTCAGATGATGGAAAATACACGATCAATGATGCATATTTTAATCGTGTAGAAACCGTTATGAACTATGCCTTCAAAAACGACATGTATGTCATTCTTAACATCCACTACGATAGTGACTGGTGGGGACAGTTCGGTGACAAAGATGAGGCAGTCAGACAGCAGGCCTGGGATCGATTTGAAGCATTCTGGACACAGATTGCAAACCGTTATGCAGAATATTCGGAACATCTTGTATTTGAATCTGCAAACGAGGAACTTGGTGATCGCTTAAATGATGATTGGAAGAAACAGCAGACGGGAAGCCTTGGAACCGGTGTCCTGACAGAAGATGAATGTTATGAAGTGACAAACAAGATCAATCAGAAATTTGTTGACATTGTACGTGCTACAGGCGGAAACAATGTTAAGAGACAGCTTTTGATCGCAGGATACAACACAGATATTGATAAGACAATAGACAGCCGCTTTAAGATGCCTGCAGACATTGACGGAAATGGTAAAGACAAGTTAAGTGTGTCTGTTCATTATTACTCGCCAAGTACATATTGTATCGCAGAGGACCCTAAGAACAGTTGGGGTTATGATGCAGACTGGGGAACGGATGAGCAGGTAGCTGCATTACATGCAGACTTTGACAAAATGTCAGTCTTTACAAAAGAAGGATATGGCGTGATCATTGGTGAATACGGTGTATGCAGTTCATCGAAATATGGTATTCCGAACTTCTTCAAAGAAGTAGCAACTTATGGAAAACAGCTTGGATTTACTCCTGTACTCTGGGATACCGGTGTTTGGTACAACAGAAAGAGCGGATTATTCAAGTTCAAAGATGTTGCTAAAATATACAATGATGTGACAGGTGCAAATGGTGAGATCAAAGATAACATGAAGGAGACAGGTCCTGTCAGTGCAAAAGTTATTGAAGATGAATCGACATTGACAAAAGTTGCTTCATGGGAAGGTATATGGACAAGAACAGATGGTAAAAAAGGTGCATTTGAGACAACAGCTACAGAAGGTGACATTACAGTAGAGACGAACTCTGCATATTGGCAGATGTTCTTGACATATGACTGGTCAAAACTTACCAATCCGGCGATCCGGTTTACTTTCGGCACTGATAAAACGAGTCAGAAGGCAGATACATTACAGATTGGTTATACGACAAAAGTAGATGGTGGAGCTGATCTTACAAACTTTTCCGGTGTGATCGGTAAATGTATCGCTTTGTATCCAAGTGATCTGGAAGAAAACCCATATTTAGAGATCAGTACAACGACTCCGTTAGCCTCTATTACAAAAGTAGAAATCTTTGATGCAAAGTAAGTTAAGAGAATAGGAATCTGAAAACGTATTAAAAGATAAAATATGCCCGCACTTTTATTACGGACAACAAGAAATGGAAACACAGCAAAGGTGTTTTATTAAAAAGAAATCATTTGTTGTTTTAGGATCTTTATACAAGGAAAAATAAAAAAAAGAACGAAGAAGCATGAATTTGTTGAAAATGTATGAAACGGATTCATGCTTTTTTGTTCTATATCAGAATAGATTGTCAAATTGCACAGAAAAAGCCGAAAAAGAGTGATTGAATTGTTGACTTTTGATGGAAAGAACGCTATACTATAGCTTAGGCATGGGAAAAAGGTGCTCATGCTTCTCTTTTATAGAGAATGAACAATTATAATACACAAGGAGGCAAAACATGAGAAAAAATTTAACTAAGGCAATTTCAACTACTCTTGCGGCAGCTATGGTAGTAACTGCCGGTGGATTTGCCGGAGTGGCAAACACAAACGGAAGTACGGCAAAGGCTGCAGATCCAACCGCTTCTGCAACAGCAACAGCAACACCAGCTGCAACACCGGCAACATCGTATATGGCTTATGCAGCATTTAGCATGGCAGGTCCATGGATCTATCGTTCAGAATGGACAAACGATAAGTCAGGATTGACAGTAAAGGAATTTTACGATTCAGAGAAATCAAAATGGGGTAGAGCAGCATTTGATTACACTAAGAATTATCTTGCAAATAACCTGACTAAAGCACAAGAGGCACTGAATCTTCGTGGTCAGGCAAGAGGTGATGCACGTGTTCATTCAGAAGCTACGATTAAGGATGCTGCTATGACAACCAATGGTGAGTGGACAGCAGAAATAACAAACTTAGATACAACACAGTATAAAGTTGTAGGCGATTCATACTATGATGTGCTTCATATTTCTACGGATATTCCATTGACTATGAAAAACGTAAAATGTACAAATGTAAAAGTTTCTGTCGATGACAAGCAGATTTTAGAATTGAAAGAAGCTTTCCCAAATACACAGGCGTCAGATGCGCAGGGTAGTGGTAATAAGGGATATTATGACTTTATGATCATTGATAACTACGCAGACAGTCATGGTGTAGAAGGCAAAGCTCTTCGCCCGATTGATAAGACCACAGGTAAGTTAAATACTGAAATCAACGCTATGCCTGCAAAGAGCTTGAAGATTACATTTACAATCAGTGGTGTAGACTTTGTAACTGCTAAAAAGGAGGTTGTAGTTGACAACGGTCCTACTGTTGGTTCTACTTTTGTGGATAATGGTGTGAAGTATGTTGTTACAAAGAGAACAAAGACAAATAACAGTAAAGGTACAGTCGCTGTAGCAGGGCTTGCTACAAAGAAAGCAGACTTTACGACTGCTGCAACTGCAAAGACAACAGAAGGAACAACTGTTTTGAATTATGATGTAACAGGTATCGCTGATAATGCATTTGCAAAGGATACAACGATCAAGACTGTTACACTTGGTGATACAATTAAAACAGTCGGTGAAGCAGCATTTAAAGGTTGTACAAAACTTACAAAAGTTACATACAATAAGAACATCACAAAGATTGCTGATGATACATTTAACGGATGCAAGAGCATAAAGAGCTTTAAGCTTTCAAGCGGCATTAAGAGTATTGGCGAAGCAGCATTTAAGAATTGTACGGCATTAAAGAGCTTCAAACTTACTAAGAATGTAAAATCTGTTGGAGCATCTGCATTCAGCGGTTGCAAGAAACTTTCTAAGTTCACATACAACAGCACAGTAAAGAGCGTAGCTGGTTCTACATTTAAGGATTGTACTTCACTTAAGTCAATCAAGCTCGGTAAGAAAGTTAAGAAGATTGGTGGATCTGCATTCGCAGGCTGCAAGAAACTTAGCAAGATTACAGTAAGCCAGAAAGTAAAAGTTTCTAAGAAAGCATTCAAGGGCTGCAAGAAGACAATTAAAGTTTCTGGTAAGAAAGCATATGTAAAATATACTAAGAAGCAGATCAAGAAAGCCGGATACAAGAAAGTAAAATAATTTCTATCTGTTAAGATGTGATATATGTCATATGAAAGTTGTAAAATGCTATAGATAGAATATATGAGCTTATAACAAGATGCTTTCAAAAATTTGTATGAGATTATATGAGTGAAAACACAGACTCTGCTGGCTGAAATTTGTCGGCAGAGTTTGTCGTTTAAGAATGAAACAGAAAGAATGAGGATAAAATATGAGAAAATGGAGTAAAGCGATTGCTTTTATGATGACAGCGGCTTTGGCGGTTGGGTCGCTTAGTGTCGGACCGGTCGTACAAAAAGCTGATGCAGCAGACCGAATCGGAACCTATATGAGTTGGGATGATGATCAGACTACAAACGATATAAAGATTCCGGTAAATCCACAGACGTTCCGTGATCTGTCAAGTACAGAGATTGTTGAAGAGATGGGAATTGGCTGGAACTTAGGAAATACATTTGATTCCCATTCAAACCAGATTCCGGGTGAAACAGCGTGGGGAGCACCGGTTACTACAAAGAAGATGATTAAAGCAGTGCATGATTTAGGTTTTAACACTATTCGTGTGCCGGTTACCTGGGGAACAATGGTTAAGGATGATGGCTCGATTGATGCAGCATGGATCAGTCGCGTAGAGGATGTGATCAATTATTGCATCGATGAAGATATGTATGTGATTTTGAATGCACATCATGATGGTGCAGATAATGTTGGCACAGACAAAGAGGGCAAATCAGTTCATGGATGGCTTGATATTGGCGGAACAGATGAAGAGTTTGCTGCTGTAGAAGCAAAGTATCAGAAGATGTGGTCAAGCATTGCAAACTATTTTAAGAATTATGATGAGCACCTGATCTTTGAGTCTATGAATGAGGTATATTCCGGATCGGGAGATAAAAATCTGCAGCAGGACATGGAACGCATTAACAAATTAAACAAGACATTTGGTGCGGCTGTGCGTAGCACAGGATCAAATAATGCCCAGAGATGGCTTTTATTGGCATCACGCAATACTAATGTTAAGTCATTGTATAAAAATGCTGACAAATTTGAAATCCCGAATGATGGCACGGATCGTTATATGGTATCTGTTCATGATTATGATGATTTTAAGATCGGTGGTTATACGGATTCGATGAATGAAAGCAAGTCAGATTCATATGCAAATCAATTTAAAAAATTAAAAGCTGCATTTGTAGATAAGGGGATTCCTGTGGTTGTCGGAGAGTGGGGATTCCGTGGAGGAGCTGACAGAACATATAAGTTTGAAGGCGTTAGCTATATGCTGAAAAAATACGGTTTGGTAGGATGTATATGGGATAATCATGGAACTCAGGGAACTACGGATAATTATGAAATATTCGACAGAGAACAATGTGCACCGTATGATAAAAACTATACAGATGGTGTCATGAGAGGGTTCTATACGGATAGCGATGATTCGCAGTTGAACGAAAAAACGACGGTAAGTGCAATGACATCTTTAGATCTTGATAAAGATAGTGTGTCTATAGCAGTAGGATCCGTGGAGAAGGTTACAGCAACAACTGCTCCTGCAGACAACAATGATGTTGTTCTTTGGAAATCAGATAACAGTCGTGTTGCTTCTGTATCAAATGGTAGAATTCATGCAAGAAGAATCGGTACAGCAACGATCACAGCATATGCACAGAGTGGTTCGGTAGAAAAGAAAATTACCGTTACGGTTACAAAGAAAACATTAGAAAAAGAAACAACAGATATTCAGACAGATTATGATGCATTTAAATTTGAAAAATTTGATTATGAAATAAATGATCAGGGACTTTTGGTGTCTCCTGTTGCTTATCTGAATGCATCAGCAGTGCCGGCAAGCAATGGTGCCGTTACATTTGAATCATCAGATGAAAATGTTGTTTCTGTATCATCCACAGGCAAACTTCTTGGTTATGGCTATGGTAAAGCAATAATCACCTTGACGGCAGCAGATGGATTTACAAAAGAGATCCCTGTATCGATCATTGATCCGAATGCAACACCGGAACCAAGTGCAACATCGACAACAACACCAATTGTTCAGCCAAGTGTTCAGCCGGGTGGCATTCCAAGCAGCCAGCCAACAGCCGGTACAAGTGCAGACCCAACAGTAAACCTTAAAGATGAGGTAAAGAAGACAACTAAGAATGCATGCGTTAAAGTGAAGGCAAAGAAGGCTAAGGTTACTGTAAAGAAGGGTAAGAAAAATACCTTAAAGTTTACGGTTATTGCAAAGAACAAAAAAGCAAAGACAACAGATAAGATGAAAGTTACCGTAAAGAATAAGAAAATTGTATCTGTGACAAAGAAAACATTGAAAAAAGGCAGTGCAAGTGTTACGATAAAAGCAAAGAAAAAAGGAAGCACAAAAGTTACGGTTAAAGTAGGCAAAAAATCAGCCAAAGTAACTGTAAAAGTAAAATAGGGTTACAGTGCGTTGCTATGGCATAAAGTCATAGCAATGCGGTTGTACATAAATATCGGCAGCAAATATGCCGGGTAGAGAAAGAAAGGAGAAAATAATGAGAAAACATTTTAAATGTATTTCAAGTATCGCATTATCACTTGCTTTAGTGACAACGTCGGTATTTGCGGGCGCAAATTTAGGCACAAAAAATGTTGCTAAAGCGTCATCATTATCTACTATGACATCAGCAGATGTCGAGACACCGGATAATCCACAGAGATTTACGGATTTAAACAGCGACCAGATGATCGAAGCAATGGGTACAGGCTGGAACCTTGGTAACACATTTGATGGTCATACAGGTATGATGCCATCAGAGACATCATGGCAGACTGTAGCTACAACAAAGAAACTGATCAAGGAGGTACATGATAAGGGATTTAACACAATCCGTATTCCATGTACATGGGGAAAGAAGATTACCGAAAAAGACGGCAAATATGTGATCAATGAAACATGGTTAAGCCGTATTCAGGATGTTGTTGATTATGCTGTAGAGCAGAACATGTATGTGATCATCAATATTCATCATGATGGTGCAAACTCAGATGGATGGCTTAAATTAAAGTCGACCGGTGATGAGTTACAAAAAGTATTTGATGAGTATGAGTCAGTATGGACAACTCTTGCAACAAGATTTAAGAATTACAATGAACATCTGATCTTTGAAGCATTAAATGAGCCTCAGAGCGGAAGCTGGGATAGCAGCGAAGCTAATAAAGCATTTGGTGAAAATCTTAACAAAGCAAATCAGATTTTCGTCGACACAGTTCGTAAGAGCGGTGGAAACAATGCGAACAGATGGTTAATGGTAACACCATGGGGAACAAATATCGGTAAATTACTCTCATCTAATCCCGGTTTTGTTATGCCGACAGATACAAGAAGTGAAAGCCGTTTAATGATTTCCGTACATAACTATGCACCTACAAATAAGTGTCTGGACGGATCTCCGAGAGAAGAGAACAATATTACATTATCGGATGTTACAAACAGTTATAAATCGTCATTTGAATCATTGAATGAAAAATTCATTTCTAAGGGCATTCCTGTAGTTCTTGGCGAATATGGTGCTGTAGATAAAGATAATAATGGTAATCGTGCTCTTTATACAGAAGCGTTGAACTACCTTGCAAAACAGAACAAAGTAGTTCCTGTATACTGGGATGATGGTGGAATTGATAACAATGCCTTTGCACTCTTTGACAGAACAGAATGTGCACGACGTACAGGATATGAAGAGATTTCGAAAGCATTGACGCGTGGTTTCTTTACAACAACTGATTATAAGAGTATTCCTGATCGCACAACAGCAGAAACTCCTGCAATTACAAAGATCACAAGCTTTGATCTGAGTGATTCGGAAGTATCTATGGAATGCAATACAACAAAGACGATCACAACAAAGAATGTTACACCTGAGGCAAATGATGATGTAATCCTTTGGAAGTCAGATGATGCATTAGTTGCATCTGTATACAATGGCGTGATCACAGCACGTGGAATCGGTACGACAACGATTACAGCGTATTCGCAGGAAGACGAAAGCGTTTTAAAGACTGTGAAAGTAACCGTAACAAAAGAGTCAGCAGATGGCAAGCAGCCTACATTAATGTACAAGAGTTCTGATGAATCCGTAGCTACGGTATCTACTACAGGTAAAGTGGTTGGCATCAGTCTTGGTACAGCAGTGATCACAGTAACAGCAAGCACAGGTGAAGAAAAAGAAATCCCTGTTAAGATTGCAGAAGCAAAATGGGATGCGACAAAGCTGAGAGCAAAATTATATGTATACTATCAGGATTCTAAGTTCTATGAAAATGTGGGATCTACAGATGAAGTGACGATCACAGGTGATGGTACTTACAATTTGAAATTTGACTGTGATACTGATCTTCCTGCATCAGCAGCAGAAGCCGGTTTATCTACATTAAGAGACTTTGGAGCAATTTATATTAAAGATGCAGACGTAGATGATGGACTGATCAATAAATCAGTGATCAAAAAAGGTAAGATCCACTACAACAGTATCAAAGTAAATGGTAAGGAACTTACTATTACAGATCCTAACAATTCAAAGAGTCTGATTAAGTCTAATAGAGTATTAGATACAGGTAATCCTTTGAATGCATGGGATGGTTGCGTTGTTGATACAACAGATGGTCTTGTATCAGTAGATACAAAGAATTATCGTATCAACTTCCCTGGTATTGAGGATCCAAAGACAATTGAAGTAAACTTCACGTTGTCAGATCTGATTAATTATGATAAGAATCCGTTTGGTACTCCGTTAGAGTCAACCGGAGAAGACACGGTTGTATTACCAACTGTTACAAAGAAGTGTGAGGCAATTAAGACAAGCGTAGAAGCTGTAGAGATTGATCAGGAAGGACATTGTTTCCTGAATGGATACTATCAGAAAGCATCAACACAGACAACAGTAGCACCTTCAACACAGCCGACAGTGGCACCTTCACAGACGCCGGCTGCTTCGGTACAGCCTTTACAGAAACCGGCTGCTTCAGTACAGCCTTCGCAGAAACCGGTTGTAAAGAAGACTGCAAAGAATGCTTGCACAAAGGTGAAAGCGAAAAAGACTAAAGTTACTGTAAAGAAAGGTAAGAAAGCTACACTTAAGTTCACAGTAACAGCTAAGAATAAGAAAGCTAAGACAACAGATAAGATGAAAGTTACTGTAAAGAATAAGAAGATTGTCACAGTATCTAAGAAGAAACTTTCTAAGGGTTCTGCTACAGTTACCGTAAAAGGTAAAAAGAAAGGCAGTACAAAAGTAACAGTTAAGATTGGCAAGAAGTCAGCAAAAGTTACAGTTAAAGTAAAATAATCGGATTATCGCCAAGTAATAAGATGATTTTTAGAAAAGGGCATTGCAAATTATTGCGATGCTCTTTTTTTGGGAATAGGAAATTGCTCGTATAGTAGCGGTACACCAGCAAGAATTGCTTTAGCAATTCTTGGAGTGCAAAGCGCTG
>ERZ831634.304-NODE-304-length-62510-cov-8.144728_pt1 | contig 62510 bp, 61 predicted proteins | sample MGYA00519953_ERZ831634 | MGnify/ENA primary metagenome ERZ831634 (study PRJEB31850, sample SAMEA3708718) | human gut metagenome | biome: human gut; feature: human-associated habitat; material: faeces | place: China | collected 2014 ... | reverse complement strand
ATGACGGAGTCAGAGTCCGTTGCCTTACCGTTTGGCGATAGCCCTTTATCTTGTCTCTAACGTTTCGCGCCGTCAACAATAGCTATTATATATGAGTATAATATTTTTGTCAACTGTTTTTTTGAAAAAATTTTTAAATTTTTAAAAAAGTTGCAATTTTTCTCCGACCATCGCATATAACACCATCTCTCCCCAGGAAAGATCAGCCTTTCCATTGGTTGCCTCGATAATTTCTTTCTCTGTCTGTTCCTGCATCCCGGATGGAACCATCAAAAGCAGCTCCACTTTTTCGGTATAAACGGTATCAATAAGTGTCAGCCCATTTTGTGCAATCAGATACTGTAATTTTCCAAATCCGGTATAATCCGTCCCTACGGAAAGTCTGCGTCCTTCTTTTTTATCAATAATGACACTTGCTGCAAGTCCTTCCTGAACAGATTTCTGATATGCACGCACAAGTCCGCCCGTTCCAAGGAGCACTCCACCAAAATATCTCGTAACCACAACAGCCACATTGTGGATATCTTCTTTCAATAATACATCAAGCATCGGTCTGCCTGCTGTCTGTGCAGGTTCCCCATCATCTGAACAACGGCTCAACTCCTGTCTGTCTCCAATTACAAAAGCAGAACAGTTATGTCTGGCATCCCAGTATTTTTTTTTCATTTCTGCAATAAATGCGGTTGCTTCTTCTTCGGATGAGACAGGACGCACTGTTGCAATAAACCTTGATTTTTTTTCTATAATCTCTGCCTCTCCACCGGCATATACTGTTTTCATGCCTGTCCCTCCTGTCACTCATCTTTCAGACTGTTTTCTGTCATTTTAATGAATTAAATATTTCTATATATAAATAGGTAAATCAATCTCTCACATTCTCTGCGTGTTCCTATGGTATCATGTTTTTTTTCGAAATTCAATTCTTAAAAATAAATGAAGAAAGCCTGTATTTTCAGTTTTTCCTTTATTCTGACACATTTCTTTGCTATAATATGATGATGGTTCGTTCTGACTATAAATAGTATTGTAATTTCATAGCTTATTTTTATTACAAAAAGGAGACCTAAAATGAATTATGGAAAGAAAAGTACGCAAAAGCGCGAAAAAGAACTGATTTCCAAAAGTACCATGATTCGCAAAAAATTTTACGTGATTTTTTGTAAGTCGCTGCTTATATGTGTATTTGCCTTCATGGTGATCGGAGTATGTTCCGGTGTTGGAATCATTCGGGGAATCATTGCCTCCGCTCCAACAATTGATGATATCGTCGCTACTCCTACCGGTTTCTTATCCACGGTTTTAGATGCAAACGGCAATCAGACTGCTACATTAGTGGCATCGGGATCTAACCGGCGTGCCGTTACGATTGATGAGATACCAAAAAATCTGCAGCATGCATTTGTTGCCATTGAAGACGAGCGTTTTTATGAGCACAATGGTATTGATGTAACAGGTATCATCCGTGCCGGAGTAAAAGGTGTTGCATCCGGTTTTCATTTTTCAGAAGGTGCCAGTACCATCACACAGCAGCTTTTGAAAAATACCGTCTTTACCAGTTGGACAAGCGAATCCTCCATGGCAGACAAATTCGAGCGAAAGTTTCAGGAGCAATACCTCGCCCTGCAGCTGGAAAAAGTAGTAGATAAAGACTGGATATTAGAAAATTATCTGAATGCAATCAACCTCGGACAAAATACTTTAGGTGTCGGTGTTGCCTCGGAACGTTATTTTGGCAAGGATGTTTCTGATCTTACCTTATCGGAATGTGCCGTTTTAGCAGCTATTACGCAGAATCCTTCCAAATACAACCCTATTACCAACCCACAGGAAAATGCCAAGCGCCGCATGAAAGTACTTAATAATATGAAAGATCAGGGTTATATTACCCAGGACGAATACGATGAAGCTGTTGCAGATAACGTTTATGACCGTATCCAGCTTGTCAACATCGAATCCGAAACCAACAGTATCAACTCATATTTTGTTGATGAACTGACTGATCAGGTCATTCAGGATCTGGTAGAACAGAAAGGTTACACTGAGACACAGGCTTACAAGGCACTTTATCAGGGTGGACTTACGATCTACTCCACACAGGATCCGGACATTCAGGCGATCTGTGATGATGAAGTAAATAATCTGGACAATTACCCGACTGCTCCAAAAGTATCGTTTTCCTATCGTTTATCTGTTCGCTCTGCCGACGGTTCCATATCAAATTACAGTGAACAGACGATGCTTTCCTACTATCAGTCTTCAAACAAGAGCTTTACGATCAATTTTAACTCGGAAGAAGATGCTGCTGCTGCAATCGAGCAGTATAAAACTGACATCATGAAAGACGGTGATACGATCGTAAACGGAAGTGAAACAGTTACCTACACACTTCAGCCACAGGCAGCTCTTACGATCATCGATCAGAGCACCGGAAATGTCAAGGCTTTGGTCGGCGGCCGCGGAGACAAAACCGCCAACAAGACTTTAAACCGTGCAGCAGACACCACAAGGCAGCCTGGATCTACATTTAAGATCATTGCTGCATATGCACCGGCACTTGATGCCGGCGGTCTGACACTTGCATCTGTTCAGGACGATGCGCCATATAATTACGGCAGTGGACAAGGTGGTGCCGTCAACAACTATGATAACCGCTATCGCGGTTTCACAACACTGCGCGAAGCCATTACCGACTCGATCAATGTTGTTACCGTAAAAACCTTAGCACAAATCGGGCCGTCTCTCGGATATGATTATATCTGTGATTTTGGCATCACAACCGTCGGTTTAGATGAAAGTTCCAACGAAACCTTAGCACTCGGCGGTCTGACACATGGTGTTACCAACTTAGAGCTTACGGCTGCTTATGCAACGATTGCGAACAGTGGAACTTACATTAAGCCAAAATTCTACACCAAAATTTTAGATCATGATGGAAATGTATTGATCGATAATACCGAACCGATCTCCCATACTGTTTTAAAAGAAACAACTGCATGGCTTTTAACCGATGCCATGAAGGATGTTATGACTCAGGGAACCGGTACTCCGGCTTATTTCGGAAGTTCAATGGCACAGGCAGGTAAATCCGGTACAACAACCAAAAACCGCGATGCGCTTTTTGCCGGCTTTACACCATATTATACCTGTGTTGTATGGGGTGGATTTGACGATAACTCACCACAGTCCGGTGGTCAGACTACCTATCCGAAAAAGATCTGGAAAGCAGTTATGAGCCGTATCCATGAAAATCTGGAATATCAGGATTTCACAAAACCATCCGGTATCGTTACAGCTCAGGTCTGCAAGGAGTCCGGAAAACTGGCAATTGCCGGTGTCTGTGATGCAGATCCCCGCGGCAGCCGTGTATACACGGAATATTTTGCAGAGGGTACACAGCCTACGGAATATTGTGACCATCATATTGTTGCAAATATCTGTAACGCTTCCGGTCAGCTTGCCAGTGGTTACTGCCCGACAGATTCTATTTCCTCACGGGTATTCGTTATTGGCGGAACTGCCGGAACGGAAGATACTCCATATCTTCTGACGGATGATTTTAAGAATAATACCTGTACCTTGCACAATGAAGGCAACTCCACCTACCAGGGAACTTCTGCTTTCTCCGCGGTCCCTGGAGTAAATAATGATAATTCCGGGGGAACACAGGCTCCTGCCGATAATACGCAGCAGACACAACCACCTGCAGAAAATACCGGCAATGCTCCCGCAGATAACACCGGCGGCAATGCTTCTACAGATGGTTCCTCCGGCAATGATGCATCTAACAACACCAGCGGCGATGGTGGATGGAATATCGGAGATGCACCCATTCAGTAACTGAAAATATATTTTCATAATAAAGAATGCAGGCTTATCGTCGATTCGACAATGATTTCCCTGCACAAACAGCAAAAACCCCGAAGTCACCTTCGGGGTTTTCACTGTTGATGTATATACTAACTAAGGGGATTAGATTTCACCAATCTAATCAAATTAGATTAGTGCATATTAATGTAACTCTCTCGATACAAAATCCGGATAACCTGACTCTAATCCATGTTCTGTAGAATCAAGTCCTTCGATTTCTTCCTGTGCAGAAACACGAAGACCGATTGTTTTCTTTAAGACTGTAAATACGATTCCCATCGTAACGATCGTCCATCCTGCAATGCAAAGGATACCAAGTAACTGGATCAGAAGATGATGAACACCACCACCGTAGAACAGACCATCTTTATAATCAAAAAGTCCTACTGCGATCGTTCCCCAGATACCATTGCAGCCATGAACTGCAACTGCACCAACCGGGTCATCTACTTTTAGTTTATCCTCAACAAAGTATACTGCTACACAGACAAGCACACCTGCTACTGCGCCGATGATGAAAGAACCGATCACATCTACATTTGCACAGCCGGCAGTAACTGCTACAAGACCTGCAAGAGATCCGTTTAATGACATGGAAACATCCGGTTTGCCATTTCTGATCCATGTATAAAGCATTGCGGTACAGGTTGCCACTGCAGGAGCAACTGTCGTTGTTGCAAAAATCTGTGATAACTGCATGGTGTCTGTTGCTGCTGCGCCGTTAAATCCATACCATCCAAACCAGAGAATGAATACGCCAAGTGCACCGATCAAAATATTATGTCCAAGAATTGGTCTTGGTTTTCCGTTTTTGTCATATTTTCCGATACGAGGTCCTAACATTGCTGCACCGATGAAAGCTGTGATACCACCTACCATATGGATACATGCAGAACCTGCAAAATCTGTAAATCCAAGATCAGTAAGCCATGGTGTTCCGCCCCATACCCAGTGAGCTTCGATCGGGTAAACACATAAGCTGATGATAAAACTGTAAATACAATATGTAATAAATTTGGTACGCTCTGCCATTGCGCCGGAAACGATCGTTGCTGCTGTTGCGCAGAATACCAGGTTAAATACAAATCCCGACCAGTCAGTCTCTCCAAAATGAGCAAATGGATTTAATCCCCAGCCAAAAAACTTACCATCACCACATAAGAGGTTATAACCCAACAGATAAAAAGCAACTGTGCCGATACAAAAATCCATCAGGTTCTTCATCGTAATATTACCAACATTCTTTGATCTGGTAAAACCAGCCTCAACCATAGCAAATCCACATTGCATAAAAAAAACTAACGCCGCACCCATAAGGTACCATACACTCATATCCATAATCAAATCCTCCTTGTTTTGCGAAGAAAAATGCATGCTATGTTTTTTATAGCATTTGCCTCTTGCAGGAGCAATGCCCAGCAAGCTGTGCAAGATTTTCCTCCTTGTTTTCCGAAGAAATAAAAAAAGATAATCACGACACCAATCCACACTTGTGTCACAATTATCTCCTTTGATAATAATTTCTTCCTGATTCAATTTTTTTCATAATATTTTATTCCTGATCCGTTCCCTGATTTCGCAGATGACTCCTCATTTCATCCACAAAGCCTCTTACAGTGCGTCTACACCACGCTCACCTGTTCTGATACGGATCGCATCTTCTACCTCATACATAAAAATTTTACCATCACCGATATGACCGGTATTGATCTGCTCAACGATTTTGTCGATCAGCTTTGGAGCGACCTCATCTGCCACGACTGTCTCCACTTTTATTTTCGGTAACAGATTGACTGCATACTCTGCACCACGGTAATTTTTGATAATACCTTTCTGATTACCGTAACCCATGCTGTTTACAATATTAAGACCATTTACTTCTTCACTGTCAAGCAAAGCCTTAAGATCCTCTAATTTCTCAGGTTTGATAATAATCTCTAACTTCTTCATCCCAATCCTCCTTGTTTTGCGGAGCAAAATGCGACTGCCTTTGCAGGAGCAGAGGATTTTCCTCCTTGTTTTTCGAAGAAAAATGCGACTGCCTTTGCAGGAGCAGAGGTTTTTTCTCCTTGTTTTGCAGATTTCTGCGGTAGTGGCAGCGATTTTTCTACTGCCACTTCCACACAAAATCCAATTTTCACATATCTATCGTTATTTACAGGTAACCTTATACCTCGAATAACAGATCACCATAAGATGGCATTGGCCACATGGATTTGTCTACTAACATCTCAAGTTTATCAATCGGTGCTCTTAACTCATCCATTGCTGTCTTAACTTCATCTCTATAGTATACAGCCTGATCTCTGCCTTCTTCCATCTCTGCAGCTTTTTCCGTTACTACCTGTAATTTTGCCAGTGCCTTCTTGGAATCAGCCAGTAAAGAGGAAACCTGTGTCAGGATCTCTGTCTGTGCGCTGATATCTGCACCGCATGCTGCTTTTACGGAAGTGATAGACTCCGCAAGTACGGTTGTGTATTTGATAACAGCCGGAATGATCTGCTTGGTTGCGATATCAATTGCAGCTCTGGCCTCGATGTTAATCTCTTTTGAGTATGTCTCATACTCGATTTCAACACGGGAGTCTAACTCTGCCTTTGTAAATACTTTGAATTTTTCAAATAATTTCACAGATTTCTCTGTATTTAATGCAGGGATCGCATCTACCATGGAACGGATATTTGGAAGTCCGCGTCTCTCAGCTTCTGCTACCCACTCATCGGAATAACCGTTTCCGTTGAATACGATTCTCTGATGCTCTGTTGCATATTCTTTGATCAGATCATGTACTGCCATATCAAAATCATCTGCTTTTTCAAGAACATCACATGCCTCTGAAAATGCCTCTGCAACGATTGTATTTAATACAACGTTCGGCTGAGCGATAGAATCCTGGGAACCTACCATACGGAATTCAAATTTATTACCGGTAAATGCAAACGGTGATGTTCTGTTACGGTCTGTCGCATCTTTCATAAAATCAGGAAGTGTCTTAACACCTGTCTCTAATTTCTGTCCAGCAAGACTGTGTGTAGCTTCGCCTGTGCTGATCAGCTGTGATAATACATCCTGAAGCTGCTCTCCTAAGTATACGGAAACAATTGCTGGCGGTGCCTCGTTTGCTCCTAATCTGTGGTCGTTTCCGACATCTGCTGCGGACTCTCTTAAAAGATCTGCATGTTTGTCAACTGCTTTTAAGATACAGGTAAGTACTAATAAGAACTGTACATTCTCGTGTGGTGTCTTACCTGGCTCTAACAGGTTGATTCCATCATCCGTTGTAATTGACCAGTTGTTATGTTTACCAGAACCATTGACACCTGCAAATGGTTTTTCATGAAGCAGGCACTGTAAGCCATGACGTCCGGCTACTTTCTTTAATGTCTCCATTACCAACTGGTTGTGGTCTACTGCAATGTTAGCCTGTGCGTAGATCGGAGCTAACTCATGCTGTGCAGGTGCAACTTCGTTGTGCTGTGTCTTTGCGCTGACACCTAATTTCCAGAGTTCTTCGTTTACATCCTTCATGAATGCTGCGATTCTCTCACGAATCGCACCGAAGTAATGATCGTCCATCTCCTGACCTTTTGGAGGCATTGCACCGAATAAAGTACGACCGGTAAAGATAAGGTCTTTTCTCTGTAAATATTTCTGTCTGTCTACGATGAAGTACTCCTGCTCCGGTCCAACAGAAGGAGTAACTCTCTTTGATGTCGTATTACCGAATAATCTTACAAGACGTAATGCCTGCTCATTGATAGCTTCCATAGAACGAAGAAGCGGTGTTTTCTGATCGAGTGCTTCTCCTGTGTAAGAACAGAAAGCTGTTGGGATACAAAGTGTTGCGCCTGCTGCATCCTGTCTTACGAATGCCGGTGAGGTACAATCCCAGGCTGTATATCCTCTTGCCTCGAATGTAGCTCTCAAACCACCGGATGGAAAAGAAGATGCATCCGGCTCACCTTTGATCAGCTCTTTACCGGAAAAGCTCATTAGTACCTTGCCATTCTCCATCGGTGCTGTAATGAATGAATCATGTTTCTCTGCTGTTACTCCGGTCAGCGGCTGGAACCAGTGAGTATAATGTGTTGCACCTTTTTCGATTGCCCATTCTTTCATCTCATGCGCAACAACATCTGCTGTTTCAAGGTCTAACTCGCGACCTTCCTGAATTACTTCCTTTAACTTCTTGTAAACCTTCTTTGGCAGACGCTCCTGCATCACTGCATCATTGAATACGTTCTCGCCAAAAATCTCTGCTACATTTAAGTATCCTGTTTCGCTCATGTTCTACATCCTTTCTTCTTCACCGGTCTAATCCCCTGAGACTATTCCCTGCTTTTTTGAACAAATGTAAGAGATCTTAAATTCTCATTTCTTATTGTACCTTGAAAGTGGATGAATGTCAGTAAGAAATTTCTCCTATATGGCTTTTATGAGAAATTGTGTGACAACTTCTTATAAAAAAAGGGCATTCCAAGCTACTTGGAACGCCCTTGTTCATCTCTCACATTTGTTTTGTTGAACTTAAGATAATACTTTTCTCTCCAAAATGCAAGAGAAAAATTTCACTTTTTTATCATTTTGCTATATTGAACAATAAATTCATGTAAATTCAGAAATCTTTGTTAAATATAACTTCTGATGTTGTATCATAAAAGTTGACACCACATTCTCAAGGATTTTGATATAATCAATACGAGAACAGGAGAAAACATTATGGCACGAAATCAAAGAACCTATGACAACGAATACAAAGCACAGCAGTTAAGCTTGCTCAGGAAATAGGCGGAGCCAAAGCAGCTAAAGAACTGGGCATACCAGATGGCACGATTTACTGCTGGGTAAAAGCATTTAAAGAAGGACGCCTTAGCGCTTCAGAAGCATCCCATACTCCTAAAAATGCTTTATCACTTAATGATGAGCTTATCGAACTCAGAAAACGTGTGAAAGAGCAGGATAAGGAAATCCGCCGTTTAAAGGAAGAAAATGAATTTCTTGAGGAAGCAAGTGCTTTTTTCGCAGCCAGCCGTCGGAAGTCAGCAAAAAACAGAGATTAATGTTTATTGCAATCAAAACGGATGACGGCAGGATCAAGGGCAAAAATTCTTTTTATTGCAGAGCACTTCATGTTTCCAGACAGGCATTCAATAAATATCTAAAAACAAAAGCGACTCCTTGGAAATATCAGCCGTTGGCAGATGCGATGGTTGCTATTTGCCGTGAAGATGAATGCAATGATACATATGGAAGGATCCGTATGTATCAGGCGTTACAGCTCAAACAGCCGGAAGGAGTAGACATTCCTGGTGAGAGAACTGTTTATCGTGTCATGGAAGAAATTGGTCTTACTCATAAACCGAAGCGTAAGCCTAACGGTATTACCAAAGCAGATAAAGAAGCTCGGAAATCAGATGATTTAATTAAGCGGGACTTTTCAGCTGAGAAACCTCTCGAAAAGTGTATTACAGATATGACTGAAATAAAGGCTTCCGATGGAAAACTGTATGTTTCAGCTATCTTTGACTGCTACGATTTAGCAGTGTTAGGTCTGGCTATGGATACGAATATGAAAGCTACCCTTTGTGAACAAACCTTAGATAATGCCTATAAAGCATATCCGATGCTCCGGGGTGCCATTCTTCACAGTGACAGAGGTACACAGTATACTAGCGAGTTGTACCGTAACGCAATCAATAAATATGGCATTCTTCAAAGTATGAACAGTGCCGGTGGCAGATGCCATGACAATGCAAGATGTGAAAGTATGTGGGCACGATTCAAAGAAGAATTACTTTATGGACGCTACGACGCCACCTCAATGACTGTAGAACAGTTAAAAACTCTTATTTGGAGATATTTTATCAGTTATTGGAATAATCGGAGAATCTGCTCTGCTAATGGTGGACTACCTCCGATGGTTAAGCGGCAACAATACTATACTTCACTACAAGAGGCAGCATAAAGTCGAACATCCTTGTGAAAAAAGTGTAAACCAATATTGACAATATCACATCGTCTCCGTAGATGGTTCTAAGAAACTCCAGATAATTCAGAACTTTTTTGTAATCAGCCTCTGTCCTCTGGTAGTGAGAAGCCTTTTCAGCTTCAATTGTGTAAGCACAAAGCGAAAAACTTTCCTTGTGAACATCCATTCCTACGTAAACTGTGTTATAATTCATTTGATGACCTCCCTTTGTATGCGGTAATTCCTGTTTTTGTTGTTTGACAATTACATTATACAGGTAAATCCACGAAGTTACAAAGTGGAGGTCATTACATATTGTCTAAAAAAAGAGGCAAAATATTGAAAAATCGGCTCTGCCCATTTGTAACTATTCACAAATCTTATATCAGTTTTTAACGTTTACACAAAACTTGAAACGGTCTCTACGGACACAACAGCCGCAAGATATCCTGCGACTACTATATTGATGACCGGATGCTGCTGCCGGAAAATGCAAAGGCATAGGACCTGTGATGGGTGCTATGCCTTTTTTTATAATCTGTGCTATTTTGATGACATTCCCGATAACTGCCATATCTCATTTTTCTTACTTTATTCTGGTTTATTCCATTCATTCAAAACAGCTTCTACTTGTGCTACCAACTGTTCCTTATTGGGAATATAAGATACATAACGAGAAGCAAAAATGTTATTTGACAATCCACCAAGGGCATATTCAGCAGCTACGCTGTCCTTATCCGTACACAAAATAATACCGATAGGCGGGTTATCGTGTTCATCGTTAATTTCTGCTGCATAATAGTTCAGATACATATTAAGTTGTCCAGCGGCTTCTGGCATAAGTTTTGTTGTCTTTAATTCAATCAACACATACGCACGAAGTATTTTGTTATAGAAAACCATATCCACATAATAGTGTGTATTATTTAGAGTTATACGCTGTTGTGTACCAACAAACATAAACCCTCGTCCTAATTCTAGCAAAAATTTTTCAATTTGTGCAACCAGCGCTTTTTCAAGATCACTTTCAAGCATAGGTTTATTTTCAGGCACACCCAAAAACTCAAACACATACGGATCCTTAATAATATCAAGGGGAGTAGCCATTTCTATGCCTTTTTCTGCAAGTGCCAACACAGTTTCTTTATTTGTTTTTCCCTCTGACAGAAGCAATCTCTCATAAAGCGACGTGGATATCTGACGCTTTAATTCACGTATCGACCATCCGGAATTGATTGATTCCTTTTCGTAAAAACTACGCTTATCTGCATCAGAGATTGTAAGAAGTTCGCAATAATGAGACCACGACAATTTAACAGACACCGTCTGTTGAATTTGATAATTTTGATAAAACCGTCGCATAAATTGGAGATTGGAAACAGAAAATCCTTTCCCAAACTCCTTTGTTAAATCCTTTGAAAGCTGCTTTAAAGTCTGCTTGCCATAGTCGGCACGTTCCTTATTTTCCTGTTCATGCTCAACAATAATCCTACCAACATTCCAATAAGTAGACAATAGCTCTGTATTTACCTGCACTGCCACATGCTGACGTGCGTTTAATAATAACTCTCTAATTTCATTCATCATAGAATTAGTATATGTTAAGTCACCCATTTTTATTACCCTTTCGATATATAATACTTATTCCGTATAACATGAAGATGTACTCCATTATACTGTTTTATCCACTGCTGCTTCATATATTTCCTCTGTATGTGAATCAAACAGCACCCATTCCACTAAATCAAAACTGTCTGGATTATCCTGTAGAAATCTATTAACTGTCTTTACCGCTATCTTTGCTGCCAATTCTACCGGAAAACTATACACTCCAGTCGATATGGATGGAAATGCGATTGTTCTGATTCCATTCTCTAATGCAACCTTCATAGAATTGAAATAACAGCTTGCCAGAAGCTCCTCTTCCTGCGTCCTTCCACCATTCCATATCGGTCCAACTGTGTGTATTACATAATCACAAGGTAAATTATATGCCTTGGTGATTTTTGCCTCACCAGTCTCGCATCCATGAAGAGTCCGGCACTCTGCCAAAAGCTCCGGTCCTGCCGCCCGGTGAATTGCACCATCAACACCTCCTCCACCTAATAAGGAATTGTTGGCCGCATTGACGATTGTCTCAACATCTGTGATTTTCGTTATATCTCCTTGTACTGTCCTAAGTATATACATCAATTCCATCCTTTCCATACATCCGGCTGATATCCAAGTGTCGCCTGTTTTCCATTCCTCACTACCGGAGTTTTGATAACCTGCGGATTCTCCAGAACCTTCTCCAGCTTGTCCTCATCTGCTATATATTTGATAAGTGCAAGCAGATCCTTATCTTTTCCAGACCAGTTGATCATATTATCCAGACCACCATTAACCTGAGCAACAGAATTAAATTCTCCTTTGCTCATGCCTTTTTCTTTCATATCAATAAACTGATACTTGATGCCACGCTCTTTAAAAAAGCGTTCTGCCTTTTTCGTATCATTACATTTCTTTGTACCAAATATCTGTATATTCAAATCAGTTCTCCTTTGCTCTGGCAAGTTCTTTCTCAATCCATGTCATAATTACATCCACCAGGTAATCCTGCTGCACCTGACTTAATTCCCTGCCTGGCTGCATCTTATGCCATTTCCTGATACACTCTCGACAACATGTTGCGGTTGCATGTTGTGCAATAAATACCGGATGTCCCTTAGTAGGTGTCTGCTTCCCATCATTCGGAATATATGCTGGTGTTTCACGCTTTGCTATAAAATCCTGTGCATGCTGTCGTATGACATCCAAGTCTTTTTCATTGATGTAATCAATATCCTTTTGCTTCAAATGAAAACTGCTCCTGAACTTCGAGGCTTCGAGATGTTCAAAGAGCTGTTTATACCATTCTTTCTTAGTCATCAGACTTCACTTCCATTATCCATTTACAATCGGAGAAATAACCGGTTTGCCATCTCTGTCTAAAAGCGGTGTCAATCCTCCCGAATATCCCGCTGCATGATAAAGATAATTTACTCCTGTTTCCTTATCTACCCAGATTTCTGTCACATTCATTGTTCCCTGTGAGTATGTTCTTTCAAATCTTTCATTCTTTGCCATTTTTTTCTCCTTTTCTGTTCTGAATTGCCATGCGTATCATTTTCTCAAATGACTCGCTGAAATGCTCATCATCTTCTGGTGTCCGTTTCTTTGGTCCTTTTACATGATTCTTCCCGGATGCCCTCCGGGCTTTCTTATTCAGATGCCGTTCCATAAGCATCTGGTCTATATTGTCATTTGTGTACCATTTTCCTGACTGGTGAATTGCATACGCACCTTTTCCAAGTGCCATTGCCGCCACCCCATAATCCTGCGATACAACAATATCTCCCTTGTGGCATATGCTGATCAGCTTATAATCCACCGCATCTGCATCCACATAAATAATCATATTATTCTTTCCCTTTATCTCATTCTACAGTTTTTATTTTTTTACTTCAATCCATTTCCTGTAATAAGCAAATGATAAGGCTACTTGTAAAACACCACATTGGGGGGTTCCGTTCCTTTCTTCCTTGCTTTTAATATGTTGAAATATTGCATTTTCACTAATTGTTTTAATATATTTCTCCTTTAACTTTTGATTTTTCGACACCCAATCCTCAAACTCATGGCGATTATCCTCATTCTTAAACATTAAAACTGGCATTTGTTGTCCGGAACGATTATTGCATTGATATCTTCCATATGCAAATAAAGGAAGTAATTTTCCACTTAATGAATCTATTTCAATATAATAATAAAATAGATTATTTTCTATTTTATAGCATCTTTCTGGCTTTGGAATCAGGCATCTTCCCATATCCATATACCACAATTCTGTCTCATATAAAGTTGTAGTTAAATATTTTAATTTTAAAGGTGCACACAACATCCTTTCATCATCGTAAAAATAACCTAAAGTTTCATATCCATCTACAGAATCAAGTACTTCTATTTGATATTCTGGAGAATATAAATTATAGCTGTGTCTATCTATGTCCCAAGTGGTTTCTGACCACTCTTTGACATTATCCAACAATTTAAGTAATTTTTGAGAAGGTGTCATATCAAGTCCAAACCTTCTTCTCCATAAATATTCTGTATGCTCATAATTTGCAGTCTGTTTTCTAGGTGTATTTACATCATTTACTCTAGTATATATAGACCCTGCAAATAATTTCTTCTTAATATCATGACTGGAAGAAAAATCTTCATCTAAATAATACGGAGTATTTCTGGTATTGTATATAATAACTATATCTAACTCGTGACCGTTAATTTCAATTACTTGAACTTCGGTTTTCGGTACATAGCCTCCTGCAAACGGTTTAGATCTCAAAAATTCAGTTAATGATTTCGTTGTATACCTACTGTATGTAGTATTTTCAATTCCTTTTACAGTGCCATTATCATCAGCGCCATATATTAAATAAGCATTACAACCATCTATATTATTTGCCATACAAATAATATCTATCAACTTATCTTCCCTACAGTCTGTATAATCCTCTTTAAAATCCCAGTATGTTCCCTCACATCCCGTATTTAATAATTCTTGAATAATATTTCTTAATTTATCCCGATTCATATATTACTCTCTATTCTTTTTAGTGCAAATTCAACAAAATGCTCCATAATTTTTACATATAAATACTAGCAAAACAAAGGGACTATTACTGTCCGCAATAATCCCTTCTTTCTAAACTAATTTAATCCGATTCTATACCCCAAATCAAATAATTCCCAAATAATATCTACATCATTAAATCTATATGAATATTCTGTCCGATATGCACGATTAGATGTTATTTGTACTCCATTTGGAAATCCATTGCTATCATTGAAATAACAACGTAATTCTAGTCCCCATTTATTTGCATCATCATCCAAAGCAATAATTCCATCATCAGAAATATTGAGATTTTCCGATAATCTATTATTGTAATCTCTTATAAAATTTTGTACTCTGCTTTCCTTGGCTTCTGCCTCAATGAACACTGTTTGTCCCGTTCTTTTAAAAAAATCATCAATTTGTTCTGCTATCTCCATATTTTCTTCTCCTTTACTTTAATTTATATTTTAGGAATCATACTTACCATATCTGGTGCATTCGTCCTAATATCCCATTTTGCTATCTTCATCTTTTTAATTTTCTTACCATCTCCAAAATCTAAAAGATCTTCTCTTCTAAATGCATTAAGTAATTTATTTAAACTACCTAATCCTAACGATGACATTAAAAACGCTTCTTCCGGAACTACAAGTTTACAATATGACCATAACTGCCCTAAATCTCTTAACGTTAACTGTGTTTTCTTTGCCTCAATAAAAAACAGTTTTACATTCTCTTTCTTCTTAGCAATTGCCAACACATCAATTTGGATATCCACGCCATTTGCCATTTCATTTATTATACCATATTTTGCTAATACTCTATCTAATCTTTCTGCATGTGCGTCAATTGCAACAACATCATATCCCTTGTATTTATCTTTAACATATTGTTCCAACCATGTTCTCATTGGTTCATATAATTCTTCTTCTAATCTCACATTATTCATCCTTTTTATATCCTAAGTCCTTTGCAATTTTCGTCCAACTATCATAATGCCTTCCTCTGATCTCCTCAGGAATAAATTCATCATTTTCACCTGGATGAGAGGGTTTTTGCTTTTTCCTTTGAGTGAGTTCCCAATAATAACGATGAAGTCTTGCCGCCGGATCTTTACCTGCTTGCAAATATGGTTTCTTTTGCTCTTCTGCAAAATAATCTAATGCTTGTTGCTTATGTAAAACAACAAAACCTACTGGCTGAAACTCTAAAGCCCACACTTTAACTTGATGCTCTTTTTTCCAAAAATCCGTCTTCCCCTGGTTATATTTGGTTAAATTTCCGTCTCTCATATTCGGATGAGCCCAATCAATTGCTTGTACTGGGATATCAATACTTTTCAATAAATTACAAAAATCAACAACCAACATCCAATTATGAGGAATTTCAAAATATACTCTATAATTAGGTTCTGAAAAAGCATAGTTACTTCTACGAATATATCCTGTAACGTCTGCAAATCCTCTTATAAACTGCTTTCTCTCATCAAATGTAAAATTAAACACCTCTGGGGAAATTCTTGCATTATCCGATGACGTTGCTCCACCTACATATCTGAGAACTTCTCGCATTAAATAATCTTCATTTGGCTTTCTAAATGACAATAATGAATAATTTGCACTCTGAGAAAACGATAAAGATGTCCCCAATAACGGCTCTAAAACGGTTCTAATATCTGTTATACTAGCTCTAACATATATACCTACATCATTTTGAAATTCTGTTTCCAATTTTTTATGAGGAATATCTATTGATATTGTTGTCTCGGTAGGTCCTCTCTGTATTTGCCCGTTGCCGGTAATCATTCCAAGTAAATATGCCATTTCTACATTCATAATGTATCTCCTTCCGTTGAATAATAATCCTCAATTTGATCTGCAATGGCCTTAGCTAATAATGGAGGAACTGCATTTCCTATTTGTTTTCTTACATATACTTTTGAACCATAAAAAATGAAAATATCATCAAACGATTGTAATCTTGCAGCCTCTCTGGGAGTAATTGCTCGATGCAAATATGGATGATTATTTGTTCCATTTGAAGAAGCATCAAATCGTGTATCTATTGTAGGTGATACATCATCCCACTTTAATCTTCCCCATGTTGTCTTAAACTTCTGATTTCCCAACATTTCTTCCGGAAGGCACTCTTTTCCTTGCTCTGGTGGAATTAGTTTTAGCTTCTCAATAGCAATTTCTTTGTGATTTGATGCTTTATGGTTATACAATCTATTGCTCCCCTCTCGCATAAGCCTTTGATAGTTACTTTGCGGTTCCATAGCATATACTTGCTCAAACTCTCCCTCTCCAGAATTTAGATATGATAAATCGCTGATTGCATCTCTCACTGTTGTTCTTGTTTTCACAATAGGTTCAGGCAATGGTATTTTCTTGTTTTGTGAACAGATAAAAATGGTTCTTTCTCTTGATTGAGGTACTCCAAAATCTGCCGCATTTAATATTCCATACTCAACATTATACCCTAAATCTTCTATTGATTGTATAATTTCTTCCTTAAACCATCCATTTGATGCTATAAGCAATCCCTTCACATTTTCTATTATAAATACTTCCGGTCTAATTTCTTTTACTATATTAAGATATTCTCTAAATAAAAAGTTTCGAGGATCTGCTAACCCAAGTTTTTTTCCTTTCATAGAATATCCTTGGCATGGTGGTCCCCCTGCAATCATGTTTACATTTTCTTTCTTTGCAGAAGCTATTATTTTTTCTTTTACAGCACTATCTGTTATATCTCCTACTATTACATCCACCTCAGGCATATTCTTTTTAAAAGTATTTGCTGCATTCTCATCAAAATCCAGTGCTACTACTGTTTTGAAATTCTTATTCTTATGTAGCCCCCAAGACAGTCCGCCTGCTCCGCAAAATAAATCTAGCGCTCTAAATTCTCTACTCATTTTTAGTTATCCTTTCGGCGAATTAAAATTCTTTTAAATAATTCCTTACCATTAACTTTAGGCTTAAATAAATCAAATTCATTATCTGAACCATGATTAGCTTCACCAATAATCTCGAATTGTGAGCCATTGTGATATTTAATATAAGTAATAGGAACACCCATTATCCCATAATAATCCATTGGAATATCAGCCACTCTCTTTACATTTATTCCATCAAAGTTGTCAAATTTTGGATGTAATTCAGGATTATAATGTTTCGTCAATTCTAACTTATGATACCTTCTTTCAATATCTATATTCGTAAGCCACATCGCATTTCCGAGGCTTCTCCATTTTTGCCCAGATTCATCAATCCAAAATCTTGTCTTTCGTGGTTGTGAATCAGCTGGAACCCTAAATGCCATATCTCCAAATCGATATCCTACCCAAACTTTGTTTTCTTTAATATATGGAAATATTTCTTTATATGTAATCGCATTTTGATTCCCTATAAGTAAAAATTGTTTATTATATTTTACAATTAAAGAAAATAGCTCAGCAAATAAACTAAATGGTGGATTGGTACAACAAATATCACATTGTTTCAAATATTCAATACATTCATCTGTTCTAAAGTCTCCATTTCCTTTTAATCTTTTTACTGTGTCTTTCTTCGAGAGTGTTTTCCTTATTATTTCATCATCTACTTCTTCACCAAAAGTTCCTGGCATTTTAGTAATAACAAGAACACTACCTTGGATATCTTCATGATGTGCAATATCATTATAATACATATCCAAAGTTATCTGATTATTATTTTTTATTTGATCAATTTTTGAACCAGAATATGATGTGCATATAAGTTTTTTTAATTGAAGCTTATTAAAATTCTTCATAAAATAATAGCAAAAATTAGATTCAAATGGATCATCACAATTACATAGTACAGTTTTTCCGTAAAACGCCTTTGTATAATGGCTAATCTCTTCTTTAATGGTTTCATATGTGGTATACCATTCATCTGTATTGTTATTGGAATATTTTGCACTGTTTAAAATTGAATTTCCAGACATAGTAGCTCCTTTATTTGCTATTTTTATATTTTCCAGCTGAGATATTATTCATAATTCTCTTTGTCTCATCATATTCATCAAAATATGCTTTTAATGCTCGTTCAACCGCTACAGTTTTTGTTTGCCCTGCCTCATCACATAATTTTTCAAGCCGTTTATATATAGAAGTTTCTATGCACACATTCAAATAAGTTCCATTTTTTTTCGGTCTTGCCATAATCTACTCTCCATCAAATTAAGCTACATTTATACATATATATAATACTACGATTAACCACTTAATTCAACGAATAACTACTGTATTGAGTACATATAATGAGAAAAAATAATAAAGTAATGGTCAATCCCATCTCATGTACCAATCTCCATCAACCATGACTCTTCTATCTTTCATCATTTTTTAACTTTTCCGTATTCACTTTTTTCTTTTCCTGCGTGATCTGCTTTGCTTGTTTTATCTTTTCTCTCACGGATGGCTTTTCCAGTTTTCCTTCCTGTGCCTTTTCTTTCAGATACTGCTCCACTGATTCCAGATACTCTGCCAGTAGTCCCGTTTTATCTTCTGTGATAGGATTGATGTCTACTACAATTCCAGCAATCGTGAATCCATCCTCATGCAGTATATAAAAAAAATTATCTTCCCTGATTGTTCCTTTATAGTCTACCATCACATCCAAGTCCGAGCCGTTTTTCTCAATTTCCCTACACCTGCTGCCGGATATAATCACATTTTCTACCTGTGCATCCAGATCATTTTCTATAATCTTTGGCTGCACATAGTACGATACCATTTCTTCAATCTCTCCAGTACTCATTCCGTCTACTGGGTGAAACTGCTCCGTTGTTTTCTTTCTGAAATCTGAAATCACACTTACAGCAAGCTGATCTTCTTTTTCCCTAAGCTCCATCCAGAGATTATTTCACTAAGGATATCTTCCATGTCCTGTACTTTAAGTTTCCCATCAGCACTTAATTTTTTTATCCTAAGTGCCTGCGATAATGAAGGCGTACATTGAGCAAACTCCATTGCATCAAGCATTTGCTTCTGTTCATTTGCTTTTAAATAAGATAGCTGCACTGCCGGGGTAAATTCCATGCTTCCATCATCTACTTTTTCAAGCATTTCAGGTATCAGATCCGTTATCTTGATATATCTATGGACCTGTTTGGGACTGTCCCCACATTCCTCTCCGATCAGCTCAATACTCTTTTTTCCTAAATTATGGTCTACCTGACCACATTTTCTTCTTCCTGCTTTTCATTTGATTGCTTCGTACTTCATCTTATAAGCAAATGCTTTTTCACTTGGGCTGATCATTTCTCTTTGTAGGTTTGAATCAGCCATTGATACAACAGCTTCATCATCTTTAAGGACTCGTATTATCACAGGAACCTTTCTATATCCTATTTTCTCAGCAGCAAATTTTCTTCAGTGCCCGGATATAATTTCATAGCATCCATCTTTCTTCGGTCTTACTATTAAAGGATTTAAGATACCATACTTTCTGATACTCTCCTGTAATTCAATCATCTGGCTGTCTGCTCTGACCTTAAATGGATGATTTTCAAATCCTCTCCATCTTTCCAGCTCAATCTCAACTATTTTTTCATCTTCTTCTAATAATTCTGTTTTTTCTGCCATAGGCAACTTCCTTTCCCTGAACGCACTCGCGTTACTCGCTCGCTGTCGCGGCATTCGTCAAAGTCTCAAGCAAGCTTGGACCTTGACTCATTGCTCACGCAAAAAAGCCCGTCCAGAATAGATTGTTATTATCTAATCTGAACGGACTCTTCCGACAGGCCTTATACCAGGCAAGAAAATTGTGTTATTTTAACTCTGATTTACCCCCAAAATCTTATCCTGCATTGTACCTTATCTCTCCGTGTGACAATCTTAAAAATAAATCCTGATGACAAGATTTCATTTTCGCTGACAAAATCCATTTTTCAATCACTTTTCGCTGACAAATTTGCCATCGAAATTGATAAAATTGCATGAAAAAAGCGGCAATGATTTTATCTTCATTACCGCTAAAATGTAGCGTCTCCTATAGGAATCGAACCTACAATAGAGTCTTAGGAGGACCCCGTTATATCCATTTAACTAAGGAGACAAATGCCGTATTTTCAAGGTTTTCACACCTTTTGGGCTACGGTTGCCATATCTATGAATCCAATCACTTTCGTGATGAATTTCCATTGTATCTTACTTTGACATCTTCGTCAATCCCTGTTGGAATCGAATTCCGATTTACCACCTCTGTGTTTTCACTGGGTTTAACCATGATTAAACCTTAGGAGGCGCTTGTTATATCCATTTAACTATGAGAACTTATATAAGATATATGCTGTATGTGGTAAATCCACATACAGCTTTTTTATTCTATCATACTTCCTCAAAAATATCTATACTTATTCTCTATATTTTATACTTCCCTGCATCCATACAATGCCCTTAAATCGTCTGCCAACCTGTGGTTCCCCAACCAGATCTTTCTGATTGATACATACACCAAAATTCATTTCATTGCAACAGATATCAAGTACCCATACATTCTCACCGGTAAGATTATTCTGCTCCATCCTGCAGTCCATGATTTCGCCAAGGATTGCATACTGATCGCTTTCAATACCATATGGCATAAAATAAGAATCGACAATGCTGAGTACATCCTCATGGGTAATGCGTCTCGATAACATGGAATATGTATCAATATCTTCTAATGTTAAATTTTCAATCGCATTCTCATCCCCGTCTCTTGCAGCTGCAACCAAATAATTGCGATCTGTGGTATTCTGCTGATTCTGTTTATTTTTTTTCTCAGCTTTGTTAATTGGGAGCAAAATTTTTCCCTCTGTGGAAAGTGCACCTAAAATGACACCCTCTTCCAGATTCATATATCTTTTTGATCCTTTTACTGCCAGAAAATCAACAACATTCTGCAGATAGAAAATTAATGTTACACCTATCCGGACTTCATCACATATCCCCGCATAGGACTCTTTTTCCGCATGCTTTTCCACTTCTGCCTGTTCTCTTGTGGATAACATTGTGCCAAAAAAATATGGATAGTAATAATCCATCTCAAATGTATCATCTTCCCGATAGGTACCTCTTAATGTCAGACCAAAAAAGTCACCAAATTGATAACAAAGTTCTGCAAATTCATTTCCTTCAGAATCCTCTGCCACCTTAATCGTATCTGGTTTTGCTTCTATATCTTTACATATTTTTTCGAGTTCTTCTTTCTTAATATCAGAAAGACCGACTGCTCTTAAAAATTTATGCATACTTATCTCCATTCCTGCGCTTTCCTCCAGCGCATCTCAAGTTTGTGTGCCAGCACAAATCTTGTGTGTGAAAAATGTATTTTTCACACTAATCTCCATTCTTAAACCAACTGCAGAATTGATATTTTTTTATTTTTTGTCAGGTCATACCTGATTTCCGTCATTTGATTCGTCTGATCCAATACCGCAACGATTGGACGAATCGAATTATCCGTCTGGCATATGACAATCCCTGTTTCTCCTGTATTCAGCCTGATTTTCGTACCAACCGGATAATATGCAACCATTTTCTGTATTACTTTTACAATTTTCCGTTCAAATAAGAGGTCTGCCGCCTCGATCATTGTCTCAAGTGCCTGCTGTACACTGATTCTTTTACATTCCATTCCGGAAATCATACAATCAAATGCATCACACACCTGTAATATATTACACTCTATATCCTTTGTTTTTTGTTTTAAAGGATATCCTGATCCATCTTTTCTCTCATGATGTGTTAATACCATTTTTTTTGAGACCGGTGATATCCAGTCTTCACCTTCTAACGCTGAATATGCCAGTATTGTATGTTTTTTTAATTCAAATACTTCAGATGCCGGTCTGCTATCCATATCAAAATTAATATATGGAACCGTAGTATAACGCATACCAAGATCATGCAATAATGCCCCTATGGCAATATCAATATAATCCTCTTCTTTTACTTTTAACATTTTTGCAACTGCCAGAGACAACATAGTCACCTGTACCGTATGCTCATAAAGATTTCCATTGCGTTCTTCTATATCTATTACCTTAGGCTGTTCTGCTTTTGTTATTTCACTGACAATTTCATTTGCCAGCTCAGCCATTTTGCTCAGTGAATTTTTTCCATGGTATATATGATTCTCCAGAATTTTCTGTACTTCACTGACATAATACTTTTCTCTTTCTTCATTGATAATCAAATGTGTTGTTTCAAAGGCTTCATACGGATCTTCGATACATACTGTATCAATTCCCAAAAAAGAAATCAGATCCAAATACTCCGGTTTTAACACAGTTCCGCCGGATATCAATATTTCTTTTTCTTTCGTTATAACCGGTTCCGCCAGTGTTTCTCCGCCTACAAGTGATTTGACCTGCCGTATTATCATTATCTCTCCATTATCTTATTTTTCATTATTCCTCATTTGAATTTTTCAAATCGCTATTTGGATTCATTGCACGTTTTAAAGCTTCCTGCTCTTCCTCTGATAAAACAATTACAGAATTGCCATCAATAATTTCTTTAATATATGTATAGCAGCCTTCTCTGGTGTGCATTGCGTTAATAATAAATCCATTATTGCGCATATCTAACATTGCAAGAGAAAAACTTAATTTTCCGCCCATCTCATGAAATGCATCATACTTAATAAGTCCCATTTTCTGATAGGTACACTGCATATTTTTAGAGAGTACTTTAATATTTCTGTCATTTTCTTCATTTGATTCTAACAGGGAATCAACCTGATCGAGCCTTTGAATCAATGTATCTTCCAATGTCTTCGCATCTTTTCCGCTCATAAAAATACGATAATTCTTTTTCAGTTTTTTCATCTGAACAATATTTATAATCACCAATATAAATAAAATCAACAGACCCCCACAGAGTCCTATAATAATATAATCTGAATCAATTCCTAAATACTTTGAAATCATTATTTTACCTTTCGTTATTTAGAACAAATGTTCTGTGTATTTTATGCGATTGTACGAATCAGATCAATAATCCGGTCTAATTCATCCATAGAATAATATTCAATTTCGATTTTTCCTTTTTGATCATCCTTTTTATTGATAGCGACTTTTGTTCCAAGGATTGATTTCATCTTTTCCTCTAAGTCATGATAAATTGCTTCCATTGCAGGATCTGAAACCTTTTTCTTTTCTACAGGAACATCTTTATTCTTTTGGATTTTTTTTACCAGCTTTTCTGTCTCACGTACGCTCAAATTTTCGTCAAAAATTTTCTGAGCCGTTGCATATTGTTTTTCCGCATCTTCAATTCCAAGCAGTGCCCTTGCATGACCAGTTGTAATCATATCATCAATTACCATCTGCTGAACACGTTCATCTAATTTCAAAAGTCTCATCGAATTGGTTACTGCCGTTCTGCTCTTAGAAACACGCTCGGCAACCTCATCCTGTTTCAAATGAAATTCTGTCAAAAGTCTTTTATATGCAAACGCTTCCTCAATTGGATTTAAATTTTCTCTCTGTATATTCTCCACCAATGAAATTTCTACTACTTCCTGATCCGTAAGATTCATGATCCGGACTGGAACTTCTTTTAATCCTGCAAGTTTTGCAGCTCTCCAGCGTCGCTCACCTGCAATGATTTCGTAATAATCCTTTTTATCTAATACAAGCAATGGCTGAAGTACCCCTACCTGTTTAATGGACTCTGATAAATCTACTAATGAATCTTCATCAAAATTTTTTCTTGGCTGTTCCCTGTTTGGTTCTACTTTATTAATATTGACAAAAATTCCATCTTTCTTCTCAGAATCTGCATTTACCTTTATTGTCTCTGATTCTTTATTTACATTTACTTTATTTGGAATCAATGAATCTATTCCCTGTCCCAAACCACGTTTTTTTGTTGCCATATTTTATACATTCTTCCTTTCCATAACTTCTTTTGCTAACATGCGATAGCTCTCTGATCCTGCAGATTTCGTATCATACATGTTAATAGGTAATCCATGTGATGGTGCTTCTGCAAGACGTATATTTCTAGGTATTAATGTATCATAAATCTTTGTATCAAGATTTGTTCTTACATTTTCAACAACCTGGTTTGATAGATTTGTTCTTACATCATACATGGTAAAAACGATACCATCAATATGAAGTTCAGGATTCAATCTCTGCTGTACAAGATCAATAGTGTGTATCAACTGACTGAGTCCCTCTAATGCATAATATTCACACTGGATTGGAACAAGTACAGAATCAGCCGTAGTCATGGCGTTAATTGTCAACATATTCAATGACGGCGGACAATCAATAATTATAAAATCATAATCATCCCTGACATAATCTACAGCATTTTTCAAAATATATTCTTTATCTTCAATGCCTAACAGTTCAATTTCTGCTCCTGCAAGATTTACATTGGACGGTATAATTTTCATTCCTTCCACTACCGTATCTACCATACTTTCTTTGATAGAACATTCATCCAGCATTAATTCGTATACCGTGTTTTCCAATTCATTTTTATTTACACCTAATCCACTCGTCATATTTCCCTGCGGATCAAGATCAATTGTCAAAACTTTTTTTCCTGCTTCGGCTAAACAGGAAGCAAGGTTAATCGCCGTTGTTGTCTTACCTACACCACCCTTTTGGTTGGCGATTGCTATTATTCTGCTCATTTTAATCCTCATTTCCTTTTTTATTGTTTTCATTATAGCACTTATATATATGCATTTCTATAATAAAATGTTTCACGTGAAACATTTTGTATAATTTTACTTTTATTATTCATCTGGAATTAAAAGAATTATATATTTTTATCGAATTAAAAAATATTTACTTCTTCATCTGATAAAGAACCTTTTGTAGCTCTTTCGTATACTTGGACTGCCCCGTTTATAGCCATTTTTGATCAGGTACAATTTCTTGTCAAAATGACTTTTATATTCATAAGACACAATTATCTGTGGAAATTTTGGTAGTAAAAAACTTTTGTATAAATTATCAGCCAACAAATCACACAAAGTCAAGGCTTTTGTATAGCTTTAGTTAAAAATTATTTTTTTTGGTCATAATATAATATTTTACAATAATATAACATAGGTCTAATGTCTCATATGTAATGTCTCATTGTTCACGAATCATTCAAAAGATATATATTCCTAATAAAAAATTTTAATTTGACAGATAAGCATATAAATTCTATTCTGATGCTTTCAGATTGTGTGCGATTTTATTGATATAATAATATGTACCTCCTATTATCATGAGCTGAAAATGTTTCACGTGAAACATTTTTAATGTTTTCTTTTTTATATTGATATTAATATAAAATATATTTTTAGTTTTGTCCTTGTTACAAATTTCCATTATATAAGTATAATTTTAAATATATGAATCTTACTTTTACACTATTCTTCCTTGAATATTTATTTTAAGGAAACAATTAATTTATAAATATAATTAATCAACTTCTTTTTGAGAATGTTTCACGTGAAACATTCTATATATAACCATCTTTATAGATTTAATAATAGTCTGGTCAGATATCACTTATAAATTAGTTTTTAATGTAATATATTACAAAGTACCAAAATTAATTTTTCGAATTCAATAAAATCAATACATTTTTACTTTTTTTTATCTAATATGCTAATTTACTAATTTAATTTTCTGAGCAAATTTGTTGTAAAGTAGTAATGTAATTATCCCATTTACGATACTATCAAATGTATCTGTTTTGTTTAGGAACAATAAATAAGCTATTAAACTTATTTGTAACCTAATTTTAAAATAACCTATACCAAGAACAAGAAATGACACACATTTTAAATTCACTTTTACGCTAGAGCGGTGACAAAGTGGTGCTGTTTACAGCTAATTTTTCCACGAGGTGTTTGATCCTGACCAAAGGAATTTAATTCATAGGGCGCATTTTTCTGTAAAGATCCGGATGTCAAAAGATGATTTTTAATTTTTTGATTGGCATATTGCACAAAGTTATGAATCACCTTTTGACACCTAAATTCTATAAATTTAAAAAACCCATATAATGTTTCACGTGAAACATTACATGAGCTTTTTATTTATTACTAATCTTATATATTTAGTAGTAATTTTCAACTCCGCAAACGTATTGACTATGATTAAATTGTAATCAGATTATTACGAATTGCAAATACGGCTGCCTGTGTACGATCTGTAACTCCAATTTTCTTAAAAATATTAGATACGTGATTCTTTACCGTACGTTCACTAATATTTAACTGCTCTGCAATTTCTTTATTATAAGTTCCATAGGAAAGCATCTTTAAAACTTCAAGTTCTCTTCTGGTAAGACTTTCAATTTTACTGCTGTCGCTGTCACGATCAAGCATCTTAGAATTTAAAACCGGTATTAAACTTGGCTGTATATAATCTTCCCCATTAACAACTGCTAAGATTGCTTTTTTTAATTCTGCAGATTCAGAATCTTTTAATAAATAACCATTTACTCCAATATCAACTGCCTTCAAAAGATATTCGACCTCATTATGTACTGTTAAAACCATTACTTTAATTTTCATTTTCATATCTTTTATTCTCTGAAGGACTTTGAGTCCATTCATATTTGGCATATTGATATCAAGTAATAATATATCAGGTACAACTGTTTTTAATTTTTCAAGACAATCTACTCCATCACATGCTTCTGCAATAACCTCAAACTCGCCTTCTAACTCTAATAACTGCTTTAAACCTTCACGAATCATTGAATGATCATCTGCTATCATAACTTTTACTGACATCGTTTTGTACCTCCCTATTCGGCAATTGGAACTTCAACCTGAATCTTCGTTCCTGCATTTGTTTTTGAATGAATGTCTATTTTTCCAGATAAAAGATATACTCTTTCTCTCATCATTGACAAACCAAATCCAGAATTATCTGCTTTGCAATTACACTCATTCTCCTCATATACAAATCCCTTTCCATCATCTTCAATAGAAAGTATAATTGTTCCCGGTTGATAGTTTAAAACTACCTTTATTACAGAACAATCTGCATGGCGGATTGCATTACTGCAGGCTTCCTGAATAATTCTTAGCAAAGTAATTCCAATAACAGGATTTATTTTGTAAGACTCACCAACTACAGAAAAATTTATCTTTTTTGTTTCACTGCTCTCTAACTTTTCTAACGCACGTTCAATCGTAACTTCTAAGCCTATATCATCAAATGACATTGGTCGCAGATTGTAGATCATATTTCGTGTATCATTGATAATATCACGCAAAGTTTTAGACATGATATTTAATTCCAGTTTACATCTGACCTTATCCATATCGATTAATTTACTGCATAATTCTGTTTTATGAACCAGACTTGTCAGATTCTGCACCGTTGAATCATGTAATTCCCTTGATATGCGCTGTCTCTCATTTTCCTGTGTTTCTAATAATTTTAACCGGAATATCTCATCGCTTATATCAGAGTTATTATCATTTATTTTTTGTTCCAGCTCAGAAATTGCCTCATTTAATTCATTCAGCTTTGTAACACAGGATGTATATTCTTTTTTTCTGGTATCTAACTGTTCCTGTAAAAGTTTCTGCTGCTCCTCTAAATGTAAAATCTGTTCCCTGCCCTTTGGATTAACATCCCTGGGGCTGAATGATTCATAGTTTGAATCATTTTCTTCTTTTAAAAGCATTATAAATGCCTTATTTTCTTTCATCTGTAATTCCAGTGTCTGAATCGATTTATGTATATCTTCCTTATTAGTCATCAGCTCCGACTGAAATTTTTTTAAATATTCACTTATCATATACTTCCTTCGAACGTATGTTTTATATTACATAAATAATAAACCATTTTTATTTTATACTAAATTCACTTTGTTGAAAAGATAAATTTTTCATGAATCAAAAATTTAATTTGTATAAGCGGCCAAAAGCGGCTATAATATTATTATAAAAATAGCCTGTTATTTGGCAGATATGGAGGCATTTATGAATAAGAGTATGAAAAAAAATATCAGACATTTTTTTCTGTTAACTGCATTAGCTGCCGGAACCATTCATTTCGTAAATCGTTTTATCGATCTTACTGCTTCAATGAAAAACATCTTAAAGACGGAAAATGGTAATTTTTTTGATTGGAAGAATGGAAAAATCTATTACACAAAACATGGTTCTGGAACACCTGTTTTATTGATACATGATCTGAGTCCACTCAGTTCCTCTTATGAGTGGTGCCGTTTTGCAAAAAAACTTGAAAAGCAGCATACCGTATATACGATTGACCTCTTAGGATGCGGACGTTCAGAAAAACCTTATCTGACATACACTAATTACTTATATGTTCAGCTTATTACTGATTTTGTAAAAGAAGTAATAAAAGATACCCCTACAGTAATTGCAACGGGTTCTTCCATTTCATTTGTGACGTTGGCAGAAAATATGACGAATCATTTATTTCACAAAATCATTGCTATCAATCCGCCAATGCCTGAAAAATTTAACCGCACGCCAAGTAACTCTTCTACTTTAAAGAAGACATTACTGGAAGTTCCTGTTCTCGGAACATTTATTTACAATGTAAAAACGCATGAAAAAAATATACAGAAACTATTTTATACTGAATATTTTAACAAACCACAGCTTGCCTCCTCTAAAATGCTGGATGCCTACTACGAAGCATCACACATGAATGGCAGCCACGGAAAATATTTAATGGCAAGTATTGAGGGACAGTACACTGACAACTGCATTTTACATGCACTAAAGAAACTTTCCATTCCATTCTATGTTGTGGAAAGCCGGAGCAATCCTGATTCTGTTCAGATCGTAACCAGCTATGCAAAACAAAGTTCCTTTATTGAAACTTCATATATTTCTAATGTAAAATACCTTCCACAATTAGAAGCTCCTGATAAGTTAGCTGAAGTTATTCAGATGCTTTTTAATCGTGAAAAAAATTAATTTTATATCGAATCAACAGACGGTATGTTCTGGGAATATTTTATTACCATGAAAAAAGTGACTGTGAAAAGTAAATTTTCTACAGTCACTTTTTTTATGAACATAATATTAATGTAATGGCTCTTTCGTCGGCGTCCCGGCTTTTCTTGGATATATTTTCGGTGTGTGCTTTTCCTTGTTGATCACAACAAACGATCTTTTCTGTTCATACAGATCAAATTTATACACATCCGTTACTTTTCCACCTAAAACAAAAACAGCTTTTTTCGCTTCTGCCACTTCTTCTTCAATGCTGCCTGATTTATATGAAATAAATTTGCCACCAACTTTCACAAATGGTATACAGTATTCGCTAAGAGAAGACAAATTTGCCACTGCACGTGAAACACATACATCAAACTGTTCTCTGTAATCTTTATTTTTACCAAGCTCCTCCGCTCTGGCATGAACAGCAGTAATATTTTTCAGCTCCAGTTCATCAATTACCTGGTTTAAAAATTTAATCCTTTTATTTAAGGAATCTGCAAGTACCAGCTCTAAATCTGGAAATGCAATTTTAAGCGGGATTCCGGGAAATCCTGCCCCGGTTCCGAGATCTAAAATTTTAACATTATCTTTTAAATCGTATACACGACACAAAGAAAGACTGTCCAGAAAATGTTTTTCCACTACTTCATCAAATTCTGTGATTGCAGTCAGATTCATCACCTTATTGGTTTCTACCAGAAGTTCATAATATTGAAGAAACTGATTGATCTGTTTATCACTCAATTCAATCTGAAGTTCTTTTAAACCTTCTTTAAACTGTTCCAGATTATAATTCATTCTGATCTCCATTCTCTGTTTTATATGCAAATGTCCTAATTATATAAAATCTTCGTTTTTTTTAATCTGCCGACAATGTCATTAAATTTATTTTAGTCTTCCGATTTCTTCTCATGGTACTTCATCTGCTCCATATACACAAGCAGTACTGATACATCTGCCGGCGATACTCCTGAAATACGGGATGCCTGTCCGATTGAAGTTGGTGAATAAGTCTTTAATTTCTGACGTGCCTCAATTCGCAGACTTGGAACATCATCATAATTAAAGTTTTCCGGTATCTTTTTCTTTTCAAGTTTCTTAAAACTTTCCACCTGCTTCATCTGACGCTTAATGTAACCATCATACTTGATACTGATATTTACCTGCTCAGTAACTTCAGCAGGAAGATCCGGACGTTCCGGATCGATCGGTGCTAATTTATCATAATCAAGCTCCGGTCTGCGGATCAATTCTGTCAGAAATGTTCCTGTATTTAACGGAATACTGTCATAACTTTCCAGCAATTCCTGTACTTTTTTATTCGCACCAATTTTTACTTTTGCAACACGTTCAATTTCCTGCGCGATCAGCTCTTCTTTTTTGCATACCCAGTCATAACGTTCTTTTGAAATTAAACCAATTTCATAACCTTTCTTCGTCAGACGCAGATCTGCGTTATCCTGTCTTAACAGCAGGCGATATTCTGCACGTGAGGTCATCATTCGGTATGGCTCGTGGTTTTCTTTGGTCACAAGATCATCGATCAATACGCCAATATAGGCTTCTGACCGGTCTAAAACCAGAGGTTCTTTTCCTAAAATACTCATAGATGCATTGATACCTGCGATCAGTCCCTGACAAGCTGCCTCCTCATAACCGCTGCTTCCGTTAAACTGTCCACCGGAAAAAAGTCCTTTGATCTTTTTAAATTCAAGTGATGCATAAAGCTGATTCGGGTTAATGCAGTCATACTCGATCGCATATGCATTTCTTACAATTTTAACATGCTCCATTCCAGGCAGCGTGCGGTACATCTCATGCTGAACGTCCTCAGGCAGTGAAGATGACATACCTCCAACATACATTTCATTTGTATTAATGCCTTCCGGCTCAATAAAAATCTGATGACGGTCTTTGTCTGCAAATTTTACTACTTTATCCTCAATGGAAGGGCAATAACGCGGACCGGTTCCTTCAATAATTCCGGCATAAATTGGTGAACGATCCAAATTTGCACGAATGATTTCATGTGTCTTTGGATTTGTATATGTCAGCCAGCAGGAAACCTGATCAATCTGCACATCATCCGGGTTTGTTGTAAATGAAAATGGAACTACTCTCTCATCTCCCTTTTGTTCCTGCATTTTTGAAAAATCCAGAGAACGTTTATCCACTCTCGCAGGCGTTCCTGTCTTAAAACGAAACATCTCGATTCCATGCTCTTTAAGTGAATCTGTAAGATGATTTGCTGCCATAAGACCATTCGGTCCGGTATAAGTGATCATCTCGCCTGTCAGACAGCGTGCTCTCAAATACGTTCCTGTACAAAGTACAACTGCCTTACAATGATAAATTCCACCGGAAACAGTCTTTACCCCGGTAATTTTCTGAAGTTCGCCATTAACTTCTATAACCTGTCCATCTTTTTTTCCTGCATTTATATCTTCTTCTGTAACAGCAGAATTTACCGGAACCGTAATGATCTCGGCTACTTCTGCCTGTCGGATTGTAAGATGCTCTGTATTCTGAAGTGTTTTCCGCATCTCCATGCTGTAATTCACTTTATCTGCCTGTGCACGCAGGGAATGTACTGCAGGACCTTTGGATTTATTTAACATCTTAGACTGGATAAATGTCTTGTCAATATTAATCCCCATCTGTCCGCCAAGTGCATCAATCTCTCTCACAAGATGCCCTTTTGAACTTCCTCCAATATTTGGATTACAAGGCATCATCGCGATACTGTCCACACTTACTGTAAAAATAATTGTCTCCAATCCAAGCCTTGCACATGCTAATGCCGCCTCACATCCCGCATGACCTGCTCCCACAACTACCACATCATAATTTTCTTCAATCGCAGGCATCTTCTTATCCTTCTTTCTAAAAAATCTTATCAAAAAAGCCAGTACACCGGAAGAATGCTGCTCTTGCATTCTTCCAATAGTTGTCGTCCAATGGCGACAATAGTTTTTGCCAACACACCGGAAAAATGCTGCCTTTGCATTCTTCCAATAGTTGTCGTCCATTGACTTAACCATTCTTTCCAACACACCGGAAGAATGCTGCCTTTGCATTCTTCCAATAGTTGTCGTCCAATGGCGACAACTATTTGCCCAGACAAAACTTACTAAATATCTCATTCACAAGATCATCTTCGACTGCCTCACCAATGATGCTTCCCAGTTCTTCATATGCATTCATCAGATCAATAGAATAAAAATCTTCCGGCATACCGTCCATAATACTCTGCACCACTAAATTTAAACTATTCATTGCTTCCTGTAAAGCAGTTTTATGACGAATATTTGTGATATACACTTCATCATTAAATGTAACTTCTCCGGTGAAAAACATCTCACGGATTGTCTCTTCCAGTTCCCCGATCCCGGTCTGCTCCTTCGCAGAAATTGCAATCATCTTTTTATCCAGATGCTTTCTGATCGATTCACTATCAGTAACCGGAGCCAGATCCGATTTGTTTAAAAGAATGATTGCTTTTCTGTCTTTTAAAAGCTCCATAATTTCAAAATCATTTTCATCCAACTGTGTTGATGTATCCACAACATAAATCGCCAGGTCTGCATCATTTAAGTATTTTTTTGCACGATCCACGCCAATTTTTTCCACAACATCATCCGTTTTCCGGATTCCCGCTGTATCGATCACATTTAAAATAATTCCATTTAAATTGATCTGTTCTTCTAATACATCCCTTGTCGTTCCTGCAATATCAGTAACGATCGCCCGTTCTTCTCCAACAAGTGTATTTAACAGTGATGATTTTCCGGCGTTTGGTTTTCCAATGATTACCGTTGAAATACCTTCTTTTAAAATTTTTCCATTATCGCTGTTTGCAAGGAGTTTCCTGATTTCTTTACCTGCTTCTTCCACGATACCCTGAAGTGTTTTAGGATATCCATCCAGACTGATATGTTCCGGATCATCTAATGCAGATTCAATAAATGCAATCTCATGCAGTAGTTTTTCACGGACTGTTTTTACTGCAGACGAAAGAGAACCGGAAAGCTGCCGTTCTGAACTCTTTAATGCAAATTCATTTTTTGCATGAATAATATCTATGACTGACTCTGCCTGTGCGAGATCGATCCTGCCATTTAAAAATGCACGTTTTGTAAATTCACCAGGCTCTGCCGGACGCGCACCGTATTTGATCACAGTCTCAAGCACACGCTTCATGACATACACTCCGCCATGACAGTCAATCTCGACGGTATCTTCTTTTGTGTAACTTTTTGGTGCCCGCATCAGCACTACCATAACTTCATCGATCACTTCATCCTCATCTTTGATGTGACCATAATGAATCGTATGTGTCGGCATATCAGATAATTTTTTTCCGTTTTTCATAAAAAAAATCCGGTCAACAATCTGAACTGCCGCATCCCCACTGATCCTTATAATGCCGATTCCTGAACTTGACATAGCTGTTGCTATCGCAGCAATCGTATCTGTTCTCATAATCCCTCATTTCTGAGCAGCTTGTTAAACTGATCCCTCGTCTCTAATATACAAAAAAATTCGTGGACGTTTTCTTTATCCGCCACGAATTTTTCTGTGTCATTCATCACACACGGATGAAAACCTGTTTACTGTCTCTTTAATGTTACAACAACATGACGATAAGGTTCGTCTCCTTCGCTGTGTGTTGTCACAAACTTATCATTCTGCAAGGTAGAATGAATCACTCTTCTCTCATAAGGATTCATCGGCTCTAAAGAAACCGGACGTTTTGTTCTCTTTACCTTGTATGCAATATTCTTTGCAAGATTCTCTAATGTCTCTCTTCTTCTCTTGCGGTAATCTTCCGTATCAATTTTGACTTTTACAAAGCTCTCTGCATTTTTATTAACAGCAAGATTGGTCAGGTACTGGAGAGAATCTAAGGTCTGTCCTCTTTTTCCGATCAGAACGCCCATGTCATCACCTTTTAAATCAACATTGATCACATTGCTGTTTTCCTCTGCAGTCATAACGATCTCAACTTTTAAATCCATCGCTTCGAATACTTTATTTAAGAAATCTTTGATATCATCATTCACAGAATATTTCTTGCGTACTTTGATAACTGCATCTTTTCTTCCGATGCCGAGAAATCCGTTATTTCCTTTTTCAACGATCTCATATTCGATTCTGTCACTGGTTGTCCCCAGTTTTACCAGTGCTTCTGTGATTGCTTCATCGACTGTTTTTGCTGAAATTTCAATATATTCCATATCCAAAACCCCTGTCCTTTCTTATTATTTTCTGCTGTTTTTCTCATTAAAATCACGAACCATATTGGCTTTTGCAGCCATACTTCCGGCTTTTGCCTTTGCTTTTGCGGCATTTGCTTTTTCTAACTCAAGTTCACGCTGTGCCTCACTCATACCGGACTTTTTATCTTCTTTTTTCGGCTCATTGATCTGTCTTGTATTGATTTTTGCCGCATTGGAAATCTGATTTTCAGCAATTCCCATTTTTTCACGTTTTTTCTTTGCTTTCTCCTGATTCTTCTTAATGATATCCTCAAGATTGATCTTCTCAAAATGCTTATTTAAGAAGAACTGCTGAACACTTCGAACTACCGCACCGGCGATCCAGTAAATACCAAGACCTACAGGAACTGTAAAACACATTACAAATGAGAAGATCGGCATTGTACGGTTCATCATCTTCATCTGCTGTGCAGCCATATCATTTTCATTATTGCCATTAGATGGAGCAGCCTGTGGCATCAGCTTGATATTAAGTACCTGAGTCAGATAAGAAACGATCGGTACAAGCAGCGCTAAAACTACAAATAAAAAGTTATGTGATGCAAAATTAGATGTCATAACCTGCCATGGTGTATCTGAAATATTCAGTCCCAGAAAGTTATTTACATGTGAAACTGTATCATATGTTGCATTAATGGTATCCGTTAAAGAAGGAAATGCACTCTTTAAAGTATCCCATCCATTCGAATTCATTTTATATAAAACATCAACAATAGAGTTAGAAAGTGCAGTCGGATCTGATACTGTAAAGTCTGCTGCCGGCTGTGTCATAACTCTTAAATCTGTAACGAGCTGCGTCATCTTATCCTGATAACCGCTTGTTGCCATAATTCCATCAACCAGTGCAGAGAAATTGTTCTTTACACCGGATACATATGCCGGAACATTCAAAAATACACGGTAAAGTGCAAACAGTAATGGCATCTGGATCAGCATCTGAACACAGCTTCCCATCATGGAAACACCATATTTTTCGTATACTGCCTGTGTTTCTTCCTGCATTGCCATCATAGATGCCTGATCTTTTTTTCCATTATATTTTTTCTGGATTGCCTGTAATTCAGGCTGCATCTTCTGTGATAATTTTGAGAACTTCTGCTGTTTGTAAGTTAACGGGAATAAAATCGCATAAATTACGATTGTAAAAATGATGATAGAAAGACCAACATTCTCAATACCAATCATTGACATCAACGCATAAATACCATTCATTACCCAGCCAAGTACTTTGGCGATCGGTCCTAAAATAGCACCATTGTATGCTGTTAATAACATATCTGACACTTGTAAATACCTCCGCTATGGAACTGGATCATATCCACCTTTTGAAAAAGGATTACATCTTAAAATTCTCCATAAAGCAAGTGCTCCTCCTTTTATTGCCCCATATTTTTCAACTGCCTCTAAACCATATAGAGAACATGTCGGACAATACGGACACTTTGTCGTTTTCATTGGAGAAAGATATTTTCTATAAAACTTAATTAAAGCAATTAATATTTTTTTCAAAATGATTCCATCTTCTTTTTTTCTGAAATTAACGATTGATTACTTTGTGAAGACCTCCAAGATGCAACAGGGCACTTTCTGTTTCATGATAACTGATATCACGTGCCGTGCTTCTTGCGATGACTACAATATCCAAACCATTATTGAACATGTCTTCATGTAGTCTGTAGCTTTCCCGGATCAGCCGGGTCAGATGATGTCTGATAACACTGTTTCCAACTTTTTTACTGACGGATATGCCAAGACGATTTCCTTCTGTATGATTTTCCAGAACATACATTACCAGATAACGGTTCGCATAGGATTTTCCCTGTCTGTACACTTTCTGGAAATCACTGTTCTTTTTTAATGATTCCGAAAACTTCATCCTAGTATGCCCTTTCTGATTATTTACCTAAGGCACCAATTACCTTCTGTCTGTTTTGAAGGTCTGCTTACTTCTCTTATAAAATATCTTTGTATGAACAAATAGGTGGTACAAAATGCACCACCTCATTATTCATCCATTCTTCTTAAGGAAAGAAAAGACCACAAAAATGTGGCCTATGCTGATAATTTCTTTCTACCTTTTAATCTTCTAGCAGCCAATACTTTTCTTCCGCCTGCTGTGCTCATTCTGCTTCTGAAGCCATGAACTTTTGATCTCTGTCTTTTCTTCGGCTGAAATGTCATCTTCATGTTATATCCACCTCCTCTGCCTGGCATTCACCATCATCCAAAAATGACGGTGCGATAGAAAACGTCCTAAGACGCATATTCTCAGTTAAAAAACATCATTTTCAATTATAACAGAAAAATGTTTCAAGTCAAGCACTAAAATTCTGGTTGATTGGATTTTACTTATCTACATTTCAACATTTATCCATTTGTGGAAAATGTTGACCACTATATATATAAGGAAGAAACTCTATCTTTCTATATCTTGTTATTTGCATTTCCACAGTTATCCCCCTGAAATGTTAAAAAATGTGGGTTAAAGAATGCCGATTTTTAGCGGGTTTGCAAAGTTATCCCCAATTTGTGGATAACTTGTGGATATTTTCTGGATAATCCACGGATAATGTGTTAATAAACAGTATAACCCCTTGTATTTAGCGGTCTATAACTTTTTTCGACTTATTCACACATATTTTTTTTTATTTCTACAAATTTTTATTATTCAGGCTCTCTATTTTGCCCAAATCGGGATTTTTTTGCATTTACCCTAACTTGAAATACCCTGTACAAACTTTTCATTGATAAAAGCAAAAAAATAGTGTAGGATAGAACTATGTAGGATTTTTTATGATAGGCGTTAATGTGGAAAACTATCCACATGCAGATGAAAATACTCTTTTCATTAGAAAACAACGCAAAAATGAGGATTAAAATGGATAAAATTTTAGAAAAATGGGACGAGATTCTCTCAACCGTCAAACATGAACATGATATCAGCGATATTTCTTTTGATACCTGGATACGTCCGCTCGAAGTTTACGGTGTTGAGGGTAATACATTATATATACTGGTTCCATCTGAACAAATGACCCTGAGCTATATCTCAAAAAAATATTATCTTCCTTTAAAGGTAACGATCGCAGAGCTTACAGGAACAGAATACGAGATTCAGTTCATTCTGCCGGAACAGACAAAAAATATCCGTACCGGCAATAACAGTGTACCGAAAAAAAATGCACTTTCCGAAAAAGCGGACAGATCTAATCTTAATCCGAACTATACCTTTGACACTTTTGTCGTCGGCAGCAATAACCGTTTTGCCCAGTCGGCGTCACTTGCCGTTGCCGAATCTCCGGGCGAAGCATACAATCCACTTTATATTTATGGAGGACCTGGACTTGGAAAAACTCACCTTATGCATTCCATCGGTCATTTTATATTAGAAAGAAACCCGAATGCAAAAGTACTTTACGTTACATCCGAGGAATTTACCAACGAAGTAATTGAATCAATTCGAAGTGGTAATGCCTCAGCAATGAACAAATTACGTGAAAAATATCGTACGATCGATGTACTGATGGTCGATGACGTTCAGTTTATCATCGGTAAAGAAAGTACGCAGGAAGAATTTTTCCATACATTTAATGCACTCCACTCTGCCGGCAAACAGATTATCTTAACATCTGATAAACCACCAAAAGACATGGAAACTTTAGAAGACCGGATTCGATCTCGTTTCGAATGGGGTCTTATTGCTGATATCGGAACGCCGGATTATGAAACACGTATGGCGATCCTCCGGAGAAAAGTCGAAGCAGACGACATGAAACTCAGTGATGAGATTTTAAATTATATTGCAACGAACATCAAATCAAACATCCGTGAACTTGAGGGTGCCTTAAACAAACTTCTGGCTTATTCCAATCTTGAAAAGACTGATATCACGATGGAAATCGCCATGAAAGAACTTCAGAATATTATTACACCGGACAAGCCAAGAGAGATCACACCTCAACTGGTAATCGAAGTTGTCACTGAACACTTCAATATCTCGCTGGATCAGATGATCTCCAAAAACAGAAGTAACGAAATCGCAAGACCAAGACAGATTGCAATGTACCTCTGTAAAAATATGACTGACATACCACTTGATTCGATCGGACAGTTACTTGGGGGAAGAGATCATTCCACCATTATTCATGGTATCAAAAAAATTGCCGACGAGTATGAATCAAACGAAAATACACGCAATTTAATAGAAACTATCAAGAAAAAGATCAATCCTAACTAAAGTTATCAAGGTTTTTCGAAGTTATACACGAAAAATTGTGGATATCTTGTTAAATTAAAGTGAATTCCGTATGGACAAGTCTCATTTTCATGTTTAAAACCTGTTTATGGCATTTATGAGCTTCATCCTCAATTCACATCATTTCAAGATAATTTCCGCATGGTTTTCACAGGGTTATACCACCTCAAATTTTTTTGAGCCCCTTGAAAATTAAGGTTTTGTGCGGTTATCAACTTATTAACAGCCTCTAAGACGACTACGGCGGATTTCTATTTATTTTTTTATGAACACGTTTTGGCGAGCCACTACGTTTCACCAGGAAGGAGTTATCTACAACATGAAATTAATTTGTTCTAAATCTAATCTGTTACATGGCGTTAATATTGTTTCAAAAGCAGTTCCTACCAGAACGACCATGGCAATATTAGAATGTCTTCTGATTGATGCTTCTGCAAATGAGATTAAACTTACCGCTAATGATATGGAACTTGGAATTGAAACTAAGATTGAAGGTGAGATTGCAGAACGCGGAGTAATCGCACTGGATGCAAAAATCTTTTCTGAGATTGTCCGTAAACTTCCGGACAGTGATGTCACGATCGAAACAGATGCATCTTTTAAAACAACGATCACCTGTGAAAAAGCAAAATTTAACATTGTCGGTAAATCCGGTGATGATTTTTCCTATATCCCATATATTGAACGTAACGAACCTATCATTATGTCCCAGTTCACCTTAAAAGAAGTCATTCGTCAGACAATTTTTTCAATTGCTGATAATGATAACAACAAGTTAATGACAGGTGAATTGTTTGAAATCGAAGAAAATGACCTTAAAGTTGTTTCTCTCGACGGTCATCGTATTTCAATCCGTAACATCGAACTGAAAAATAATTATTCTCACAAGAAAGTTGTCGTTCCGGGAAAAACACTTCAGGAAGTCAGCAAAATTCTTCCTGGAAGTGCAGAAGACGAAGTATCTATTTTTCTGACAGACAACCACATTGTTTTTGAGTTTGAGAATACGACAGTTGTTTCACGTCTGATCGAAGGAGAATATTTTAAGATCGAACAGATGTTGTCTTCCGACTATGAAACAAAAGTTAAAATTAACAAACGCGAACTGTTAGACTGTATTGACCGTGCGACTCTTCTTGTCAAAGAAGGAGATAAAAAACCGATCATCATGAATATCACAGATGATTCCATGGAACTGAAGATCAATTCATTTATTGGTTCCATGAATGAAGATATTGATATAGCCAAAGAAGGAAAAGATATCCTGATCGGATTCAATCCGAAGTTTTTCATTGACGCATTAAGAGTCATTGACGAAGAGGAAGTTACACTGTACATGGTCAATCCAAAGGCTCCATGTTTTATCAAAGATGATGAAGGTACATTTATTTACCTGATTCTTCCGGTTAACTTCAATGCAGCTGCAAACTAATCATTTTTTGATTGATATTGCCGTAAGGCGATAGAAAGGAATTCCATGATAGAGATTCAGATCAGAGAATCAGATGAATTTATAAAACTTGGACAGGCTTTGAAAAAAGCCGGTCTGGTGGAATCCGGGGTTGACGCAAAATTTGTCATCCAGGATGGTTTAGTAAAAGTTAATGGCGAAACAGAATATCAGCGTGGAAAAAAAATCCACGATGGTGATGTGATTTCCTACAACGGAGAAACGGTGAAAGTCTCAAAATGATCATTCAATCCATTGAATTGAACAATTTCCGCAATTATGAAAATCTCCAGATTTCGTTTGATGAAGGGACTAATATTTTATTTGGTGATAATGCGCAGGGAAAAACCAATATCTTAGAAGCTGCTTACTTAAGTGGAACTACCAAATCCCACAAGGGAAGCAAAGATAAAGAGATGATCAGGTTTGGAACAAACGAAGCACACCTTCGGACTATGGTTTTAAAAAAAGGCAAACAATATCAGATTGACATGCATTTAAAACACAACCGTTCCAAAGGAATCGCTGTAAATAAAATACCAATGAAAAAAGCGAGTGAGCTTTTTGGAATATTGAACATCGTATTTTTTTCGCCAGAAGATCTGAATATCATAAAAAATGGTCCATCAGAGCGCAGACATTTTCTGGATGCTGAGTTATGTCAGTTAGATAAGATCTATTTATCTGATCTGTCGAACTATAATAAAATTCTGAATCAACGCAATAAACTGTTAAAAGATATGGTTTATCGTCCTGAATTATCGGATACACTTCCGGTATGGGATATGCAGCTTATTGATACCGGGAAAAAAATCATCAGGCGTAGGGAACAGTTTGTAAAAGAACTAAATGAAATTGTTCATGAAATACACTACCGGATATCAGGTGGGAAGGAAGAACTTTTTCTGTCCTATGAACCAAGTGTTTCGGCAGATATGATGGAGCAGGAGATAGAGCGGGTAAGGCAGCGTGATCTGAAAATGTGTCAGACATCCGTAGGACCACACCGTGATGATCTGCTTTTTTCCATTGCAGGTGTTGATATCCGTAAATTTGGTTCACAGGGGCAGCAGAGAACCTCTGCACTCTCTTTGAAGTTATCCGAGATAGAGCTGGTGAGAAAATCAATTCATGATACTCCGGTACTTTTACTGGATGATGTTTTATCAGAGTTGGACAGCAATCGTCAGAATTATTTGTTAAACAGTATATGTGATACCCAGACAATTATTACCTGTACCGGTTTGGATGAATTTATCCGTAACCGGTTCGAAATCAATAAGGTTTTTGAGGTAATAAGTGGTCAGGTATTTGAAAAAGGTCAAGTTATAGAAAGGCAAGGTTAGCAGAATGGCAACAGAAAAAATTGAAAATCCAAATGAATACGGAGCTGACCAGATCCAGATTCTGGAAGGACTTGAAGCAGTTCGTAAAAGACCAGGTATGTATATCGGCAGTACATCGGCGAGAGGACTCCATCATTTGGTCTATGAGATTGTAGATAATGCCGTGGATGAGGCACTTGCCGGATATTGCAAAAACATAGAGGTTACCATCAACCCGGACAATTCCATTACAGTTGAAGATGACGGGCGTGGTATTCCGGTTGGAATGAATCATAAAGCTGGAAAATCAGCACTTGAGGTTGTATATACGGTTCTTCATGCAGGCGGAAAATTCGGCGGTGGAGGATATAAAGTATCCGGTGGCCTGCACGGAGTAGGTGCGTCAGTTGTAAATGCGCTTTCCACCAAACTTTGTGTTGAAGTATACAAAGAGGGACAGGTTTATTTCCAAAGTTACCATATCGGAAAACCGGACGAACCGGTCAAAGTAATCGGAACCTGTGATTCGGAAAAACACGGCACGAAGGTTACATTCCATCCGGATCCTGAGATTTTCGAGGAGACCGTTTATGATTACGACACTTTAAAACAGCGTCTTCGTGAAACAGCATTTTTAACAAAAGGACTTCGCATTGTACTTACGGATACCAGAGAAGAATCGCATCATTGTCATGAGTTCCATTATGCCGGTGGTATCAAGGAATTTGTCACTTACTTAAACCGCAGCAAGGAGGCATTGTACCCGGATGTCATTTACTGTGAGGGAACCAGGGATGGTGTGTATGTCGAAGTTGCCATGCAGCACAATGATTCCTACAACGATGCGACCTACAGTTTTGTAAATAACATCATTACGCCGGAAGGTGGTACGCACCTCGCCGGATTCCGTAATGCGCTGACGAAAACATTTAATACTTACGCGAGAGCAAATAAGATTTTAAAAGATTCGGAACCAGCACTGACCGGTGACGATATCCGAGAGGGACTGACTGCGATCATCAGTATCAAGATTGAGGAGCCGCAGTTTGAGGGACAGACAAAACAGAAACTCGGAAACAGCGAGGCGCGTGGAGCAGTGGATTCCGTGGTAAGTGAGCAGCTCACATATTTCTTAGAGCAGAATCCTGCAGTTGCAAAGAGTATCTGTGAAAAATCTCTGCTTGCGCAGCGTGCGAGAGAGGCAGCGAGAAAAGCGCGTGACCTGACCAGAAGAAAAACAGCCTTGGAAGGTACTTCCTTACCTGGAAAACTTGCAGACTGTTCGGACAAAGATCCGAAAAACTGTGAGATCTTTATCGTCGAGGGAGATTCCGCGGGTGGTTCTGCAAAGACAGCAAGAAGCCGTGCAACACAGGCAATTCTTCCTTTGCGTGGTAAAATCCTGAACGTGGAAAAAGCGAGACTGGATAAAATTTACGGCAATGCCGAGATCAAAGCAATGATCACTGCATTTGGTACCGGAATTCATGAAGACTTTGATATTTCCAAGCTGCGTTATGACAAGATCATTATTATGACGGATGCCGATGTCGATGGTGCTCATATTGCGACACTGATGCTGACATTTTTATACCGTTTTATGCCGGAACTCATCAAGCAGGGGCATGTATATCTTGCAACTCCGCCGCTTTACAAGATTGAGAAAAATAAAAATATCTGGTATGCGTACGATGACGCTGAATTAAACAATATCCTGATTGAGATCGGACGTGATGGCAATAACAAAATCCAGCGTTACAAAGGACTTGGAGAGATGGATGCCGAGCAGCTCTGGGAGACGACTATGGATCCGGAAAAACGTATTTTAAAACGTGTCATGATCGATGAGGAAAATTCTTCGGAGATTGATGTGACATTTACGACTTTGATGGGTGACAAGGTAGAACCGAGACGTGAGTTTATCGAGGAAAATGCAAAGTATGTACAGAATCTGGATATTTAACAGATAGGTGCAGCCGGATTTTTAGAAGATGTGATCCGTTTGCAGAAGTTCGGATGACAGAGACGAGTTAGAAATGGAGAAGAAATCAGATGGATGATAAAATTTTTGATCAGATTCATGACGTCGATTTGAAAAAAACGATGGAAACATCCTATATCGATTATGCCATGAGTGTTATCGCACAGCGTGCGCTCCCTGATGTAAGGGATGGTTTAAAACCGGTACAGCGCCGTGTGCTTTACTCAATGATAGAGCTGAACAATGGTCCGGATAAGCCGCATCGTAAATGTGCGCGTATCGTCGGTGATACGATGGGTAAATACCATCCGCACGGAGACAGTTCTATTTATGGAGCTCTTGTAAATATGGCACAGGAGTGGTCGACCAGATATCCGTTAGTTGACGGTCATGGAAACTTTGGTTCCGTGGACGGTGACGGCGCGGCTGCCATGCGATATACGGAGGCACGTCTCAGTAAAATTTCCATGGAAATGCTTGCCGATATTGGAAAAGACACCGTTGATTTCGTTCCAAACTTTGATGAGACGGAGAAAGAACCTACCGTTCTGCCATCCCGTTATCCGAACCTTTTAGTAAACGGAACTACCGGTATTGCCGTTGGTATGGCAACAAATATTCCGCCGCACAACCTGCGCGAAGTCATCAATGCCGTAGTAAAGATCATTGACAACAAAGTCGAGGAGGACCGCGATACCGATATCGAAGAATTACTCTCTATCGTCAAGGGACCGGACTTCCCTACCGGAGGCATGATTCTTGGAACAGCCGGAATCAATGAGGCTTACCGTACCGGACGTGGAAAAGTCCGTGTGCGTGCAATTACAGATATAGAACCAATGCAAAACGGCAAAAACCGTATCGTGGTAACCGAACTTCCGTATATGGTCAACAAAGCAAGACTGATCGAAAAAATCGCAGAGTTAGTGCGTGATAAGAAAGTAGACGGGATCACAGATCTTCGTGATGAGTCAGACCGTCAGGGTATGCGTATCTGTATTGAACTCCGTCGTGATGTCAATCCAAATGTAGTACTTAATTTACTTTACAAACATACACAGCTTCAGGATACATTTGGCGTGATCATGTTAGCGCTTGTCAATAACGAGCCGAAGGTATTAAACCTCTACGACATGTTAAAGTATTACCTGATCCATCAGGAAGAGGTTGTTACCAGAAGAACCAAATATGAATTAAATAAAGCCGAAGAGCGTGCCCACATTTTAGAGGGCTTGCTGATCGCACTTGACAATATCGATGAAGTCATCAGCATTATAAGGAGCAGCCAGAATACACAGGAAGCAAAATCACGTTTGATGGAGCGTTTCTCCTTAAGCGATGCACAGTCACAGGCAATTGTAGATATGCGTCTGCGTGCACTGACCGGTCTGGAACGCGAGAAACTCGAAGCAGAGTATGCAGAGCTGATGGACCGCATTGCAGAACTGCGTGCAATTTTGGCAGACAAGAAAAAACTGCTCGGCGTGATCCGTACGGAGATTCTGCTTATTGCGGATAAATACGGCGATGACAGAAGAACATCGATCGGATTTGACGAGTACGACATTTCTATGGAGGATCTGATCCCGGTAACCAATACCGTCATTACCATGACAAAATTGGGTTACATTAAGCGTATGAGCCTTGACAATTTCCGTGCACAGAACCGTGGCGGTAAGGGAATCAAGGGAATGGAGACGATCGATGACGATTACATCGAAGAACTTTTGATGACAACATCCCATCACTATATGATGTTCTTTACCAATACCGGGCGTGTATATCGCATCAAGGCTTATGAGATTCCGGAGGCAAGCCGAACAGCAAGGGGAACTGCAATTGTAAATCTGCTCCAGCTCCAGCCGGGTGAAAAGATTACGGCAGTCATCCCGATCCGTGAATATACAGAAGGACATTTCCTGTTCATGGCAACAAAGAAAGGTATCGTAAAGAAAACACCGATCACCGATTATGCAAATGTCAGAAAGACAGGACTTGCTGCGATCAGTTTAAGGGAAGATGATGAGCTGATCGAGGTGAAAAAGACTGACAATAATCAGGATGTTTTCTTAGTGACCAAATACGGTCAGTGTATCCGGTTTAAAGAGACAGATGTAAGAAAAACAGGTCGTACTTCCATGGGAGTCATCGGTATGAATCTTACGGATGGGGATGAAGTTATCGGTATGCAGATGCAGTCTCAGGGTGATGCACTTATGATCGTATCGGAAAAAGGTCTTGGAAAATGTACACTGATCTCCGAATTTACCACGCAGAACCGTGGCGGTAAGGGTGTAAAATGTTATAAGATCACCGAAAAGACTGGAAATATTGTCGGCGTGAAAGCGGTAAACCAGGACAATGAACTGATGCTGATCACCACCGAAGGAATTATTATCCGTATCAAAGTCAGTGATACAACATTACTCGGAAGAATTACTTCCGGTGTCAAACTCATCAACTTAGACGAGAATGTCACGGTGGCAAGTATCGCAAAAGTGCGTGAGGATAAGAGTCTGATCGACAATGCAGACACATCCGAACTGCTCAGTGAGGAGGAAGAAAAGGAAAGTGCAGCCATCGCTGCGGAAAATGCAAAAAAGGCATCTGTAGAAAATACAGAGACAGACGACGAGCTGATGAAAGAACTGTTAGAGCGCGCAGAGGCTGATGGTTCCGAGGATGAGGAAGAATAGATAACCGTATAGTGAAGAAAGGGCAGAAGCTGAATGGAAAAAACAGTGTATGAACTAATGCATGGCGAAAAGATAGTAGCAGACATTGGGACGAACGGAGTATGCACAGTTTTGGACAGGGCGTTTCTGCCCTTTTCAATTTATCTGGAGGATACAGCAGAAAATGATGATCTCGATATCCGCATGGATAACCTCACAAATTTTTATTACTGGTGTGCAACCCGTGTTCTGACACTTGACCGTGTCTATGCAAAGGAAATTTTAAACAGTATCGGAGCACTGCAGGCGCAGACCGACCGTGACCGTGCCAAAATAGCGCTGTCCTATCACTGTCTGTCACTGACTGATATTTTCTGGGTCAGGGAAAAAGGGGAGAATATCACATTTGCGCAGATCAATCTTTTTGAAAATCATCTGGATAATGCACTTGTAGATATTTCCCTGCGCGGAAAACAGATGACAGTAGAGAACAGTTACCTGATCGCGGACGATCTTTCAACCAACGGTGTGTTTCCAAAAGCGTGGATCAGGGAAAAAAATTTGTTTTCCCTTTTGAAAGATGGAAACAGCAGGGCTGTGGAAAATGAAATCCTCGCAAGTAAGATCTGCCGCTGTTTTGACTGCAGACAGGTGCTCTATGAGGAAAGTATGTTTGACGGACAGAAAGTTTCAAAAAGCAGGATCATTACGTCGGTGGATTACAGCATGGTATCAATGGAGGCATTTGAAATCTATGCAGCAAATCATGACATTCACGTTATGGATTTCGTGTTAAAGCTGGATGCATATTCCTACTACATGATGAACCTGCTCGATTACCTAATTGGTAACACGGACCGCCACTGGGGAAACTGGGGATTTCTGGTGGACAACCGCACAAACCAGCCGGTACGCCTGTTTGATCTGATGGATCTCAACCAGACTTTTTTGGCATATGATACGCCAGATGGTGCAAACTGCATGACTACCGGAAACCGGAAAATGTCACAGCGTGAGGCTGCGGTGGAAGCAGTAAAAAATATCGGACTGAATCAGAAGGATGAGATCAAAGACGAGTGGTTCAAAGGCAGGGAAAAAGAGAGGGAGATGTTCTGGTGCAGATTTGGAATATTAAAGGAACAATGAAAAGCGTAAAAATCTGAAGTTGCAAAGAGCGTGGGTTATGGAACAAAAGACAATGGAAGTAGTATTAAAATATTACAGGGAGAAGTATCACCTGAGGCAGGAAGATATCTGCAGAGGAATCTGTTCTGTTACCACTTTGTCGAGATTGGAACAGGGGAACAGGGAAGTCGATTCACTTCTTGGACAGACACTGCTTGGAAGGATTGGAAAAGAAGTCACTCTGTTTGAAACAATTTTGAGTGAACAAGATTACGAATTGTGGAAAATGAGGGAGCAGATTGAAAAATCTGTGGAAAACAATCAGGTAAAAACTGCGAAAAAGAAGATTAGAGAATACCGGGGAGTCATGCCACAGGATGAATCTGTACATGAACAATATTGTCTTTATCAGGAAGCACGTACCATGATCGCAGAAAAGAATACTGGAAGCAGTTTGTGTGGGATTTTAGAAAAAGGAATCTGTCTCACAATTCCTGAGTTTAGGAAATCAATGGAAAAGGTGCGTCTGTACAGTCCGGTTGAGATTGAGATGATACTGCTGCTCATAAACTATGATTCGCCGAAGACAGAGATGGCAGAACAGGAATTATTAAATATTTTAGCGTATGTCAGTGGGTATCAGTCCGGGAGCAAAAAAGAAAAAGTCAGTACGGATATTTTTTTAGAGCTGATCTCCATACAACAGAGAAAAAATGATTACAGAAAAATTATGTTTTACACAGAAAAAGCGATTCAATGTATCAGTGAGGGAGCGGGTTTTTATCATCTTGCAGACATCTATTTTCTGCGGGCAAAAACGAGAGAAAAGCTCACGCCAAAAAATACGGATAAAAATATGCTGTTAAAGAAAGCGATGGAAGAATGTAAGATTGCTGCGTGTCTGTATCAGTTGGAGGGGCAGGATGAAAAGGCACGGGATGCAGAAAAGTATGGTGAGGGATTAGTATGTCAAACTACAGAGCCGGAGATATAATACGGATGACAAGAGAGTTTGTTGGAATGTCCAGGGAAGAACTGAGTGATGAGATTTGTTCGGTACAGACATTGTATCGTATCGAGAGCGGAAAGACCCGCGTAAAAAGAGAACTGTATGCAAGACTCATGGCAAAAATGGAGCGTGTACCGGAAAAGAGCTATGCCATCTGTGTTGGGAAGAACTTAGAACTGTTAGAGGAACGAAAACTTTTTGAGCAGGCAATGCAGAATTATGACTATGAAAAAGCAGATTTATATTTAGGCAGGATGAAAGAGAAAGCGGATGATAATGTGATCACCAGGCAGTATCTTTTAAAGTCAGAAGCATTGATGGACTATTACTGCAAAAGAAGTGACAATCAGACAACAATCGAAAAATTGCAGGAGGCAGTCCGGCTGACACTTCCGGATTATGAGGAATGTCTGAAAAAAGATTTCCCGTTTACCGAACAGGAAATCATGAATCTGATGAGCCTTGCAAATGCTTATGCACATGCCGGGGATGTGGATGAGGCGGTGTATATTTTTGAGAGACTGCTGCAATGCTTGCAAAAGGACTATATTTTTGGAAAATATGCAGAACATATGAAACTTATTATTTTGCGAAATTTATCGGTTGCGTATATTGAAAAACGACAATATCATAAGGCAATTACACTCAATGAAAAATGTTTGAATATGGCAAAAGAAAACGATGAAGGGAAGGAACTGCATATTCTTTTGAGTGACAGAGCTTGTATTCTAAAAAAACAGAATGAGTGTGGACAGATAAATCGTGGAGAATTATGTATGGCGGAAAAATATTTAAAGCAGGCATATCTTTTAGCTTGTGCCAGAAGAGATAATAAAATGGCAGGAAGGTTAAAAGAAGTTTATCAGCATATGTTTGAAAAAGATTTAAATTAAAACTCGTTATAGTCCCAAATGGTATCGCCACTTAATGTAGATATATAAAAAAGAGTTTTTTGTTGTGGGTAATTTTTTAAATTAAATAGTAAACATAAAAACGACAATATAATTATAGCCTTTTTTAGAAAGTAATAGAAATTTTTCATAAAACTAGATACTCCTGTAAATCTTATTTCGATTTAATATATTACAAAAATAAGCAAAAAGACCATACCATAACTGGAAAATAATGTTTTCCAGTTATGGTATGGTCTGAAAAAATAAAATCATGTATCATAAATATGTAATTATAAAAATTGTTTGCAAAACAGGGGGGAGGGGGGAAAACAAATGAGAAAAAAATTATTTTCAAAACAATTAGTCTGTTGTATGATGGTATTAGTAATGGTATTTGGGATGACAAATACTGCAAGTGCATGGACTGCAAGATATGCAAGGTGTCCAAGGTGTGGCGTATCAAATAAAAGTTATGGATTTGAGGGAAGAATATATACAGATACATTAAATTATGGTCCGGGGAAAACATGTCCAGTATGTAACATTGTTGTACCGGTAGGAAGCAAACATTATGTAGATGTAATATATGATAGATATTATTTTTTATGTAATGGAGCAAAGTGTTCTGGATTAAGTATTGAGAATCGAAAGTATACTATTTTGGTTGAATCTGATAGACAACATTGGCAAAAGTAGAAAGGAATGTTGATATGGATGTAGGATCAATTCAAAGTAAAGTCACAAGAGGGAACTATTTCAATTCTAAAAAATCTGTGACTTTAGCAGGTGAGCAGGAGTTTTTGCCGGAAAATAAAGATGCAGGGCAGCAGTCTGGAATCAGCCATTGGACATATACGACTGTTTCCAATTCATCTGTTCACAATCCGATGCAGGATAAACTGCAGTCTGAGAGTGAACAGATTCAGGATGATGGAGTAAAAGACTTATTTCAGCAGATGGTAAATTCATATAAAAATCTGAACCTGAATCTGGTTGAATCTGAGGAAGAGTGTAAAGCGACTGAAGTGGCAAAAGATGGCGACCAGAATAAAAATAATATCATCAATGTAGATAGAAAAGTTATTTTATCTATGAAACAAAGCCAGGAATATGCAGAACGGGTCAATCATATTTTACAGAATGCAAATGAAGTGACAAGCGGATTTATCGAAGACTGTATACAGCATGCAAAAGAACTTTCAGACGATGAGACAATCTGTACGGTAGGAAAAATTGAGACAAAGCTCATAGATAATGGTGGCAAACCGGCATTGGTCACATCCGTGCATTTTGAATATACATCGAAACATTCGGATGAAGTGAAAGAACACAGATGGGACGGAAATGTGGAAAACCTGAAAAAAGAATATATGCAGAAAATAGCGAAAAAATTTGAGGACAGAGTGGAAGAATTGTTAAGAGACAGGGAAAAACATTGATAAGTTATCAAAACAAGACACGAAAAAACAGGGTGGCAGCACCCTGTTTTTTTTCCATCCACCGACCCAAACCGACCACTTACCGCAAATCAGTAGAAAACGTCTAAGCCATTGCCTATAATGACATCAGAAAGGAGGAAGTGAGAAAATGCAAATAGAAATAAAACTCGATGAATCCTGCAAAGAACCTAAAATCATCATCCATACAGACAAGATGACCGAAGAAGTATCGCAGATCGTAAAGCTGCTGTCGGAGGAAAAACCGGAAGTCTTTGCGGCGATTCACGAGAATGGCGAAATCATTTTGTTAGAACAGACGGAAATAATACGGATCTATGCAGAAAATGACAGGGTATATGCAAAGACAAAAGACGGCAGCTACCGGTTAAAGGCAAGACTGTATGAGTTGGAGGAGAGACTGAACAAAAAAATGTTTATCCGCATCTCCAATTCTGAGATCATTAACCTGAAAGAAGTAAAAAAATTTGACTTAAGTTTTTCAGGGACGATCTGTGTTTCGATGTCAGACAAAACAGCAACGTATGTTTCAAGGCGTTACGTCAGAAAAATCAAACAGGTATTGGGATTATAGAAATGGTGGTGTGTGTGAAAAATATATTTTTCACACACAGGAATGGAGGTTATCATGAAAAAAAGAATTTTATGCAGAGCGCTTATAGGTGCGCCGATCGGTCTGGCAATCAGTACTGCAATCACAATTTTTTCTTCACTCATATACGGTGACGGAAATTATTATCCGGTCGTCCCGGCATTGGTGGAGCAGTGTGGAAATGAAATCAATGCGGTCGTGGCACAGATGGTGGCATCTTTACTGTATGGTGCGGTCTGGGCGGGCGCGTCCGTGATATGGGAGATGGATGACTGGAGCCTGCTGCGGCAGACAGTGACTCATCTGCTGGCAGGTTCGATTGCAACATTTCCGGTTGCATATCTGATGTATTGGATGAAACATAGCATTGCAGGGGTCGTTGTGTATTTTGCGATATTTATCGGAATCTATGTTGGAATCTGGATCACATTATACAGCAGGACAAAGAGAGAGGTCACAAAGCTGAATGAAAAAGTAAGTTTACAAAACCGGTAAGAGATCTGTTTTTTATTGCAAAACACCGCTCCATTTGCAGGTATTTTTCTAAAAAAAGAAATGATACATTGAAGAAAATGAGAAACTTGCAGGAGGGAGGCTGCTGTATGGAACACAGGTTCTTACGGCAGCAAGGCAGAAAATGGAGAAAAATATAAAATTTGAACAGAACACACCGCTGTGGGATAACAGTCTTTCGTTGGAAGAACGTCTTGATTATCTGACAGGAGCACTGACACTCGAAGAAAAAATACACTGTCTTACAACCGGATGTCCGGACATTCCACGTCTTGGAATCCATGCAACTTATATGGGCGGAGAGGCTGCGCACGGAATTGAGGCAAGACATGACCAGGCATTTAATAAAGGAGAGCCGGAACCGACAACAGCTTTTACCCAGCCGATCGGTATGAGCGCGAGTTTTGACAGGGAGCTGATCAGAGAATGTGGGCGTGCTGTGGGTGAGGAAGCCAGAGCTTTGTATACAAGAAACGGTGGAGGCGGACTCTGCCGCTGGGCGCCGACGATCGATATGGAGCGTGATCCAAGATGGGGAAGAACTGAAGAATCATACGGTGAAGATCCATATCTGACCGGGGAGATGGCAGGCGCATATATCCGCGGTATGCGTGGAGAAGATCCGTTTTATATCCGCTGTGGTGCGACGTTAAAACATTTTTACGCAAACAACGTGGAAAAAGACCGGATTAAGATTTCATCTTCTGTGGACCGGAGAAATAAAAACGAATATTATTTAAAACCTTTCAAAAAGGCGATCATGGAGGGCGGTGCGGAGGCAGTCATGACATCCTACAATGAGATCAATGGAATCCCTGCGATTGTCAATGATGAGGTACGTCATGTTTTAAAGGGCACTTATGGGCTGCCGGGACATGTGGTCTGTGACGGTGGTGATTTTTCACAGACAGTAAACGACCATCATTTTTACCGGACACATGGTGAGACACTGGCAAATGGATTAAAGGCGGGCATTGACTGTTTCACGGATGATGGCGAACTTGTTTATGCCGCTGCAAGAGAGGCATTGGATAATGGCTGGATCACCGAAAAAGATATTGATGAATCAGTGCGCAATTCTTTCCGGACAAGGATAAGGCTTGGAATGTTTGATAAAGAGGGCGATTGCCCATATCAGAACATGGGGGAAGAACATATCAATAATCAGGAACACAAGGAACTTGCCCGTAAAATGGCAGATGAAGCGGTTGTTCTTCTGAAAAATGAAAACGGCATACTTCCTCTGGATGAAAAAGCAGAAAAAAAGATAGCAGTGGTTGGTCCACTCGCAGATGTTTGGTACAAGGACTGGTACTGTGGTATTCCACCGTATGCGGTGACGGTTTTGGATGGAATCCGGGAAGTATTTCCTAATGCAGAAATCAGTCATGAAACAGGACTTTCTGAGATTCAAATTTATCTGACAGATCAAAATGGTGAAAAATGTTATGTGGGACTGGATCAAAACAGCCGATTAAAACTGGTAAAAAAAGAACAGGCAGAAACCTTTATTTTCAATGACTGGGGATGCGGCAGCATGACACTGGTGGCAAAAAGCAATGGCATGTTTGTCACTTTAGAGGAGAATACAGATATCATTAAGGCAGATAAAAAAGAAGCCTTTGGATGGTTTGTCCGTGAATCGTGGAATTTTAAGAAAGAAAAAAACGGTTTTACACTGGAAAGCTGGAATAAAAAGCAGGTCTTTGTGGATAAAGCAGGTTATTTTTCCATTTGCGTGGATAATCCTGCTGCAGAATTTGAAATAGAAATCGTAAAAGATGGAAAGAAAGCTGCTGAAAAAACAGCAGAGAAAGCTGATTATGTGGTTGCAGTCATTGGCTGTGATCCGGTTATCAACAGCAAAGAAGAGGTAGACCGCACCACACTCGGACTTCCACCGGAGCAGGAAGAACTGGTAAAAGAGGTTGCAGCGGCAAATCATAACACCATCGTGGTCTTGATTAGTAATTATCCGTATGCAATTGGCGAACTGCAGAAACAGGTTCCGGCAATCCTGTTGTCAGCATCGGGCAGTCAGGAACTTGGACACGGAATTGCAGATGTAATGACTGGAAAAGCATCGGCAGCAGGAAGAGTAAATATGACATGGTATCATTCAGATGAAGACCTGCCGGATATGAATGACTATGATATCATCCAGGGAAAACGCACTTACCAGTATTTTGACAGAGAGGCGCTCTATCCGTTTGGATATGGTTTGTCCTATACGACGTTTTCCTACGAAAAAATGCAGATCAAAAAAGAACGGGGCTGCGTCAAAGTAAGCTGCTTTATCAGGAATACCGGAGAAAAAACCGGGGATGAAGTCGTACAGCTTTATGTGCATAAAAAGGATTCCCGTGTAAAACGACCGATCAAACAGCTGGCTGGATTTGAGCGTGTCCATAATATAAAACCGAAAGAAGTCAGAAAAGTTAACTTTACAGTACAGTTGTGGGAGTTAGAGTATTATGATGTGATCTCAGAGCGTATGATCTTAGAGGACGGAAACTATCAGTTTATGGTTGGCGCATCTTCACAGGACATCCGTTTAGAGCAGAGCATTATGATTGATGGATTACATGCCGGAAAAAGAAATCCATTCCAGACGACTGCTGCTGATTGTTATGATGCGTATAACCACATGTTCCTGCATCGGGGAATCAACGGTTCCTCCTGTGTGATTCCGGGTTCTGCCGGGGATGATCCGGATATGATCGGGGAATGTCCGGTAGAGGGAACGTTGATTTATCATGATTTTGTCTTTTATAAAAAACCGCGCAAGTTAAATATCACGTTAAAGGTACTCGAAACAGCTTATATCACTGTGACGGGTGAGAACGGAGTGCAAATTACTGCAGAACCGGTAGACTGCTACCGGATGTTGGAAATAGACCTGCCGGAAGATTTTATAAAGACAGGAGTACCGGAAACGATTCAGATCCGGGTGGAAGGAAAATGTAAGATATCTAAATTTGTGTTTGCCTGATAAAAAATTCACAATTGAACCGCAGGCTGTGAAGTGTTATAGTATGTTCTGGATGATATTCCGTATACAAGGAAATCATACCAGAACATATTTTTTATCAGAAAAAGAGAATAAAACAAGGAAAACCGCTTGTATCCGTCAGTCGACGGAATGAGACAGTCGCATGCTGCTCTACCGGAGGAGAAAATTCATGCTCGTAAAAGAGTCTGTATTTTGTTCCACAAAAAAAGGGGAGGATCGCATGCAGATCAGTTTTATTGGCGCCGGGAAAGTCGGCGTGTCACTCGGAAAATATTTTATCAGTAAGGGCAGGAAAGTAGGAGGTTATTATAGTCTAAGCCCAGAGTCTGCCGCATGGGCAGCAAATTTTACACACACAAAGCAATATCAAAGTATCAAAGAAATCATTAGCAGCAGCGACATGATCTTTTTTACCGTACCTGATGACAGAATCAGGGAAGTCTGGGAGTCGGCAAGACCGTATACCCATGGTAAAATCATTGCACACTGCAGCGGGATTCACAGTTCGAACATCTTTTCTGATATAGATCGTACTGGTAGTATGGCCTATTCTATTCATCCACTCTGTGCCATCAGTGACAGGGAAACATCCTGGCAGGCGCTTGGTGATGTACTGTTCACCATTGAGGGGGATGCACGAAATATCTCCAATATCCAAGAAATGTTTACGCAGATGGGAAACCGTACCTGTTTTATTTCTGCGGAAAACAAAATCAAATATCATGCAGCGGCGTCTTTGGCATCAAACCATATGACGGCGGTATTTTTTATGGCACAAAAACTGTTCTTAGAGTGCGGTTTTACGGAACAACAGGCAAATGAGGAATTGTACCGGCTTGCAAAAGGCAATCTGGAAAATATCCATGCACAGGGATGTATTGCTTCCCTGACCGGACCTGTGGAGCGTGGTGACAAAAATACCGTACAGAAACATCTGGATGCATTGAATGCTGACATGAAAAAAGCCTATCTGGAAAATGCAAAGCAGCTTTTAGAGATTGCGGAGCAGAAAAATCCGGATAGAGATTATGCGGCAATGAAAGAAGTTTTCATGCCGACAAAAATTGAAAAATCGTGTGAAAAATAAAGATTTTCACATGCAGGAATGGAGAATGAAAAATGAAAAACACAGTACTGACTTTGCAGAAGCAAAAAGACGAACACGACAAAATCACAATGGTAACGGCTTACGATTACACGACCGCGAAGATCATGGATGAATCCGGCGTGAACACGATCTTAGTCGGAGATTCACTGGGTATGGTCATGCTTGGTTATGATGATACATTATCCGTGACCATGGAAGATATGATCCATCACACGGCAGCAGTGACCAGAGGAGCAAAAAATGCATTTGTTGTTGCAGATATGCCGTTTATGTCCTACCAGACTTCCGTCTATGATGCGGTGGTCAATGCGGGACGCCTGATGAAAGAGGGCAGAGCAAACGCAGTCAAATTAGAGGGTGGAGTAGAATTTGCCCCGCATATCAAAGCAATCGTACAGGCATCGATCCCGGTCGTTGCACATCTTGGACTGACACCACAGTCAGTCAATGCATTTGGCGGATTTAAAGTACAGGGCAAAGATATCGAAGCAGCACAGAAACTGATCGAGGATGCAAAAGCAGTGGAAGAAGCAGGTGCATGCATGGTTGTTCTGGAATGTGTACCGGCAAAACTTGCGAAGAAAATCACGGAGACACTTAAGATTCCGACCATCGGTATCGGGGCAGGCGCAGATTGTGACGGTCAGGTGCTTGTTTATCAGGATCTGCTTGCCATGTACGGTGATTTCCGTCCAAAATTCGTAAAAGTATTCGCAAATGTCGGTGATGCAATGCGCGAGGGAATGGCAGCATACATCAAAGAGACAAAAGAGGGAACATTTCCGTCAGCAGAGCACTGTTTTAAAATAGACGATTCCGTGATCGAAAAATTATATTAGGGGGACAAAAAAATGAAAATCGTATCAACCATAAATGAAGTAAGAGAACAGGTAAAAGAGTGGAAAAAAGAAGGAAATACGATCGGTTTTGTTCCGACCATGGGCTATTTACATGAGGGACATGCGAGCCTTATTGATGCGGCACGCAAAAATAACGGCAAAGTAGTGGTCAGCATTTTTGTAAATCCGATCCAGTTTGGACCAAATGAGGATTTAGCCAGTTATCCAAGAGATTTAGAGCATGACGCAAAACTCTGTGAGGAGCATGGAGTTGATCTGATCTTCCATCCGACACCGGATGAGATGTATGGGGATAACTTCTATACCTTTGTGGATATGGATGTGCTCACAAAAGAACTTTGTGGATTAAGCAGACCGGTTCACTTTCGTGGAGTATGTACGGTTGTATCCAAGCTGTTTAACATTGTGACTCCGGACAATGCATATTTCGGACAGAAAGATGCGCAGCAGTTAGCAATCATCAAACGTATGGTCAAAGATTTAAACATGCCATTATCCATCCACGGCTGCCCGATCATCCGTGAAGAGGATGGTCTTGCAAAGAGCTCCAGAAATACATACCTTTCTCCGGAAGAGAGAAAAGCTGCACTTGTTCTGAGCCGTTCTGTTTTCCTTGGTGAAAAAATGGTAAAAGAAGGAGAGCGTGACTGTAAGAAAGTGATTGCTGCAATGACCGCGGAAATTGAAAAAGAACCGTTGGCAAAGATCGATTATGTCAAAATTGTAGATTTATCCACAATGCAGCAGATCGATACAATCGAACACGGCATACTTGCAGCAATGGCAGTATACATCGGAAAAACAAGACTGATCGACAACTTTATGATCGAGGACTAGAAAAGAGGAAAATATGACAATTTCAATGTTAAAAGGAAAAATCCACCGCGCGACCGTAACACAGGCAGAACTTGACTATGTGGGAAGTATTACCGTAGATATCCAGCTTTTAGAGGATGCCGGAATCTTCGAATATGAAAAAGTACAGATCGTGGATGTAAACAACGGCGCACGCTTTGAAACTTATACGATCGCAGGGGAGCGCGGCAGCGGAGTCATCTGTTTAAACGGTGCAGCAGCCCGTATGGTACAGACGAATGATAAAGTGATCATCATGGCATATGCAGATGTGACGCCGGAAGAGGCAAAACAGCAGAAACCGGTTGTTGTGTTTGTAGATGAAAATAACCATACGACTGAGATTACAAACTATGAACATCATGGGGAGATATCAGCCATCCGTTAAAGAAATCCGGTAACAACAGATATGAGAATGTGGCGTTGGTGAAACGGTAACAGTTGAATCATAAAAAGCAATAAGTTATAATTATTTATAATTTATTGCTTTTTTTAGTTATGTTAATTTATTTTTGCAGAACAAAATTCATTTTTTGAAAAATAGATCTGTTTACATGGAGGGAAAATATGCCGCATAATTTTTATGAACTCGTATGGATTTTTATCATTTATGCCTTTATCGGCTGGTGTACGGAAGTATCTTATGCAGCCTTAGACCGTGGAATTTTTGTAAACCGTGGATTTTTAAATGGGCCTTACTGTCCGATTTATGGCTGTGGCGTTGTGATCGTCGTTGCGGTGTTAACCCCATTGAAAGAAAATCTGTTGATATTGTTTATCGGTTCATTTTTACTGACATCCATTCTGGAATATATTACAGGATATCTGCTTGAAAAAGTATTTCATAACCAGTGGTGGGATTATTCTGACAAGCCGTTTAATATTCATGGCTATGTCTGCCTCAAATTTTCCATCTACTGGGGACTTGCATGTACATTTATCATGGATGTTCTGCATCCGATCATTTATAAAGGAATTACACTGATGCCGCATATTCCAGGCGTAATATTGCTGTGTATTATCATGACTGTCTTTTTTGTGGACTGCGGCATTACCGTTGCAACAATCCTGAAATTTAATAAACGACTCAAAGTTATGGATGAAATGGCGGAACGTATACATAAACTGTCTGATGAGATCGGAGAAAACATTTATGAGAACGTGACGGACATCGTAGAAAAATCAGAAGAATTCCAGAAGACACATGCGGAGCTGCTGGATAAATTAGCGGAAACAAAGGATAACCTGATGGAGATTCCGGGCAGTGCCAAAGAAAAGATCACAGAAACGACTGGTGCAGCGAAAGATAAAATTGTTGAGACAACTGGAACTGCAAAGGATAAGATTGCAGGAACGACTGGTGCAGCAAAAGATAAGATTACAGGAACAACCGGCGCAGCGAAAGATAAATTTGCAGAAACTGCCGGAACAGCCAAGGAAAAAATTACAGATACTGCCGCAAATGCCAGACTTGTGCTGGAAGAAAATATTATGGAAGCTAAGAGCAGTTTTGAAGCTAAGAAAAATGCCTGGACTGAAAAATCCGAAGAGTGGAAGAAAAACCGCGAAAGACAAAAGGCGGAACTTTCCGAACTTTCCGAAAAATATGAACATCTTTTTGAGGAGAAGAACTTTGGTTTTAAGCGTCTTATGAAGGCATTCCCTGATATGAAGTCAAGAGAGAACGATAAGACTCTGACGGAATTTAAAAAACATTTTCATTTAGACAAGCCGGAACAAAAATAAAATAAACGCACAGCGGGCAGCAGTGCAGAAACGGAGAAAACATGATCAGAACAGTCGATACCCAGATAATTACAGAAAATATCAAAGAGATGTGTATTGAAGCAAATCATTATCTTTCCAAAGACATGGACATTGCAATGAAGCAGGCAGTTGAGACAGAAAAATCCGAACTTGGTAAAAAAATCTTAAATCAGCTTCAGGATAACTTAAAGATCGCAGATGAAGAGATGATACCGATCTGTCAGGATACCGGAATGGCAGTCATCTTTTTAGAAGTGGGACAGGATGTTCATTTTGAGGGAGATGCGATCGAGGATGCCATTAACGAAGGCGTGCGTCAGGGATACACAGAAGGATTTTTACGGAAATCTGTTGTAAAAGATCCATTGATCCGTGAAAATACAAAAGATAATACACCGGCAGTTATCCATTATTCCATCGTACCGGGAGATAAAGTAAAGATTACGATTGCACCGAAAGGATTCGGAAGTGAAAACATGAGCCGCGTATTCATGTTAAAGCCGGCAGATGGTATCGAAGGGGTGAAAGATGCCATATTAACAGCCGTAAAAGATGCAGGACCGAATGCATGCCCGCCTATGGTCGTGGGAGTCGGGATCGGTGGTACGTTTGAAAAATGTGCAATTCTTGCAAAAAAAGCGCTGACACGCCCGGTTGGCGAACATTCCGATATCCCTTACGTGAAAGATATGGAAGAAGAACTGCTTGGAAAGATCAATAAACTTGGCATTGGACCGGGCGGACTTGGCGGTACGACAACAGCACTTGCAGTCAATATCAATACTTATCCGACACATATCGCAGGACTTCCGGTAGCTGTTAATATCTGTTGTCATGTAAACCGTCATGTAGTAAGGACAGTCTGAGATTAAGACTTTTCAAATGCAAAATACATTTTTCACACGCAGGATTTGTGCTTCGCACAAACTTGTGATGCGCTTAAAAGCAGCGTAAGAATGGAGGTTATCATGGATAAACACATTACAACACCGATTACGGAAGAAGTCACAAAAGATTTAAAATCTGGTGATTATGTTTATATTACAGGAACGATTTATGTAGCAAGGGATGCTGCACATAAAAGAATGATCGAGGCACTGCAGCGTGGAGAAGAACTGCCGATCGATATTAAGGACAGCACAATATATTATATGGGACCGTCTCCGGCACGAGAAGGGAGACCAATCGGTTCGGCAGGACCAACAACAGCTTCACGTATGGATAAATATGCACCGACATTACTTGACCTTGGAGAAAAGGCTATGATCGGTAAGGGAAAACGCACAAAGGAAGTTATTGATGCGATTGTACGTAACCATGCAGTTTACTTTGCGGCGATCGGTGGTGCAGGAGCACTTTTATCAAAATGCATCACAAAATCAGAGATTGTATGTTATGAGGATCTTGGAGCAGAGGCAATCCGCAAGATTGAGATAAAAGATTTCCCGGTTATCGTTGTCATTGACAGTCAGGGGAATAATCTTTATGAAACAGCGATCAGGGAATTTGCATCCATTTAAGAATAAAATTTTTACATGTGAGGATTTGTGTTTATGCACCGACATGCAGATGAAAAAGAGATTTTCACTGGAAAGCAGCACAGGAATGGAGAATTTTATGGTAAGAAATTTAAACTGGGCAGTTCTTGGAACTGGTGTGATCGCAAATGAGATGGCGCAGGCTTTAAATACCATGGGGAAAAAACTCTATGCAGTGGGAAACCGTACTCATGAAAAGGCAGTTAAATTTGCGGAAAAATATCAGGTAAAAAAAGTATATGATGATTTTCATGAGATGTTTACTGATCCACAGGTGGATGTGATCTATATCACTACACCGCATAACACCCATATCGAATTTGTCAGGGAAGCACTGAAAAATAAAAAGCATGTGTTATGTGAAAAATCAATTACTTTAAACAGTCTTGAACTGGATGAAGCATTGCAGCTTGCAAAGGAAAATAATGTTATTTTTGCAGAAGCGATGACAATCTGGCATATGCCGCTTTATAAAAAATTATGGGAATTTATCGATGCGGGGAAAACGGGAGAATTTTCTTCATATCTGAAAGAAGAGCATGCAGAGATTGCAGACTGGTTGAAAGAAGGGATACCTGCACTTGGAAAAGTCCAGATGATCCAGCTTAATTTTGGAAGTTATAAAGAATATAATATGGATAACCGTTTCTTTAATATGAATCTTGCAGGTGGGGCATTGTTAGATATCGGTGTCTATGCACTCAGTATTGCACGCAGTTTTATGGAGAGCAAACCGGATCAGGTTTTGAGCCAGGTAAAATTTGCACCTACCGGCGCGGATGAACAGGCAGGCATTTTACTGATGAACAAAGAATCACAAATGGCAACGCTTGCTTTATCCTTACATTCAAAACAGCCAAAACGTGCAGTCATCAGTTGTGAAAAAGGATATATTGAAATCATGGAATATCCGCGGGCAGATCAGGCAGTGATTGTGGAAGCTGAGTCCGGGGTGCGTCATATTGTGACAGCAGGAGATACAAAAAAGGCCTTACAATATGAAATGGAAGATATGGAACAGGCAATAAATACAGGAAATGTTCAGAAACTCAGAACATCTGATACAAAAGATGTCATGGATATCATGACAGGTTTAAGAAAAGAATGGAATATGAAATATCCGGGAGAGATATGGTAAAAGTATACTGGCATTTAAAATGTCTTTTCTGTGATATAAATAATTATAAATCCGTATTCCGGGAATAAAAAACAGAAATGTGAAAATAATAGTTGACAAATCAGGAAAGATTTAGTATAGTTATTCATGCGTTACGGCGCACGGACAATATCATATTGATAAATAAAGACTTTGGAGAAGTACTCAAGTGGCCGAAGAGGTGCCCCTGCTAAGGGTAT
>ERZ831634.278-NODE-278-length-66028-cov-14.023222_pt1 | contig 66028 bp, 82 predicted proteins | sample MGYA00519953_ERZ831634 | MGnify/ENA primary metagenome ERZ831634 (study PRJEB31850, sample SAMEA3708718) | human gut metagenome | biome: human gut; feature: human-associated habitat; material: faeces | place: China | collected 2014 ... | reverse complement strand
ATTACGAGCAGAACTACGACTGGAACAACCATCCGCTGGATTACGACCTGGTTTACTACACGGATTTCTGTCATTTTGAGGAGGCGTGATATTTATGGGCGGACTTCGCAGAGTAGATAAGGCTTGCAAAAAATGCGGCACTATGATGTATCAGGTTCCGTCAAAAAGATTGTACTGCGATAAATGTCGAGGCACCATACCGCGTAACATGTCAAAGACGGAAGAAAAGCCTAAAAAGCTCACACTGTCAGAAATCATGCGTGAAGCAGACAAGGAGGGATTGCAATATGCGTCCTACTGCAAAAAGCACGGACTTTACTAAGAAAAAAGAGCTCTGGAAGGTGTTCAGAAAGCACCGGAAAGAGCTCTTTGCTTATACCGTCAGAGGGGAGGGTGAAGATGAGGAAGAGGCGACGATTTCGCTTCTGGCCTACGAGAATCACTGCAAGAAAAGTGACATTTATGTGACGTTGGAAATGAGGTGAGCGACCTGATGGCAGGTGTAACGCTCTACGACTACCAATTGGATGCGATCAACCGTATGAAAATCGGCTGCATCTTATGCGGAGGCGTAGGAAGCGGAAAATCGAGAACGAGTTTGGCGTTCTATTACAAACTTTACGATGGGGAGGTGAACACGGAGAATTATGTACGCATGACAGAGCCCCCGGATCTTTGCATCATCACGACTGCCCGGAAACGGGATACGGGAGAGTGGGACGAAGAACTGGCCCATTTCTATATGTCTACAGATCCAGAGCATGATATTTACGAGCACAAGGTCGTGGTGGATTCCTGGAACAATATCGGAAAGTACGTTGGCGTAAAGAATGCGTTCTTTATATTTGACGAGCAGCGAGTCGTCGGCAGTGGTAAATGGGTCAAGTCTTTTCTGAAAATCACAAAGGAAAATGAGTGGATTCTTCTGAGCGCCACCCCCGGGGACTGCTGGACGGATTATATCCCGGTGTTCATCGCCAATGGATTCTATCGAAACAGAACGGACTTCAACAACCAGCATGTGGTATACAGCCAATTCTGCACGAAGTACCCGAAGATCGATCGGTATCTGAATACCCAGCGCTTGGTACGGCTGCGGGAACGGATTCTGGTTGACATGGACTTCGAGCGGCCGACTGTCTCGCACCATGAGAATGTATTTGTAGATTACGACAAGGTGAAGTATCTGTCGATCTGCAAGAACCGGTGGAATCTCTGGGAGAACAAGCCAATCGAGACCGCCAGCGAGTTTTGCTATCTGCTGCGGAAGTTGGTGAACGCTGATGCAAGCCGACAAGAAAAAGTGCTGGATATTTGTAAAGGCAGGCCTAGGGTCATTATCTTTTATAATTTCGATTATGAGCTTGATATTCTGATGGGTCTGGACTACGGCAAGGATACCGAAGTTGCACAATGGAACGGGCACAAGCATCAGCCGCTTCCTGAAGGCGACAGGTGGGTCTATCTGGTGCAGTACAATGCCGGTGCTGAAGGCTGGAACTGCATCAAGACAGACACCATTATATTTTACAGCCAGAACTACTCATATAAGATCATGGAGCAGGCCTCGGGGCGTATCGACCGACTGAATACACCGTACAAGGATCTGTACTACTACCATCTGAAGAGTAGGAGCGGTATTGATCTTGCGATTTCGAGAGCCCTGAACTCGAAGAAAGCGTTTAACGAGAGGAAATTTTATGGAGCATGATATTTATGATTTTTCGAGGCTTGCTGCGACGATCTCTGAGAAACTTGCAGATGTCTTAAACGCGATTGCGGAATGCAGCGAGAAAGTGACGGCTTGTTTTATGGACTTGTTTGAAGAAATCAAGAGGCAGCCATTGAAGATGATTCTACAGAAGCTGCGTCCTGACTACAAGGACAAGTGCAAAATCCGGTGGCTGGATATTCCCAACAAGGTTATGCAGGGAAGAATAAAGAGGTTCTGCTAATGGGAAATATCTCAAAGAAAAATAGAAAGAAGCTTGTCAAAGTTATCAATGCTAATTGTCATCGTGTAACGCACTTTGGAGAGCACAATGCAACGTTTGTTCCTTACGACAGCAGCCCACTGTCTGCTATTTGGAAATATCTCTGCATCAGAGATGACGGTGCTTTTACAGGGCGTTTCTTGGTTGATCGAAGTGAAAAACATATTCCTTTTAGCGAGAGATACTGTTACATCAATGCTCCAGAACAACTGTTCGCCCCAAGAGCACATATTGAAATCAACAAACAAATTGTCAATAGACTAAAAGAACACAACCAGCTTTATGCTGTTTATTACACATGGAGGAAAAGGAAATGATTAAGGATTCTGGAGATCGCACCGAATTTGAAACTGGTGCAAAGCGTGATATGCACGCAGGGAAGGGGCGGATGGACCTTCTGCCTTGGTATGGCATCATGGAGGTCAGTAAGCACTGTGAGGAAGGTGCCTTGAAGTACGGTGAGCACAACGTAGACAAGGGTATTCCGCTGCATTCGCTGCTGGACAGCGCTTCTCGGCACCTTGCAAAGTACATGGTCGGAATGGACGACGAGGACCACCTACGAGCTGCCTGTTGGAACCTGCTGTGGGCTCTTAACCAGCGCGTGACCCATCCGGAGCTGGATGATAGGTTCTCCGTTAAGCAGGAGAAGACCCAGAAAAAACGTCCTTGGATATCGGTTGAGTGTGCCAATTGCAATAAACGCCATCCTGTTGCCCCTGAGGTGTGGCTGTACGACATGGATGAAGTTCCTGCGAGCAGTAGAATTTTGAAATGCCCGTTTTGCAATGGGCATTGGGTACATAAATACATCGGTGACCTTGATGGATATGCAGATCCTGACGAGAAGCTCGTTGCCGTTAAATGCGGTGACTGTAATGCTCATTTTGGGATTCCTGCATCTAACTGGAACAGTATGAAGGAGTGCACAATCCATAACGGTGAGGTTCTGGCACGTTACCCCTCGCTGCGGAAAGGACACTTTTATTTCGGAGGTAAGCGCTGATGAATAACTGGATGCGCGAAGTGGACTATGTGACCTACTGCCCGAAGTGCAAGAGCTTCAAGGTGCTGGAGACGGATGAACCCTGCAATGAGTGCCTGACGGAGTGGGCGCGGGAGGGGACGGTTAAGCCTGTGAAATTCGAGGAGAAGACGCGAAAATAGCAGGCTCCTTTATGGAGGTGAAACACATGATGAAGATGTTTCTGAAAATTTACGGAGCATATTATTATGCAAAAGGATATTTGCACGGTGTACTTATGGGAATGAGGTACGGACGCAAGGCATGTGCTATTTATATGGAAGCCGAAAAAAATGGTGGCTTCAATGAAGTAACTAGAGCCAAGCTGATGGAAGTAGCCCGAAGATATCAGGCAGAAAGCCCTTTGCACGAAAATGCATATGACATTATCCGTAGATTTGATGATTCTATGACTAGACTCAATTGTGGGGTTCACTATTTTTAAGGCGGGAGCCGTGGAGAAATCTGCGGCTCTTTATTTTTATCGTTGAAGGAGATGTTTATATGCAACGTATGAACATTAAATGCTGCCATTGTGGGGACTATACCCCATTTATCACAGAGGAGAACATTGTAGTTATTCCTCAAGTTAATCTCACAAGAACCGATATGGATATTTTGGGCGATATCGCCGAGGAATTGGCGGAATGCGGTTGCTTTCTTGCGTATGATTTCTTACGCCGGGTTCAGAGCGAAGTAACCAAAATTGTAGAGTATCAGGAGGAACGGTGAACGCTAAATGATATTTGCTGAAGAGGATTTGAACTCTTTGAATGCTATTGCCGGATTATTGGCTTCATTCGGGTGTGATAGTCAGGCTGGCTGTGTGCTTTATATTCAGCATAAAATCGCAAAGACCATGGAGGCTGACGAAAGGAAATGCAGAAATGAGAAACATGTCTAAGAAAACCTGGAAACTCCGGGTTTGGAATCACATGACCGAGATGCAGAAGTTGGATATTCTGCTGAAGCATGCTAAGGTTCCGCATACTTATGAACGTCGCTGGCCAGAGATGGACAGACCGGACTGGCAGGAATATCTCCCGGGCGGACGACACGATGGTGGTGAGCAAATCACTGCATATGATGCTGCTGGAAATCGTATCTGGGATGGCATTTGGGGTTGGGGTTCCTATGGCTTTGAGCAGGGGCTTATCGAGGTGATGGGTAGGCAGGCACTTGGCCTTGATGATGTTGAGGGCTGGCTCACGGCTCGTCAGGTTACAAAGATGTGGAGGTGTAGAAATGCTGCGAAAAATCGTTGATTTCACAAAAAAGATATTCCGTATGGAGCCGATTCCGACGACGGTCAATACCATGTGGGAGGCTTTGCGGGATCTTGAGGTGGCCCGGAACCACTTTGAGAACTGCGATCCGGAGTTTATCACGACTGCTATCTTCGAGCTGAACGCTGCGGAGAGCCGTCTGGATGCGGCGAGGAGGTGTGTGGGGTGAAGCCGTTTTATTATCCGACTTACAAGTGCCGATTTTGCGAGAGGGAATTTAACGATGGACATCCCTATTGTAATCTCGAAGATGCGAAGAACAATCTGGCCGGTCTGATGGCGTTCCGCCCAATTCATTATTGCGATGGTGGTCATATTGGCATTGGATATTTTACAGGTCTTGAAAGGGTTGATAAGGATGAATGATGTTTGGGAGAAGATCGGCCATATGCTGGGTCATATTCTGGCGGCAACGCTGGTTATTTGCGCATGGCTGATCATTATTGTGTTCACGCTGAAGGTGATCTGGTTCATCCTGTTCCGGATTCTGCTGTGAGGTGATAACATGGAAGACTACGAAGAAGCAGTCGAGAAAACTATAACTTTATACGCTGATGCTAAGCCTTATGCTCAAGTCATTTATAGAGCGAATGGACTTACTACTTGCAACGTCTGTTTTGCCCAGGCAAAGGTATTTAATGACCTGGACATAAGAAATGTTGCGGACTTATATTCCGAGGATTATGAGCTTCAGAGAAAGGTTTTAGTCAGACAAAATGCCAAAGTAAAAGATGTCGCCAAGCTTTTAGAGAACGGCGACATTTGCTATTCAGATGCTTGTGAATGGTGCATGGAGAATGATATTCCGCTTGGACAGTTCGACAGGTGTTTGTATGGCGAGCTGAGAAAGTCTGATAACCCTGCCCGGGTGGAACCGAAAGAACCGTGGCCATATCGAGTGGTGGCGGGCATAAACCGGGTGCTGGAGATTCTGCTTAACTCGATTTTGGAGGATTTCACATGAAGCAGTACACATTTTGGTTTGAGTGCACGGACAATGGTGGCGGGCATCAGGGGTTCATGGTCAAGGCAGAAAATAAGCAGGAGGCTATCAAGAAAGGCATGGCTTTTGCGAAGAAACATGCTTCGGGTGATATCTGTGGGGACTGGACTTGCAGATTGATACAGGAGGGCGCATTATGAATGACAATTTTGGTGCAATTACGATACTTGCTCCGAAATGCCAACAGTGTCCGAAGATGAACACCTGCGATCATAAACAGATGGCCCATCTCGGATTCATCATCCCAACATTGGCGAATGATATTTGCAAGCCCATTCGTCAATCTATGAGAAATAACTATAGAAAGGACTATTTGAAATGAAAATCGTTGAACCTAAGTACGAAATCCTCACTGATATTTCTGAGGGAGGCATTAAGGAACTCCAGCAGATCGAGCGGGTGGCCCGGGTCTGCTACAAGAGCGAGGACAAGATCACGCCGGATGGTGAGTCGGCAAAGAAACTGGTGGGCTTTCTGGTGAAGCAGGGGCATGAGGCTATGCTGGAGCATTCGCAGCTGTCCGTGCTGTTTACCTGTGACCGTGGTGTGGCCAATGAACTGATAAGGCACCGTATTGCGAGCTTTGCGCAGGAGAGCACCCGGTACTGCAACTACTCGAAGGAAAAGTTTGGCGGAGAACTGAGTTTTATCCGGCCGTATTGGATTCCGGATGTGAACGCAAGCTCGAATCTGCATGATCTTGCACGATGGGATGAGTGGTATTCGGTGTGCATTGAGGCAGAAGATCAGTATAAGAATATGCTTGAGAATGGATCTCGCCCCGAACAGGCTCGTTGCGTGCTGCCGCTGTGCCTGAAGACCGAGATCGTGGTGACGGCCAACTACCGTGAGTGGCGCAACATCTTCAAGCTGCGTACTCCTGTGGCGGCCCATCCTCAGATGCGGGAGCTCATGTGCCCGTTGTTGATGGAGCTTCAGAAGAAGATCCCGGTGGTGTTCGATGATATCTACACGTACTGGCCTGCGGATGACCAGACACGGAAGGGAAGCATGGTGAAGTGACTATGAAAGGAATTGATGAGAAATATATTGACGTGCTACAACAGTTTGGCTTTCATTTATACACGACCGAAACCGGGTATAAACTGTGCTATAACCCGATAGGTGGAACATTCTCTGCAAATTTTAATGACGAGAATTTTGTAGAGAACCTAATCAACTTTGCAGAGACATTTGATCCGAGTGCCTATGCCTCGGTTGAAATCGAGGGCCCCTGCTCAATCAAAGAGCTTGCCGAGACAGTTAAAAGTATGGAAAAAATTCAGCTTCTCCTCCTGAAAGTAGCTCTTGCGTTTGTAAAGATCGATAAAGAAAGCATGGTGAAGTGATGCGAATTGTGCTGCTCGCAAGCATTATTTTGCAAGCTATCGCAATTGGAATGTCTTTTGCTGAGAACATCGGCGAAGAAAAACAGAGAATCATCAGATATACAGGATGGTTCTTGCTTTTGATTTACATGATATTTGGTTGAGGTGATTAACTATGAAAAATCGTATTATTTGCGTCGTTGCATGCATGATGATGATGCTCGTTGGCTGCTTCGGGTTATGCAGTTGCGGAAACTATAGGGTGTTTGATACGACATTTACCTATTCCTGGGCACAGATTAAGTTGCCCGATGGAACTATTGTTCAAGGCAAAGTGGACAACTGGACTGACTACGAAGGCGATCAGCTGCAAATCACGATTGACGGTACCACATATCTGGTTCATGCAGCAAATGCTATTATGAAAACCTGAGTGGGAAAGGATGCGGTGATAAGAAATGCAGCAAAGAACGTATGATTTTCTCGCTAAGTTGAAGGTTCCCATGCTGACCTTTGGTGGGGAGCTGATGGGCGAGGCTGTGGAGATGGTCGTCGATGACTTGAACTCGCACCGATTTATGTCCATGCGGGATATCGAGGCATCACTGGCAGATAAGTTCAATTGTAGCCCTGGTGTTGCGGATCGCCGGATGCGGTATGCATTGGATATGGCTGAGTATCGCTCTGGTGGAGTTAATGTTGAGCTGGAGAATTTGAAGAGTACGTACGATATTAAGGTGCTGTCGCTGAAGAAATTCTTGTATGCGGCGGGGAAAAGCTTGATGACGGAGGTGAGTGTGGGTAATGACCGCGGGTGAATTTAACGAACTGGCCAAGCAGGGGAGAGTATGGGCTAAGATCGTGGCTAATTTTAGTGGTGAATACGGGCTGGTTGAAAAAATTTCCGGTTTGACGAACCAGTTTGTTAGGTTTCGGTTCAAAGGTAAGAAGTGCGATACGATCATTTCGCCGGAGAATGTGATGTTTGAGATTGAGGACTAAAGTATGAAACTGGATAAAAATGTTATTTTGGTGAGGCCGCCCTGATTTACTTGACTATGGGCAGAGCACATGATATCCTTGATACATGACGAATAGGAGGTGCTTTTATGGCACGGACGGTAAAATGCCCTGGCTGTGGTGCGGATCTTACGGTGAAAGATGACAACCGGGACTTTATGTTTTGTGAGTTCTGTGGGACGAAGATTCGGCTCGATGACTATCAGGAGACACATCGGTTTGTGGATGAAGCACGAATTCAGGAGTCCAAGGATGCGAAAGAACTTGAGCTTAAGAAGATGGAGTTTGAGGAACGGAAGAGGAAAGACCAGTCAAAGGAAGAGAATAAAGCCGTAATTATTGGAGCTGTTGGATTTGCAATTTTTATGATTATTTGCTTTCTAGGCTCAAAAGGATTTTTCTGAGTGCCCACTTCTGCCCATTTTATTTTTCGCAATTTTTGGGAATTTTCGAGAAAACGTCAAAAAAGTGACATTTTTGTGGCCAAAAACCCACTTTGTGGCCAAAAATTTTTATAAAAATGGCCACAAAATTTAACGTATTTACGTTAAAAATATGCCGTTTGGCCAAAAACCCACTTTTTTCTTTAACTTACTTAAAAAAATGAAAAAATATATATAGTAATAGAGGATAAAAAACGGGTTTTTGGCCATAGCGAGTTTTTACTTGTAAATGCGCGCCCAAGGGTGTATCATAGAACCATAGTGTACGAACGTAACGCTTCTGATTCTACGAGGTGAAAACCATGAGCTACATGGATGAGCTGGCAAGAAAATGGCGCGAACACGACCGCTCTTTTGAAGGGCGAGATGTTCTTCCAAATGGCGATGAGGTTTGGACTTATACCACACTAGAACTTGGTCTTCCAGTATTATGGCTGAAACACCCGGATGGCTCATTTGAGTATCGAGTGATTCACACTCCAGGTTATGATCAGGATACCGGTGAGCATTGGTGCTGGGAGTGCCACAAGATGCTTGCACATTGCGGCGACATCTGGAAATGCAATCAATGCGGTAATGAGATTGAAAATCAAGATATTGATATCCTCTCATCGCCGACAGAAGAAGCCAGTTATCCAGATGATAATCTTGAGCCTGAGTCGGAATGGTTAGATTGATATTTGCATTTTATGCCTCTGCGCGAAAAACGCAGGGGCTTTTTCTTTTTCTCTGAAAATTCCTAAAAATTCACATTTTTTCCTAAAAACTCACGCGAGAAAAACATCCCCTTTTATGGGGGGAATAGAATGCATCTCAGGATGCACTATTCCTCTTATTTTGGAGGTTGTATCATGCTCGAAAACAAATTCAAGACAGGATTGATAAGGGAACTGAAAGAACGCTTTCCCGGCTGCATGGTTGTCCATCTTGATCCAAACGAGATTCAGGGAATCCCCGATCTCTTGGTTCTCTACGGCACAACATGGGGCGCATTGGAGGGCAAGAAGTCAGCGAGCGCATCTCATCGTCCAAATCAGGACTATTACGTTCAGCAGATGGACGAGATGAGTTTTGCGGCCTTTATCTATCCCGAAAACAAGGAGGAAGTTCTTAATGAACTGGCGAGATCATTCGAGGCTCACGGGGAAACATGCCCTCCTCGGAGCAAGTAACTACCATTGGTTGAACTATGACGCAGATAGATTGACCAATGCAGTTCTTAATTACCAGGCGAAGGAACGGGGAACACGGCTGCATGCATTCGCAGCAGAGTGCATTGATCTGAAGCAAAAACTACCGAAGAACAAGAAAACCCTTAATACCTACGTGAACGATGCCATTGGTTTCCGCATGGATACCGAGCAGGTGCTGTATTACAGTGACAACTGCTATGGAACTGCGGATGCCATTTCGTTCAACGATGGGTTCCTTCGCATTCACGACTTAAAAACCGGAGCTGTTCCTGCACATATGGAGCAGCTCTATATTTATGCCGCTCTGTTCTGCCTGGAGTACGGATACCACCCGAAAGATATTCGGATGGAGCTCCGCATCTACCAGAACGATGAAGTTTGGGTCGAGAATCCTACTGAAGAGGAAATCAACCCCATCATCGCTAAAATCAAAGAGTTCGACCCGATCATCACCGATATTTTGTTAGGAGTGGCAGCATGAATCCGATTGAAAAAGACCTCCGTTCTTATTTTGGCATCACTTCCGAAAGCAATATCCTGGAACACTACGGCACCAAGCGGCATTCTGGTCGCTATCCTTGGGGTTCTGGCGACAATCCGTATCAGCATTCCGGCGATTTCCTGTCTCGCATTGATGTTCTGAAGAAGAAGGGATTGTCTGAGAAAGATATTCTGGAGAGCATTAACGACTCTCTTCCGAAAGAGTATCAGATGAGCCTGTCTGAGTTCCGTGTGGCAAAGCGAACTGCCATTCATGAGCGGAAAACCTCAGAATACGAGCAGATCCATAAGCTGAAAGACGAAGATCACCTTGGTTGGACTGAAATTGCCAACCAACTTGGCATGAGCGAATCAAGTGTTCGATCCAAATATGCCGGAAATGCAGACAAAAAAGCGCAGCGTGCAAAAAACATCGCCGAAACTCTGAAAAAAGAAGTCGATAAAAAGGGAATGATCGATGTTTCGGAGGGCGCAAACTTTGCGTTGGGCGTAACTGATACTGAACTTCAGGATGCAGTATATACGTTAGAGGCCGAATACGGTTATAAGCGTTATGGCGTAGGCATTAAGCAACCGACAAACAATCGCCAGCAGACCAATATCATGGTGCTTGCGAAACCAGAGTTCGATCAGAAGTATGCCTACAATCATCAGGAACAGATCGATTCACTTGGCGATTATCATACAGATGATGGCGGCGACACTTTTACGAAGCTTCAGCGCCCCTCCAGTCTGGACTCCAGTCGTGTTGCGATTCGTTACGGCGACGAAGGCGGCCTGGATAAAGACGGCGTTATGGAGATTCGCCGTGGGGTTCCTGACCTTGATCTTGGCAAGAGCCATTATGCGCAGGTTCGCATCCTTGTTGACGGCGACCATTATCTGAAAGGCATGGCAGTCTATTCTGATGACCTGCCGGATGGTGTGGACGTTATGTTCAACACCAATAAGCCTTCTGGCACGCCCAAGATGAAGGTCCTTAAGGAAGCAAAAGCTGATCCTGACAACCCGTTCGGCGCAGCCATCAAGGCCAATGGCCAGAGCATGTACATCGGTGACGATGGCAAAGAGCACCTCTCGCCGATCAACAAGCTGAAGGAGGAGGGCGACTGGGACACGATGTCTCGGAATGTCTCTTCTCAGTTCCTTTCCAAGCAGCCCAAGAAGCTGATTGAGAACCAGCTTAACCTTACTGTTGCGGATTATAAAGCCCAATATGATGAAATCATGCGGTACGATAATCCTACGGTCAAGAAGAAACTGCTTAACGATTTTGCTGATACGGTCGAAGGAACGTCCATGACCCTGAAGGCTTCTGCTTTCCCGGGCCAGTCCACGAAGGTTATCCTGCCGATCAATAAGATCAAGGAGACAGAGGCTTATTGCCCCACCTATGAGAATGGCACCAGGCTTGCGCTGATCCGTTATCCTCATGCGGGTACCTTTGAGATCCCCATTGTGACTGTCAACAACAAGAATGTCAGCGGCAAGCGGAATCTCGGTGCGATTCAAGATGCAATCGGTATCAATGCGAAGGTTGCAGAGCGGCTTTCGGGCGCAGACTTCGATGGCGACACGGTTATGGCAATCCCTGTTACCGACAAGGTCAACATCAAGTCCACCCGTGCGCTGAAAGCACTGGAAGGATTCGATCCTAAGACCGCTTATGCAGTTCCTGAAGGCAATCCGAACAATGTCAGGCTGATGAAGAAAGAGGAAAAGCAGCGCGAAATGGGCGTGATCTCCAATCTCATCACTGATATGACACTGCGTGGTGCCGACGAGGATGAGCTTGCGCGTGCAGTTAAGCACTCCATGGTCGTTATCGATGCTGAAAAGCATAAGTTGGACTACAAGCGGTCTGAGCAGGAGAATGGCATTCCCGAGCTGAAGCAGAAGTGGCAGATTCGTGTGGACGAGGAAGGCGCTACGCACTATGGCGGCGCGTCCACGCTCCTGTCTCGCCGTAAGCAGACGGTTCGTGTACCCGAGCGCCGTGGTAGCATTCGAGTCGATAAGGAAACTGGTGAATACATCTATAAAGAAAGTGGACGTACCTTCATTGACCCTAAGACGGGTAAGGAACGTAAGGCCGAGGACACAGTCAGTCTGATCTCCGAAACAAAGGATGCACGTACGCTGTCTTCTGGCACCATCCAAGAGAACCTGTATGCGGACTTCTCCAACAAGCTGAAGGCCATGGCTAACCAAGCGCGCAAAGAGGCGGCCAATATGAAGGGACTTGAATACAGTCCTTCTGCCGCCAAGACCTATGCGCCTGAGGTTTCTTCTCTGAAAGAAAAGTATAACAATATGATCGCTAACAAGCCTAAAGAGCGCAAAGCAATGCTGATTGCGAACGCGAATATTAAGGCGAAGATTCAGGAACAGGGGCTTGATCCCAACATTTCGGAAGATAAGAAGGTAATCAAGAAGATCTCCTCTGTCGAGATGCAGCGTGCTCGCGATTCTGTTGGTGCAAGCGGACGCAAGTCAAAGGTTACCTTCACGGACAGAGAGTGGGAAGCTGTTCAGGCTGGCGCAATTTCCGACAATATGTTGACGAAATTCCTTAATTCGTCTGATTCTGACGAAATTGTAAAACGTGCAATGCCGAAAAATGTTACTGCTATGACTTCTGCAAAGATGTCCAAAGCAAACGCAATGCTGAGAAGCGGTTATTCTTATGCTGAAATCGCCAAGGCCTGCGGTGTTCCGGAGTCCACGGTTTACAGCGCGCTCAACAAATAACAATCAATTAAGAAAGAGGCTTTGAATAATGGTTCGATGCTTTCTCACCACCTTTGATAACCCGTACAGTCCGTACGAGGAGTTCGAGAAGTGGTATCAGTATGATATCGAGCACGGCTACAACTCTTCTGGGTTGCTTATGAGGATCGCCGAGACCTCCTCACAGTTCACGGACAACGAAAATGCCTATGAAATTGAGAAGGCAATCGATAAAATCGTTGCTGCCGACCCGATAAACATCTACAAGAAGCTCAAGATCACCGTGCCCGACGAGGACACACTCGGCCAAACCGCGTAAACCATAGGGAGGGGGTCTCAAAATTGACACCCCCTCTCAAATCGCGCCGGTCTTTGATATTTCCCCGGAGGGAAAATTGATATTTGGGCTTTAAGAAGAAAAAACGCCAGTATCCACGTGGTGTGTAGGTACTGACGTTTTTACATTTTATACGGTTCGATCTAACTCCAGCTTTTTGCACTTATCTGCAATCCACAGGAGAGTCTTCGTAATATTCTCCAAGATCTCTTCACGAGATACAGGAGCAAATTTGACCTTGGTAAAGTCATCGTAAGTGACTTTATCAATCCGAATTATATCGTCCATTCTATATCACCACCTTTCTTAGTAGAATGAACGATTCAAATGAGTTACAGGTCAACCTCCGAGATAAGTATAAGTGCATTTGTATGCGCAGTCAAGTCGAAACGGAACATAATCGCCGAGGTTCTGGGGTGTAGACCGGGGCTTCGGCGGTTTTTGCAAGGGCTCATGGGAGTAGTATCCTCCTATATGTTTGGGTTCAGGGCTTTCGTGATGTTCAACCTCCATTGGGCATGATCTGCTTTTTCTTCTCCTTTCAAATGAGACAGGCTTAACTGGTACTACTGCGACTCCCATGAACCCTTGCAAAAGCAAAATAGGAATGTGAAACGAGGTTATTGCAATGAAACCTAAGAAGTCTGCTCCGGGTGAAATGTCGGCTGCAACTTCGCGGCCTGCAAGCACCCCGGAAGCACAAGAAAATTATATGATCAACCTGGCGATGAAACTGGTTGAGAAAAGACTGCTGGAAGGTACGGCATCCAGCGCTGAGACGACCCATTTTCTGAAGCTGGCGACCTCTAAGAACGAGTTGGAGAAAACAAAGCTGGAAGAGGAAAACAAGCTGCTGCGGGCAAAGACCGAGACACTACAGAATGCAAAGCGCTATGAGGAGATGTACGGGAAGGTCATTGCTGCTATGAAGAAATACAACGGCTTGGGAGAGGATGATGAGTATGACATTAATTGACGTAGCATTTGCCCTGAGCACGGTTGTGATGATTGTTTTCGTACCGCTATTCTTTGCCGAGTGGGTCGAGAAGCACACCCAGAGTTATGCGCTTGAGATATTTGCGCATTTTGGAATGCCTGCGCTACTGTGGTGTGTAATGTTGGTGCTGTATGAATTGCTGCGTAAGAATGGGGTAGTTGGGTGAAATGTCAATAACGAATATCCAGATGCTTTTGGCTGTACTGTGGTTATGCAGTTTTGCAATCTTCATGGTGGCCGTATACTTGGGGGAGCATCCGGAAAATGCTGTAAGTACGACCATGCTGTATGTTCTCGGGATACTGTCTGGGGTTATTGCACTCTGCGAGATACTGGAGCTGTTTGCATGAAAAGCTACACGGAACTTTGCACGCTGCCGACATACGAGGAGAGGCTGGAGTATTTACAGCTGCACGGGGAAGTGGGGAGAGATACCTTTGGGTTTGACCGATGGCTGAATCAGGACTTCTACCAATCGAGAGAGTGGCGGCAGTTCCGAGACAGGATCATTGCCCGGGACATGGGTTGTGACCTGGGGTGCAAAGACCACCCGATCACGGACTGGGTGCTGCGGGACGGAAGGCCAATCCGACCGAAGATCTCCATCCACCATATAAACCCAATAACAAAAGATGACGTTCTCCAGCACAGCGAAAAGCTGCTTGATCCGGAGAACGCCATTTGTGTTTCGGCGGCAACGCACAAGGCGATCCATTACGGCACCGGTCAAAATAAGAATATGCTGGATGGTGAACGGAAGCCGGGCGACACCTGCCCATGGAGGAAATAAAAATGAGCGCTTATATTTATCACCATGGCATCAAGGGCCAAAAGTGGGGCGTGCGCCGGTTCCAGAACCCGGATGGAACATTGACGAGTGCGGGGAAAGCGCGGAAGCGTGCCATGGATGTAAACAAAAACATGGATGCTGTAAACGAAATTGTAAAAACAATGTCGCGAAAAGACAAAGAACTCCTCAACCTTGATGGGGATGTTTATCAGGAAAGAGCCGAGGATGGGTATGCATACGTAAAACGCTTTGTTGAAAAATCAGGGGATGTGCCTATTTCTTTTTTTGACATCATTGGCGATGAAAAAGGAGTAGCGGTCTCTATTGGAACGAGAGCTGGAAGTAAGTATCGGAACAAGGGCTATTGCTCAAAAGTAGCCGAAAAAGGCATGAAATGGCTGGACGCACATAAAGACGAATACGACCAAATTGTCTGGTGGGCCAGAAAAGATAATGCTGGATCTATAAAAATTGCCGAGAAATCCGGATTTAAGTTGGACGAATCGTCGGTACTCCCTGATGATCCATGGGTTAAGTATCAGTATAAATAAGGAAAAATCAAGATGGAAAGCATCCTGACAAGTGTGAAAAGCTGCTTGACCCGGAGAACGCCATTTGTGTTTCGGCGGCAACGCACAAGGTGATCCATTATGGAACGGGAAAGGGCCCGAAGCTGCCGGACGGAGAAAGAAGACCGGGCGACACCTGCCCATGGAGGAAATGAGTATGTACCAGAAAAAAGCATTTAACCGGAGAGAGCAGGACTACGCCATGGGGCTGCGGCGGAAGCTGGAAGAGGCGGAGGCGATGCTCCAGCACCTTGCACCGAGCCGCGCGAGAAGCCTGGCGCTGACCAAGCTGGACGAAGCACTGCTCTGGGCGAACGTGGGCATTGCGGAAGCCGGACTCCAGCAGGGCTATACGGTTGCGCCGCGGAATAAGGGCTTTGACTTTGACGATGCTCTGGCGACAAATGTGGATGGGCAGCAGGTGCGGGCAGTACGGGCCAGGGATATTACGTTTGATGGGATGAAGATCACCCCGGACAGCGTGGAGAACCACAGTGCTCTGAAATCCGGGCTGGACACCATTGATCACCAGAAGCTGACCGATATTGTTGAAGCTGCTGCACAGAAAGAAGCGGCCATGGGCAAGGACGGCGCGCCCCACCATCTGGCCGAACTGGAACTACTGGCGAGGGCTCAGAAGGACTGGTACTACGCCATGATGAGTTACATTATGGGCGACGACAGCGATGCCGAGGAGGAATCAAAATGAATTCGATCCTGACGAGCGTGAAGAAACTGCTGGGCGTTGCCGAGGAGTGCACCGACTTTGATGCGGACATCATCATGTACATCAACATGGCGCTGTTTGCACTGGTGCAGATGGGCGTAGGGCCCGGCGAGGGGTACGCCATTTCCGGGAAAGAAAACGAATGGACGGAATTTGTTGCCGACCCGGTGAAGGTGGAAGCTGTGAAGGCTTACGTGGCCGTGAAGGTACGGCTGCTGGGCTTTGACCCGCCCCAGAGCAGCACCACCATGGAAGCGCTGAAGAATACCGCCTCCGAGATGGAATGGCGGCTGAACGTGGAGCACGACAACACATGGGACGGACAGTAGCAGCACGATGGGTGGAGCACTGGATGGAGACACCGGAGAAAAAGGACTGGTTTGGACGGGCAACGCAGGATATCTGCAACGGATGCGCCCGACAGGGAACATGTGAATGCCCGGATGATATCCGATGCTTTTATACCCTGGACAAGCCCTTTTACCGGCCCAAAGCCTGAACGAGTGAAACGGAGCAAGACGAGGAACCAAAATGGCATTATCGAATACGGCCACGCCGATCTACTACGGCCGTTTTCGGGAGGCCGTGATGCGTGGCGAAATACCCGTATGCCGGGAAATTGCCATGGAGATGGAGCGGATCGACGACCTGATCGCCAACCCGGGCATCTACTATGACGACAAGGCGGTGAACGGCTTTATCTCCTTTTGCGAGGATGAGCTGACCCTGACCGACGGCACCGATGTGAAGCTGCTGGACAGTTTCAAGCTATGGGCCGAAGAGATCTTTGGGTGGTACTACTTTGTGGAGCGAAGCGTCTTTGTGCCGAACGAGCATGGAGGCGGCGGGCACTACGAGACCCGGCGGCTGAAAAAGCGGCTGGTGACAAAGCAATACCTCATCATTACCCGATCGGCCGCGAAGACCATGTATCTGGAATTTTTGCAGGCGTACTTCCTGACGGCGTACACCACCACGACCCAGCAGCTGACCACCGCTCCGACCATGAAACAGGCCGAGGAGGTGCTGGCACCCTTCCGCACCGCATTGGCGCGGGCAAAGGGGCCGGTGTTCCAGTTTATGACCGAGGGCAGCCTGCAAAACACCACCGGCTCCAAGGCAGACCGGGTGAAGATGGCTTCCACCAAGAAGGGCATCGAGAACTTTTTGACCAACAGTCTGCTGGAAGTGCGCCCGATGACCATTGAGAAGCTACAGGGACGGCGCGACACCGTGGCGACCGTGGACGAGTGGCTCTCCTGCGACATCCGGGAAGACCCCATTGGTGCCATTGAGCAGGGCGCGGCCAAGAACGAGAATTACCTCATCGTGGCGGCTTCCTCCGAGGGCACGGTGCGCAACGGCTGCGGCGATGACATCAAAATGGAGTTGATGAGCATCCTGAAAGGGGAGTACGTCAACCCACATGTGTCCATCTGGTACTACAAGCTGGATTCCATTGAGGAAGTGGGCCAGCCGGAGATGTGGCTGAAGGCCAACCCGAACCTGGGTAAGACCGTGAGCTACGAGACCTACCAGTTGGACGTGGAACGTGCGGAGAAATCTCCCAGCGCCCGGAACGATATTCTGGCCAAGCGCTTCAACCTGCCCATGGAGGGCTACACCTATTTCTTCCCCTACGAGGAGACCCTGTGCCACAGGAAGAGAAGCTTCTGGCAGATGCCCTGTGCCATGGGCGCGGACCTTTCCATGGGCGACGACTTCTGCGCCTTTACCTTCCTGTTTCCGCTGTCCAACGGATATTTTGGGGTCAAGACGCGGGACTACATCACATCCTACACCCTCAGCCAGCTTCCGGCTTCGAGACGGCAGCAGTATGAGGAATTCATGCGGGAAGGGACCCTGTTCGTGTTTGACGGCACGGTCCTGGACATGATGCAGGTGTACGATGACCTGGACAACTTTATCATGGAGAACGAGTACGACGTGCGGGCGTTTGGCTACGACCCCTACAACGCACAGGAGTTCGTGAAGCGCTGGGGTGATGAAAACAGCACCTTTGGCGTTGTGAAAGTGATCCAGGGTGCAAAGACCGAAAGCGTGCCGCTGGGTGAGCTGAAAAAGCTGAGCGAACAGCGGAAGCTGCTGTTTGACGAACAGCTGATGCAATTTGCCATGGGCAACTGCATTACGCTGGTGGACACCAACGGCAACCGGAAGCTCTACAAGCAGCGGCAGGATCAGAAGATCGATGCCGTGGCTGCCATGATGGACGCTTATGTGGCATGGAAACAGAACCGGGATGCGTTTGAGTGAATCAATCGTAATTCTTCCAGAGGAATGTCTTGATTGCCCGATCAGCCATTACTTTGGTGCCAACATAATCAATTCCGCCGCCGACGATACCTCCTGCAAGAGGTATGAGCTTTGCCATGTTGACAATCCCTTTTGAACCGGCCTTTGTAACAAATCGAAAACCAACTTTTTGGTTGATTTTTGTAAAGACGGCTCCGGGTATTCTTTTTAGCATAGATGCAGTAAGTTTATTGGTGAACTGAACACCTGCCTCTCTACATATTTTAGATACGGAGCCACCAGCAAGGCAAATATACGAGAGTGCCTGTACGTCATCATCTGATGGATCACAACCAGAAATGGCTGCAATTGTTCCAATCATCCGTAATTGAACATACCAGACAGTTACAAGATTGGCTGGAAGCGTAACGGGTAAGGTTATGATCCCACCAAGGCTCGTGAGAAAACCGGAAGTAGTGCATTTGCCAATCTGCCATTTCACAAATTCATCTATTGCTGTAATCGGGTTTGGATATTTCTCGAGATATTCTTCTGCCAGCTGCGAACAACTTTTTGCCCCTGGGGCACCATGAAGTGCTTTTTCATAGCAGGCATCCAGAATAGAAGCAGCCTGTTCTTGTGATATTTGTGGAAATTTCATAAGAGTGCCTCCCATTTTTTAGCTTTAGTTTATCATAAAATATAAGCATTATCAAGAAAGGTTGACCATGCACGAATATACCAACATCTGGAGATGGAGAAATCCAGATGAGCTTTATCACTATGGCATTAAAGGTATGAAATGGGGAGTCCGGCGGACAAAAGAGCAACTCGCACATGACCGATATTCAATCGAAGCGAGAGCTGCTCGGAAATTTAGAAAACCGTTTTATGCTTCAAATGGTGTCCTTGTGAAAGGCCTATCAATTCATGCACTGGACCGTACCCAAGACCCTACCAGACAGGTGACTCTGGAAGGATTGCTGGATGCGTTGCAAAAGCCGCTAAACTCTGATACAATAAAGGTGCGGTATAATGAGAAGGGACAGCCTAGTCAACGATTTATTGGTCAGCACGCTACGGTAAACGTGAACCCCGAAAATGGCTGTGTTACGACTGTCTGGAAAACAGGGCATGATGTAATCCGAAAATACACTAAGAGGTGATCCATGATGCTTACCGAGAAACAGATCGATTTTTTGAAAAGTCTGGGGCTTGATTACGATTATACCAAAATCGATGATTTTTCCGATGAGTGGGCTGAAATCGAAGAACGAGTCGGCGATGAACTGGAATATCGGGGGTTGGATGACAATTATTTTCCGAATGAGGTAGGAACGATGTGCGAATCTATTTTAGACATCATTCCGTAATACGGTACATCTGAACGCATCAGCTTAATTGCTGGTGCGTTTTTTGTTTGCGAGGAGGTGAAACATGACGGTATACAGCGATGACCTTTATCATTATGGAATCAAAGGCCAAAAATGGGGCGTTCGTAGGGGTCCGCCCTATCCGATAGAAGACACCATTATGCGCACAGGAACGCGCCTTAACAGTGTCAACACGAACCCTTATAAAAATGAGAGCAACCCGGATCGATGGCTGTATACTTATAATCCCGATGATGCCTGGGACAGCAGCGTGTACAAAGGCCCTTTTGCTGTTTACCTGATGCAAACAAAAGGCCTTGAGGTTTTTGAGCATCAGTATGAAACTATCAAAAACCTTAAAATGCCTACCAGTAATGAACGGTTTGACGAGTTCATAGCCGCGTACAATACGAATAAGCTTCGATCTTCCTTAGAACTTCGTTCTATGCAGAAGAAAATGGCGCGCTATAAGATCGGCACAGAAAAATCCAGAATGGTTGATCTGAGTCAATTAAAAACTAATGATGATTATAAAGCAGCATACGAGGTGTTTAATCATCTGATGGAACGAGCCTGGGAATATGGTATCACCAGAAGATATTGCAAGACTATGAGCGAAAAATATGACGCTATGGTTGACGATAACAATCAAGCGATATATAATCATGCACATGATCCTGTTATTATTTTCAAGGTAAAAGAAGCATTGAAGGAAATCGGAAATGTTAAAATGATTGATGTTTCCGAAGCCGGAAAACACTTTGAAGAGGTGCAGCTAGAACTTGCAAAGAAAGGCGAGAAGGTGATGCTATGAAACTTTCCGATGAAGAGAAGAAAAAACTGGATGAACTTCTTAAAGAGCATAAAGAAGATATCAATCAGCCGCATTCGGAATTTAGGAAAGAGATCTCAGGAAATAAAAAATCAGAATAACAGAACATGGTTAAAAACGCATCGGCTTAATTGCTGGTGCGTTTTTTATTTGCAAAGGAGGTAAAGTGTGACCGTTTATAACGATGAACTGTGCCATTGGGGTATCAAAGGCATGAAGTGGGGTGTGCGGCGGTACCAGAACCAGGATGGTACTTTGACATCTGCTGGCAGAAAACGGTACTCCGCGGATGACTACAAAAACGGTGTCAAGAAAGCCGGAAATATTGCCAAACGGTTTTTGAAGGGTACGGCTCGCCCGATGGACAAGGATGGATGGACACCTCAAGGAAAGTCTGATCCGAACCCTTGGTATGGCAGTCAAAGAAAAACTGCAGAAAAACTTGAGCGGCATTCGACAAAGGCTCACTTTAATAATCCCAAAAAGATGACAGATGAAGAGCTGAATCAGCGAATCGCCCGGATGCAGAAAGAAAAGCAGTATCTGGAACTGAAGAAGAGCACGTCACCTGGTAAGGCTTATGTGACTGATCTGCTGAAAACTGCCGGCAACAAAATCGTTGGTGGCGCAGCCGGTGCAATCGGTGGTGTGGCTGGCAAGGTGGCAGTGGATGCCGTGCTGAATCACTATGGCGATATCGCTGCGGCTGCCGTAAATGCGACTGGGAGCGATACTTTGAAAAAAGCCGTTGTAACGGCCGCAATGGCTTCGACTGTAAAGAAGTCCTGATCTGGAGGAAATCAAAATGGCATCACAAACCTTTGGCTCCAGACTGAGACACGCCTGGAATGCGTTTTTGAACCGAGATCCCCCCGGAAGAAGCGGCGAAGGATACAGCTACCGGCCTGACCGGGTAAGGCTGAACCGAAGCAATGACCGGACGATCATGACGGCCATCAACACTCGCATTGCCATGGATGCGGCGGCAATTACCATCAATCATGTAAGGCTCGATGAAAACGGACGCTATGACGAAACCGTTGATTCGGGCCTTAATTCTTGCCTGAACCTTTCCGGCAACAAGGACCAGACGGGCCGGGCACTGCGATATGACATGTTCCTTTCCATGCTGGACGAGGGATGCATTGCGCTGGTGCCCATTGACGTGGACTACGACGGAAAAACCGGTAAGCCCCGGATCGAATCCATGCGGGTGGGAAAGGTGCTGGAATGGTACCCGGACGATGTGCGGCTGGAAGTGTACAACGACCGGACCGGACGGAAAGAGGAGATCACCCTGCCGAAGACACAGGTGGCCCTGGTGGAGAACCCGTTCTATGCCGTGATGAACGAGCCCAACGGCACGGTGCAGCGCCTGATCCGGAAGCTGAACCTGATGGACGTGATCGACGAGCAGGTGGGCAGCGGCAAGCTCGACCTGATCATCCAGCTGCCTTACGTTGTGAAGGGCGAGACCCGGAAGAAACAGGCCGAAGAGCGCCGGGCACAGATCGAACAGCAGCTCGCCGGTTCCAAATACGGCATTGCCTACACCGATGGCACGGAGCATATCACGCAGTTGAACCGCAGCCTCGAAAACAACCTTCTGAAGACCGTGGAATACCTGACCAACATGGCATACAGCCAGTTGGGTATCACCCCGGAGATCATGAACGGTACTGCTTCCGATGCTGTGATGACCAACTACGAGAACCGCACCATCGAACCCATTGTGGCAGCTGCCGTGGACGAGATCCGGCGGAAGTTCCTGACTGAGGACGATCGGGCGAATCGGGAATCCGTGATGTACTTCCGTGACCCGTTCAAGCTGACCCCTGTTTCCGCCGTTGCCGAAATGGCCGACAAGTTTACCCGCAACGAGATCATGACCTCCAACGAGTTCCGGCAGGCCATTGGCATGAAACCCAGCAAGGACCCCAAGGCAGATGAACTGCGGAATGCAAACATCAGCCAGAGCAGTGAGGAAATTGCGGCGCAGAACAAAACAATCACGGCAGGGCGGGATGCCGTAGAGAGGAGTATTGCAAATCAAAATGGTTAATTTTGACTACGATTGCAGCGGCTGGGCGACGAAAGCGAACGTCCGGTGCTATGACGGGCTGGTGATCGCGCAGGATGCCTTTAAGGAGTGCAGTGGCAAGGTTGTGCCCATGGTGTACAACCACGACCACTCCAACGTGGACAACGTGATCGGCCACTGCCTGCTGGAAAACCGGCCCGGCGGCGTGTACTGCTATGCCAAATTCAACGACACCGACACCGGCAAGACCGCAAGACAGTGCGTGGAAAGCGGCGACCTGAGCGCCTTTTCCATTTTTGCCAACGGCCTGAAGAAGGTGGGCAGCACCGTGAAGCACGGCTTTATCCGGGAAGTGAGCCTGGTGCTGGCCGGATGCAACCCGGGTGCCCTGATCGACGAGGTGGTGAAGCACAGCGCCGATGAGGACTACGAGGGCGGCGAGGCCTTTATCTATAACGAGGACGGCCTGAGTCTGACCCACGGCATGGACCCCGAGGGCAACCCGCTGGAAGACCTTACACACAGTGCGGACAGCGGCGATGCCGTGACCGACGATGAAGCAACACAGGAGGAAGCCAAAATGGCGGATGAAAAGAACGAAGGCAAGACGCTCGAGCAGGTCTACAACAGCATGACCGACGAGCAGAAAGAGTGCTGCCACGCTCTGGTGGGCCTGGCCCTGAAAGAGCAGGAAGGCGGCGACAACGATGACGGTGAGGAGGACGATACCGTGAAGCAGAATGTTTTCGACAAGGATACCAACGCAACCGTGCTGAAGCACAGCATCGAAGAGATCAACAACGTGGTCAAGACCGCAAAGAGCCATGGCACCATGAAGGCTGCCTTTGAGGATGCCGGCATGGACAGTGACGAGCTGGCCCACAGCATCGACAACATCGACTGGCTGTTCCCTGAGGATCACCTGCTGGACACCACGCCCCGCATCATCGACAAGCCCGACGACTGGGTGAGCGTGGTCATGGGCGCTGTGCATCACGTCCCCTTCAGCCGTATCAAGAGCATGTTTGCCGACCTGACCGAGGAGGATGCCCGTGCAAAGGGTTACATCAAGGGCAACTTCAAGAAGGAAGAGGTCTTTGGTCTGCTGCGCCGCTCCACCAGCCCCACCACCGTGTACAAGAAGCAGAAGCTGGACCGTGACGACGTGATCGACATTACCAGCTTTGACGTTGTGGCATGGCTGAAGCAGGAGATGCGCCTGAAGCTGAACCGTGAGCTGGCTCTGGCATACCTGCTGGGCGACGGCCGTCTGGCTGCTTCTGAGGACAAGGTCGACGAGAACTGCATCCGCCCTGTGTTCAACGACAGCGACCTGTTTACCATCAAGGTCCAGTGCAAGACCACCGGCCTGACCACCGTGGAGGACAAGTACAAGGCCCTGATCAAGCAGATCCTGCGCAGCCGCAAGGAGTACCGCGGCTCTGGCACCCCCACCCTGTTCACCACCGAGGACGCTCTGACCGAGATGCTTCTGCTGGAGGACGGCATCGGCCACCCGCTGTATGCTGACGAGGCTGCTCTGGCCCGCAAGCTGCGTGTGAAGAACATTGTGACCATCCCCGAGATGGAGGGCCGCAAGGGTGCCAAGGGCGGCGACCTGGTCTGCCTGATCGTGAACCTGGCCGACTACACCGTGGGCGCAGACAAGGGCGGCGCTGTTTCCATGTTCGATGACTTCGACATCGACTTCAACGCCCAGAAGTACCTGATCGAGACCCGCTGCTCCGGTGCTCTGACCACCCCGTTCAGTGCCATGGCTGTTGAGTGGGCTGCTTAAAGAGAAAGGATATGAATATGCTGAACACCATCTACGAGACCGGTTATGACCTGCACGTGGCAAACTACGTTGCCTACCTGCACACCGACAAGAAACTGTACGAAGACGAGGCCCATAAGGTTCAGGCCAAGAAGGCTGACGTGGAGAAGGCCTTTAAGCTGGGCCGTCTGATCGTGATGGCTGCCGACAAGACCTACCTGCCTGTGGCCCTGATGGCTGCCGGTGTGGTTGTGACCGACGGCACCACCCCCACCACCTGCACCATGGCTGCGGACGAGGCCTGATCTTTTCAGGTTTCAAGGTTAGCCACAACAAATCAAAATGGAGTGAGAAGAGATGAGATACTGCGGGAAGCTGGGATTTGCAGATGAGGTGGAGGAGACCGCCCCCAGCGTTTTTACCGAGAAGATGACGGAACGCACCTATTATGGGGACGTGCTGGAGTTTGGACGGCAGATGCAGATGGGGGACAAGGTGAACCCCGATATCACGGTTGGAAACCAGTTGAGCATTCTGGCTGACCCGTTTGCGAACGACCATCTCTACGATCTCCGGTATGCGGTGTTCATGGGACAGAAATGGCAGGTGACCGGCGTGAAGGTACAATACCCGCGCCTGATCCTGACTTTGGGAGGGCTCTGGAATGGAAGCACGGCTGAAGGTTGACACGCTCCTGCGCGAAGTGCTGAAGGAGAATGGAAAGTCAATCCACCTCTATTATCAGCCGAAAGCGGGATTCCAGCTCCAATATCCCTGCATCGTGTACAGCGAAACCAGAATCCGGAACAACCATGCAAACAACAGGGTCTACATCCAGCATCCGTTCTACACGGTGACCGTGATGGACAAAGACCCTGACAGCAAGATCAAAGCGGCCGTAAGTGTGTTGCCAAAATGCACCTACGACCGCTCTTTTGTTTCGGACGGATTATACCACACCGTTTTTACGATCTACATCTAAGGAGGAACTATATGTCCAGACTGATTTGGGACGCTGTCGGCGAAAAGTTTTATGAGATGGGCACCAAGATGGGTGTCCTGTATCCCATGAACAACACCGGCGCTTACGACAAGGGCGTGGCCTGGAATGGCCTGACCGCCGTGACCGAGAGCCCCTCCGGCGCTGAGGAGACCAAGCTCTACGCCGACGACATCAAGTATGCTTCTCTGCGCTCTGCCGAGGAGTACGGCTACACCATCGAAGCCTACACCTACCCCACCGAGTGGGAGCCCTGCGACGGTTCCGCACAGGTTGCAACGGGTGTTTCCATCGGCCAGCAGAAGCGCCAGGGCTTTGGCTTCAGCTGGGTGACCACCGTGGGCAACGACGTTGACGACGAGGTGGGCCAGAAGATCCACATTGCGTGGAACAGCACCGCTTCCCCCAGCGAGAAGAGCTACGCCACCATCAACGACAACCCTGATGCCATCACCTTCAGCTGGGAGTGCACCACCTCCCCCGTGAGCGTGACCGGCCACCGCCCCACCAGCCACATGGAGATCGACTGCTCCAAGCTGAAGCCTGCCACCGTGAAGGCCATTCAGGATAAGCTCTATGGCACCGAGGCTGCCGAGGCAACCCTGCCCACCCCCGACGAGCTGATCAAGCTGATCACCGACAGCGAGGCTCAGGCTCAGGCTCAGGTGTAAGGGGACGGATGAAACCTCTCACCACTTCGGTCTCGCCTTTGGCGAGCGCCTTGCAGAGCTCCACTAGGGGAACGGATTAAACCTCTCAGTCAGCTTCGCTGACAGCTCCCCTAGTAGGGCAACGGCGACAACCGCCGCCAGTGGCGGAAACAGGGAGGAGCCGCAACCCGATAGCCCTTGGCAATACGGGAAGGTTTGTGAGATAGGGTTAAACAAAAACCGATGAACAATAAAGGAGAAGAAAAATGCTGAAAAAGACGATGACCACCGTGGACTTTGGCGGTACTGAGCGGACGGAAGACTACTACTTCAATCTGACCCGTGCCGAGATCATGGAGATGGAGCTGACCACCGAGGGCGGCCTTGTGCAGATGATCAACCGCATCACTGCCGCCCAGAGCCAGCTGGAGCTTGCCAAGCTGTTCAAGCAGATCATCTGCAAGAGCTACGGTGTGCTGAGCCCGGACGGCCGGAAGTTCATCAAGAACGATGCAGTGCTGGCGGACTTTATGTCCACCCAGGCCTACAGCGACCTGTACTACAAGCTGGCCTCCAACGGTGAGGCCGCGGCTGCATTCTTTGAGGGCATCCTGCCGGAGGACATGAAGGAGGAGACCAAGAAGGCCGCCCCTGTGAACGCACAGCCCGGCCTGAAGGTGCTGGAAGCTCCCGTGAAGGGCACTGAGGAGCAGTAACATGCCCCTCTTATCGCTCCGTCCGCCAAAGGTCGGCGCGTCGCGGAGCTCCCCAAAGAGGCGAGCTCTGCTTAGAAGAACATTCAAAATGGAGCGTGCTCTGAGAAGGGCACCTCAATGAACACACACCAGGGAGAGAAAGCAAATGATGACGCTTACGATACCGGGACAACAGCGGTGGAACGAAAAGACAGAGGAATTTGTCTACACGCCTGCCGTGATCCTGAAGCTGGAACATTCACTGCTCTCCCTGGCTCATTGGGAAAGCAACTGGAACATCCCGTTTCTGAGCAATCTGGACAAGCTGACCGTGGAGCAGTGGCTTGACTACATCCGCTGCATGACGGTGACCAAGGGGGTAGACTCCGAAGTGTACGCCAGACTGACCCGGGAACAGTACCGTTCCATTAACGAATATATGGAAGCTCCCATGACCGCAACATGGTTCAGCGGGGAGCCGAGACCAAACGAACGAAAGACCGCAGGAAAGCCCCGACCAAAGCGACCGCCCCGGAAAAGCGGGACCGAGACCACGGCCGAGGTGCTGTACTGCCAGATGTTCAGCTTTGGCATTCCGAAAGAGTGCGAGAAGTGGCATTTGAACCGATTATTGACCCTGATCCGGGTATGCCAGGAGAGCCAGGCACCGGCGAAGAAGATGAGCAAGGGCGACCGGATGGCCCAGCAGCGGATGCTGAACGAGCAGAGAAAGGCCCGGCTGAAGACGAGAGGGTAAGATGCCAAAAGTAATTGTCTTTCGCCAGAAGGGCGACTGGAAGAAGAGCCGGAAATTTTTGAAGCGATGCTCGAACCTGAGCCTTGATGAGCTGCTTGACCGATACGGACAGGAGGGCGTGGAGGCCCTTGCGAAGGCGACCCCGAAGGACACAGGAAAGACGGCAGCAAGCTGGGGCTACACGGTGACAAAGGGAAAAGAGAGCATCGCCATTACATGGAGAAACTCCAACATCGTGGACGGTGTGCCCATTGCAGTGATCCTGCAATACGGACACGGCACACGAAACGGAGGATACGTAGAGGGCGTGGATTATATCAACCCTGCGATGCGGCCCATTTTTGAGCGGATCGCAGCACGGGCATGGGGCGAGGTGAGGACAGAATGAGCCAGGAAGTAGACAGCCGCGTTGTTGAAATGCGGTTTGACAACGCAAATTTTGAGAAAAATACCAAACAGACCATCTCGACCATTGACCGGCTGATGGAGAAGCTCCAGTTCAAGGGAGCGGAAAAGGGCTTTGAAAAGCTGGACGCAGCCGCGAAGGACGTGGACTTTGCCACCATGCAGACGAGTCTTGACCGGCTGGAATCCAAGTTCTCGAGCCTGAACATCGTGGCCACCACGGCGCTGGTGAACATCACCAACAAATTTGTGGACGCGGGCGAGAAGCTGGTCAAGAGCCTGTCCATCGATCAGGTGGCCAGCGGCTGGGACAAGTACACCGAAAAGACCTCCAACGTTCAGACCATCATGAACGCCACGGGCAAGAGCATCGATCAGGTGAACGGTTACCTGAACAAGTTGATGTGGTACTCTGACGAGACCAGCTACAGCTTCAGCGAGATGACCAGCGCCCTTTCCCAGATGACGGCTGCGGGCGGCAACATCGACAAGATGATCCCCATGATCATGGGCATTGCCAACGCCACCGCAGACGCGGGCAAAACGGGCTTTGCGTTCCAGAGCACCATCCGGAACCTGACCCAGAGCTACAGCGCCGGACATTTGCAGCTTCAGGACTGGAAGAGCCTGAACCTGATGGGTACGGCCACCAAGGCCCTGAAGCAGGAGCTCATTGACACAGCAGTGGAGCTGGGTGTCATCAAAGAAGGCGAAGTGACCATCGCCAGCTTTGAGTCGAGCCTGCAGAAGAAGTGGGCCAACACTGAGGTCATGGAAAAGACCTTCGCAAAGTATGCTTCCATGATGGAGGCGGCCTATGAGCTGACCCAGAAGAACCCGGGCATGACCAGCTCGGAGGCGCTGGAACAGCTGAAAGGACAGTATGGAGAGCTGGCAGAACGCGCCGCTCTCGCCGCCCAGCAGGCCACCAGCTTCGCACAGGCCATCGACTCAACGAAAGACGCTGTCAGTTCAAAATGGATGGGCGTGTTCGAGACGATCTTTGGCAACAAGGAAGAGGCCACCGACACATGGACGGAGCTGGCGAACCGGCTGTACGACATTTTTGTGCCGCCCATCGAAGCGCTGAACGAACGGCTGAAGGACGGACTGAACAGCGGATGGAATAAACTGCTTGAAAATGAGCTGGGCGATCAGGCAGACGTGTACGCGTATACCATGGAGCAGGTGGCATTGGCTTCCGGCGCGATCACTGAAAAGCAGATCTCCGATGCAGGTAGTTTTGGCGAAGCCATCAAACAGGGAGGCATCAGTGCAGATCTTTTGAAAAAAGGCCTGGATGAAGCACAGGCAAGTGCAGAGAAGATGCTGACCCTGAGCGATGCCGAATTGAAGGCGCGAGGGCTTGAGCGGGAAGAAATTGAGAAACAGGCGAGCGCATTTGAAGAACTGAATCAAAAGGTTCAAAATGGAACACTTGATCTGGAAGGATACTCGAAACGGATCAGGGAACTCTCGGGACGAGAGCATCTGATGCAGAGCCTGTGGAACCTGATGGATGCAGTGAGTGCCATAGCGAAGCCCATCCATGAGGCATTTCAAGATATTTTCCCGCCAAAGACAGGCGAGGAGATCAAGAGCTTTGCGCAATGGTTAGACAGCATCACAAAGAAGCTTATCATCAGTGATGATACGGCCAAAAAGATCAAGACAACTGCAGAGGGCGTATTCTCTGTTTTGCGAATCGGAAAAGATATTCTGGAAGGCATCATTTCTGGTGTAGCACGGGTTCTGAACCTGGCAAAGCCTTTGGCTGATATTCTGCTGGATGCGGCATCGGCTGCTGGTGAATTTGCTTCGGAGATCACGAAAGGGCTTCACCCGCTGGATACCATTGGTACTTGGGTGACCAATTTTGTGGATGCGGCTGCTCCGGTGCTTTATTCTTTTGGCTCCGTTGCGGACAAGATCTTTGCACAGCTTGCGCAGGGTGCGAAAGAAGCATTCAATGAATTTGACCCAGAGAAACTGAATCAGTTTATTCTGGGCGGCATGGGAGCCAGTATGTTGGTCTCCATCAAGGGGTTCTTTGAAAGCATCAAGTCCATCGGTTCCAGTGCAAAGGATGTGGTCGGCGGTATCAAAGACTGCATCGAATCTCTGGGCGAAGCAATCGATGCGTGGAAATCAGCCAAGAAGGCAGACACCCTGATGACGATTGCAAAGGCTGTGGCATTGATGGCCGGTTCACTGGCTGTGCTCTCCATGGTGAAAGCAGATCGACTTGGTGCGGCCATTGGCGTACTGACGGTCACATTCGGCGAACTGCTGGGCGTGATGGCTGTTATGACCCATCTGACGAAGAATGTTCAAAGCCTGAAGCTGAGCGTTTTGGCCGGTGGTATGGTGGCTGTCTCAGCTGCGGTGCTGGTGCTCTCGGGTGCACTGAAAGTTATTTCGTCCATTGATTCCGACAAGCTGCTCGGCAGTGTGGTAGCACTTGGCGGCGTGATGGCAGAGCTGACATTAGTTGCAGGCATTCTCTCGAGAGATGGAGGGCGGTTCACCAAGGGTGCTGCGGGAATGATCGCTTTTGCGGCAGGCATCCGTATCCTGGCATCCAGTGTAAAAGCCTTAGGCGGCCTGAGCGTGACAGCACTTGCTAAGGGGATTGCCGGAGTGGGAGCACTATGCGCCGAGCTGGTGGTCGCCGCCAAGTTGATGAATGGCACGAAATTCGGCATTGGGAAGGGCACCGGCTTTGTACTGATGGCTGCATCCATGGAGATCCTTCAGGATGCCGTTGCAAAATTCGGTGAAATGGACTGGGAATCCATTGGCCGTGGGCTTACTGCGGTGGCGGGCGGCCTTGCAGCATTTGTAATGGCACTGAATCTGTCGAAAGGCACCATCGGCAGCGCAATCAGCCTGACCATGATGGCTGCGGCAGTGAATCTGCTGGTTCCTGCATTGCAGGGTCTGGGCAATCTGAGCTGGGAGACCATCGGCAAAGGGTTGTTGGCACTCATCGGTGCGTTTGCTGTGATGGGCGGTGCAGCAGTGATCCTGGCTCCTGTGACTCCGGTGATCGTAGCACTGAGTCTCTCTCTGAGCGCGCTGGCACTGAGCCTTGGTGCACTGCTGGCACTGAATTCGGCATCCATGTTCATCGGTAATCTGGCATCCAGCCTGAGTTTGCTGAATAGCCTGAACTTCCAGGTATTTTTGAACGGCATTAAGGCCGTGGCATGGATGCTGGTTGAGTTCATTGCCGGTATTTTTGAGGGATTGGGCGAGGTTGCCAGCAGTCTGGTGACTTCCATTGCAAAGATCATCAAGGCCCTCTGCGATGCAATCATTCTGGCAGCTCCGGCAATCGGCCAGGCATTGTATGTGTTGGGAACGACTGTTATTGATACGGTGGTCAGCCTGACAGCGTATGTCTGGGAAAAGATCGAGCCTGCACTGAATGATCTATGGGCAAAGTTTACAACATGGGCTGGAAATCACAATCCGCTTGATCCGAAAAACTGGGGCGGACAGGACAAAGGTGTTTCGGCCCAGACTTTTGTACTGCCTTTCGCAGATATTCTGGATGAACTGAAAAACGGCGATTCGTTTGCAGCCGGCATTTACCAGACGTTTGCAGGCGTTGGCAAAAATGCAAGCAAAGGCGTGGCAAAAGGCCAGCTCGAAGGCAAGAAAGACGCGACGGACGCTTCCGAAGAGGTTGCAAACGCTGTAATCGATACCAGCAAAACGGCCTTCGACACCAATTCTCCGTCCAAGGTCATGGCTCAGATCGGCCAATATGTCACGTTGGGATTGGCACAGGGCATTGCAGACCCCAGTGCACTGGCGCAGGCCAAGGCCAACATGCTGCACGCGGCGACCTCCATCCGGAATGTCTTCACCACCTTCTGGGGCATCCATTCGCCCAGTGACGTTGCTGCCAGCGACGCGGAGAACATCCTTGAGGGTGCGATCCTGGGCATTGGTGACAAGACGAAACAGGACGAACTGCGGCAGGCGAGTTATTCTGGTGCACTGGTGATGAAAGACGGTGTCCTTCAGGCCATGGACGAGACCGTTATTGCCATCCAGAAGAAGATGCCGGAACTTTATGACGCGTTCAAGCAGAGCAGTCTGCATCCCGGCAATCTGTTGTATCAAAATGGGCTGTCCGGCGCGATGAACGATTTCAGCGATGCCATGGACGATACCATTGTGATCCCCGGAAAGACCGGCCTGAAGAGAGCAGGCAGCAGCCGGAACGCAACAAAGGCTGAGATTGCAGGCGCAAAACAGGGAAATGCAGATGCACAGAAGAATCTGAAGGACCCGTACGGCATCCTGAGCAGTTGGTACCAGAACGCCGTGGATGATGCACTGGACGGACTGGGCGGCGGCACCACCAAATCCAAGGCCTCCAAGACCGGCAAGACGCTGGCGGACACACTGGCAAGCGCATTCTCCGACCGGCTGAAGGCCAACAAGACCGAGATGTCCAACGCTACCGGCGAATACGCGTTGTGGGAAGTGACGGGCGGCGACACGGCCACGGTGGAAGAGCTTATCACCAAAAAGACCGAGAGCCTGACAAAGGAGATCGAGCTCCAGACCGACCGGGTGGCCATTGCCAAAGAGCAGTACGACACCCTGCTGGCCAGGGTGGGCGCAAACAACAGCAAGACCAAGGACGCATACGGCACCCTGCTGAGCGAACAGAAGACCCTTGCGGAGCTTCAGAGAAGCAAGCAGGACAGCATCCTGAAGGTCATTCAGGAGCGGTACGAGACCGATGCCAAGACCGCGGAGGACGAATACGAGCTGTGGAGCGCCCTGTACGAGGACAGCGCCGAGGTGACCGAGAAGTCCAACAAGAAGATCGACTACATCAACCGGAAGATCAAGAACCAGGCGGAGATCCTGCTGGCCACCGAGAAGGACTACATCGCCATCAAAAACGAGTTCGGTGAGGCAAGCCAGAAGACCCAGACGGCCTACCAGCAGTATCTGGAAGCGCAGACCGAACAGCAGAAGCTCATTAACGAGCTGAATCAGGCCCAGCTGGATGCCTACGACAGCAAGGTCTCCTACCTGGAAAAGCAGGAGAAGCTGGTGACCAACCGGCAGAACATGCTGGCCAAGCTCTACGGCGACGGCGACCTTGCGGGCCGGGAGGACGCTTACAAAGCTGCCGTCGAACAGTACGGAGCCGACAGCGTCCAGGCACGGAAAGCAGCCACCCAGGGCACCATGACCGCCATCATCGGCGTGGGCAGTGCACTGGACAGCATGAGCTACAGCCTGAAGAAGGTAACGAACAAGCAGCTGAAGTACGACGAGGCTGTGAAGAGGTTCGGTAAGAACAGCGAGACCGCACTGGACGCACTGGCCGACCTGCAAAGCGAACAGTACAGCTTTGTGGGCTTTGCGGAAAATCTGGCGGATGCCTTTGAGTTGGACGACTCCGGCAAGCGGATGATGATGCAGCTGGGCTACTCCATCTCGAAGAACTGGCGGCCCATTCAGGAGGGCTTCAACAGCGTCTGGGCACAGGTGCAGAAGAGCGCTCCGGAAATGGCCTCGAAGCTCAGCAGAGCCTTTGGCGTGGCCACCAAGGACGGCGTGACCAACGTGATCACCGACCTTGTGGGCACCATTACCGCCCTTGTGAGCGGTGACTGGGGCGGGGCAGTGACCGGCGGCATTACCACCGTGCTGGACTTTATGGGCAGCGAGTTCGGACAGACGATGATGAATCTGGGAAAGACCATGCTGACCTTCAACAAGCTGGCACAGGGCGGCGGTACCGTGAAGGTGCTGGGACAGGTGGTCAAGGTGACCGGCGCGACCAAGAACCTTGGCAGCATCCTGGGCAACATGGGCGGTCTGCTGGGCTCTGCCACGGGCGGAACGGGACTGCTGGGAGAAGCACTGGACGGCCTTGGCAGCATTGGCGAGATGATCACCGGCTCCGGCGGCTTACTGGGCGGTCTGGGAGAACTGGGCAGCACTCTGGTGAGTGTGCTGGGCTCCATTGGCCCCGAAGGCTGGCTCATTGGCGCGGCCGTTGTGGGCGGCGGACTGCTGATCGCCAACTGGGACAAGATCGGTGATTTCTTCAGCGGGTTCTTTGACTGGCTGGGAAATGCCTTCTCGCACCTGTGGGACTGGATCAGCAACGGCTTCAAGGGTCTGGTGGACGTGGGCGGAAACCTGATCTCCGGCCTGTGGCAGGGCATTACCGGCGCGGCGGGTGCAGTGTGGAACGGCATCTGCGACTTCGGCAGTGCTGTGGTGGACGGATTCTGCGACTTCTTTGGCATCCATTCCCCCAGCCGCGTGATGGCGGGCATTGGCGAATACCTGAGCCTGGGTTTAGCGCAGGGCATCACCAACGAGACCGACTCCGTGGTGCAGGGCGTACAGGACGTGAGTGATACGGCCCTTTCCACCATGATGAATCTGGCCCAGCGGGTGGGCGACATTGCCAGCGACGACTTCGAGTATGAACCCAGCATCCAGCCTGTAGTGGACATGAGCGACGTTCAAAATGGAGTGGACTGGCTGAATGACACCCTGTTCCAGAACGGCACGGTAGCCCTGAATGCAGAGCGCACCGCAGGCCTTGCCGCCAACGTGGTGCGCAGAGCCGAGGCGACCAAGGCTCAGCAGGAAGAGGCCAACAGGACTGACCAGAAGGCAAACCCCAACGCCGACATCGTGGAGAGCGTGGAGGCACTGGGCGAGCACATCGACAGCATTGCCCGGGCCGTGGCCAACATGAAGGTCCAGATGAACGGCCGGAAACTGGTGGGCGAGATCATCAACGACGTGGACGAGGGGCTGGGGAACATCAACCGGAGGAACAACCGATGATGGGACGGAGCGCAACTGACCCGGCGCTTTCCTCAAAGATCCCCACATTTGCGGGGCTTATTTTTAAGGTATATGACAATGCAGGGGCTTCCCGGGAATACAGCACGAGAGACTTCAATCTGGTCCCCCTGAACCCCCTGCATGTCAATGCCTTTGAGGAAAAGTACGAGACGATGGACTTTCCTTCCTACCACGGCACGCCTGAAAAGGCTCCGCTGGGAAAGAGGGTGTTCCAGAACTCGACCGGAAGCTGGGACTTTTATTATGTGGCGGACGGCGTACCTCATTCCAGCTGGGATGACTACGGACGGCACGCCATGGACGATGTGCGGGAGCGATGCGGCATCCCCGACAAGACGGAACAGAGCATTCGGCTTTACCCTGACTGGTCGAGCCGGGAAGGTGACTGGACAAGCACCTATTTCCGGCTGATGCGGATCATTCAGGGAAGAGAATGCGAGGTGCGGATGGAGCTGGGCGGAACCGTGCTCTCCACCGCGCAGACGAGAAGCTACAAAGGGCGCTGCTGGATCAGCAACGTCAAGAACGGCAACGACGGACGGGTGACGCTGACCATCTCCTATGATTTCCAGCCGCCTGCCGACATGCTGAGTTAAGGAGGAGCCATGTACCATTCCATCGCCATTGGTGACAAGAACACCTGGGATGACTGGAAGATGATCCCGGTCTCCCGGCCTGTGGTGGCTCCCCCGGTGGAGAAGATCCTCTCTGTGGACGTACCCGGACGAGACGGAACCACCTACCTCTCCAAGAGCCTGACGGGTTACCCGGTGTTCAAGGCCCGGGAGGGGAGCTGGGAGTTTTATCTGGACACGGACGAGTGGCGGGGGCAGAACCTTTCGACCCCTGTAGGAACCGGAGCGCTGGAGTATCTTTCCAGAGCGCTGGCAAAGAGCAACTCGATCCCGGCACAGACCAGAGTGCGGCTGGAGGATGACCCGGCGTTCTTTTATCTGGGGCGCGTCTGGGTGAACGGGGGCATCAAGCAGAAGAACGGACACAGCGTCGTGACCTTTGCCTACAGCCTTTACCCGTTCAAGTTCCTGTACGACAACATTCAGGAGGACTGGGTGTGGGATACCTTTGGGTTTGAGACCGATCTGGCCGTGCCCTACTGCAAGGACATCCCCATCAAGGCACTCCAGAGCAAGACCTTCCGGATGCCGCCCAGCGAAAAACCGAGCCTGCTGCAAGCAAAATGGACCGGTGGCGGTTATGTGGGGGTTACACTGGCAAAGAGCCAGACCTACCCCTACGAAAAGGCAAAAGAGCTGGGACTTCCGGCAGAGGAGGCCTCGTACTGCCCAATGATGGACGAGGGCATGGGAAAGGTGGACATCGGCCTGATCGACAACGATCTGCGATATGACGTGTACGAAGTGCGGGCGAGCACCACGACCGGTGCGGGAACGCTCAACCTGTATTACCAGCCAGCGTACTTATGACAGATGAATCTCTCAGTCAGCTGCGCTGGGAGAACGGATTAAACCTTTCAGTCTCGCTCCGCTCGCCAGCTCCCCTAGTAGGGGAGCCCTTGGCAGGAAGATGACGTTTTGTGACAGAGGAAAATAACAGTACGGGAAAGTTTGTGAGTTAATTTCAAAATGGATGCAGAGAGGAGGGAAAACCATCGGATATCGAGTTTATGCGGGAACCATCTCAAAGAAAACGGAGACCTTTAACGGCACGAGCGCTCTGGGCTTCCAGTGGGACACCCGGGAGTGCATCTTTGATTCCCAGGGCGACACGATAGAGGGAAGCGTCTCCAACCGATTCCTCGAAGACCCGGTGCTGAACCTGGCCAAAAACGAGTTCGGCAGCTTTGAGGCGACCATTCCATACCAGATCAACACGGCATTCGGCAGTTACAAGAACCCTGTGTACACCACCCTGAAGTACGAGAAAACGTGGCTGGTGGTGGAAGAGGACGGCAAACCGATCTGGCTGGGTTATGTGACCGAGACGGAAAAGCTGTTTGACCTGAGTTACAAGCTGTATGCCGAGGGCGTGCTGGGATATCTCCAGCGATTTGTGCCGAAGGTGAACGGCGGAACCTACTATCTGACCACTGACAATCAGCTGGAGCAGTGGTCGAGCGTGCCCTCCAACAGCATCTTCTACCTTGCAACGCAGGCCCTGAAGGACTACTATCAGGGACCTTATGGAACCTTTGGCATCGGAAAGGTGAACATCCAGCCCGGGCGCACCATCGACACCTCCAGCAAGGGAACCCTGTTCGAGAGCCAGTGGAGCCTGCTGAACACCTTTTTGCTGGAAGAGTATGACGGATACCTGCGGACACGGATCGTGCGGGCAGACAACGGCACTGCGGTATGGCGGGTGTACATCGATTACCTTGTGGACACAGATGCCACCACGACACAGACCATTGAATATGGCGTGAACCTGCTGGATTTCAGCTATGTGGAGCAGATGTCCAGCGACGTGGTGACCCGTGTGACTGCATACGGCACCCAGACGACCACCAGCGGATGGTGGATCTTCAAAACGACCACCGTGAGCGCGATCTCGGAAACGGTGCGGGACGAGGCGGCAGAAGCAAAGTACGGCATCATCGAGAAGTGCATCCAGATCGACGGTAACACGAACAACGACAACCTGCGCAAAGAAGCACATACCGAGCTGAAGGGGTACAAGCAGAACATCGAGCCTGTGATGACCCTGACCGCTTACGACCGGGTGGACAGCGGGGAAAGCAACGACCGACTGGGATTTCTGATCAAGACCCACATCATCTCCAGCCCCCACGAGATCGACAAGTGGCTGGTGTGCACCAAGCTGAAGCTGCCGCTGGACGCGCCCAACGAGAAGCAGTTCACCTTTGGTCTGACCCCCGAGAAGCTGACCAAACAGCAGGTGCAGAAGCAGGCCATGGACAGCGTATGGACGATCGCACAGGCGATCATCAGTTTCCTGAACCAGCTGCTGGGCAACCTGAGCAGTTCGTAAGGGCTCAAAATGGAGGAGGTTTAGAATATCAATGGATTTTGATGCGATCATTACGGGCATCCGGAAGGCGATCTACGGCCGGGAAGTCCGTGAATACATCGCCAGCTCAATGGAGTGGACCCGGGACTTTGTGAATCAGAGCATCACCAACATCAAAGAGCTGCTCCGTCAGGCCGAGGCGGCACGGGATGCGGCAAAGGCAAGCCAGGATGCTGCCAAGGTGAGCGAGACCAACGCGAAGGCCAGCGAGAATGCGGCCAGGGCAAGCCAGAACGCTGCGGCAAGTTCGGCTTCTGCGGCGGCAGGTTCGGCCAGTGCGGCAAAGACCAGCGAAACCAACGCCAAAGCCAGTGAGGATGCAGCCAAGGCCAGTGCGGGCAACGCAAAGGCATCCGAGACGAATGCGAAAGCCAGCGAGAATGCGGCGAAGACCTCGGAGACCAACGCGAAGACCAGCGAGACCAACGCCAAGAGCAGCGAAACGGAAGCTGCCACCAGTGCTGCCAACGCCAAGACCAGTGAAGTCAACGCGAAAGCCAGCGCTGACAGCATGGGAACCAGCGTAGCCACCTGCACTGCCAAGGCCAAGGAGGCTGAAGCAAGCGCAGGGAAGGCGGCGGCAAGTGAGAAAAATGCGAAGACCAGCGAAGGAAACGCCAAGGCCAGCGAGGACGAAGCCCGCCAACTGGTGGAAGCGGCCAAGAAGGTGGTGAACACCGACAAGACCCTGACCATTGACGGCGCACCCGCAGATGCAAAGGCTGTGGGCGACAAGTTCAAGAGCATCAAGACGGACTGGAATTCCGTGACGGATAAACCGGAGACGTTTCCCTCTACGTGGGACAGCGTGAGCGGGAAGCCGAGTGTGTACCCTACGAACTGGGGCAATGTAGCGGGAAAGCCGAGCAGTTATCCACCGAGCGGGCATGGACATTATTATCTCGCAGATGAGGGGGATAATCGATCTACTGCAACAACGCCGGACAACTATAATAATTTCCCGAATTCGCCCCACGGAGGAATCGCATTCAGAGGGCTTAAGCAAAGCCAGGCAATCGGCTTAAACATTGGCGGAGGCTATGCGTATCTGCTTGGGCTTCGCGGATGGGGTGACCAATCTGGCGGCAATGCTCATGAAATTGCATTCACAAATAGCGGAATCTACGTTAGAAACGGTGCATCTACTTCTTGGGGCAGTTGGAACAAACTGAACACCAACACCATTACATCCCAAACCAGTGACCCCGGTGCGGGAAGCAGCCTTGCAACCGGCTCTATCCTGCTGGTGTACGCTTAAGGAGGCGAGAACATGGCGATTTATACCGGAATCGGCGGAAGTGCCAAATCGGTCTCCAAGATCTACACCGGCGTGGGCGGTACCGCAAGGCAGGTACACAAGGGTTATATCGGCGTGGACGGCGTAGCCAAGAAGTTCTATGACGGCGGCAATCCCATCAGCTCCTTTGCACTGGGGACTGAATTTGGCATCAGCGACCCAAGCGGCAAGAATACCTACTGGTATACGCTGGTCCACAAGGGCGTTCCGGGCGGCGGTTTGTACGACAGCACGGCCAACGGCGCATGGCTCTGGCGAACAAACATTGCAGGCTCAACAGCGATCGATAGCAGTAACTACATCTACGGTTACGAAGGGTGGGCACTGGACAACTGGTGTGTCAACTACCCGGGCGGAAATATCACGCCCAGTGTAGCAAACCGCCTGATGACCGTGCATCTGCCCTACGTGAAGCAGGCGGATTACAGCTCGGCCAATGTTTCCTCCGGCTCAAACGGCCTTTCGAGAAAGTGCTTTTTGCTTTCCGCAGTCGAGATGGGTGTTTATACCTGGCAGGGCATTGATGGCCTGATGGCGCAGGAGGGTGCAAAGCTGGACTATTTCGACTACACAACTGCTGCCACCGACAAGCGAAAAGCAGATAAAGAATACTGGACACGCTCCAAGCGAACCCATAACGGCAACTATATGTATACGTTTTATGCGGACGGAGGTTTCCACAGTGCAGGCCGCCACAGAGAGGGCTCGTACGGTCTGCGCCCCTGCATCGTGCTGCCGCTGAACACGCTGGTGACAACGGTCAAGTTCTGGTTCATGGACCAGAATTATATTAACTGAGCACCCGGAAAGGAGATTTCAAAATGGAAGAGGCAACGATCCGCCCCGGGTACACGATACCGACCGAGACCGACGGCACCCTGTCAGATTACAGCGCGATCGAGGCTGCCGTGAACGCGCACAACCAAAACGCACAGCCCGGGGAAGCTTACTGGGGCATCCGGCTATGCGGGGCGGAGTATGAGGTATACGAATACGGGGAAGTGCCACAGCCGCCGACCGCCGAAGAGCTGGCTGCACAGAAAGAGGCACAGCAGAAGGCAGCGGCAAAACAGAAAGCCGTGGACACCCTGCCCGAAACACTGGCCGCCCTGCAAAGTGCCCAGACCGACACCGATACCCTGATGGTGGATCAGGAGTATAGGCTGACGCTGCTGGAGCTGGGGGTTACGCCGGAGGAATAAGAGTCGGGTCAGCCCATTTGTATCGTTTCGCTTATTGGCCCACTGAAAAGGAATGCCGATGAGCGATTTTTTTTACATTAAGATGGCTCATGCAGAACGTGAGCAGAAAGGACTCAAAATGGAACTCTACAACACCTGTGCACGCCTGATCGAACGCGGCAAGACCGACAGGATGCAGAAGAAGCTGGATATCTTCTTTGCCAATGACAGCCTGACCGAAGAGGAGTACGAAAAGCTGTGCATCCAGCTGGCCGAGAAACTGAAGGAGCAGGGAAATGCTTGATGTCATCGACGTTTCCCGCTGGCAGGGAACCATTGACTGGAAAAAAGTCAAGGCCAGCGGAAAAGTAGGTGGCGTGATGATCCGTGCAGTTTCCACCAAGAGCGGGCAGCTCTACGTCGATCCGTGCTTTGAAGCGAACTATGCCGGGGCAAAATCTGTGGGACTGCCAGTTGGCGTATATGCTTACACCGTTGCGGTAACGGAATGCATGGCAAAGAAGGAGCTGAACCTGCTCAAGACCTGCCTGGAAGGAAAGAGCTTTGAGCTGCCCATTGCTATGGACGTGGAGGACCCCCGTCTGAAAGGTCTGCCCGCAGCCGAGTTGACGAAACTTGTCAAAATGGAGCTCAGGGAGATTGAAAAGTGGGGGCTGTACGCGATCCTGTACACCTACTCGAACTTTGCCGACTACAACCTGAACATGTGGCAGCTGAACGACTTTGACCTATGGCTGGCGGACTACCGGAACAAGCGGCCGACCCGCAAGCACGGTATGTGGCAGTACAGCTCCAAGGGCAATGTGGCTGGTGTAAGCGGCGTAGTGGACATGAACCATGTCTACAAGGATTACCCGAGTATCATTGCAAAAGCGGGTCTGACAAGCGTGAAGGGAGCGTGAACCCCACGGAAAGCTTTATCGTGACCCATTTCAACGAGGTGGTCTCCCTGATCATCGCGGCAGCACTGGGATGGGCGGGGAAGGCGTTCTACGCCACCATCCAGGAGCAGAAGGCACTGAAAAAAGCGGTGAAGGCTCTGCTCCACGACAGACTCTATCAGAGCTGCCGGTACTACATCCAGCAAGGGTATGTTGACTCGGAAGGGCTGACCAACGTGGGGCTTGTATACGAGGCGTACCACGAACTGAAGGGCAACGGCACCGGCACGAACCTGTACGAGCGGATGACGGCACTGCCGCTGCGGGAAGACCACATAGCCTGAACAGGAGGATCTCAAAATGGAAAAATACACCAATGCAAGCGCCGCGACCTGGGCGAGAACCATCTGCCTGATCGTGGCGCTGCTGAACAGTCTGCTGGCTGCATTCAACAAGAGCCCGCTGCCCATCGACAACGAGCAGCTCCAGCAGCTGGTCAGCACCCTCATCACCGTTGTGGTGGCCATTATCAACTGGTGGAAGAACAACTCCTTCACCAAGGAGGCCATTGAGGCAGACGAACTGTTTGCACGGCTGAGGGCGGAGAACAACGCCAGGAAGTAATCAAAATGGAGCCTGAAGGTGGAGTCTTGTCAGGATGATATTCTGGCGGATAACGTAGGGCTCATGGGAGAATACCCTGTAGGCTGCCTGCGGGCGGTTTTTACAGGGTATTTTCTTTTTTTTGCGTGCGAATAGTCCATGGGAGCGATGGGCGGAGGATGAAGGATTCAAAATGTAGTTTTGATGTGTCGATGGAAAATCAACATTTTTTTCGGAAGATGGACGATTGCGACATAGAATTAAATAAACGCGCAGGAACGTAAAATGAGGTTCGATGATTGTGCATCAATTGTACAGAAGCGGAAAGGAACAGGCGATGATGCGATAGATTTTTCGTACAAAAGAATCTGTGCAACACCATTTCTATCTGAGAATAACAGACGTATCTATGCTTTATAATGCGTAAAATCAGCCCCCGGAGAGCCGTGAAACGTTCTCCGGGGGCTTTTTGTTCTGCTTTAAAGCACTTTGGCACCGTTTGCGGTCAATTTGAAGGTTGCACCCAGCATATCTGCTGCCCTGCGGCACATCAGCATCCGCTGCAATCTAATTGCTGTAAAATCTATGTGCAAAAGCGGCTTCGCATTTTCATTTCGCTTTCCAGTAAATCGAATTCGTGCTACAATAGAATCGGACAAATCAAAGAGGGGGAACATAACATGAAAATACAATCTGTTGCCATTTTGGGCGCTGGAGCGGTGGGCTCTTACATCATCTGGGGACTTTCTAAAAAGGATACTATCCGTCTGGGTGTGATCGCGGAAGGCGACCGTGCCCGGCGGCTGAAAGAAAGCGGCTGCGCCATCAATGGAGCAGTTTACCGCCCGGAGGTCTGGACCCCGCAGGAAGCGCAGGGCGTAGACCTATTGGTCGTTGCACTGAAATATGGCTCACTGCCCGGAGCTCTGGAAAGCATCAAGACCGCTGTCGGCAGCAATACCGTTGTGATGAGTCTGATGAACGGTGTGGACAGCGAAGAGTTGATCGCTGCACAGGTGGGTGCAGAACATCTGCTGTATTCCTTCATTAAGGTTGCATCTCACAAGGAAGCGGATGGTTACCATTTTGACCCGGATGCAACACTTGGCGTGATCTATGGCGAGCGATTTGCACCGTTTGAGAGTGAACGTGTCAAGGCAGTGCGGGAACTGTTCACGGATTCCGGGGTCAACTTCCGGGTCACGGAGCATATTCAGGAAGAGATGTGGAGCAAGTTCCGGCTGAACGTCTGCAACAATCTGCCGCAGGCGATTCTGGGGGCCGGTGTAGGCTGTTACCGGGACAGCGTCCACATGAAAGCCATCAGCGATGGCCTGCGCCTGGAACTGGAAGCCATTGCAACTGCACGGGGCATTGATCTGCGCATTGCAGATGCCGTCAGCCACGGATGCGCTGTTCCTGCCACGGCCCGTTATTCCACTCTGCAGGATCTGGATGCCGTCCGGCATACAGAGATCGATATGTTCTCGGGAGCTCTGATGCGGATGGGAAAGGAGCTTGGGATTCCCACGCCGTATAACGAATACACCTACCACATGATCAAGGCCATGGAAGAAAAAAATGACGGCCTGTTCGATTATGATGGCACGGAGGAACCCACCTGGGCAAAATAAAGCGACTGTCTTGTTAGGATTCGGCACGTCCACTCCCAGGTCACCGGAAGCACTTTTGGCTGTATTTTGCTTTTGAAATATGGTATAATTACCGTATTGGTATTGGGAAAAGGAGAGTAAACGAACGTGGAACTGGAACAGGCACGCAAACGCGCGGAAGAGCTGCGCGTGATCATTGAAAGGAACAACCGTTTATACTATGATCAGGATGCCCCGGAGCTGGAGGATTTTGAATATGACGCTTTGACCCGGGAGCTGAAAGCACTGGAGGCAGAATTTCCGCAGCTGGTCACTGCGAATTCCCCGACCCAGAAAGTGGGCGGCACCCCCAGCGGGCGCTTTGCCAAGGTGACACATGCTGTGAAGATGGAAAGCCTGCTGGATGCGTTTTCCTATGACGAACTGCGTGATTTTGACCGCCGGGTACGGGAATCCGGGATCGAGCCGGAATATGTCGTCGAGATCAAGATCGACGGCCTTTCCTGCAGCCTGGAATATGAAAACGGTGTGCTAGTGCGTGCTTCCACCCGCGGTGACGGCGTGGTGGGTGAAGATGTGACAGCCAATGTCAAGGCCATCAAGCGCATTCCAAAGACTTTGAAAAATGCCCCGGAATATCTGGAAGTGCGCGGTGAGGTCTATATGCCGCACGATGCCTTCCAGCACCTTTGTGCGGAACAGGAATTACAGGGTGCGGCACCGTTCAAAAATCCGCGCAATGCCGCCGCAGGCTCTTTGCGCCAGAAGGACTCCAAGATCACCGGCAGCCGGGGGCTGTCCATCTTCGTATTCAACGTTCAGCAGGTGCGCGGCAAGGAACTGACCAGCCATGCCGAAAGCCTAGACTACCTCAGGAGTCTGGGCCTGCCAGTCTCTCCGCGTTATCATATCGTGCACGATATCGAGGATGCCATTGCAGAGATCGAGCAGATCGGCCAGAACCGTGCCGCACTGGATTTTGATATGGACGGTGCTGTGATCAAGGTGAACAACTTTGCACAGCGGGAACTGCTGGGATCCACCAACAAATTCCCGCGCTGGGCCATTGCGTTCAAGTATCCGCCCGAGGTCAAGGAGACTACATTGCGCAGTATTGAAGTCGGCGTGGGACGCACCGGCGTTCTGACTCCCACTGCCTGCTTTGACCCGGTGTTTCTGGCAGGCACCACAGTTTCCCGTGCCACCCTTCACAATGAAGATTTTATCCGTCAACTGGGTCTGTGTATCGGAGATACCATTCAGGTGCGCAAGGCGGGTGATATCATTCCGGAGGTCATTGGTGTGACCCGCCATGAACCGGATGCTCAGCCTTACCAAATGCCGGAATTCTGCCCCTCCTGCGGTGCCCCGGCAGTGCACCTGGAAGATGAAGCCGCATTGCGCTGTGTCAACCCGGAATGCCCTGCACAGGCACTCCGCAATATCATCCACTTTGCATCCCGGGATGCCATGGACATCGACGGTCTGGGCACCATGGTCGCCACGCAGCTGGTGGATAAAGGGCTGGTACACTCTGCGGCAGATCTCTATGACTTGACAATAGAGCAGCTGCTCACACTGGAAAAGTTCAAGGAAAAGAGCGCAAACAATCTGCTGCAGGCGATCGAAGCTTCCAAGCAGAACAATCTGGATAAGCTGGTGTTTGCGTTTGGAATCCGCAACATCGGCGATAAGGCCGCTGCATTGCTGGCAGAGCATTTTTGCTCTCTGCAGGCCATCCGGGAAGCAACCGAGGAGCAAATCGGCGAGATCGATGGTTTTGGCGGTGTGATGGCCCAGAGCGTGACTGAATTCTTTGCCAAGGATGGAACTACCGATCTGGTGCACCGTCTGGCTGATGCCGGTGTGAACATGCAGTGGAAGGGGGAGCCCAAGGGCGATAAGCTCACCGGGAAAACGCTGGTCGTGACCGGAACACTGGAAACACTCTCCCGCAGTGAAGCTGAGGCGCTCATCGTAAAGAATGGCGGCAAAGCCAGCGGTTCTGTTTCCAAAAAAACAGCGTATGTGGTGGCTGGTGCCGCCGCAGGTTCCAAGCTGACCAAAGCACAGGCACTTGGTGTGCCTGTGCTGACCGAAGCAGAGTTCCTTGCTATGATCGCAGAGGATAAGTCCCAGCAATAATCAGAAAACCTGTTCTAAAAAGCCCGTACAGTTTGGATGCTGTGCGGGCTTTTCTGTGTCCTGCGGGTTCTAACCTCCGGGCCGGTGCATACATTGATGGCAAAGGACACGGAGGGAGAACAGAAGATGGACGAGTATTATCAGGTGGTGCAGACACTGCCCCAATGGCTGGCAAGGCCGCTGGGACAGCTCCCATCAGAAGACGCAGAGACTGTACATGAGCTGCGGCTCCGGCTGGGCTGTGCTCCACAGTTTACGGTGCAGGGGTGCAGCTGCACACCGACACAGCTGGCACCTGAACTGAACGCACTGCAAACGATGCAGCTGACCCCGTTGCAGATGGAAGAGATCCTGTTCACCCTCTGCGGCGGTTCAGTCCATACCCATCAGACAGAGATCGCACAGGGCTATGTTACACTGGAAAATGGCTGTCGGGCAGGGCTTGGCGGGCGTTTTTTGCAAAACCCGGAACAGGGCACGGTTCTGCAGGAGCTTACCTCTGTCAACCTGCGCATTGCCCGGGAAAAGACCGTTCCGCTTCCACAGGAACTGACCGCAGCATTGCGGGGGCATTTCATCGGGATGCTTCTTGTAGGAGAGCCAGGCAGCGGCAAGACCACATTGCTGCGCAGTATTGCCCGGGAGCTCGTCCGGCAGCAGAAGATCCTTTCGGTCATTGATGAACGGCGGGAGCTCTTTGCCGGGAATATACACGGCGAGGCGCTGGATGTTCTTGCCGGGCTCCCCAAGGGACAAGCAGTGCAGATGGTATTGCGCACCCTTTCGCCACAGGTGATCCTGCTGGATGAGCTGGGAGGTCTGGATGAGGTCACAGCGCTGGAGCAGGGCCTGTTCAGCGGGGTGGATTTTGTTGCCACCCTTCATGCTGCCACACCCGAAGAGGCGACCATGCGCCCACAGGTAAAATATCTGATGGAGCGCGGCGCGGTGCGGGTGCTCGTCTGGCTGACCGGCAGACAAGCACCCGGATGCATCGGGGAGGTGCGGTTTCTATGAGCCCTCTGCGCTGGGTGAGTGTCTGCTGCTTTGTCGTCTGCGGCTGGTGCGCAGGCGACAGTTTTCATCAGCAGGCGCAGGCGCATCTGGAAGCCCTGCGCAAAACGCTGGATCTGCTGGAAACGCTGGATCAGGAAATCAGCTTCCGCCGCAGTGACCTGAATCTTCTCTGCCGGAAGTTGATACAGGATGGGCAGCTTCCACCAGAAACGGTTTCGTTACAAACGCTGGAGCCCTTTCCCTCCCTGACCTTAGAAGAACGCACCCGCTTCTCAGAATGTTTTTCAGGCCTGGGGCGGTTGGAAGCGGAGCAGGAGTGCAGACGGCTTGAATTGTATCAGGCACAGTTTCAGGCAGCCTTGCAGGAAGGTGAAGCTGCGGCCCGGACGCAGTCGATGCTTTCGCACAAGCTGGGCCTGGCCGCCGGGCTTGCAGCTGCCATTCTGCTGGGATGAATCAGCTCAAAAGGAGAGGACGCGGATGGAGATTGACCTTATCTTCAAAATTGCGGCCATTGGCATCATTGTTGCCGTGCTGAACCAACTGCTGATCCGCTCCGGGCGGGAGGATCAGGCAATGATGACGACATTGGCAGGTCTGGTGGTCGTGCTGTCCATCCTGGTCAAACAGATCAGTGTGCTGTTCGTTACCATCAAGTCGCTGTTTGCACTATGAGTGCAGCCGTGGCTGTGTTCGGCATTGCGCTGCTCACGGCACTGCTCTATGCAGTTCTGGAAAAGCAGGCCCCCGCCTATGCACTCCTGCTCTCCCTTGGGGCAGCGCTGGTGCTGCTGGTGCGGGCAGGGACAAGCATCCGGACAGTACTTTCCGGCATAGCTCGCCTGGCTGGACAAGCTGACAGCGGGGCTTTTTCCTGCCTTGTACGGAGTGCGGCTATCGTTCTGCTGACAGATTATACCCGCACCCTGTGTGAGGAAGCCGGGGCAGAATCTTTAGGGTGGTGTGTTGGGCTGGCAGGTCGGTGTCTTGTACTGGCGGCGGCGTGGCCCTTGCTGGAAGAGATCCTGCAGACGATTGGGAGCATTGCAAGATGAAGAACTGGAAGTGGTGGGCTTTTCTGCTGGTGGGAACAAGCCTCTGCCTGTGCGCCCCGACAGCTATTGCAGCAGAGAGTGCCGGTTTGCACACACAGCTGCCGGGAGCAGAGCTCTGGCAGCCTTATCTTGACCAAAGCCCTGTGAATGCTTTGCAGGTAGCAGAAGACCCGTGGAGCGTTCTGCAAAGTTTTTGCACTTCGTCGCTGTTCCAGACACTGCGGGAAAGCATCCGCGGTTATGCCGCACTGCTGTTGTTTCTGCTCCTGTCTGCCATAGTCAGTCTGTTTCTGGGGGAGGAAGGTGATCACAGCTGGTGTGATCTTGTCTGCGCCGGTGGGTGCGGGATCCTTCTGTGGGAACCATTGCTTGAAATTGCCCGGCAGCTGTGCGCGCAGATCGAAAGCTGGAACCGCTTTCTCTCCGGTTTTCTTCCTGTCTATGCCGGTGTTCTGATCATGGGCGGTGAGACAAGTGCCGGGGCCGCCGCAAGCGGCTTTTTTCTGACATTGCTTTGTCTGCTGGCACAGGCCCTGACGGCCTTTGTACCGCCCATTCTGGAATGCTTCCTTGCATTGAGCATGGCTTGCTGCATCACGGAACAGAGTTGCCTGGGGAACCTGTGCAAAGCGGCAGGGACACTGCTGCAAAAGGGACTTTCCCTTACTGGAAAGCTGCTGGCTGCACTGCTGGGATTCCAGCGCATCTCTGCCGCACAGCTCGACCGGACAGCGCTGCGCACAGGACAGTTTCTCACCGGCACCATTCCCATTGTGGGGCAAAGTTTGAGCGATGCTTCCGAGGCTGTTCTGGCAGGCATCCAATTGCTCAAAAGCGGCCTTGGAATGGCCGCTATCCTGATTTTATTGGCTGAGTTTCTGCCACTGTATCTCGGGATGCTTGCGCATCTGGGATGCATCGTTCTCTGCGGTACGCTGTGCAGCCTGACCGGAAACAGCCGTGGACAGGCACTGCTTACCTGTTTTGCTTCCGCTGTCCGGTGTATGATGGCCTGTATCGCACTCTTTTTCGGGCTGGCCGTAACAGGAACCGCACTTCTTTTTATGCTGGGAGGCGTTTGATGCAGACATTGAAAAGCGCAGCTGTGGTCTTTTGCACTGCCTGTATCTGCGCAGAGCTGCTGGCCCGGCTCACAGGAAACAGCTGGGCCCGGCGGTGCATAAAAGCCGTGGCTGGACTATATATTTTAGTGGTGCTTTTACAGGTCATCCCTCAGCTCCGGACAGAAGTTCAGTCCTTTTCTGTGCCGGATCTTTCGCCCACATCCATGGGCACGCTGGAAGATGCCATTCGGGCTGAACTGGATGCCCGCAGCAGCGGACAGGAAGCAAAGGAGGGGGACCTTTCCGGATGAAGAGCAGGGAACAGAGCCTCTTTGCCGGTTTGCTCCAGAAGCAAAGCCGCACCCAGCTCGCAATCATTCTGGGTGTGGCGGCAATGCTGCTGATCTTATTCTCAGAATTATTCTCGACCCCCGCAAAACCCGCAGCAAGTGCGGGCAGTTCTGCTGCTGTTTCAGAAACTGTCTACCGGGAGCAATTGGAAACGCAGCTGAAAGAGCTGATCGAACAGCTCGATGGGGCAGGAAAGACCGTTGTGATGGTGACACTGGAAAGTGGGGAAGAAACGATCTATGCTGTGGATACGCAGTCCGGCCAGATGCAGAACCAGGAGACCCATGTTCTGCTGGAGGATGGCTCCGCCCTGGAAGAAACAACCTATCTGCCTGCCGTCTGCGGTGTGGCTGTTGTCTGTGATGGTGGGGGAGATGCCCGGGTCGCCGCTCGTATCACAGAGCTTGTCCGGGCACTGCTGGATCTTTCGGCCAATCGAATTTGTGTAGAACAGCGCAAAGGATAACGCACCATGTAATATAAGGAGGAAACAGCTATGAGAGCCATCTCGAAGAATACCCGCAAAGCAACAGCCATTACCCTGGCAGCAGCACTGGTCATTGCCGTTTACCTGAACTGGCAGTATGCCCGCACCGGTGTGACGCTGGAAGAGGATGCAGTCAACGTTTCTGCCGTCAGTCAGGAGACCGTTCCTGTCACAGATGAACTGATGACCGAAGCCGAGGCGGTTTCCAGTGCCAACAAGAATTATGGCGAAGCTCAGCTTGTGAGCGTTGCAAACAACAGCGGCTCCAAGTTCTTTGAGGAAGCGCGGCTCAAGCGGACCAAAGCCCACGATGAAGCCATGGACAGCATTCAGAAAGCGCTGAAATCCGCTTCTCTCTCCACGGAAGAAAAGAAGGAGTACACCAGCCAGCTGACCGGAAACCTTGCGGATCTCAACGCGGAAAACGAGATCGAGACACTGGTCAAGGCCAAGGGGTTTGCGGATTGTCTCTGCTTTCTGCAGTCAGGTCGGGCCGATCTGACTGTTATGACCTCGGGCGATGCCTTAACGGCCGCACAGGTAGCGCAGATCCGTGACATTGTGTTGAGCAAGAGCAGTGTGACAGCCCAAAATATCACCGTTGTTGAGGTAAAGTAAGGGAGCAGTTGCGGCAGACAACAGAATGTGGTAAACTAAAACAGAACAATGAAATTGAGCGCCGCTTTTCCAGCGGCGTTTTTGCAGGGAGTGCACCATGAAGGAACCAAAGCTCAAAACTGTTTACGTCTGCTCCAACTGCGGTGAAACCAGCCCGCGCTGGATGGGCCGCTGCCCCAGTTGCGGAAGCTGGAATACCATGAATGAGGATGTTGTTGCGGAAGCGCCCAAGGCAGGGCTTTCCGGCAGCAAAGCGGCAGCACCTGCCCGGCAGGAGGGTGTCACCTCGCTGACGGCCCGGCGGTTGGCCGATATCAGCACTACTGAAGAGAAAAGCCGCATCCTGACCGGCATATCGGAACTTGACCGGGTGCTGGGCGGCGGCATCGTGCTGGGCGGCGTGGTTCTGCTCAGCGGAGAACCGGGTGTTGGCAAATCTACGATGCTTTTGCAGCTCTGCGGTGCCATCTCCAACCAGCATTCTGTTCTGTATATCACGGGTGAGGAATCTGTCCGTCAGGTCAAACTGCGTGCTGCGCGGTTGAAAGTGCCGCAGGAGAACATCTATCTTGCTGCAGAGAACGATGTGGACGAGATCTGCGGCCTGATCGAAAAGGAAAAGCCGGAGCTTGTAGTCATCGACTCTATCCAGACGATGCGCTGTATGGATCTTTCTTCCTCGGCCGGTACGGTCAGTCAGGTCAAGGAGAGCGCCGCCCGTCTGCTGGCGGTAGCCAAAAAGCAGGAGATTCCCATGTTCATTGTGGGCCATGTCAACAAAGACGGAGCCATTGCAGGCCCCAAGGTCATGGAGCACATCGTGGATACTGTGCTCTACTTTGAGGGCGACAAAATGCTGCCTTATCGCATTCTGCGGGCTGCCAAGAACCGCTATGGCTCCACCAATGAACTGGGCATGTTTGATATGACAGGGCAGGGGCTGGAGGAGATCGAAAATCCTTCCCAGATGCTTTTGGAAGGCCGTCCGCTGGGTGTTTCCGGCAACTGCGTTGCCTGTACGATGGAGGGCAGCCGCCCCATCCTGAGCGAGATCCAGGCCCTTGCCACCAAAACGAATTTCCCGGCACCGCGCCGTGCCTGCAGCGGCTATGATTATAACCGCATGAATCTGCTCATTGCCGTTCTGGAAAAGCGGGCAGGGTATTTCTTTGGCAATCTGGATGTCTATATCAACATAGTGGGCGGCATTGCCCTGCGGGATACTGCCTGCGATCTGGCGGTCTGCCTGTGTATGGTGTCGTCTCTGCTGGACTGCCCCGTGAGCGATAAGCTCATTGCCATTGGAGAAGTGGGTCTGGGCGGTGAGGTGCGCAGTGTGCCCAACCTTGAACAACGCCTGCGGGAAGCCGAGCGCATCGGCTTTGAGCGGGCTGTGGTGCCAAAACATAGCCTTGCCCACCTGAACCCGGCAGATTATCCGGGCATGAAGCTGATAGGTGCGGCTTATATCTCGGATGCGATCCATGCATTGAAATCAGACCGGTTGTAACGAATTTACGGAGAAACTATGTCAATCTATCTTGATGAAAAAAATCCGGACAAGCATCCGCCGTTTGATGATGCTTCGCCGGATATTGTGGAATATGTGCGGTACCTGGAGGTGATCGCGGGCAAAAGCGCCAACACGGCCTTCAGTTATTACTGCGATCTGCGCGGTTTTTCCCGTTTTATGAAACGCCGCCGCGGGCTGGTTCCGGCAGATACGGAGATCAAGGATATTGACCCCAAGGGTCTGGATACAGCCTTCTGGGGCAGTGTGAGCAAAGAGGACATCTATGAATATCTCTATTTCCTGAACCGGGAATGCGGCAACAAGAAATCCTCGACTGCCCGGCGGCTGGCCAGCCTGCACGGCTTTTATGATTACTTGGTCAATCAGGTCAATAAGCTGACAGAGAACCCGACCGCCTCCATCAAGCCGCCCAAGCAGGATAAGGTCCTGCCCAAATACCTGACAGCGGAACAGTCCATGGATCTGCTGGAGAGCACGCAATATCAGAGCGATTTTCCGGAGCGGGATTACTGCATGGTGGTTCTGTTCCTGAACTGCGGAATGCGGCTTTCTGAGTTGGTGGGCATGGATCTGGGCGATATCGACCTGGAACAGCGGCAGATCAGGCTCTTTGGCAAGGGCCACAAGGAACGGATGGTCTATCTGAATGAGGCCTGCGTCGAAGCCCTGCAGCTCTACCTGGCCAAACGCAACACGATGGAGGGCCTGAATCCAAAGGAAAAGGCTGTGTTTGTAACGCGCCGCCGGAAGGAGCGCATTTCCAACCGCAGGGTGGAGCAGCTCGTCACCGGTGCCATGAAAGCGGCCGGGCTCAAGGGCTTTTCCACCCATAAGCTGCGTCACACTGCGGCAACGCTGATGTATCAGACCGGCAATGTGGATATTTTGACTCTCAAGCAGCTGCTGGGTCACAGCAGTGTGGGTACAACGCAAATTTATACGCATCTGCAAGAATTTCAGGTGCGTGCCGCCATTGAGCAGAACCCGCTGAGCACGGTCACACCCGAAAAAGCACGCTTGAATACAACAAAACGGGCAGCAGGGGAGAACAGAGGGAAAAATAACGCCGATTCGATGGATGTTGAAGAAGCTGCCAGCCCGATGGAAGCTTTTGAGGGTGCTGCCAATGATGGCATCCGGGTGGATATCTCTTCTATGACCGGGGATAAGGAAACTGTATGAACTATATCAACTTCTCTAAGAGCTATCATGTGCGGATGTTGACAGAACGCGATATTCCGCTGATTTTAAGCCTTTGTGAGAAAAACACACAGTTTTATGAACATTGTCCGCCATTTGTAACCGAGGAAAGCATTCGGGATGATATGTGTGCCTTGCCGCAGCGCAAAATGGACGAACCGCAGGATAAGTATTATCTCGGATATTTTGATGATGCCGAGCAGCTTTTGGCTGTGATGGACTTTATTGACCGTTATCCAACGGAACAAAGCTGCTTCATCGGATTCTTTATGATGGAACGTTCTGTACAGGGACATGGCATTGGAAGCAGGATCATCACAGAGCTGTGTGTGTATCTGCACAGTTTGGGTTACGAGTATATCCGGCTGGGTTATGTGGATGGCAACAAGCAAAGTGAATCGTTCTGGAAAAAGAATCAGTTCACAGATACCGGATTGAGAAATCACACACAGGACTATACGGTCGTTGTAATGAACCGGATGCTGTAACAGATCAAACAGATCAATAACAGAAAAAACGTGTGTAAAAAACGCAAAATACACAGTTATTGTAAAACAGGCCGCCGGAGCTCAAATCGAGCCGAGGCGGCCTTAAAAATGCCTAAAACCAGAAAAGAGGGCTTTTCCACTTTCCTATGTTTCGCATAACCTGCATTATACGAAAATATAATAATCAAAAAATCAGACCCTCCTCTCTCTTCCCGCTGCGGGTTCTGAGATCTCAGAGGGTCTGACCGATCAACTGTTGTTATAGAAAATATGTACCCATCACTCTTCCGGCAATGGTGTGGTTTCAAAGTATGCGCAGATTGCTTCATAGTATGCACGCGCCGTCCGCTTACATCCGTCCTCACTGCCGAACTGGGCTACGTCCGTATCGCTGGTCACAAAACACTGCTCCGCCAGCACGGCTGGACAATTTACATCTTCCAGAATCGTAAAGCTGCGCTCTACCCGCACTTCCTTGTGGCTGCTCTCCACCAGCTGTTTTACTTCCCCTTGGTAATAGATATATCGGATTCCCCCGCGTCCCCGCAGGCTGGCCCCTACCGCCTGCATAGCCCCGGCAAGCTGCTTTGCAAAATAATAGCTCTCCTGATGGTATGCTCGTCCCGGAACAGCCGGATAACATTCAAACCCGGCTGCGCTGGAGCCTTCGGGTGCTGAATTACCATGGATGGACAGCAACAGATCCGGGTCCTGTGCATTGGCGGCAGCGGCGCGCTCAGCAGGTTTTGCGGTGCTGTCGTAACTTTCCCGGGTGGTCAGTGGGATATAATTGGGATCACGCTCCAGCCAGGCGCTCAAAGCCTCCGCTGTGGCAGCGGTCATCTCGCTTTCCTGCACCACTCCCCTTGCACCCGGATCTGAGCCGCCATGCCCTGCATCGATCACAATACGGTACGGCGGCTCACCGATGGTCGGACGAAAATCATCATCGTCCACGGTCGGTGTTGGTTGTCCAATGGAGAAAGCCGCCTGCCACAGATACAGCCCAAAACTGACACCAATAAAACAGAGAACCAGAACCACTGCGCTGCCAAAGGAAAAGCCATTGCCCCTTTTCTTTCTTTTGCGCTGTACCGAATGTTTTGCCATGATGACTTCCCTGCCGCTTTATAAGAAACGCCCGCCCAAAGAATGATCTTCCGGACGGGCGCTGCCGGGAAACTCCCGGTATGTTTTTACTTCAATTCAACCACGGTCACACCGCTCTCGCCCTCACCATAACGGCCCAGCCGGAAGCTTTTGACCATCCGGTTGCCGCGCAGATGTTTATGAATCGCGGTACGCAGAGCACCGGTACCGTTGCCATGGATCAGATACACCACTGTCTGCCCGTTCAGAATGGCGCGATCGATATAAGCATCCACCTCAGGCAGAGCTTCATCCACAGTCAGGCCCAGCAGATTCAGTTCCATTTTGGCCGAACGCTGCACACGCTCTACCCTGCCGTTGGGCCGGTTTGCATCGCCCGTCAGGCGGGAATAGCGCTGCTGTGCCTTGGTTTTGGGCTGAGGCTCTTTGATGAGCTTATCCGGCTGCTTCAGGCCCTTGAGCGGGACCTTGGTCTTGATGATGCCGGCACGCACCAGAACATCGCCGTTTTTATCCGGCAGTGCCAGCACGGTGGCCAGCTGGTTGAGCTCTGCAATGCAGACCTCCTGCCCTACCTTGACTTCTTTCAGTGGGACAAACTCCTTGACAGGGTTATGCACCACCTCGGTACCGATAAAGAGCTTTTCAGACTCTTTCTTTGCGATCTCGCGGGCACGTTGGGCTTTCTGCTGGGTGCTCAGGCGCTCGTCCTTCTGCAGCTGGCGCAGCTCATCGGTCAGTGCATACGCCTTGCTTTCCACCTGCTGTGCCAGCGCACGTGCCTTGGCACGGGCAGCTTCCAACTCGTTTTCGCCCTGCTGGATCAATTCATCCCGCTTTTTTTGAGCGGCCTCCAGTTGGTGAGAAGCCTCGTTCTTCAGCTCCTCCACCTCATCCTGGCTCTCTTTCAGCTGCAGCTTCAGGTCGTCCAGCTGGCCCAAAACTGCATCCAGGCGCTTATCCTCGGCAGACAGATGCTGTTGGGCTGCCTCGATGACGCGCTCCGGGATGCCCAGCTTCTCACTGATGAGGAAGGCGTTGGACTTGCCGGGCACACCTACGCTCAGCTTGTAAGTCGGGCGCAGTGTCTCCAGATCAAACTCGCAGCTGGCATTGACTACACCCTTGGTTTCCAGCGCAAACACCTTCAGCTCGGCGTAGTGAGTGGTTGCCATCAGCAGCACACCGCGGCGGCGCAGTTCCTCGATGATGGCCACGGCCAGCGCTGCACCTTCGGCAGGGTCAGTACCCGCGCCAAGCTCATCCAATAAGACCAGCGTGTGCGGCATGGCAAGTTCCAGAATACCGGTGATCTTCTTCATGTGGCCGGAGAAAGTAGAAAGGCTCTGTTCGATGCTCTGCTCATCACCGATGTCCACAAGGAATTCATCGAACACGCAGATCTCACTACGTTCATCGGCAGGGATCAGGAAGCCGCACTGTGCCATTGCGCACAGCAGACCCGCCGTTTTCAGGGTGACGGTTTTACCACCGGTGTTCGGGCCGGTGATGATGAGCGAATCATACTCTTTACCCAACGCAATGTCTACAGGTACACACTTTTTGGGGTCGATGAGCGGATGACGCGCCCGGATGAGTGAAAAGGAGCTGTCGGTGCGGACAGAGGGCTTGAATGCCTTCATATCCAGAGCCAGACGAGCCTTTGCCAACAGCACATCAATTTCCAGCATTGCCTTGTAGCTGTACTGGAACTGAGGCTCAATGGCGGCTACCTGTGCCGTAAATGCCACCAGAATGCGTTCGATCTCCTGCGCTTCTTGTGCACGATACTGCAGAATGCGTGCATTTGCTTCCACAACCGCCTGCGGCTCCACAAAGACAGTAGCACCGGTGGACGAGACATCATGGATGATGCCGCTCACCTCGCCGCGATACTCGCTCTTAACGGGCACAACATACCGTCCATTGCGAATGGAGACCACACTCTCCTGCAAATACTTAGAGGTATCCATATTGCGGACCATGCTTTCCAGCCGATCGCGGATGCTGTTTTCCGTAGCGCGGATCTTTTTGCGCAGCTCGTTCAGGGTGTGGGAAGCCGTGTCTGCCATGGCATCCGGAGCCAGAATGGCGCTGGAGATCTGCTGCTCCAGCCCGGGCTGAGGTGCCAGCGCGTAGAACAAATCATCTGTAGGCAGAGGATCATGTTCCGATGAGCCATACCAGCTGGTCAGGTTCTGAAAGTTGCGCAGAGCGCCGGCCACCATCAGCAGCTCCCCCATGGAGAGCACACCGCCCTTGACTGCACGGGCTACTAAAGAGCTGACACCATCTACCCCGCCAAAGCGCGGAGATCCGTTTTTGATGAGCAGGCTGTTGATGGCATCGGTCTGTTCCAGCGCGTAACGTACCTCATCGGGGTCGCACTGAGGTTCCAGAGCCAGCAGCTGATCTCTAGCTTCCTTGCACACGCAGCCCTCGGATGCACGCGCAATGATCTTATCAAGCTCCAAAGTTTTCAAATAGCTTGTTTCCATGTTTGTTCCCTATATCAAAATTGTTTATCTCGGTCAAGGCAGAACGGATTTCAAAAAGTCGTAACTTTTCAGCGGCTTGTCCAAGTGGGTCAAAGCGTAGCGCTCGGCCACTATGGACAGCTTTGCCAGACTGCCGACCGAAATCTTGAATGCAAATATTTTCTTATCCTCTACAAGGCAGATATGACGCAGGGCATACAGGGCACCTGTGTCCAGATTGCAGGCCTTGCCCGCCTTTTGCGCACAGTCCTCACAGAGCAGGATGCCTTCCTGCGGATCAAGATAAAACGCTGGGCCATCGTATTTTTCACAGATCTTGCAGCAGACCAACTGCGGCAGAAAGCCGCACTCGCTCATGGTGCGCAGCTCAAACACAGCCTTGACCACACGCAGGTCGGTTTTACCCTCGCTGATCATATACAGGCAGTTCAGCAGCAGGCGCAATTCCCTGGCAGCTTCCTCCCCCGTAGGAGAAAGTGCTGCTGCCATCTCGGCAAGATACATGGCAAGGCTCATCCCCTCGATGGTGGAGGAAATGCCGTGAAATACGTTGCGCACTTCCGCTTCTCGGATGGTGTACATATTCCGGCCGGGCAGCAGCACAAATTCCGAGTAGCAAAAAAGCCCGCAGGCGCTGAATAATTTGTTCTTCAGCCGCAGGCTGCTCTGTGCTGAGGCCGAAATAACTCCCAGCTCCGGTGTAAGAATGGTCAGAATCCGGTCAGATTCCTTATACCTGGTCTCTTTTAGCACAAGCCCAGGTGTTACGATCGTATCCATCTGCATATTCTCCCTGCCCGGGCAGTGTCCCGGGCAATGCAAAGAGAAAAATCAACGATTATTCGGGTTCTGTTTGAAGCCAAAGTTGTTCAGCAGAAACTCATTGTCCCGCCAATCTGCTTTGACCTTGACCCAGCACTGCAGGTTGACCCGGCAGCCCAGAAACTCCTCACAGTCCGCACGGGCAGAGCTGGCAATCTTTTTCAGCATCGCACCGCCCTTTCCAATGACCATGCCCTTATGGCTCTCGCGTTCGCAGTAGATATTTACATCGATATCCACCAGATCTGTACCAGGGCGCTCCTTGAAACGCTCCACTACGACAGCAATGCCGTGTGGGATCTCATCCCGCATATACAGCAGTGCCTTTTCACGGATGACCTCCGCCACCAGTTCCTTTTCCGGCATATCGGTGTAGGCATCATCGTCAAAGTAGTGTGGGCCCTCCACAGCATACTGGCTCAGGGCATCGAACAGTTCCTCACAGTGGTCGTCTGCCCGGACGCTTACGGTGTAAATGGCATCAAACACACCCAGCTCCTTGAGCTCAGCCTTGCGGGCTTCCAGATCAGCAGGCTCCTTGACAAGATCGGTCTTATTGATGACTGCAATGGCCGGGCCGCCGCTGCTGCGCAGAGCGTCCACCAGAACCATTTCCGGCTCATTCAGGGCACCGTATGGTTCAAACAGCATCATGGAAACATCCACATCTGCGATGGAATCGCTGGCCGTCTTGTCCATCCGCTTGCCAAGCTTATTGTGGGCCTTATGCACGCCCGGGGTGTCCAGCAAAACATACTGCAGGGGGCCGCGGGTCACAACGCCGGTGATGCGGGTGCGGGTCGTCTGGGGTTTGGAGGTGACAATGGCCACCTTCTCCCCCACCAGACGATTGGTCAGGCTGGATTTGCCCACGTTCGGGCGGCCGATGACCGCCACGAACACAGATGAGGTATCGTAATGCTGCTGCATGGGTGCTGCGTTTTTCAAAATAGAACTCCTATCCTTTGCCGATATCTTTGATCATTCCGTATAGCTGACGGTGCGGGGCAGGCCGAGCTGGGTCAGCACAGCCTCTTCCTTTTCGCGCATCCGCATAGCTTCCAGACCACCGTTCTCATGGTCGTAGCCCAGCAGATGCAGCATGGAGTGAACGGTCAGGAAAGCGACTTCACGCTGCAACGGATGGCCGTAGAGCGTTGCCTGTTCCTGAGCACGTTCCATGCTGATGACGATATCCCCCAGCATCTTGCAGCCGTTGTTCTCATCCACATCGTAAACGCCGTTTTCTCCCAGAGGAAAGCTCAACACATCGGTGGGCATCGGCTTGTTGCGGTACTGGTTGTTCAGCTCTGCAATGGCAGCGTTATCCACAAAAGTCACGCTGATCTCAGCAGGCTCATCGAAGTGCTCATATTCCAGCACAGCATTGCAGGCACGGCGGATCAGGATCCGCAGGCCCGAAGGTACTTTTACGGCTTTCTGTGAATTGGTGATCAAAACTTTATTGGACATAACATTCCTCTCCCTTCATTTTATGCTGCAATTGCAGCTTTCCGCGTCGGTTTCAACGCTTGGCCGGGTGCGCAGCCGCTTCGTAGGCCTTGATGATCTCCTGCACCAGACGATGGCGGACAACATCCTTCTCCGTAAAATAGCACTGTGCAATGCCATCCACGTTCTTGAGAATGTGCAGCGCATCCACAAGGCCGCTGCGGGTACGGTCCGGCAGATCGATCTGGGTCACATCGCCGGTCACAACCACCTTGGAACCTACACCCATACGGGTCAGAAACATCTTCATCTGCTCCGGTGTAGTGTTCTGCGCCTCATCCAGGATGATAAAGGAATCATCCAGCGTGCGTCCGCGCATATATGCCAGCGGAGCAACCTCAATGATCTGCTTTTCCACCAGGCGCTCATAGGTCTCAGCGCCCAGCATATCGAACAGGCCATCGTAGAGAGGGCGCAGGTAAGGGTCCACCTTCTGCTGCAGGTCACCGGGCAGAAAACCCAACTTCTCGCCTGCTTCCACGGCGGGGCGGGTCAGCACAATGCGGGAAACATCCTTGGCCTTGAACGCTTTGACCGCCATTGCAACGGCCAGATAGGTCTTGCCGGTACCGGCGGGACCCACGCCAAAGGTCACAGCATTCTTGCGGATAGCATTCAGATATTCCTTTTGGCCCAGTGTCTTGGGGCGGATGGGGCGGCCCTTGACCGTGACCGTGACAAAATCCTCAGTCAGCTCCCGGACACGCTGCTCCTTTCCATCGTGAGCAAGGCTCAGGCAGTAGCGCACCGTCTGATCCTCCAGCGGCGTGTGGTTTTCGATCAGGAGCAGCATCCCCTCCACGGCACGCACAGCAGCAGCCACATTGGCCTCCTCGCCAGAGAGGCGAAGCATCGTACCCCGGCAGACTGCTGTGACAGAGAACTCCTTTTCCAATAGACGAATGTTGCGGTCACAGTTGCCAAAGATGGCAGCGGCGATCTCCACACTATCCAACTCAATACTTTTTTCGGCCATGTAGCTCCTCCAGCGGTTTATGAATTTCCACATCTATTGTACCACCAAAGGCTCAAATAGAAAACTGTGAAACTTGCACAAAATATTTTCAACATTTTGGAGCGTGTTACAAAGCAGAACCCTGAAACATAAAAAAATCGATGCTGCTCTGCATTTCTGCAAAACAGCATCGATTTCATTTATCGGATCGTAAAAAACGACTCCTCAGAAACTTTTCAATTAGAACCAGTCGCCGAAGCCCATCTTGACCAGATTGTCGTGGCTGATCTTCAGGCTATCGAACGGATCACGGCCATAGCAGTCATCCTGCTCCACCAGGAAGTACTCGCCGCCGCCCTCCAGACCAGCCTGGATGATAGCGGGCATATCCAGAGTGCCCTCGCCAACCTCAGCAAACTGCACAATATTGGTGAAGTTGCTCATGAACTTCATCATGCCTTCCTTGCTGGTGAAGTCCACGCCGCCCTCGGGGATGGGCATCTCACCGATGCGGTAATCCTTCAGGTGGACCAGACGGATGCTGCCGGCATACTTCTTGATGAACTTAACAGGGTCCTGGCCGCCGCGGTGGATCCAATGGCTGTCCAGCTCAAAGCCCAGAGCAGGAGCATTTGCGCGGATGATGTCCAGCAGGAACTCGCCGTCGTAACGAACGAACTCTACGTGATGGTTGTGGTAGTACAGGTCAATGCCGTCTTCCTTCAGCTTCAGAGCATACTCATTTGCTTCCTTGGCGAAATCCACAGCCTTCTGGTAGTTGCCCATGCAGGTCATGGGCAGCATGCCGATGCGCAGCATATCGCAGTCCAGCTTACGGCAGTCCTCAACAATCTTCTTATAGTCGTCGGGATTGCACAGGAACTCGCCGGGCATACCGGGCAGCATGGGAGAGGTGGATGCGGTGCAGGAAGAGACATTCAGGCCCAGCTCGTCGATAGCCTTGCGGAAGCCTGCAACGTTCTCAGCGGTCATGGGAACCTGAGAGATCTCAACGCAGTGATAGCCGATATCAGCCAGCTTGCCCATGCTCTCGTATGCGTCGAAGTGAGGCATCTTAGCAGGGGCAATGGTGCTCATCTGAACACCGATCAAACCTTTGTTTGCCATGGTTCATTTCTCCTTCTATCTGTGTTTTGCGGTCACGGAGCAACGGGATGGCCAGCCTTGCTGCTTGCATGGATGGCATCGATCAGCCGGATGCTCATTTCCGCATCTCTTACATGGATATAATCGTCTGTATTGTTCTCAATGGCGCGGTAGAATTTGTTGATCAGGATGCCATGAGAAGCGCCAAAATAGAACTTGGCACCGGGCAGCTTCTCATTCTCGCACAGCTTGGTGCGCACGCCATCCGCATCGATCCGGAACAAGGCATCATCCTCGATCAGGAAGGAAGCCTTTTCACAGGCAACCTTGATCTGGACACTCTCGTTGGCGTAATCACAGTTGGTGGCAAAGAACACACCGTTTGCGCCATTAGCGAAGTGCAGGCGGGCAGCTACGGTATCCTCGACCTCAATGCCGTAATCTGCCAGCTGATTCACCGAACCATGGATGGCATCGATGTCTCCGCACAGATAATACAGCAGATCCAGCGTATGGACACTCTGGTTGATCATGCAGCCGCCGCCAGCAGTTTCCAGCTGGCCGCGCCAGGGCTGTTCGTCATAGTAAGCCTTGCCGCGGAACCAGGGTACAAAGCCGCGGCAGCCGATGACCTTGCCATATTCGCCGCCATCGATGATCTTTTTCAGTTCAACAGTGGTGCGGTTCAGACGATTCTGCAGGCAGATGCCGATCTTGACCTCAGGGTGCGCAGCCTCAAATTCCACGAACTCCTTGGCCTGTGCGGTGTTCAGACCCACCGGCTTCTCGCAGAAGACATTTACACCGTGGGAAGCAAAATACTCCGACACGGGCACATGCAGGTAATGCGGCAGGCAGAGATGTACCACATCGGGATGCTCCTTTTCCAGAAGCTCCTCATAGTCCGTATAGAACGGCACGGCCTTTGCTGCAGCAGGCAGCTTTTCCTGCACAGCGGGATTGTTATCGCACACGGCACACAGTTCAATCTCAGGATTTGCCACAATGATGGGCAGATGAACCTGAAAGATGGTGCCGCAGCCAATGATCGCAGCTCTTTTCATGGAAACGCAACTCCTTGTAAGCCTGGAACAGGCATTGCTTTTTTCAGGGATACTGATTACTCGCGGACGGGGAACTTGCCCTCAGCCTCGATCAGCTTGTTCAGCTCAGCAGCATACTCCTCGGGATCGCAGGGGTTGGAGACCTCGCGGCCGGTCCATGCAGACAGCTGGCTGCTGTTTGCCAGGTTGACACCGTTGATGCCGTCCTCGCCGGGAGCCAACAGCGGGCTGCCGGTCAGGATGTGAGCAGCAAAGTTCTGCATAACAGTGGTGTGCTGGAAGCCCCAGCCATCGTTGTTCTCAAAGGTCTCTTCAGTGTACAGCTTGGAGCCTGCACCGTTGCCGCTGGTCAGCATGGCAACTTCCATCATGCTCATGTGCTCGTTCAGGTAATCCTCGGTGCAGGGGTTGCCTTCCTTATCGATGTAGTGGTAGACATGAGCGGTCTTGCTGTTATCAACAACGATCTTGCCGCCGTCCAGGTCGATCTCCAGACGATCGGTGCCGATGGCATCGTGGGTGCAGGTGGTAAAGGTGCCGGTAGCGCCGTTAGCGAACTCGACCAGCATGGTCACGTCGTTCTCAACGCCGATGTCACGATGGCAGCCGTTGATGTTCTTGGAGAAGACCTTCACGGGGATACCGCAGATCCACTGCCACAGGTCGAGCTGATGGGGAGCCTGGTTGACCAGGACACCGCCGCCTTCGCCGCCCCAGGTAGCACGCCATGCGCTCTGCTGGTAGTAGCTGTCAGGACGCCACCAGGAGTTGATCATCCACTGAGAGCGGCGGATCTCGCCCAGCTCACCGCTGGCAACGATCTCCTTGATCTTCTGATACAGCTTGTTGGTACGCTGGTTGAACATGATGCCGAAGGAAACCTCGGGATGAGCCTTAGCGCAGGCGATCATCTTCTGAACATCCTTGCTGCGGACACCGGCGGGCTTCTCGCACAGAACGTTCATGCCATGCTCCATAGCGTAGATGGAGATCTCGTGGTGCAGGTAGTGAGGAACGGTGGTGATGATGGCATCAACAGTGCCGCTGGCGATCATATCTTTCCAATCCTTGAAGAAGGGCACATCGGGGTACTGCTCCTTGCACATCTTCTCCTTCTCGGGGTCGATATCACACAGAGCGCCCAGTGCGCAGTTGTCGGGGCACGGTGCGCAGACCATGCCGGGGAACGGAGCGGGAGCGTTGGTCAGGAAGCGAGCATAGCTGCCGCCCTGAGCACCGATACCGATCAGGCCATAACGAATCTTTCCTTCAGTCTTTTCCATTTGAATCTTCTCCTTTTTTTCTGTTACGTTAGAATTTTGCCAGAATATCGCACAGTGCGTGATACTGTGCGGCGTAACCTTCAGCACCGTTTTTGTACTTGTTCTCACGGATGATGTTCTTTGCATCCGTGGTCTCAAGGCTCTGCAGGCTGTCAAACAGCACCAGATGCGGCTCCAGGGTCAGGAAGCCGGTATAGCCCTCTTCCACGATGGCCTTGTGCAGCAGCTCGGGGATCTTTCCCTCGCCGGTACCGCAGAGCACATTCTCCTTGTCGGTAGAAACGGCATCCTTGATGTGGATATATACAATGTACGGGCGGAGAGCATCCCAGCATTTGGCGGTATCCTCGCCGCACTGTACAAAGTTTGCAAAGTCGAATGCGGACTTGAAGTGTGCGCTGTTCAGCGTCTGCATCAGGTCAACACAGCGGGAAAGAACATCACCATAGATATCCTTCTCGTTTTCGTGCATCAGGATCACGTCGTGCTTCTCAGCAATGGCAATGAACTTGCGCAGCTTCTCGATGACAGCGTCACGATAGTCGGCAGGATCCTTGCCTTCCGGCATAAAGAAGCTGAACATGCGGATGTACTTGCAATTCAGAACCTTAGCGATCTCGCACAGCGTTTCCAACTGAGCACACTGCTTTTCAAAGCCCTCTTCATCATCGATCTTGACCTTGCCAATGGGACTGCCCAGGCTGGAAACGCCAACACCAGCGGCCTGCAGGCGGGGCAGCAGATCGGTCTTGACTTCCTCAACGGTAAAGTCAGCGATTCCCTTTTTATCTGCACTGCGCAGGCTGATGTACTGCATTCCAAGCTCACGGACTGTCTTGAGCTGCTCATCAAAAGAAGAGCTGATCTCGTCGGCAAAGCCGGAAATATAAATATCCTTCATAAAAATCTCCTTTTTTGTGTAGGATACAAGCCTTACTGTAAGTAATATATCACAATTGTTAAAAAAATGCCGCACAAATCTTTTTCGGTTTTTTTAGCACGTTGTGCAACAGATTTTGTCGTTTTGTTGCATATCATAAAACAAGGTGCATCAAACCAATCTTGTGGGGTGAAAAAGGGAGAAAAATTGTGCAAAATGTCCATCCTTGACTTCGATTTCTTGGCAGCAAAAAACAGAGCAGCAGGATTTACAATGTAAACGGCACAGGATTTACACACGACAAACATCGAACAAACTGATATATTAGGTCTTGGAGATCGGCTCCTTTGATTCTTAAGGGCCGTGGCAGACTTTTAAGAATCGGAAAGAAAGAGATCGCAGACGGCCACCCGGTGGATGAATATAACAACGAAGTGCTCTGCCGCCTGACCCCGCTCCAGCAGAAGGAAGTGGGCATCCCCGCTTTTTATATCCGGCCTGTTGTTCCCCGCCTCAAGAGCAGCGATGAAAATGAAGCCCGCCTGAGCGAGATGGCACATCTGGAGGACGAGCTGTACCAGGCCGAAGAGGAAGCCGGTATTCCCCATCAGAAGCAGAACTTCGTCGTGCGTGCTTTGCAGAAATATGCCGACTGGAAGGAGAACCGCCCCCGCCACAAGGTAGATAAGCGGATCTATGTCCTGCTTACTGTTTTTCTGGGCTGGTGCGGTGCACCGCTGGAAGCTGGGCATCTTCTACCTGCTTGTCGGCTGGACCGGTCTCGGCCTTGCATTTGCTCTGGTTGACCTCCTGATCGCACTCCCCATCCCGAAGGAAGAAAATGGAATGATCGAGATCTGATCTCCGTTTCTTGACACGCAAAATCCCCTCAGAGCTCTGACAGTGCTGTCAGAAATCTCTGAGGGGATTTTTATGCATCTGGTGACGCGACTTCAAAGACGATGGGGCCGCTGATGTGGTAGAAGATCTCATACTCTGCATGACGGTGCCATCCGCCGGGGATGCGTGTGATCTGCAGGTAGAACAAACCAAATGCATCCGCTGGGAACAACTCTTCTTTCCGCAAGTCCGCCATCCCGTTTCACCCTCCTCAGTGTAGATAGAACGAAGCCATACATTTGGCCAGATCCTCGGGTCGTTCTGCAAAGTTTCCATAGCGCCAGCTGTTGAAAAAGCCCATATATGCCCCGATAAACGAGTTGCGGAAGTATCGGTTTTCACCCGGCAATGAAACGGGCCATGGCACAAATTGTCTTGCGTCCCCGAATTCGATATTGGAGATCAGAACAAGGATGATCTTCTCACTCAACGCATCACTGAAAAAGCTGGTCAAATGACAGTCCATCAGGATACAAAGATTCTTTCGCTCCGCATACGTCCAGCGGAACAGCGCAGTCAGGTTTTTTTCCAGGGTACTGTACGCAGGCAGCTGCCCCGCAAGCTGGGTCATCTGCCGGTCGATATAATAATCCAGCACGTCGTCCTTGGATTCAAAGCTGCGGTAAAAGGTGGTTCGGTCGAGTTCTGCCATGTGACACAGCTCTGTGACGGAGATCTTTTCCAGCGGCTTTTTCAGTAAAAGCTGAAACAGTGCTGTGCAAAATGCATCCTGATTTT
>ERZ831634.257-NODE-257-length-67506-cov-48.584780_pt1 | contig 67506 bp, 48 predicted proteins | sample MGYA00519953_ERZ831634 | MGnify/ENA primary metagenome ERZ831634 (study PRJEB31850, sample SAMEA3708718) | human gut metagenome | biome: human gut; feature: human-associated habitat; material: faeces | place: China | collected 2014 ... | reverse complement strand
TTAAGGAGGGAAGAACCGTGCCACGTAAAGGACATATTCAGAAAAGAGATGTATTGGCAGATCCTTTATACAATAACAAAGTGGTTACCAAGCTTATCAACAACGTTATGTTAGATGGTAAGAAGGGTGTTGCACAGAAGATTGTATATGGTGCATTTGCCAAAGTAGAAGAAAAGTCAGGCAAGCCTGCCCTTGAAGTTTTCGAAGAGGCTATGAACAATATCATGCCTGTTCTGGAAGTTAAGGCAAGACGTATCGGTGGTGCTACCTATCAGGTACCTATCGAAGTAAGACCTGAACGTCGTCAGGCTCTGGGCCTTCGTTGGTTAGTAATGTTTTCTCGTAAGAGAGGCGAAAAGACCATGGAAGACAGACTGGCAAACGAAATTCTTGATGCAGCAGGCAATACCGGCTCCGCTGTAAAGAGAAAAGAAGATATGCACAAGATGGCAGAAGCAAACAAGGCTTTCGCACACTACAGATTCTAATCGTAGGGCGAAGTTTTTGTTGTCTGTCATGACTAATATAAGGAGGAAACAACCTTGGCTGGAAGAGAATATCCCTTAGAGAGAACCAGAAATATCGGTATTATGGCTCATATCGATGCGGGTAAAACCACACTGACAGAGCGTATTCTTTACTATACCGGTGTTAACTACAAGATTGGTGATACTCATGAAGGTACTGCTACCATGGACTGGATGGAGCAGGAACAGGAAAGAGGTATTACCATCACATCTGCAGCTACCACCTGCCACTGGACTCTTGAGAAAGAAACCAAACCCATGCCCGGTGCATTAGAGCATCGTATCAACATCATTGATACTCCGGGACACGTTGACTTCACTGTAGAAGTTGAGCGTTCCTTACGTGTACTTGATGGTGCTGTCGGTGTATTCTGCGCAAAGGGTGGTGTAGAACCTCAGTCTGAAAACGTATGGCGTCAGGCTGATACCTACAACGTACCTCGTATGGCTTTCATCAATAAGATGGACATCCTTGGTGCAAACTTCTACGGTGCCGTAGAGCAGATCAGAACCCGTTTAGGTAAGAATGCTATCTGCCTTCAGTTACCTATCGGCAAGGAAGATGAATTCAAGGGAATCATTGACCTGTTTGAAATGAAAGCCTACATCTATAATGATGATAAGGGCGACAACATCACTGTAACAGATGACCTCGGCGACATGAAGGACGATGCAGAACTGTATCGTAACGAATTAGTTGAAAAAATCTGCGAGTTAGATGATGATTTAATGATGCAGTATTTGGAAGGTGAAGAACCTTCTGTTGAAGAAATGAAGAAAGTCTTAAGAAAGGCAACCTGCGAATGTAAGGCAATTCCTGTATGCTGTGGTTCCGCTTATCGTAACAAGGGCGTACAGAAGTTACTCGATGCAGTTCTTGAGTACATGCCTGCTCCTACAGACATCCCTCCTATCAAGGGTGTTGACCTGGATGGCAACGAAGTTGTAAGACATTCTTCCGATGATGAACCTTTCTCCGCACTGGCATTCAAGATTATGGCTGACCCGTTCGTTGGTAAGCTTGCATTCTTCAGAGTTTACTCCGGTACCATGAACTCCGGTTCTTATGTACTGAATGCTACAAAGGATAAGAAGGAACGTGTTGGACGTATCCTGCAGATGCATGCAAACAAGAGAGCCGAACTTGAAAAAGTTTACTCCGGTGATATTGCGGCAGCAGTAGGCTTCAAGTTTACTACTACCGGTGATACCATTTGTGACGAGCAGCATCCTGTAATCCTCGAGTCCATGGAATTCCCTGAACCCGTTATTGAGCTGGCTATTGAGCCGAAGACCAAAGCAGGTCAGACCAAGATGGGTGAAGCTCTTGCAAAACTTGCAGAAGAAGATCCCACCTTCCGTGCTCATACCAATCAGGAAACAGGACAGACCATTATCGCAGGTATGGGTGAGCTCCATCTGGAAATCATCGTTGACCGTCTGCTTCGTGAATTCAAGGTAGAAGCTAACGTTGGTGCTCCTCAGGTTGCTTACAAGGAAACCATTACCAAGCCTGTTGACCAGGAATACAAATATGCAAAACAGTCCGGTGGTCGTGGACAGTACGGACATTGTAAAGTTAAATTCGAGCCCATGGATGCAAACGGCGACCAGCTGTTCAAGTTTGAATCCAGCGTTGTCGGTGGTGCTATTCCCAAGGAATACATCCCCGCAGTCGGCGAAGGTATCGAAGAAGCAACCCACGCAGGTATCCTCGGCGGATTCCCCGTTGTTGGTGTTTATGCTAACGTTTACGATGGTTCCTACCATGAAGTCGACTCTTCCGAAATGGCATTCCACATTGCCGGTTCCATGGCATTCAAGGAAGCTATGAAGAAGGCTGCACCTGTACTGCTTGAGCCTATCATGAAGGTTGAAGTAACCATGCCTGAAGAATACATGGGTGACGTTATCGGCGATATCAACTCCCGTCGTGGCCGTATTGAAGGTATGGAAGATATCGGCGGCGGTAAGATGGTTAAGGCTTATGTACCTCTTGCTGAAATGTTCGGTTATTCTACCGACTTACGTTCCAAGACCCAGGGTCGTGGTAACTACTCTATGTTCTTCGAGAAATACGAGCAGGTTCCCAAGAACGTACAGGAGAAAGTACTTGCTGCAAAGGCAAAATAATTTTTCAAGATAATGAGGCGGTACTTGCAAAAGTACCTGCCTCTGAAGCAAAATAATGCTTGAAAAACTTAGGCTTATCTAATATAATGAGAGATAGCTGATTAAATTAAAAACTTATTTTTTATCTTTTTAAGGAGGACTATAATAATGGCTAAAGCTAAATTTGAAAGAACTAAGCCCCATTGTAACATTGGTACCATCGGTCACGTTGACCATGGTAAAACCACTCTGACCGCTGCAATTACCAAGGTTCTGGCAGCAAGAGTTCCCGGTAACGCACAGGTAGACTTCGAAAACATCGATAAGGCTCCCGAAGAAAGAGAGCGTGGTATTACCATTTCTACCGCACACGTTGAATACCAGACCGAAAAGAGACACTACGCACACGTTGACTGCCCGGGCCATGCTGACTACGTTAAGAACATGATTACCGGTGCTGCTCAGATGGACGGCGCTATCCTTGTTGTAGCTGCAACCGATGGTGTTATGGCTCAGACCAAGGAGCACATCCTTCTGTCCCGTCAGGTAGGCGTTCCTTACATCATCGTATTCATGAACAAGTGCGATATGGTAGACGATCCTGAACTTCTTGAATTAGTAGAAATGGAAATCACAGAACAGCTTGAAGAATATGATTTCACAGACTGCCCTATTATCAAGGGTTCTGCTCTGAAGGCTCTGGAAGATCCTATGGGACCTTGGGGCGACAAGATTATGGAACTTATGGACACTGTAGACTCCTACATTCCTGATCCTCAGCGTGATACTGATAAGCCTTTCCTTATGCCTGTAGAAGACGTATTCACCATTACCGGTCGTGGTACTGTTGCAACCGGTAGAGTAGAGCGTGGTGTTCTTCACCTGAACGACGAAGTTGAAATCGTTGGTATCAAGGAAGAGAAGCAGAAGTCCGTTGTAACCGGTATCGAAATGTTCCGTAAGATGCTTGACGAAGCACAGGCTGGTGATAACATCGGTGCCCTTCTTCGTGGTATCCAGAGAACTGACATCGAAAGAGGTCAGGTTCTTGCAAAACCCGGCACTGTAACCTGCCACAAGAAATTCACTGCACAGGTTTACGTACTGACCAAAGATGAAGGTGGACGTCATACTCCTTTCTTCAACAACTATCGTCCTCAGTTCTACTTCAGAACAACCGACGTTACCGGTGTTTGCGAACTTCCAGCAGGTACCGAAATGTGCATGCCTGGTGATAACGTAGAAATGACCATCGAACTGATCCATCCCATCGCTATGGAGCAGGGTCTTACTTTCGCTATTCGTGAAGGTGGACGTACTGTTGGTTCTGGCCGTGTTGCTACTATCATCGAGTAATCTGCGCGTAAGCAACGAGAAGCTTAGATAAGTAAAAAATATTACCCGGAGAGTGCTCGCACTCTTCCGGGTATTTTTTTACTTATCGGAAAGCGGCGACTGCCGCGATGAAATAGCCACGAAGTGGCTATGAATGCTTCTCGTTGCGGGGCGTTTGCATGTAAGTGGCTGTTTTTGCGTGATTGCGGGCATTTAATGAATGCCCGCGACCGAAGAAATGCGTAGCATTTACGAGGTGCGCTTATACCAGAAAACCCGGAAGAGTGCTCGCACTCTTCCGGGTATTTTTCTGATAGTATTCTTAATCGCTATTCTTATTATCTTTATTATTTCTATCACAATTATCTTTATTTTTCTGTTTTTATCACCACTCTATTTATTAGATCTATTTTCAGTACTATTATTTTTGATAGTTTTATGCTAGTATTTTTATCTTTATCAGTTCTATATCTATTATCCCTCATTAACAGTGCAGTACCGTTTGAACCACCAATATATGCCACATAGGCGGTGTGAATTGTCTAAAATCAATACCAAAAATTTCAATTAACCAAACTTCAGGAAAAAGAAGTAAAAGATTTAGTGAATTTATCGGATGACTGGAGTAAGGAAAAATATTGCTGGGCAATACAAATAGCAGTACTGTGCAAATATATTAACGAACTGGAGGACTTTATAAAAGAAAAAATATGTCACAATGCATCCATAGGAATTGAGGATTTGAAAAAGCAAGAAGCTTATCTTATGCAGGAAAGCATAAAAATGCAAGCTTTAAGAAAAGAATTGGAAAAGGAAAAAGAATGTTTGGAAAAGAGAGATCAAGAGTTGGTAAACGAACTCACAAGGCAGCAAAAGGTTGGGGAGGAGAAAGAAAAGCAGAGCATTAAGGACAAAGAAGAACTGATATCACTGATAAACTACGTTTATCAGTTGACAGAAGAAGAGAATGACCTTGAAAATGACAATACAAAATATAAAGAGGAACAGCGTGATAAAGTTCAAAAATTTTGGAGTAAACAGGCGGTTGTGGAGATAGAAGGTCATATTAACTGGCAGCAGAAAATTAAAAATGTTTTTCCTAAATGGAGTTATGTTTCCGCAAATCAGAGAGCTTTTGTCTCGGATATGATAAACGATAAGGCATATATAATCTGCAATACAGAAATATTGTCACATTCTGTTTATTATAAAGTGGTGGCAAACAAACGGGCGGCACAAAAATTGATTTACACAAAAGGGTGCAATATAGAAAAGTTTCTTGTTGAATTAGAAGAGCAGAATGAGTGCCTCAGACCAATCATGCAGGAGGGATAATTATTGGCGAAATATGGTCTTTTCAATAAAAAAGAATTTGCCTTTATCTATGAAACAATGTCACATTTTAAGCATATGGAGCGTCTAATAGATAGAAAGAAATGGTAGAATGAAAATTGGCTGATTGAAATTCTAATGATAAGGAGGGAGTAATGAGTCTTATTGATGAAGCAAAAAAGAAAGACCCTGATGCATTTGGGCAACTTGTGCAGGAAAACTTGCAAAAGATGTACCGGATTGCCATAAGTATACTTCAAAATGAGGAGGATGCTGCTGATGCCATTCAGGAAACCATGTTGAAATGTTGGCAGAAAATAAATCAGGTCCGGAATGAAGATTATTTTGAAACATGGTTAATTCGGATATTGATAAATCAATGTAAGGATATTTTGAAAGGCAGAAAAAGAACGGTATTGGTAGACGATATTCCGGAGGCTGCACAGGAAGACAACTATACCAACACAGAATGGAAGGCTGTTTTAAGAGGGCTGCATGAAAAGTACCGTATTGTGTTGGAACTGTATTACGTAGAAGGCTTTTCTACAAAAGAGATTGCGACAATGCTGCATATAACCGATGCAAGTGTACGGACCAGATTGGTGCGGGGACGAAAGCAGCTTGAGCAGATGTTTCGGGAAAGATAGGAGGCTCGTGTATGAAAATAGAGGATTATAAAAATATATGCGACAACGTTGAAGTTTCTGATACCTGTCTGGAAGGGTATCATGCGGCTATGGAACAGATACGTTCCGAAAATAAAAAAGAACGGAAACAACTTCTTAAATGGCAGGCATGGAGAAAAATATCCAAGGCAGCAATGTTCTGGGGAATATTATTGGTTGTCGGAGGCGGAGCAGTCCTGTCCGTGAGAGCATACATGTCTCACAGACAAAAAATTCAGAATATGACAAATGATGAAATTGTGAATTTGTACGAAGATATATTTCAGTATGATAATAAACATATGTCCCGTGCCATGTCAGAGGCAGAAGAACAAAGATATGAAGAATTGGCGGATTTATACTGCATGGATATGGTCGAACCACAGGGAGAAGTAAAAGTGATAACTTCTCGGGAAGAGTATGAGGGAACCGGACTGGCATTTGCTATCGCAGACGGCATTTTATATTTGCCTGCGGATGAAATGACGGATGAGGAAATTCTTCAGATGGTTGAATTTAACCTATTAGAACAGTATGTGGATTATGAAGCATATGAAAAAGCAACCAATCCACTTGATTATCGATACCGATTAGAAAAAATGACAGGAGAGGAAGTGGAAGAATTCTATAAAACATATCATGCGGCAAATACAGAGACCTGCCTTATGAACAGGGAACTGTCTTTTGCCGAAATGGGTAGAAGAAAAGTTCTTAAAGAATTGTATAAAAAGGGATTGGAAGTGCCGGAACAGGGAATTCTAATAATAGGAAATGCAGGAGAGTATTCCGGCAGAGATGTGGCTTTCTGTAGGGATAACGGTACCGTTTATTTCCCGGAACAGGACATGAATGACGAACAGTTATTGGAATACATTGATTTTCAGATGAAAGCAGAGTACTGTGAGAAGCGGATAAGCGATGAAATAAGCAAAGGGGTAAGAGATACCTGGCCGATGGTAGAACATAAGGAACGGGAAAGGATTGTGACCTTAGATTACAGTTTGCCCGTAGAGGAAGAACTACTGGAACAACCTTGGCTTATAGCTTATGGAGAAATTTTGGAGAAGTATTATAAAAAGAATGAACAGCAGTATGAAAATCCGGAACGTTATTATGCCAATGTATGTTTTGTGTATTTGAATGATGATGAAATACCGGAATTGCTATTCAGCCATGGGTGTACGGATATGGACTATGATGACCGCTGCAATACAAGGACCTATCTATATACCTATAAGAACGGTGAGGCGGTCTTACTTTCACCCGGAAATCAAACTATGGATGATTTTTATGGGTATTCCAAACCGTTCAGCTATGTGGAGAGGAAAGGAATGGTTTATTGTGATTACTATGATATATATGGATTTTCGACTTACCATGAAGAAACCGGTATTATAGATAATGTGAAAGATAATATATCCAGAATGGATATTTGGAATTTGGATACCATGACGTGTAAATTTTCTAATGTGAATATCCGAATGCTGCATGCAGAGTATAACTATGAGAGGGAAGAATATTCCGATGCCAATTTCAGTTATGAGTATTACAGAAATGTTTCAAGTATTGTCAGAGACGAAAATACCGGTGAGGTGTTAGAGATTGTAGGAGAGAAGGTTAATCGTCAGACGTATGAGGTGGCAGAAAATGAATTATGGAAAGGCGAAGCAGTTACTGTATTACAGGTGAAAGATTTCGATAAAATATACAGTGATGATAATTTGCTTGAATCTCTGGCAAGATGCTATAGTAAACAGAAATAATGAAGAACTTGAGCAACTTGAAAAATTACAAGGATATACAAATTTACGGTTGGCAGAGTAAAAATGAAAAAGGAACTTAAAATACTTGAGTTCCTTTTTCGTTTCCCCAAATATGATTTTAATTTCTATATTTAAGCATAATTACAAATATATAGAAAGAGAGTGCACATCACTCAACCATTACGGCTATCCTGTCGGATAGAGTATTCCACCACAGGTTTCTCGGAACGTTTACTTTTTATGAATTCTGCAAATTGCAGGATTTCTTTCATTTCTTCTTCGGTAAATCCGCTACCATCAAAGTGGACGGCAGGGATAGCGGGAGTACTGTTCCTTTCCAATAAGTCATCTACAGATACGTTATAGTATTCGGCTATTTTTCTTAAGATGGCTATCTTTGGTTCTCTGTTTCCACGTTCGTATAAGGAATAAGCGGCAACGGTTATTCCTAAATATTCGGCTATTTCCTTTTGTGAAATTCTTTTCGTAAGACGCAATTCTTTCAAACGTTTTAAATACGCACTCATGCCTATCCTCCCATTTACACTTTGATTATACAGTTTGTTGACAATATAATCAACAAAATGTTGAAAAGCACAATAAAAATGTTATAATAAAGGAGTTACCGCCCCGAAACTGGAAACAGAAAGGGGGTGAGCCAATTGGCAATATTCTTATCATTTTCGCTCTCCATTGTGGCAAGTGTAATAGCTTATTACATATGCAAATGGTTAGATGGGGACGAGTAGTCGGTAATTAGCCTGGGAGTGGTTCACCCTGACGAACAAGAAACCCCAAAGAGCTGCAACTCTTTGGGGTTTCATTTTGTGGCCAATTGGACACTCTTATCATTTAGCTGCCTAAAGTATAACACACTTGATAGGTATTTTCAAGTAACGCTTTCAATAAATGGGTCGGCATAAATGGGTCGGATAAATTTGTTGTAGGAAATTAATAGACAGAGCATCTATAGGATATGTTTCAGAATCAAAGTTTTCTCTATCATTGTAACTTTTTTATTCCTTCTTACAACCCCCGAAGGTGATTTTTTAGCGCAGCTATCTTTTTGACCTGCGGATAGGGAATGTCATATACCGGCAGATCTGCAAGTACTCCCAGTACTCCCAGTTTTCGCCTGTTAGCCTTCTCCATTCTCATCATTTCTGCCGCAGAATAAATGATCTCCTCTGCCCCGTCACCTGTTTCATTTCTTTCTTCTGAAATCTTACCAGTTTCAGCATATTCCCCTGATTTTGACGGTAGATTCTTAACCGGGACATCTTATCTGCCCCGGTTCTGCACCCTCCCCGTGGTCTCAAACTCATCTTGTCTGCATACACATGGCTCATATGCCCTCCACGGAACATCTTACATTGCTATCCCCGGATTTCATCGAAGTCATGATCCCCGACCGGTTCCCAAGAATGTATTCCTTTGCCTGTTCCACTGCTTTTCGCTTTGTTTCTTTGCCTGTGATTCCTATGATTCGGTCATAGACTCCCTCTGCCATCCACTTTTTCTTTCTATGAATGGCTCTGTATATTTCACTTCTGGCATCCTTTGCTGTGTCTTCAAGATGGGAGGTGGCCGCTATGATATATTTATGCATGTGATATTTATCAAGGGCAAACTTAGACTTCGGAATGATCTTTTCTCCTGTGCGTATCCATACTGCTCCATCCCCATCAACTGATCCAAAAGGTAACGGGATTCACCGGTATCAACATTTTTGAACAGAGTTTTGTGATATACCACTTCTCCAAGACTAGTCAGTAGGGAAGTTTCATCTCTCAGGACAATGTATCAGCCCCAGCACAGATCCTTTCTTTCCTTCAGAAATTCATCATAGGATTCCCATTTTTCCACTATCATGCGGCATCCAAGTCTGGTCACCTCATCCGTCATACCATAGACCATTTCTGCGATCCTGATCAGGTCATCTGTATAAGTGGCGGTGGAATTTAAATAAAAAAATTCAGGCATTGGGATAAATTAAAAAATGTATATTGCAGTTATATACATTAAAGAATATAATGTTATTAAATGACAACTTGAGCCAAAAGGCAGAAAATGAGATGAGCATTTGGGAAAAGACTTTTGACCTTTCACAATTTGATGAATACAGAGAAGACAACAGAGGAGAAGTGAAAAAAGCAGATAAGGGTTTGCCCGTTTCTTTGTGGAACACCTATTCTTCTTTTGCAAACTGTTATGGTGGAGTTATTATTCTTGGTGTTAAAGAAAATAAAGATGGTAGTTGGAGAACTACCGGTTTCCAGAATGTATCTAAGCTTCGTAAAGAATTTTGGAATAATATGAACAATCCCAAGAAGGTAAGTATCAATCTCCTGTTGGAAGATGATGTTCAGACTTATGAGGTTGGCGATAATCATGATGTTATCATGGCTGTTTATGTGCCGATGGCAAAGCGTGAGCAGAAGCCAGTGTACATAAATAATGATATTTTTAATAGCACATTTCGCAGAAATTATGAGGGCGATTATTATTGTACTCGGTTGCAAGTAAAGACGATGCTTCGCGATCTGACTGAGCGTACTATGGATATGGAAGTGCTGGATAAGGTTCCTATGGAAGGTTTGAATTATGATACTATCCATGGATATCGTAATAGCCACCGTTCTTTAAAAGAGGGACATACATTTGAATACTTGAGCGATCATGAATATTTGCAAAGTATTGGTGCTGCTGCAATTTCTGATGAAGATGGAAGATTACATCCTACGGCAGCAGGTATGCTGATGTTTGGTGACGAGTATAATATTGTGCGCCACTTCCCAGAGTATTTCTTGGATTACAGAGAAGAGATAGACCCTACCACTCGTATTTTAGGGTTTATAACAAAATTATTAAAGATGTTAAGGTGCCATTCAAAATGTCTGGTGGTGAGCATGGTGACGATACGCCGGTACACAAGGCAATTCGTGAAGCGTTAGCAAACTGTTTAATTAATGCAGATTGTCATGGCTTGCGTGGCGTTGTAATTAGAAAAGAGCCGGACCAGTTGGTTTTGGCAAAACCCTGTTATATCAGAACGGGTAAAAAGCAGATGCGTCTTGGTGGTGAGTCCGACTCGCAAAACAAGGCACTTATGAAGATGTTTAATCTTATCAATCTTATCAATATCGGTGAACATGCTGGAAGCGGTGTGCCGAATATCTTTAATGTTTGGGAAGATGAAGGCTGGGAAGAACCGGCGATCGAGGAGAGATTTGACCCGGATAGAACGGTACTGGCGCTTTCGTTTTTGAAAAAGGTGGCGAAAAAAATGCAAGAAAAGTATGATGCTATTTTGAATACCGTGCAACCTGATATTTGGTATAAAGCTTCTGAATTTGAAACTGTAGCTGGTGTCAAAGAATCAAGAATTAAAGTGCTGCTTAAGGATATGTTGGAGCAAGGCTTGATTAAAAGTACTGGTAGTACTAAGGGGAAGATATATAAGAAAATTAATGTGAATTAATATAAGGTATTGGAGAGGGTACAAATGAGTGAAATTGTTGGTAGAGAGGTAAAACGTTGGTCGGAAACGCTAACGGAACTGAATGAATACGATATAACATTGGTCAATATTTTGCTGAAACACTGCGAAGATCTTATAGAATCCGGTGGGACTGCAGGCGGTAAAAGAGCTAATAAAATTGCAGAGTATATTGGCGAGAAGCAAGGTGTATGTGATAAATCTATTGAAACTTTGTCATTTGGTTCGGAAAAAAATACAAAGAAGATAAAGAAATTGAATGTATTGGAAGTAGATTCATTTAGAGGTTTTTCGGTGAGCCGAACATTTAATCTTGATAAGCAATATGTATTTCTATATGGTCCAAATGGATCTGGCAAATCAAGTTTTAGTGAAGCCTTAGAATACGGTTTGCTTGGTATTATTGAAGATGCAGAAGCAAACAAAATCAAACTATCTACTTATATAAAGAATACTGCAACCCAAAAGGGAAAAAAGCCTACAATTACTTGTACGTATGAGGATGGATCAGAAGACGAAGCTATAATTGATTATGATGCTTATAGGTTTGCATTTGTAGAAAAGAATAGAATTGCGGATTTTTCTCATATTAGTGTATTGAATTCTAAGAATCAGAATGAGAGAATAGCTGCTTTATTTGGATTATCAGCCTTTAATGAGTTTGTACAAGGATTCACGAAAAATTTTGATGAGAAATATTTAACAACAAGTTCTGTTACGGAGAAACTATTTGAAGAAAAACAGCTATCGAGAGATTCTAAAGAAAAACAACTTCAAGAAAGCGAAGTTGAATTAAATAGAATTAGAGACTTGCTTGTAGAAGAAATTGCAAAACTAAAAAAATGGGAAATAACAGAGGTTGACAGTGCGTTAGATTATCTTGAGAATCCTACGACAGGTATTTTGACTGTAAAAATTGCAGAGCGAGATAAACAGTATGTTACTCCAATACCAGTAGAACATATTGAAGGCTTTATAAATTATATTTTGAAATTGCAGAAAAATCTTAAAACTGTTAATGAAAATAGAAACAAATTATCTGATATGGCTCTGCAGGTAAATTATAAAAATTTGTATGAGATTATATCTGAATTGGAAGAAACGACAAGTTGTCCTGCTTGTGGAACGAATTTGGCTAATGCTGAAAGAAATCCATATGAATATGCTAAAGAGCAGTTAAAAACATTTACTGAAATAGAATTGATACAAAAAGAAATCAATGATGCAGCTCAAAATGCTAGGGAGAATATTCGTGAGATATTAGATTTTATTGCGAAAAATCAAGAATTTTTTAAGCTATTACAAATAAAAATATACAATATGGTTTCTGTAGAATTGGAAGATATTCGAAAGTATGTGGATACTGTGAGTAAGTGGTTTGAATTTTGCGAAGAATTAAAGGGATTTGACAAGATAGTTGCCCGGAACAAAATAGAAGAATACAATAAGGCGGCAAACAAATCAAATTCTGAATATGAGCAACAAGTTGCAGAGCTTAGTGCTGTAAGAAACGCACTTGTGACATTAAAAGCTCAGATGAATGAAAAGGAACATATAATAAAGAGATGTCAAAAAGAGATTAAGGAGTTTGATGAACAAAGCGAGGCTACAATAAAGAAAATTCAGGAAGAAAAAAGAATTTGTGAATTCAATGTGAAAATTATAGAAGCTTATAATAAGATAATTGGCAGTTTGGTTAATTATAATAATGAGTTGCCAAGACAGATAGCACGAGATTTAGAACAGAAAATCGTCGATTATTATAATACAATCAATCAGGATGATGCAGATTTTGAAAAGATAGAGGAATTGATTTTACCGGATGCAACTTCTGATAAAATGTATATTACATTTGCTGATGGTAGCACGTCGGAGGCGTTACAAGTTTTAAGTGAAGGCCATATTAAAATTTTGGGCTTGTCAATTCTTTTAGCTAAAGCGGTGCATGATAATTTAAACTTTATTATATTTGACGATATCGTAAATGCCATTGATGATGATCATAGAAATGGTGTGGCGGATTTATTGATTAATCATGTCGATTTTGCAAATACACAGATTATATTGTCTACACACGGAGATCAATTCATTTTTAAATTGCAGGACAAGTTAGGTCAAAAAAGAGTAAAAGAAAATGCTATTGTATATAAATTTATTCCAGCAGATTCATTAGAGGAACGAGGCGTAGTAGTAGAATACTCTGATTCAAAAACACCATTGATAGCTGCGGAGGAAAAGTACAGTAAAAATGAAACGAAGGATGCTGCTTCAAAATGTCGACAAGCAATGGAGTGTGTTGCATATAATTTATGGAATTTAATTGCTAAATCTTCAGATGCAATGATATCTGTAGGGATGAGAAGTCCTAAAAGTTTACCAGATTTAAGTTCTATAGTGGATGGTTTGATTAAGAAAACAGGTAAGATAAGGGGGATGGAGGATATAAATGCAGAACTCAAGAGTCTTAAAGAACCTGGAAATTGGCGTGTCCTAAATAAAGGTACTCATTATGAAGATGAACAGAGGGAATTTGAGCGAGCAGATGTAAAATGCGTTTATGACCATTTGGTTAAATTAGATGATATGATTAGAAATGTGAAGATTGCAAATGTTGCTGAGACAAACTGAAGTTGGAGGTGAGAATGATGGTGCAACAAGAAAATCCCATCGTTTTTATAAGTTATTCACAAGATTCATTATTTTTTGCGGATCAAGTACTTTCTTTTGCTAACAAATTGAGAAGTGAAGGAATTGATGCTATTCTGGATCAGTATGAAGAGGCACCTTCTGAAGGGTGGCCAAGATGGATGGAAAATAGTATAAATAGAGCTGACTATGTTATAGTGATTGGTTAAAAAGGATATTATGATAAAATATATGGAAATGTAGAATCGGGAAAAGGCAGGGGTGTTAAATGGGAAGGAAATCTCATTTATCAGAAATTATATATGTCGGATGCAATGAATGGAAAATACATTCCGATTGTTTTCGATGAGAGCGATTTGGAGTATATTCCAGTTCCACTTCAAGGAAACACCTATTATAATATCAGCAACGAGGACGATTATAATAGACTATACTGGAGGCTGCGAGGCATTAATACAAAAGAAAAACCGCAGCTTGGAAAATTGAGACCACTGCCAGAAAAAGAAAGAAAAAATTTATTTATCACTTCAATGATAGATATTGAATCGTGGAATAAAGCAGTTTGGCGTGGTGCAGGTTTTGTATTAGGATACATGCCGTTACCGGCGTTGCTTTTGCCTTTTGTTAACAAAAAATACGCAATTAAGATTTTTGAAGATTGGATAAAGATAATAGGAAGAGATGATAAAAAAGAAGATATAAGGATTGCATTAGTAGAGGGAGATGTACCGGGGGAGGCATCTGGATATTACGTAGTGGTTGGAAATAATATTGATGAAGCTATGAAACGAGCGGAAAAAGGTGGTTTTTCTGCGGATGAGACGATGATACTTAATGTATCTCGTATAATTCGTGCAAATCCTAGTGATAATTTCAAAATATTCAATTACTTTAAAGAGGCATACTACAAGTATGGTGAATATATGTTAATGCCGGCCATTTTGGATGAAAAATCTGGAGGAATTACACCTCTTCCGCAATACGGAATACATAAAAAGCAATTGATTTATAGGCACATTTCAGATATAACGGAAAATGATCAAGATGCCATTTTGCTTAAAAAGAATAAGCTGTTTGAAGCATATAAGCCAAAGTAAGTTTTAGTAAGTGAAAAGATACACACAATAGCCTTTTGTGTGTACCTTTACTTAAATGTGCATCACAGCGCTGGCAACGAATAATAAAGAACACCATGTTGTGATACATAAAACCGTGTATCAGTTCCGATTTTTATAAAAATCCCGATTTAAATATAAATTTTCTCATGTTGTATTAGTACATAGGTGGACGGCAAATGATGATTTTTGTGATACGAATCTGCAACATTTCCATCGGATAAGGTAAAAATAATAGGTAAAATACCCGGAAGAGTGTTCACACTCTTCCGGGTATTTTTGCTTCTCGTTGCGGCTCCCTCTTCTCAACCTTCAAATCTTACAAGTATATTAATCATCTGATAAGCGCCTGCGGCTGCTGTAACCTGATTACCGGAAACGGATACGTTACCGATGGGACGGGAAAGAAAATCACACAGGCAGGCTTCCTTTACCGGGCGGCAAAAGACAAGGGAGCAGGTGCTTTCTTTGCCGGCGTAGTTGGCGGCACGAATGAGCATGCCGTTGTTGCCGGAAGACATACAGGTAATATAAACACAATCTTTGGAAGTGAATGTGAAAGCACTTTCTTCCGGGATGAATTTACCGGAAGGAATGGTAAAACTGCGGTAGCCGCAGACAAAACAATCTTTTTGCCGTACCAGTTCGGCATTGCTTTCTACGGCAAGCGGTAAAAGAGCGTAGTCCCATTCTAAAAGTCCGGGAAGTTCTCCGTCAGGTTCCCCGTCCGTGCCAACGGTTCTTGAGAAGCAGCGCATCAAAGTGATATCCATGCTGTTCGCAGCATCACCCGGACAGGAAATTTCATGAAGCCCGCCGCCGGAGATAAATGCCAGACCATGGGTATCATCCCGGAGAAATGCCAGATTTTCAAAAGCATATTCGGTAATGTCGGCTTCTTTCCAGTTGTAATGACTGTTGTCAAGCCCTACATTCCGTGAAAGAATCAGGTTGCATTGGTTGACACTGTATTGCGTGGTGCGAATGCCGGTCGGCAGGTGCAACTGCAGACGGTGGTCACGTACAGTGTTATTTACAACGGTATGGACACTTATTAACTTAGAGTCACGGGCAATGGTAAAATCGGATGTAATAATAAAGGGAACGTAGTGTTCACTTCGCTTGGAAAATCCTGCTTCGGTTACCTTTTCCTCCGGCAGAGTCCATTCATAACGTATCCGGAAAATACAGGATGCATAGCCGTCAAAGATTTTTTCGATGCTGACCCGGGCACCGGCGGAGGAGAGAACTCTGTCCTGTATGGGGCGGGTGTGGTACCAGCCATCTCCCGCTTCACAACAGTCTATAAAAGAATGGAGACCGGTATAGGTGTGACCGGTTTTTTTATCAGTCAGCGTAATCGTACCATCAGAACAGATAACAAAACGGATATATTCATTTTCACAGCTATCGGGTCCTGTGGAAAACCTGTCGGTAATACGGTAGGGCAGAGGGCTCGGTTTAACGGTAAAGGTGGTAAAACCCATAGGACGGAGCACACCGCTCAGAGCAATACGGTGGGGATCCGCAAAACGTTTGTTGCCGCCGTATTGCCGTACCTGTCTGTTGCGGGCGGCACGAATAATATTGTAAGGGAGTTCCTGTCCACATTCATCATAGACAAGGAAGGTATTCCGTTGCTCATAACGGATATAAGGAAGCGCGGAAGTCACAAATTCCGGCGCAAAATCAATGTCAAATTCCAACAGTCCCCGGTATTCATAGGGGAGTGGATTGAATAACTTTACTTCTACACAGCCGTCCGACGTCAGGGCTGCCTGATAAGCTTTGCCACAGAACTGTTCAAAAAATTCATTGGCGGTACGTTTGGCTTTTTCAAAACGGGTCAGCATTTCCCTATGGACAGCATCAATGGAACATCCGCAGATACTGTCGTGCGCATGATTTTGCAAAAGCTGACTGTAGGCATAGTCCAGATAAGAAGTTATGGGAGAGGCACCGGCCATGCTATCAATGGCAGAAATGGGCAGGGCATAGTGTTCTAACAGATTCTGACAGTCATCATTGGCACGCTTTAAGTCATAGCGGGAAGAAAGCGTGTGGGGAATTACTTTATTGTGCATCACATTTGCCTGACCGTGAGAGGTAAGCTCTCCTTTTTTGACAGGACGGGTACCTTGGATGAGTCCGGGAATTTCATCCAGCCGCACCTGCTCCACAGGGCAGTTAAAATGCCGGGACAGTGCATTCAGTATCTCGGGAGCAAACTCGTGGATGGTTTCATGGTCCATACCGTCCATCAGAATCACATAGGGAAGAGAAGTACGTGTACATTCACGTTCTACATACGCAATGGCGCGTGCTGTCATTTCTTCCATGTGGGAAGTGTAATCCGGTCTGAATTCACTCATGACCTCAAAATGGAAGGAACCGTAACCACAGGTCTCGGGAGCCTTAAAGGTAAGTACGCGGGAACCGTCCGGGGACACCCAGTCAAAGAAACACTCGATTTCACTGTCGTTGCAGCCACGGCTGATGAGGGCACTGTCAATGCCGAAACCGTTAAGAATCTGGGGAAGATTGGCAATATGTCCGAAAATATCACAGACATAACCGTTTTTTAAGGGCTTTGCACCGTATCCGGAAGCAATGCGGTGTCCGGCAAGCAGGTTTTGTATCAGACTTTCGCCGGAGAGTAAAAATTCATCGGGCATGGTGTACCAGGGACCGATGATGATACGTCCGTCCCGAATCAGCTTTGTTAAGACTTCACGTTTTTCAGGGCGGATGGTGAGGTAATCTTCCAGCACACTTGTCTGTCCGTCCAGTGTGAAAATCTTAAATGCCGGATTGGTTTGCAGGGTATCAAGGACCTTGTCGAGAACCGGTATCAGCATATAACGAAATTCATCCACGGTTTTATACCATTCCCTGTCCCAATGAGTGGATGCAAAATAAAAAATCTTTTCTACTTTCATACACACTTACCTCCGGTAGATTCCCTTTCTATGACATCGCATTCCAGCAGTACTTTGTCGTTAGTAACGGATTTTTTCTGAATATAACCGACAACAAGCTGCGCAGCCTGCCTGCCGATTTCCTTGGCACGTTGGAAAATACAGGTGGGGGAAAAGGGAAGAAAGTCTTGAAATTCTTCGTATTCGTCATCTAAAAATACAATTTTCAACTGATCCGGTACGGAAATACCGGTCATGGCAAGTGCACGGTATAAATTTAAGCCGACTTTGCCGCCATAAGAAAGCAGTCCCTGCAGATCGGGATGCTCTTTCAGATATTTGCAGATGGTATTGACCTGGTTGGGGTCATTTTTTCTAAGGAGAAGAACATTGTGGGATTTAATATAGAGTTCATTTTCCGCATGGGCTTTTTCATATCCGTTGATACGTTGGGCAATACTGCTGGAATACTCGGGAGGCATGGTAATAAAGCCAATGTTTTTGCAGCCCTTGTCGAACAATAGCTGCGCACCTTTTCTACCGATTTCCGTGTGGTCACTGGTGACGGAACTGATATCTAAATCCTGCAGGGTACGGTCAACGAAGACGACGGGAAATTTGTTCAATGCAAGGAGAAGCAGGTCTTTATTATAAGTAGCTCTGCTGTTGGGAAAAACGATAATGCCTTTGACACCCAATTCTACAATATGGCTGATAAGCTTGGATTCACTCAGGTCTTTCTGGGCTTCGCTTAAAAGGAGAAGGTGGTACCCCTGTTCTTTCAGATATTGTTTTGTGCCGATTATCATATCGGCAATAAAGCGGCTTTCCAGATTGGGAAGCAGCATGCAGATAAAATCATTTGTTCTCAATTCTTTATTGGAAGCAATTTCCGGATTGATAAAAGAGCCTTTGCCATGTACACGATAAATATAACCTTCTTCCTGAAGCTCGGTAAGAGCCCGTTTTGCCGTAATGCGTGTCGTGGCAAATTTTAAGGCAAGCTGATTTTCGGATGGAAGCTGATAACGCGGTTCACTCTTATGCTCCTTGATAAGCCCCAATAAATAATCTTTAATTTCCTGATATAAAAATTTCCCCATATATTCTCATCCCTCCTATGAAAACACTTATGGAATACATGATGTATGGTTAGGAAACACAACATGTATGGCTGGTTGAATAATAACTTGTATAGAATGTATACTTTATGCTTCCAGTATACGAAAGAAATCGGACATTGTCAACAGAAAATACAGAGGAAAACGGCATAAAGTTCAGAAAAACGAGATAATAAAATCTGCAAAAACAAGCAAAATAAGCAAACATCACAAAGTAAAAAAGACACTGCAAAGCAAGAAAATTACACAATAATTGTGCATGGTGCAATAAAAATAAGAACCATAACGGGGAAAAGTATACATAATATATCAAGTTTATCAAGATAATGATTTCGTTTTCCGGAAGATAATGGGGGTCTATTGACAAGACAAAAACGACATGATAATTTACTTGTAGACATTGATGAATAACTTGTTATGTTTTTGATAGGAGTGATGAGGAAATATGGATGAAAAAAAGCAGAAAAAAAGCAAAGCTGCACAAAAAAAGAGAAGAAAGGAATTGCTGATTAAGGGACTTGTCCTTTTCCAACTGGTGTTATTTACCGTATATTTCCTGTTTCCCTTTGTATGGATGTTGTCCGTATCCTTACAGACGGAAACAGAGATTATGACTTCCGTAGGTTTCTTAAATCAGTTGATACCGGATTCCTGGAGATGGGAAAATTATCTGGATGTCTTTCGGACGATCCCCTTTGCCAGATATTTCTTAAACAGTGGTATCGTAACAGGATTGACAGTAATCGGCACACTGCTTTCTTCCTCCCTTGTGGCATATGCCTTTGCAAGACTTCGCTGGCCGGGACGGGATTTCTGTTACTCCCTGATGCTTGTGACAATGATTTTACCGTCCTTTATCCTGATGATTCCTACTTATAAGATGTACAGCAGCTTCGGAATGACCAACTCCTGGATTCCTTTAATTCTGCCGGCTTTCTTAGGAGGAGGCGCAGGAAATATCATTCTGATACAACAGTTTTACAAATCAATTCCCGGTGAAATATACGAAGCAGCTAAAATAGACGGCGCAGGGGAGGTGGGAATCTGGGCAAACATTATGATTCCGTTATCCAAACCGGTGCTGGCAACAGTGGCAGTATTCGCATTCCTGTTTTCCTGGAACGATTATCTGGGACCTCTGATTTATGTAAACGACCCGAATCTGACCACGGTGGCTTTAGGACTCCGGGCTTTCCAGACACAGACAAGTACAAACTGGGGACTTCTGATGGCAGGTTCCGTAATCTCCATTATTCCCAATATTGTGATTTTTGTGTTCTGCCAGAAATATTTCCTGGAAGGCATGAAAGCCGGTGCTGTCAAAGGCTGAGAAAAAGAAAAAAACAAGAGAAAAAAGGAGGACACCAATATGAAAAAGAAAAAGATGAGAAACAAAACAGTAAGTATTTTAATGGCAATGCTGCTCTGCGTCAGCTCTCTTACCGGATGCGGCTCCAAGAGCTCGGATAAAATGGACAAGGACGGAAATATTACATTGAATTTCTGGTCCATTTATCCGGAGGGTGATGCGAACTACGACTGGTTCCAGAAAATTATCGCAGAGTACGAAGAAGAACATACCAATGTAAAAATCAATTATGTGGGTATTTCTTTCTGGGATTATTTCACCAAGATTACTACGGCAATGACCGATCCGTCCGGCCCCGATATCTACATCCAGACAATCAAGGACAACGGCGACAGGGCAAGAGGCCAGGTTTCCATGAACTTAACCCCGTTCTTTGATGATACTTTCAATGCCGGCACGGATTTCTTCTATGAAGAGGATGTGAAGCCCATGACCTATGAAGAAAATGTATATGGTGTGCCGTACGCGCTGGACAACCGTGTTCTCTATTACAATATCGACATTGTGAACCAGTTAAAGGATACGACGGATGCCGACTGGACCGGTACCAAGGTGGGACAGAAAGCAGACACAACCATTACCGGAAAGCCGGTGGATCTGATCGATGCAGACGGTAATGTCCGTGCTCCCGAGACCTATGATGAACTGTTGGCATACCAGGAATTGCTGACGGTTACGGAATCCGGCAAAATCACACAGCTCGGTTTTGACGTCAACATCGGTAACTGTAAGATAGAAAATGTGGTATTTGCCAACGGCGGTGAGTTCTTTGACGCAGACGGAAATCCGATTGTAACGACCGACCCGGGTGTGAGAAGGGGCTTTGAAATCTGGCACGAACTGACACACACCCTGTCTTCTGCAAAAGTAAATGCCTTTGAGGATACCGCGGGAGACAATACAACCAACCTTTTCTGGTCCGGCCTTGTGGGACTTATGATTGCTACCAATGAAATTCCCTGGCAGAACGACGCACTGGGCGATGCCAAAATCAATTTAGGAGCAGCTCCGGTTCCTTATAACAATATCGAAGAAAACCATTACAACTTTACCGGCGGATTTTCCCTGGAAATCAGCAACCGCTTAAGCAAAGAAGATAAAGCGGTGCAGCAGGCGGCTTATGATTTTGTCAAATATCTGTGCAGCCCGGAAGTGCAGGAAGAAGTCCTTACCGTAACCTGCAACATGCCGGCAAACAAAACCGTATACGAAACTCTTCAGGCAAACACAACGGATCCCGTGAAGAAAGTGGTATTAAACGAGATGGATCACAGAAAGGCTTACGACTACATTTATGATGCACCCAACTGGTTTGGGGAAGTGCAGAAAGGTCTGACCGATTATGTGGCAGATAAGGATGACTTAGACGCAACACTGGAGAGAATTCAGAAAGCAATTTTACAGCTGAAGGCGACTTACTAATCAGAGATATAAGTAAGAAGGGATGCAAATGACACAGACAGAAACTCAAACGAAACCAAAGAAGAAAAAAATAAAACAGCCTTATAACAAAAAAGAGGTGCTGATGGGATATCTTTTCGCTTCCCCCTGGATACTGGGATTTCTCCTCTTGCAGGCATTCCCACTGTTTTATTCCCTGTATCTTTCTTTTACCAATGCAACAACGACCTCTATGACGGTAAGCTTCCGGGGGCTTGACAATTATAAGGCGATACTCGGAGATCCGCTTTTCTGGAACAGTGTGGCCAACACTTTGAAGTTTGTACTTTTAAGCGTACCGTTAAATCTGCTGTTTGCTCTGTATCTGGCATTGCTTCTGCATGCCAAGGTACCCGGCAGAAAGCTGTTTCGGGCACTGTATTACATTCCTACGCTGGTAACCATTGTGGCTGTCGTATTTCTGTGGAAACAGCTGCTTGGTTCCACAGGCGTGGTTAATCAGCTGCTGGGAGTGTTTGGCATAGAAGGTCCTGACTGGTTCCATGATTACACATGGGCAACGCCCGGCCTGGCAATTATGGGCATGTGGAGTGTAGGAGGAACCGTGGTGATTTTCTTATCCTCTCTGACGGATGTCCCGACAGAACTGTATGAAGCGGTTTCCGTGGATGGAGGAAATGTATTTACGAAGTTTTTCCATGTCACACTGCCCGCCATTTCACCGATTTTGTTCTACAACCTGCTTACAGCGACTATAGCTGCATTCCAGATTTTCGTACAGCCGATGCTGATGACAGGAGGTGAGTACAATACCAACTATCTGGGTTACAACATTTACACGACGGCGTTTACGGTAGGCAGACAGGGATATGCATCCGCAGTCTCCTGGCTCATGCTTGTCATGGTAGGTATTTTGGTAATCCTGATACAGCTTGCTCGTAAAAAATGGGCATTCTATAACGATTAATGAAATAAAAAAGGTAAGACCAATCCAAAACAAAGAAAAGGAGAAAAAGACTATGAAAACAACAAAAAAAAGATTGTCATTGTTCCTGGCACTGATGCTTACGGTAATCATGACACTGACCGGCTGTACAGCGGTACAGGTATCCGGCCAATTACAACTGAATAAGGACGGTTCGGGAGAAAGGACCATTGAGGGCCGGATTGCCAAAAACGATTATCAGGACGGCTACGGCAGCGCTTACTACTATCTGAAGCAGCATGGGGATGACCTGGCCGCTTACATAAAAGATGTCTATACCGAAAAGGTTCCGGGCAGTGAAGAATGGCTGACGGTAGCGGTAGATGACAGTGCGGATGACTGGGAAGTAGTCAAATTGACATTTGCATTCACTTCCTTTGAAGATTATACGGAAAAGCTGACATCCTTAGTCTATGACGAAACGGCAGCCGCTTCCTTTGCCACTCCTTCTTTCGGACAGGATGATGCCGGCAATATTACCTATAGCGAATCTACCGGTGTGATGACAGCAATTTTCAAGAGTTTACAGACGACTCTGATGGCAGATGACGCCATGTTTGATATTAACTGTACCAAAGACGGTACGGCATTAAATGACGGTTCCGCAGATCTGCAGTCTCTGACTGACAGCGGTGTAGAACTCATGAAACCCGAAAACGGCATGGCTATGACGATTTCCGTTGACGGCGGGGAAGAAACAGCCATGGCAGAAGCAAACGGCACCTACACATTCGGAGCAGTAGGAGACAAAGAACCTGCCGAAACTACCTGCGTATTATATTATACCTTTGACGATACCCTGGCAAACTCCGGTACAGAGGCCGACAATGACCTTGTATTCGGTACCGGTTCTACCGGAGACGGCCCGGTTTACGAAGACGGCCTCGACGGAAAGGCAATCAAATTTGACGGTGCTACCTATCTGGCATCTCCCAATAAGGATTTCAATTACGAGGAAATGACCATCAGCTTTGATTATCGTATGGACGCATATACCCAGACAGACTCCGGCGCCAACATGGTAATTGTACCGGCAGGCTTAGGTGCTCTGGGCGCAGGCGTGATTGATGTGGAATTTATCAAAGAAGCAGATGCAGAAGGGGTACAGCTTCTTGGCAAGATGAACAGTGCCGACTGGCAGACCCAGGACAAGCTGTTCTCCGAAGGCTATCTGTTAGAGGCTCACATGGGTGAATGGCACAACTACACTCTGGTATATCAGAACGAATACGATGACAGCGGAGAGATCAACGATTCCTATGTTTACATGTATATCGACGGAAAACTTGCCACCAGATCCCGACTGGCCGTAGCGGCAGGTCTTACCTACAGTCTTGGTTTATATGACAATACCGCAGAAAATGCAAACGGCGGTTTCAATGTAGGCGGTTATTACGAAGCAGAAACCGTAAAACGAGGCTGTACCGGTGCCTTGGATAACTTAAGAGTCTTTAATGGCGCTCTGAGTGAAGAAGAAGTCAACACTCTCTGCTACGTAAACAAGGTAGACAAAGAATACGATCCTGCGGCAGTGGATACTCCGGATACCACAGGCGAAACAGAGGAAAGCACCGCGCAGACCCCTGCAACAGAGGAAGCAAATACGACAGAAAGCGGCAGCAACACAGCAGTCGTCGTTATAGTAGTGGTCATTATTGTAGTGGCAGCGGCAGTCATTGTTGTTCTGGTATCCAAGAAAAAGAAAACGAAGAAATAACAGCACAAAGAAATCATAAGAGGGCAGATATGAGCATTCTTAAAAAAGGAATTCTTACTGCGGCAGCGATACTTTCCATAGTATCGCTCGCCGCGTGCGGAACGGAAACGGTGTCCGGGAACGGAACAAATGAGACAGAAAAAACAGAAGAGGTGGGAACTATGCTGACTTTAACGGCAATGGATGAAAGTATGCAGACAATTGTCAATGATGCGGGCATGAACGGAACCGGCGGAAGAATACATCTGCATTCCAACCGGCCGGAGGATATGTACAAAGGAAGCGACAACCGCTTCGTGTTTGACATCGGACATATAGAAAAAATAGGAGAGCTTTATATCTGGAATTACAATGCCGCAGAGGATACAGCAAGCGGGGTAAAAGAAGTAATCATCAGTGTTTCCGAGGATAACCGGACATGGACGGAGGTGGAGACCTGCACGCTGGCACAGGCAGACGGGGAAGACGGAAGCTATGCAACGAACAAAGAAGACGGCACCCCCGTAGATTTTCACGGAATCAGCGCCAGATATCTCTGCCTGGAGGCAAAGAGCAATTACGGCGGTGAAGGTTACGGCCTGAGTGAATTACGGCTGTTCCGCTATAAGCAGCCCATTATCGTGGGGGAAAGTATTTCCTGTTCCCCGCTGGAGCGCTATATCAACAACAAATGGTCAGCAATGCCGGAGGATTACAATTTCGTAAACGGAACCGGATTAAGCGACTTCCGTTCCGCAGAAGCGGTACATGACAATCTCCCTGCGCATATGTTTGTCCAGGAGGCGAAAGCATTTGAATTTACCGTTGATTTACAGGGAGAATATCCGGTATCCAGACTGGCTATCTGGAATTACAACGATCCGGAGCATCTGGACTACGGATTAAAAGAATTTCGCCTGAAGGTTTCCGATGATTATGCGACCTGGAAAACCATCGGCACCTATACATTGCCACAGGCCGACGGCAGTGACAAACTTGCGGCATCCCTTGTGATTGACTTGGAGGAAAGTGTACAGGCACATTACATACAGTTGGAAATCCTCAGCAATTACGGTGGCGAAAAAGTGGGATTAAGTGAAGTCAGTGTATTCCTGGGAAGCGGCTGGTACTGTGATGAAGTGTCGGATTACACGGCGCTGTTTTCCCGTTACGAGGGCTGGGCAGGAGCGGACGGTATCTATTCCGTAAACCTGGACGGTAAAGATTATGATTATGACAGCGATGCCTCCGAAGAGAAAACCTTTTTTGTATTCAGCGATACCATCGTATCCGATGTGGACCCGGTAACCAAGATACGCAGCAATTTCTACATGCCGAACAACACCAGCGCACTGCTTACCGGAAGAGCGGCCGACTGTAAAAAGATTACATTCCGGTGGCCGGGAAAGGAAGAGGCAACGGCGGGAATCGTGCCGGATCCTGTGACACCGGCAACCAAACCGGGTAAGAGCATTTATTACTGGCTTGGGGATACCTTTGTTATAGGAGACCACCTTTATGTGTACTCTCTCCGTATCGATTCGGTAAATACGGCATTTGGATTTGAACAGATTGGCGTAGACCTGGCAAGATACGATATTGTGGACGGGGAAGTGGATTATGATTCCCTGAAACTTGTTAATGACGGAGACATGCGTCTGTGCGATGTTTCCGACAGTAGCACCAAGTGGTACTTAGGCGGAGCGGTATACCAGAGCACGGAGGATGCGGGGGTCATGGACCCTGACGGATTTGTCTATGTGTATGGCTACCAGGATGTCTTAAACGTAGGAAGAGTGCTGATTGTTTCCCGGGTAAAGCCGGAAGATGTGGAAGACTTTTCCAAATATGAATACCTGGATGAAAACGGTAACTGGGTAACGGATACTCCGAAACTCTTTAAGGCACTGGCGGACGATGTGGCACCGGAATGCAGTGTGACACAGATTCAGAGCGGAGAAAATAAGGGAAAGTTCCTTTTTGTGAATACCCATATCACCAATTCACCGACCATTAAGGCGGCTGTTTCCGAAGCACCCTATGAGGTGTTTGAAAATAAAACCACCGTTTATTCCCATGATACCTGTCTTACGACACTTGGGACGGGAAACAACAGCTACAACGCAAAGGCGCATCCGGTACTGTCCACGGCGGACGAAATTATTATTTCCTATAACGTGAACGGAGATGATGCTTTTGAGTATGCAGACATTTACAGACCGAGATTCTTACGTCTGGCCATGGTGGCAGAACACTGACAGGAGGGCGTATGAACAGTAAAGATGTGGATGCATGGGTTGCCTCCATCCGGAAGGAGGGGCAGCGTCCATGCCGTTATGAAACGCAGTATATCAATCCTTTTAAGCCAAGCCTTCATATTTTCCAGTCTGTGAAAGCGGATTATTTTGTGAAAATAGAAAGCGACGGTTACAATCCGTTTTATTGTTACTTTCAGCCATGCATGCACAGTCCGGCGCCTCTTGTGGTACATACTCCCGGATATGGCGGAGAGATGAGCATGCACCCGGAGCTTGCCCAGTACTTTAATGTGCTGCATATTAATCCGCTGGGTTATACCACACCGGAGGGCAAGGATGTAAGCAAGATGACCATGGATGCCGGTGTGGACATGTGGGGAGAGGTGTATCCCGATACTCTGAAAAGCGGCGGCACCAAAGGATATTACACCTGGCTTGTAAACTGTGTCATGGCGGTGGAATGGGCATTCAGACAGGAGTGTGTACTTCCGGGCAGGGTTTCTTTTTTCGGAACCAGCCAGGGAGGAGGAGCAGCTCTGCTTCTCGGCTCTGTTTTCAATGATATTACCCGGGCAACGGCAAGTGACGAGCCGTTTCTTACTAATATTGAGATGGCGGCAGGCAGGGGTGCTTACGGGTTGGGAGCGTCTCTTTATAAAGATACGCCGAAAGAAACGGTGGAGCGTGGAAAATACCTGATTGATACGGTGCATCACCTTCATCGGTATTGCTTCCCGATTTTACTGACAAGCGGCGGCAGGGATGAAAACTGTCCGCCGGAAACGATAGAAAATCTTTTTTTACAGCTTAAAGGAACAAAATCTTATACTCATTTTTCACATCTGGATCATGGGTATAACAGAGAATTTATACAGTTGGTAAAGGCGTGGTTTATGATTTACGCTTAAAAAGGAGTCATATGGATGCAATAGGAATCGACATCGGCGGTATGTCCGCCAAGATTGGACTGATACGGCAGGAAAAAGTTCTTATAAGGGAAACCATCCCCACAGATAGCAATCTTTTGTATGAACCGTTTGTACGGGATGTCTGTGCATGCATCGGCAGGCTGCGGCAGCAGGGAAAAGTGGAAAAAATCGGAATCAGTTCCTGCGGGTTGATTGACAGCACATGCGGTACAATTTTATATTCCAATAACATCAGGTGGGAAAATAAGAAAATGGCACCTGACATTGCCGAAATCACGGGACTGCCGGTACACATTGCTAATGATGCCAAATGTGCGGCACTGGCGGAAGCTGTGTACGGAGCGGGAAGCCCCTATGAAAGAATGGGAATGATTACCTTGGGAACCGGTGTCGGAGGAGGATTTATCTGCCATAAAAAGTTAGAAGGCGGCAGCCCTTACAGCGATGCCGACAGCATTTTCGGTCATATGACGGTGGAAAACAAAGGCAGACAGTGCACCTGCGGCCGACGCGGGTGCCTGGAGGCCTATGCATCCGCCACAGCAATTGTGAAGCGTTATACGGAAACAACAGGCGAAACACTTACGGCAAAGGAAATCTTTGAACGGGCGGGGGAAGGCCGCAGGGAAGCGGTGGAAACCATAGAAGAATTCCGTTATTATCTGGCGGAAGGTCTGACAAATCTGGTCAATATCTTACGCCCGGAAGTAATTGTCATAGGCGGCGGTGTGGCACATTCGGCGGATCTTTTTCTGCCGTATGTAAATGAATATGTCAATAACCATGCATATGGTACATACATTCTGCCTGTGAAAATTGTGGCAGCAAAATTAGGAAACGATGCGGGCATGATAGGCGCCGCTTTATTATAGAAAAGACAGGAGGCAGGAAAATGGTTCAGGGTTATGGAAATTATGATAAGTATCCGGCAAAGGAAATTAAAGGATTTACAGCCGTTTCCGGTTATGATGCGATTGTAGAGGAATTAAAGAAGGCAGTCTCCGGAAAAGGCAGACAGGTCATTGTACTGGAAACCTATACGGAGGTGGACCAGGCAGAAATCCTGCAGGGTCTTACCGGCCTCGGAGCAACGGTATTCTGCGCGGAAGACTGCACCATCAGCGACAGAGCTTATCAGGACTATATCCGGCAGTATGTAACGGATGACCGGGTATTCGGTATCATGAACACCTTAAATATCAAAGATTTTTATATGAAGGAAAAAACGGATCTGATGCGGAAGAGGATTGCGGAAACGGACGGCGTCATTCTGGTATACGGCGTAGGCGCCTCCTTAGTCTGCGAAGGGGATATTCTCGTATATGCAGATTTAGCAAGATGGGAAATCCAGTGCCGTTTTGCAAAGGGACTGCCCAACTGGAAAACCCATAATCCCGGGGCTCCGAAGCTAGCCAAGTTTAAGCAGGGATTTTTCGTGGAGTGGAGAATGGCGGACCGCCTGAAGAAAAAATTGTTTTCCAGGATAGATTTTCTGTTGGATACCAACGTAAAGGACCAGCCGAAGATGGTAAGCGGTGACGGCTTCCGGGCAGGACTGGAAACATTCAGCAGCGAGCCGTTCCGTCTGGTTCCCTATTTCGCACCGGAAGTCTGGGGCGGGCAGTGGATGAAGGAAATCTGTGACCTCGACAGAAAGAGTCCCAATTATGCATGGGCTTTTGACGGCGTGCCGGAAGAAAACAGCATTTATATGCAGTTTGGGGATGTGCGTGTGGAAGTGCCGTCCATTGACGTGGTATTTACACATCCGGTAGCACTTTTGGGAAACCGTGTCCATGCCAGATTTGGTACGGAGTTCCCCATCCGTTTTGACTTCCTGGACACCATGGACGGTCAGAATCTGTCCTTGCAGGTACACCCGCTGACGGAGTACATTCAGGAAACGTTCGGGATGCATTACACCCAGGACGAAAGCTATTATATTCTGGATGCCGAGGAGGACAGCGTGGTATATCTTGGTCTGAAAGAAGGCATTCAGAAAGACGAAATGTTAAACGACTTAAAGGCTGCCCAGCGGGGCGAGATTGTCTTTGACGCGGGAAAATATGTCAATACCTGGCCGGTAAAGAAGCACGATCATTTACTGATCCCTGCCGGAACCGTACACTGCAGCGGCAAAAATACCATGGTGCTGGAAATCAGTGCGACACCGTATATATTCACCTTTAAGCTTTGGGACTGGGGACGTGTGGGCCTGGACGGTCTTCCAAGACCGGTACATATTGCACACGGCGAACAAAACATTCAATGGGACCGTACCACAGGCTGGGTAAAAGAAAACCTGATAAATCCCTGGAAAACCCTGGAAGAAGAGGAAGGAAGGACCGTGGTCAGAACCGGTCTGCATGAGAGGGAATTTATTGAAACCAGAGTGTATACCTTAACGAAACCGTGTGAGCTGGAATGTGAAGGCAGTGTCAGCACCTGCAATGTGGTAGGCGGAAAAGGCGCTGTTATTGAGAGTACGGACGGCTCCTTTGCACCGTATGAAGTACATTATGCAGAAACCTTTATCATTCCCGCAAGTGTGAAAAAGTTTGTGATGCGGCCGTTAGACGGGGAAACAAAAATTCTGCGTGCAACAATAAGAGGCTAACAGGCAGGGAGGTAAGAATATGTCAACCATAAAAGAAATCTGGTGTATGCCCCATAGCCATCTGGATGTGGGCTATACCCATCCGCAGCCGCTTTTACTGGAACTGCAGTCCGAATATATTGACCAGGCCATTGATATCTGTCTTAGGACTGCTGACTACCCGGAGGAGTCCCGGTTCTGCTGGACCATAGAAGCCAATTATGTATTGAAGCGATGGATGGAAACGGCCGAGCCGGAACGAATCAGCCTGCTGAAAGAGCTGATCCGTGAGAAACGTATCTGCGTGACGGCATTTCCCATGCATACCACACCGGGATGCGACTTAAATGAAATGGTGCATATGGTAGCCGGTTTGGATGCATTGCGGGAAGAAACCGGCGCCGATATCAAAGTGGCGATTAACCACGACGTCAACGGAGAACCCTGGACACTGGGGCAGGTGATGTTAGACAGCGGTGTGGACTTTTATCTGACCGGAATCAACATCCACTTCGGCGGAATTCCTTTTGCCCGCCCGGCTTCCTTCTTATGGGAACAGTCCGACGGCAGGAAGCTGCGCAGTTTTATAGGCGAGCATTATTCCCTGTTCAGTCAGTTTATGTTTACCCAGGAGCATTCCACGGAAAGAATGCAGGAAGGGGTCGAGGAATATGTGACCCGCCTTACGAAAAACGGCTATCAGAAAGATTTTGCGTTCCTGACGGCAACCAATCCGCCTCTTTACGACAATAACTGTCCGGACTTAGAACTGCCGGATCTGATAAGAAAGTATAATGAAGAAGGACATGAGCAGAAAATCCGTATTGTGACGGCAGATATGCTGCGTGAAAAAATTATGCAGGAAGCGGAAGAGTCTCTGCCTGTGCATCGCGGAGACTGGACGGATTATTGGAATTTCGGCAGCGCCAGCACGGCACGGGAAACAAGAGTGAGCCGTCTTGCAAAACAGGCTTTGCAGGAAGCGGAGGTTATCGAGTGCTTCAATGGGGAAGCAAAACCCCAGTACCGGAGGGTAAAAGAGGAAGCGTACAGGAATTCTTTACTTTTTGACGAGCATACTTGGGGTGCTTCCCAGTCCGTGAAGGAACCGGACTCTCCGGAAACGTATTCCCAGCTTGTCCACAAGGTGGAGATGGCTTACAAAGCAGCGGATCTGGCAGGCTATGCACTGAGTCACCAGATGGAAAAACTGTGTGACAATCCGCATCAGAGCAATGGACTGGAAGGCATTGTGGTGGTCAATGCTTCCGATAGCGTACAGACTACGGAAGTGACATATCCTGAGAGTTACGGAGAAGATTTCAGACAGCTGAGCGCACTGCGGTCAAAATCCTATGTGCCGTATCTCAATAACAGTGAAGAGATGCTAAGCGGAGAACTCCTTACCCTGCAGCCGTTCAGCTACCATGTACTGCCGTTTGAAGAACTTAAGGAACGGAAAAAAGAAAGTGATGACAAAGCACAGGCTTATAGTGTGGAAAATGACGGCATTAAGACACCGTATTACGAGGTCGGAATAGATGAAAAAGGAGGTATCCGCCGGCTGACGACCCTGCAGACCGGGCAGCAGATTCTCAATGAAGAGAGTGAGTATGGTTTGTTTGACCCGGTACGGGAAACCATTGATGAGACAAAAAATCCCGCTGTGCGCGCCACCCTGTTTCCAAGAGACGTAGAACTTGGAAACAGAAGCATCAGCCAGTGGAATCATGACTGGAAGAGCCTGCATACAGCGGCGGTCTGCACGGACCGGAAGATTTTGCGTGAACAATACCGGGTGACACTGGTGCGCGAGCTGACACTTCCCGGTACGGAAAAAATGGAACAGAAGATTACCTTTTATACCTATAAGCCGGAGATAGACATGACGGTAAAATTTATAAAGCAGCCGGTTTATGAGCCCGAGTCCCTATACTTTACAGTTCCGCTGAAGATGAAGGAAGGCTGGGAATGCAGCTACGACACGGCGGGAGAGATTGTCAGACTGGATGAGGAACAGATGGGAAATGTCTGCCGTGACTGGGTAACGGTGGACAGCGGAATCAGCATACACGAATCGGGATGCTGTGTGAGTCTGTTCTGCCCTGATGCCCCGATGGTACAGCCGGGAGGCTTTTTCTTCGGACGGGAAAGCCACCGGATTGCGAGGAATGAAAATCCGCTTCTCCTTGCCTGGGCACTGAATAACTATTGGGATACCAATTTCATGGCAAACCAGTCCGGAAGGATGGAATTTTCCTATCAACTTACCTGTTCGGACCGTTTCGAGGCAAAGGCATTTTTAGAGGAAGGAATTCGGAGTAAGAAACCCTGCCTCATAGGCGCTGCCGTTTCGGCACAGGCGAAAGAAGAAGCCTTTCTTTCTGCCACAGGGGAAACGAAAGTACTGCATGTCTACCCGGCAGCAGAGAAGGATGCCATGAATGTGCTTTTGAAAAATCCGTGTGACCGTGAAGATACCTGCACACTGGAATTTCCTCTCTTTGAGATTGCAGAAGCAGAGATTGTTACGCCGCAGGAAAAGACCATAGAGACGGTCGGTACGGAGAACCACCGCGTATGCGTGAAGGTGCCGGCCCGCAGCTTTAAGCTGGTACGGATAAAAAAGAAATGAAGACAGGAAGTTTTGATAACAAATAAAGAAATATGCGGTTTTATAGCCCCCTGAGAGTGAAAACTCCCCGGGGGCTTTGTTATTCTTACATAAAAGGAAACAGCAGATTAGCTGTTAAGATAGGAGAATAGCAAACTATGACATAAGAATATGCATACATAAGGGTATCCAGTCAGGAACAGAATGAAGAGCGGCAGATGATTGCTATGAGAGAACTTCATGTGCCGGAAGAAAATATTTTTATGGATAAGCAATCGGGGAAGGATTTTAACCGGCCGAGGTACAGAGCCCTACTTTCTGAGTTAAAGGAGGGGGATTTACTGTACAATCTGATGGCAAAATTGATGAAGAAGCAAAGGAACATGTTGTAGGGATGGGGGCGGCGGTGCGTCCTGCTCTGTGGATAGAGATTAAACCTTGGAATGCTTGGGATGATGAAGATGCTGAATGATAAAGTTTCACCGGTCAGATTAGGTGAGAAGTGATTTTTTTCCGTGGTAAGTGCTGGATAGAAAAATATTAGCGGAGGCATAAATACACGAGAAACGAAAGAAAGGAGGTCAGGACGGCTATTTCCTATACCTTCACTATCGGCATGGCTTATATCCTTTATTTGTATTTTGATTTAACATTTTGTTAATACACTTATCAACAGAATATTGAAAACGAAATAAAAATGTTATAATAAATGTGTTACCGCCCCAAAACTGGAAACAGAAAGGGGTGTGATAGCTTATTACATATGCAAATGGTTAGACGGGAGTGAGTAGTCGGTAATTAGCCTGGGAGTGGTTCACCCTGACGAACAAGAAACCCCAGAGAGTTGCCCCTCTCTGGGGTTTCGTTTTTGTGGCCAATTGGACACTCTTATCATTTATCTGCCTACAATATAACACACTTGATAGATATTTTCAAGTAATGCTTTCAAATGTTTCAAGAAATTACATATGCAAATGGTTAGATGGGGACGAGCAGTCGGTAATTAGCCTGGGATTGGTTCCCCCTGACGAACAAGAAACCCCAAAGAGCTACACTCTCTGGGGTTTCGTTTTTGTGTCGACTATGGACACTGGTATCCTTTTGCCTATTCACAACATATCATATTTTGCGGGTGGCTCCAAGAAAGTTTTGGAAAATGTTTCAAGAAGCATTTTCTTTCGAAACGCAAACTTTGAAAATATGCAATGACACACATAGGCAGAAATGGTACAATAATGCATAAGAACAGATAGGGAACGTAGAAATAGAATTGTTGCGTACGGAGGGACCGTTTTGTTTCATGTTATAGATGAACATTTTTTCATGCCGTTGGCATCACCGAACAGGGTGGTATATTGGGAATGTATCTGCAAACTGTTTTCTGTTATGGATCACCAGCTTTCTTTTGGTGTAGACCGGGATGTTTTAGTGGAGGAGCTGCAGTACTACTTTGAACAGACACAGGCGGCGGAGCTTTCGGAGGAGGAAATAGAGGGGAAGTCCGCAAGGGATAAAGCAAACTGGATGCTCCGGAAGCTGGAAAGCTATGGCTGGATTGACATCGAAACGGACAAAAGCTACATACAGAGGGTCAATTTCAAGGAATATGCAGTTAAAATCATTAAAACCCTGATAGAAATAGCAGAAGGAAAACAGATTGAATACCAGGGCTATATTTACACCATATACAGTCTTGTGCGCAGCAATACCGATAACCCGGGGATTGTGCTTTTATCCGTTGTAGAAAATACGGACATGCTGATAACCGGACTGAAAAATTTAAGCTCCGGAATCAAGCATTACATAGATGAACTGACCCGTTACAAAACGCCAGCGGAAATTATGAATGTACTTTTCAACGACTACATAGAAAATATTGTGGACAAAGCCTACCATAGACTGCTCACTTCGGACAATGTCTCTAAGTTTCGACCGGAGATTATTGAACGGTTAGAGAGTAAAAGCAGGAGCAGGTCCTATGTGGAAAAGGCAAGTGCAGAGCTGGCGGGCATCCGGGAAATTTCGAAAGAAGAGGCAGAGGATCTGGTTTACCATTACATTCATCAGGTGATAGATGCTTTTCAGAACATGGATGAAATACTTTCGGAAATAAACTGTAAAAATAACCAGTACCAAAGAGCAGCTATCAATCGTGCCAAATTTTACCTGATAGGAGGAGAGGACGTCAGAGGACAGATTAAGGAAATCCTCTCAGTAATGAATGAAGAAATTAACCGGGAAAATATGGATCTGGGCGGTATTTACCGGTTGGAATTTATGGATGAATTAGTCAGGATTTACAGCTCGGCGGTACTGGATGAGAAATCTTTTTATACACCCATAGAGGGAAAGAAAACATTTGAGCCGGGAACGATGCAGCAGGAGGAACCGGATGAGGAGCTTCGAAATGAAAAGATGAGGCGTATGCTTGAAAAGCTGGCTCGTGTTTTAAATCCGGAAAAAATAGATGGGTATGTGACAAAACATCTGGGCGACAGAAAAGCAATGCAGGCATCGGAGCTCCCTTTACAAAATACGGACGATTTCGTAAAGATGATATATGTGCGGCTCTACGGTCAGAGGAAAAATATGCGATACACGGTATCTGTGCAAAATACCGTACAAAAGAACGGCTATCAGTTTACCGATTTTACCATACAGAGAAAGGGGAATAAGTAGAATGGATATATTAGAGGGAATGCTGCAGCGTGATAAAGATAATTTCTCACGGGTATGCAACCGGCTGCTCAGTTCCTGCTTTCTCTGCAAAAGGAACGAAACCACCAAGGCAGATTATTATTTTGTGATAAAGTATAGGGAACAATTTTCCCAATGCTTATCTTTGCTTGGATATCGCCTGGAAGTCAATGAGGAATATGGCGTTATACAACTGACCAATCCGCAGAATTATAATCGTTACAACATGAAGCTTTTTGAATCTATTCTATTACTGATACTCAGAATTCTCTACGATGAAAAGAAAAGGGAATTGTCGGTTTCGGATGAAGTGATTGTCAATGTGGGTGATATACATGAGAAATTCTTAAGCCTGAAAATCCGGGAAAAGATGATTGATAAAACTACCTTCCGCAATTCCATTAGTACTTTGAAACGATTTCAGATTTTGGAAACGCTGGATGCAAATCTTACGGATGAAGACTCCCGTATTATTATTTTTGATTCCATTCTGATGGCAGTCCGGGTAGAAGATATCAAGGCCGCTTATGAAAAATTAGAGATTTACAGAAAAGGAGGAAGCACCGGTGAAGAAGCTGACGAGGTTGAAACTGATTAACTGGCATCGGTTTACGAACACAACCATTGATTTTGAAACATCTACGCTGATTTCCGGTGAAAACGGTGCCGGCAAGTCTACTCTTCTGGATGCCATCCAGTTTGTTATCATCTGTTCTACAAACTATTTCAATAAGGCCGCTCATGAAAACGGAAAAAGAAAACTCACGGGATACATCCGGTGCAAGACAGGAAGGGAAAATAAACCTTACGAGCGAACCGGCGAAATCAGTGCGCATGTGGCTTTGGAATTTTATGAGGAAAAACGGGATAAGTATTTTGTTATCGGTGCTGTAGTGGATTCTGCTTCGGAAGGACAGGAGAAGACAGCAAGATATCTGATGGATGGTGTGCGCCTTGAGGACGATTTTTTCTTTCAAGGGAGAACACCAAAGTCGATAAACCAGTTCCGAACAACCAATGCAAAAAAAATCAGACAATGGTGTACCACCGACAAAGAAGCCCGTTCCATGATGAAAAACCGGTTCGGACGAATTGAGGATAAATTTTTCCGCTTAATACCTAAGGCACTGGCATTCCGGCCTATTGACGATATCAAGGATTTTGTCTATTCCTATGTATTGGATGAGAAGGCCGTTAATATCGATGTGCTGCGGGAAAATGTGCGGACTTACCAGGATTTACAACGGACACTGGAAAATGTGAAGGTCCGCATCGGCAGACTGGAAAACATTAACACCTTGCATGACCAGGCGATGGATGGACTGCTGAAAGACAGACAATATGAATATTATCTTGCAAGGGCAGAGGCCGATTTGGTACAGGAAAATATAGGAAGAATGCAGTCTGAGATACAGTCGGATATGCTACGGCTGGAGGAATTGAACGGACAGATCCGGACAGTGAAGGAGGAGCAGACAGAAAAACAGCAGATCAGGGATGATTTGCGGGCAGAGCTTGCTACGGATAAAGATTTTTTGGCTAAGGATGAACAGGAGAAAAAGCTGCAAATACTGGAAAACAGGAAATCAGACATGCTGAAAGAACGCGACACATTGCAAAAGAGCATGGATGTGGCAAAAGAGCAGCTGAAGAAACTGCTGAAGGTTAAGGATACAGATGACTGCATAAGGCTTTACTATGAAAATCTTTGCATGCCGGATAAGGATTTTCGGCTCACGGAAACGAAGGAAAATCTGTTTCGCGTTATTTCCTATAAGAATGAAATGCGTAACCGGGTGCTGCAGAAAAAAGCAGAAGTGCAGGCCAAAGAAGCGGCTGTTTCCGGAGAAAAGCAGGAGCTTGACAGGAAAATTGAACTGCTCATGAAGAAAAAACTGTCTTACACAGACGACGTTGAGAGGGTAAGAACGTCCATTAAAGAAGAATTCCAACGGATCGGCCGTACACCGGAGCCCCGCATTCTGTGTGAACTGCTGGAAATAACGGATGATACCTGGAGAAATGCGGTAGAGGGCTACCTGAATACCCAGAGGTTTTATATTCTGGTAGAGCCGGAGAATTTTGATATTGCTCTTGGTATTTATGACAGATTGCGGAAAGAGAGAAAAGCCTATGGTGTGGGTCTTATCAATACGCAGAATTTAGAAGAATTTGATACGGCGCCGCAAGGCTCACTGGCAACTGTGGTTTCTTCAAAGAACAAATATGCCAAGCGTTATATCAATATGATACTGGGCAAGGTACATATGTGTGACCATTACCGGGAACTGAAAAAATATAAGACATCCATAACCAGAGAGTGCATGAAGTATCAGAACAATGTGGCAAGTGCAATCAAGCCCGCTGTTTTTGAAACACCCTATATTGGACAAAGTGCGCTGAAGGTGCAGTTGGAACAGGCAAAGCAAAAACGGGAAGAAATTAAGAAACAGCTTGAAGAAATGCAGGAAAGAATAGAACAGCTTGCTTTTGTCCTGGAACCTTTAAGTACGGAGCAGGATACGGATATCAAATACCGGATAGATGTGATTGGCGACTTGCGGCAAATTTCGGTGGAAATCCGGAAGTGTAAGGATAATATTGCAACATTGGAAAAAAATTCCAATATGATTATGAAGCAGGTGCAGCTGTCCACACTGGAAAAAATGTTGGAAGAGATAGCTGTCAACCTAAACAATCAGAACAGGGCTGCCGGTAAGATAGAAGAAAGAATTAGTCTGACAAAGCAGCGTGTGGCGGATGAAAAGGTAAATCATGCGGAAAAGGCTGTTTTGTTTGAGCAGATTGGAGACAGAGCAGGGGATAGTCTGCCCATGTGGAAACAGGAGTATGAGAAACAAACCGTGGACAAGTCCTTCACACAGTTTAAGGACAATTATCTGCGGAGAAGAAAGGCTAACCAGACTTTAGTGGACAGGTCTGTCGATGCGATGAAGGGAGCCATGAATGGGTATAAAACGGCACATGATTTTGGCGCTCCTGCCGCTATGGAGGGGTATCCCGATTTTGAAGCGGAGTACCTGAAACTGAAAAATTCAGAGCTGCTGCAGTATGAAGATAAAGTAGAAACGGCAAGAAGCGCTGCGGAAGAGGAATTTAGGGAGCAGTTTTTGTCCAAACTTCAGGAAAATATGAAAACGGCACAGACAGAATTCAAGGAGCTGAATAAAGCATTAAACGATATTGCCTTCAGCAATGAAAAATACGAATTTATGTATATGCCGAGTAAAAAGTATCGTCAGTATTATGAAATGATTATGGACGATTTTAATGCCATGCAGGGGGAGTCCATTTTCAGCGGTATGTTCCATGAAAACCACAAAGCCGTTATTGAGGAATTGTTTGAGCGGCTGGCAATAGATAATGATAACAGTGCAAAGGCACTGGATGAGTTTACCGATTACCGGACCTATATGGATTACGATATACGGATTATTCACAGTGACGGAAATTATTCCTTATATTCTAAGGTATGTGAGGAAAAGAGCGGAGGCGAAACACAGACTCCCTTCTATGTGACGGTTGCGGCTTCTTTTGTACAGCTTTATAAGAATAATATCGGTGGCGAGGCCATCGGTCTTGTGCTTTTTGATGAGGCATTTAACAATATGGATGATGAAAGAATCGGCGGGGTTCTGGAATTTTTAAGGCGTCTTCCGTTGCAGATACTGATTGCGGCTCCACCCGATAAAATACAGTATATCAGTCCCTTTGTGGAAGAAACATTGCTTGTTATGACGGATGAAAAGGTAAGCTTTGCAGAGAGGTATATAAATGGCGCAGTATGACCGGTTTGTGCTAAATCGTTTGTTGGATACCTATGAAAACAGTCTGTTGTCTGTAGGAGAGAACAAACGGACCGTACAGATAGAATTTCGTTTTACCCAGACATCTATTGCTGCCTACTTTGATGTAAGCTCCACTGAATATGAGAAAATCCATATTCTGATGAAGGAGCTGGAGGATAGGAAGCTGCTGAAGATAATCTGGAAGGATAATAAGGAAGATTTTGTGATTCAGAAGGTCCGGCTGCAGACGGAGCATTTAGCGGAAGCATACCGGTATGTGGGAAGAAAGCCGAAGAGGGGACTGGAACAGGAAAATGTAATGCTTCTGGAGAAATATCTGGATGCATGTGGTCCTGTTACTGTGAACTTTGTCCGTTTTCTTCTGGAACGTCTGCAGAAGCATCAATCCGTGAAGGAATATCTAACCTTGGAGAATTATGCGGAAACGGACCGGTTTTTACAGACATGTGTACTTGTGGAGCAGAATCGGACACCGTGCTACATCAGGGAGTTTTCCATTAAACATTTTCGGGACACCAAGTATTTTGAACAGATAGAAAACCGTGTTGCCAGAGTATTCCGGCAGTTTGAAGACGGGTATGCCGAAATGGATACTGCAGAACTGCTTTCCGAATATAACCTTTATCATACTCCGAATTATGTGTATTTTAAGGGAAATATTCACTTGCTGATAGAAGGAAAAGAGATGGATGTTTCTCTACTGAAGCAGGGAATCGGAATTTCCGGAGAGGACATAGAAAATATCCGGTTTGTAAATCTGGAAGGAATACACAAGGTCATTACCGTTGAAAATCTGACCTCTTTTTTCCGGCATAGAGAAGAGAACAGTCTTCTTGTATATCTGGGAGGATATCATAACAGAATAAGAAGGGAGCTGCTCTGGAAAATAAGGGAAGCCGCCCCGGAGGTGACTTATTATCATTTTGGGGACATTGACGCGGGAGGATTTTCTATTTTGCAGGATTTACGCAAAAAAACGGGAATTCCGTTTCAGGGCTATCACATGGACTTAAGTACCCTGAAGAAATATAAGTCGTATGGAAAAAAACTGACGGAATCCGACAGAAAGCGATTGGAAAAATTATCCTCTGAAGAGGAATTTCGGGAAATTACACAGTACATGCTTGAGGAGAATGTGAAGCTGGAACAGGAATGTGAGTTTCTTGAATTTAAATAAAAAACAGTTGACTTCTTCTTCTGTTTCTGCTATATTGCATTTAACACTTCAACGCGTCAAAGCTCTAAAGATTAAAGTGCTAAAGAATATAAAAGACGTGTGAGTGACAGAAAGGAAGTAATGATATGAAACAGGTTGAACATTTATTAGGTTACAGAGCATCCATTAAGGTTATGGACGCAACACTTCGTGATGGCGGTCTGGTAAATGATTTTTATTTTACCGATGATTTTGTGAAAGCATTGTATAAGACCAATCTGGAAGCGGGCGTTGACTATATGGAAATGGGATACCGTGCTTCCAAGAAAGTATTTGATGAAACAAAATTCGGTAAGTGGAAATTCTGCAGTGATGACCATATCCGGGAAATCGTAGGAGAAAACGATACTGATTTGAAGCTGGCCATTATGGCGGATATCGGCAGACATGATAAAAACGATTTTGATGAAAAAGTAAACAGCCCGGTGGATATGGTCCGTGTGGCAGCCTACATTCATCAGATGCCCGAAGCTATTGACATGATTGAAGATGCGCATAAAAAAGGATATGAAACCACCTGCAACATCATGGCAATTTCCCAGACGCAGGAGTCAGACCTTAAGGTAGCGCTGGATATGCTGGGCAAGACTCCGGTGGATACCATTTACATTGTAGACAGCTTCGGCTCCATTTATCCGGAAGAAATGAAACGTATTGTGGATATTTACATGGAAGCAGCGACCAAATACGGCAAACAGCTTGGTGTTCATGCCCACAACAACCAGCAGCTTGCCTTCGCCAATACCATTGAAGCCTGCGGTGACGGTGTAAACTGGCTGGATGCCACCTACAAGGGAATGGGACGCGGCGCCGGCAACTGTGCCATGGAGCTGCTGCTCGGCTTCTTAAAAAATCCCAAGTACAATACCTACCCGGTATTCCGTTTTATTTCCGATTACATGGTAAAGCTGGAAGAAGACGGTGTTGTATGGGGCTATGATTTGCAGTACCTGATGACCGGTCAGTTAAACCAGCATCCCAGAGCAGCAATTAAATTTACCAAGGACAAGAGAAAAGATTATGCAGAATTTTATAAAGAACTGATTGTGTAAATATTTGAACCGGAGAGGAAGGCTCTCCGGTTTTTATTTTGTCCCTCTGTTTCTTACCCTTTTTTCGGTAGATAATTCCCTGCGGAAATGGTATAATCAAGGCAAATTAGGAAGGCATAAAGGCAGAAGAAAAATGACAGAAGTCGGTAAATACCGGGAAACAATAAATAAAAGTAAAGGGCTGGGTGACATATGAAAGAAAACTTAAACTGGGCAGTTTTGGGAACCGGTGTGATTGCCAATGAAATGGCGCAGGCATTGCAGAAAATGGGCAAAAGACTGTATGCGGTGGGAAACCGGACCCATGAAAAAGCCGTGGCATTCGGGAAAAAGTATCAGGTGGAAAAGGTTTACGACAATATAGAGGATATGTTTTTTGATGAAAAGGCGGACATCATTTATATCGCCAGTCCGCACAATACACATTATACCTTTATTAAGGAAGCCTTGAAGCACGGCAAGCATGTGCTGGCGGAAAAATCCATTACCTTAAACAGCAGGGAGCTGGAGGAATTGCGTGAACTGGCTGCGGAAAACAATCTGATTTTGGCGGAAGCCATGACCATCTGGCACATGCCGTTATACAAAGAACTCTGGAAAATCGTGAAAAGCGGCGAGCTCGGCAGGGTACAGATGATTACCATGAATTTCGGCAGCTTTAAGGAATACGATATGAAGAACCGTTTTTTCAATCCGCATCTGGCGGGCGGCGCCATGCTGGATATCGGCGTCTATGCATTGTCCGTAGTGAGAGGCTTTATGGAAGAGGCACCGGAATTTATTGTGAGCCAGTGGAAGGAAGCCCCCACCGGTGTGGACGAGCAGGCGACGATGCTTTTGCAGAATACCAAGGGGCAGATGGCAACGGTGGCGCTTTCCATGCATTCCAAGCAGCCGAAGCGTGCTATGATCAGCTGTGAAAAAGGGTATATTGAGATTATGGAATATCCGAGAGCGGACAAGGCTGTGATTGTGGATGCGGAAACCGGCAACAGAAGGGAAGTTACTGCGGGGGAAACGGAAATGGCGCTTTATTATGAAATGACCGATATGGAACAGGCTCTCCGGGAAGGCAACGCAGCAGCGATGCAGTGTGATTTTACGCGGGATGTTATGGCAATGATGACAAAGGTGCGCAAAGACTGGGGCATGCAGTACCCCGGCGAAGAGTGGTAGTGTAAAAACGGCTGCGAAAAGGATGTGGAAAGTATATGGTAAAGATTGATCTGATTACCGGTTTTTTAGGTTCCGGTAAGACAACTTTCATAAGGAAATATGCCGAATATCTGATTGACCGGGGGCTGCATATCGGCATTTTAGAAAATGATTTTGGCGCCATCAATGTGGATATGATGCTTTTGCAGGACCTTTTAGGGGATAACTGCGAGCTGGAAATGGTTTCCGGTGGATGCGACCGGGATTGTCACCGCAGACGATTCAAAACCAAGCTGATTGCCATGGGAATGTGCGGATACGACAGAGTGATTGTGGAGCCGTCCGGCATTTACGATGTGGATGAATTTTTTGATGCATTATACGAGGAACCACTTGACCAGTGGTACGAAATCGGCAATGTAATTGCCATTGTGGACGCAAAATTGCAGGAAAACCTGTCAAAAGAGGCAGAATATCTGCTGGCAAGTGAAGCCGCGGATGCCGGACGCATTATTTTAAGCCGGGCGGACGAAGCCACACCGGAGGAAATGGACAGAACGGTGGAACGGTTAAACAAGGCGCTGGAGCAGGTGAAATGTAAAAGAAGACTGGATAAAGAGGTAATCCGAAAAGGCATTCCGGATTTGCAGGAGCAGGATTTACAGGAATTAGCAGCCTGCGGTTATGTACCGGAAAGCTATATCAAAATGGATCTGGGTGACTTCAAGGGCTTTGACTCATTGTTTTTCATGAACATAGAAATTACAGAAGAGGAGCTCAAAAAAGCAGTCTCGGCTATGATGAAGGCCGAAGCCTGCGGCCGGATTTTCCGGGTAAAAGGGTTTATACAGAAACCTACGGGAGAATGGCTGCAGTTAAATGCCACCCATGATGCCATTTCGTTAAAACCCATTGAGGCGGGGCAGAAAGTGCTCATTGTCATAGGAGAAAATCTGTGCGAAGAGGCTATCCGGAAATTCCTTCCTGAAACTTCCGCGGCAGAAAACGAAAAGTAAGGCAGGTAACAAATTGACAACATACGAAAAGGGACAAATTATGGAACACACGGAAAAAAATCACATTGCCTATCTGGAGGCTCTGCGTCTGGTGGCGTGCATACTGGTGGTGGGCGTGCATGTGTCGGCATTCAATTTGGAGCAGGTGCCGGTGGAAAGTCTGAATTTCAAGGTCATGAACGGGCTGGACTGTCTGTCCATCTTAGGCGTGCCGTTGTTTGTGATGATAAGTGGTGCGTTGTTTCTGGCATCCTCGTATGAGGTCACGGTAAAGAAATTTTATACAAAGAAAATTCCCAGGATTGTTTTTCTGTATTTCTTCTGGCTTCTGTTTTACAACGTGGTGAATTTCCTGGAAAACGGCACCGTATGGAATTTTACCAATGTGAAAAAACAAATTGTACTGGAATCTCTTTTGGGAAAAGGAATGTATCATATGTGGTATCTGCCCATGCTGGCGGTGCTGTATCTTCTGACGCCGTTCTTAAAATCCTTTGCGGCGGACAGAAAAAAATGTATGTTGTTCTGCGTACTGGGCTTTGGCTATTCCATCCTGCTGCCGACGGCTTTGAAATTTGAATTCCCTTACCGGACGATTGTGGAAAGTCTGTATAACCAGTTTGACTGCTCCTTCTTTGGCGGCTACGTGACCTATTATGTATTGGGGCATGTACTGCATGAATACGTGCCGAAGTTATCCGCACAAAAAAAGGCAGCGCTTGGGCTTGGCGGTGTAATAGCCATGGGAATAGAGATTGCGGTGTGCAATGCCTGGTCGGTGAAGACCGGCGTTATGTCTACCGTATTAAATACGCCCTTCTCCGTAACGGCATTTATTGGAGCTGCGGCAATTTTCCTGCTGCTGCGTGACGGCGTGTCCGGCAGAAAGCAGCAAGAGCTTCCTGATAACGGACAGACAGCAAGCAATGTGCTAAGTTCCGACAGTGAACAGCCTGCCGGCAGCAGGCCATCTGGAATTTGCGGCAAACTGGCGGGGCTTACCCTGGGGATTTATCTCATTCATCCGCTGTTTCTGCGGATTTACGGCTGGCTGAGCGGCACCACTTTATTTGCACCGGCAGCCATTGCCGTACCTTTGATTGTCGTATTGATTACACTGATAAGCGGAGCGGCAGTTTATGTGCTGTCTAAGGTGCCGGTGGTGAAGAAAATTGTGGGAAAGTAATAAAAGGAAAGGTAATGAATGGAAAGGTGAACGGATAAAAGCCTTTCATGTGAAAAAGAAGAGCAGAAAAGAGGAGAACAGTATGGGGGATTTACGGTTGCCGCGCCTGTTGGGGGATTATGCGGTTTTACAACGAGGAAAAGACATACACATCTGGGGATGGGATTTACCGGGAAGAACGGTAAGTATCAGTCTTGCAAGGGAAGAGGCGGACCGCAAGCTCCCCAAAAACATGGAGCAAGGAAAGGCACCGGTGCAAGGAAAGGCACCGGAGCAAGGCAGGGTACCGGAGCAAGGAGAGGCACCGGAGCAAGGCAGGACATCGGATGAAAAAACACAGGCATGGCATGTAAGGACGGATGAAACGGGAAGCTTCTCGGCTTTCCTCCCGGCAAGAGAGGCGGGCGGTTCTTATACCCTAAGGGTAGAGGATGAAGCCGGAGAGTGGCTCGAAAGAAAGCATCTTCTCATCGGAGATGTCTGGTATTGCAGCGGTCAATCCAACATGGAACTGCCTGTGAGCTGGGTGGCGCCTTATTATGAAGAAGAAATAAAAAACTGTGAAAATCCTTATATCCGCTCGTTTAAGATTGCGGAGCATGCAGACTTTCACGGACCGCTTTCGGAGCCTTTATCCGGGAAATGGAAACCGGCAAATCCGAAGAATGTTCTGGATTTTTCCGCCTGTACCTATTTCTTTGCGAAAAAAAGATGGGACCGGACCGGTGTGCCGGTAGGCATTTTAAATGTGAGCCTGGGCGGAGCCAAAATAGAGGCTTTTATGAGCCGGGAAATGTTAAAGGGGTATGATGACTGCCTGGCGGAAGCAGAACGCTACGCACAGGATGACTGGCGGAAAGAGCAGGAAGAAAAGAATGAGAAAAGCACGGCTGAATGGTACGGCAGACTGCAGAAAGAAGATGCCGGCATAAAGGGTGCGTGGATGCAGGAAGAAGCCTGGAATAAGAATAAAGAAAACGGGCGGAAGGAAGAGAAAGCAGAACACCGGGACGATTCTTCCCGGATAGACGTTCCTTTCTTTTTCCGGAACACCGGCTACCGGGGACTCTGTGGCAGTGTCTGGCTGGCAAGGCATTTTACGGTGACAAAGGAAATGGCGGCACAGGACAGTGTGTTCTGTCTGGGAACCATGGTGGATGCGGATGAAGTTTATGTAAACGGTAGTCTGGTGGGCTGCACGGCATACCAGTACCCGGAGCGGCGGTATCCGGTGAAAGCGGGGATGCTGCATGCGGGAGAAAACTTTTTAGTCATCCGCTTGATATCGGAACAGGGAGAGGGCAGAATTACGCCCGGAAAACCGTTCTGCCTTAAAACAGAGAGCGGGGAGATCCCGTTATCGGGGACTTTTCAAGCAAAAGTGGGAGCCGTATGTGAAAAACGTCCGCCGGTAGATTTTATTAACTGGCGCAGCACCGGATTGTATAACGGCATGGCGGCACCCTGCGAGGCTTTTCCGATTGCCGGATTTTTGTGGTATCAGGGAGAAGCCAATGCCCATATGCCGGGAGTGCTTACCTATGCGGACAAATTAAAACGGTTAATTGTGGGCTACCGGAAAGCCCGGAAGGACAACGGACTGCCGTTTCTTTATGTGCAGCTTCCCAATTTTAAGATAGAAACCTATTACGGAAATGAAGAGGAAAGGGACAGCGATTGGGGTGCCATGCGGCTGGAGCAGGAAAAAGTTCTAATGCTGCCAGGTACCGGAATGGTACGGACGATAGGACTGGGAGAGGACAATGATCTGCATCCGCACAATAAAAAGGACGTGGGCGAACTGCTGGCTGACCTTGCAGAGAAAATGACCGGCAATCTGCAGGCAGACCATCGGAGAAAATGACCGGCGGTCCGCCTGCACACCCGCCGGAGAAATGACGGCGGATTATTGCCCTAATTTCCGGTATTCGGAGGGCGTGCAGCCTTTCTTGTCCTTGAAAATCCGGTTAAAGGCAGAAATACTGCCGAAGCCGGACTGCAGGGCGGCATCCGTTATGGAGATTCCGGGCTGGATAAGAAGCTGCTCCGCTAAGGTGATGCGCTTCTGGGTCAGATAATCATACGAGGACATGCCGGTAAACTGCTTAAAAAGCCGGGAAAAGTGAAAACGGGAAAAGCCGGATAAGGAGGCCAAATCGTCTAAGGTCAGATTTTCTGTGCAGTGTTCCGTGATATAGTTGCAGACCTCCATAAATTTTTCCACGTATTCATGCTGCTTGTGTACGGTGATTCCCGGAAAACGGTTTTTCTCCGTAAAGCTGGTGCGACCGAGCAGGGCAAAGAACTGAATCATAAGCGAGTAGATATAAGCTTCCGTAAAAGGAGGCTTTTTTTCATGCTCATCGGTTACTTCATTTAAAATATGCCGCAGTTTTTCATTAAGCTGCGGGTAAGCGGAAACGGAAATGAGGGCATAAGGGTGCAGGGAATGCAGCAGGGTATCCATGCCCTGTACGTTGCACAGAAGAGCATAGTCAAATAACAGAATTAACCGTTCTCCGGAAGGCGGGGCCATCAGTTTGTGCAGTACGCCCGCCGGTACGATGAAAATATCCCCCTCCTGCAGCACATGGGGAGTCTTGTCAATTTCTACAGTATAGGTGTTGGTGTAGGGCATAATGATTTCCAGTGCGGTGTGCCAGTGCAGGGGATAATCCTCTGTTTCCACATTGTGGTACAGCTTCAAGCCCCGGTAAGAATCGTAATCCACGGTTTCTCTTACGCCATTTAAAATCTGAATCATAGGAAAGCCCTCCTTTTCTAACCTCAGTTTCTCACATCTTGCGCATATTGTCCACGTATATTTTACGGAAACGTGCCATATTGCATGAATTGCATAAGAAAAATGTATAATATAGTAAAATGTACCGGTGTAAATTAGCAATATCTGATAAGCAATGAGCAATAAATGAAAGGCAGCATAGGACGCGTATGTTTACAATTTTCTTATAGGACAAAGCTTCTTACAACAAAACTTCTTTAACGGAAAAGGAAAGGAAAGAAAGGTATCGGTTATGGATTTAACGCAAAATAAAGAAAAGATAAAAGAATTTCAGGAAAGAGCAAAAGAGCTTGTGGCACAGATGACACTGGAGGAAAAGGTATCCCAGATGGTGCATGGGGCAGCAGCTGTCGACAGGCTGGGCATCAAAGCATATAACTGGTGGAACGAAGCACTTCACGGTGTGGCAAGAGCCGGCACCGCAACCGTATTTCCCCAGGCAATCGGTCTGGCGGCTACCTTTGACGAAGACCTGGCGGAAGAGGTAGCGGATGCGGTTTCTACGGAAGGACGTGCCAAATTTAATATGCAGCAGAAATTCGGGGATACGGACATTTACAAGGGACTTACCTTCTGGTCGCCCAATGTGAATATTTTCCGCGACCCGCGATGGGGAAGAGGGCATGAAACCTTCGGGGAGGACCCGCATCTGACTTCCCGTATGGGCGTCCGTTTCGTGAAAGGCATCCAGGGACATGATGAAAATTATCTGAAGGCGGCGGCATGCGCCAAGCATTTTGCCGTACACAGCGGACCGGAGTCCCTGCGGCATGAATTTAATGCCGAGGTTTCCAGACAGGATCTGTATGAGACGTATCTTCCTGCATTTAAGGCATGTGTGCAGGAGGGAAAAGTGGAAGCGGTCATGGGTGCTTATAACCGGACGAATGGGGAACCCTGCTGTGGAAGCAAAACCCTGCTTACGGATATCCTGCGTAAAAAATGGGGATTTGAAGGCCATGTGGTTTCCGACTGCTGGGCCATTCGGGATTTTCATGAGGGGCACAAGGTAACGGAAGGACCTCTGGAATCTGTTGCCATGGCGGTCAATAACGGCTGCGACTTAAACTGTGGGGAATTGTTTGTGTATGTAAAAGAGGCGGTGGAAAAAGGGATGATAAAAGAAAGCAGGGTGGACGAGGCACTGGTATATCTGTTTACCACCCGGATGAAATTAGGAATGTTTGACGGAAAGGGGAAAACACCCTTCGACAGTATACCGTATACGGCAGTGGACAGCAGTAAAATGCGGGCATTAAACAGAAAGGCTTCCGCCAAATCCGTTGTGCTCTTAAAAAATGAAAATAATCTGCTGCCGCTTGACCGTACACAGATAAAAACCATCGGGGTGATCGGACCCAATGCCAACAACCGGAGGGCGCTGGTGGGGAATTACGAAGGAACGGCTTCCCGTTATGTGACGGTTCTGGAAGGATTACAGGAATATCTGGGGGATGAGGTCAGAGTACTCTATTCGGAGGGCTGCCATCTGCATCTTGGTTATGTCAGTCCGCTAAGTAAGGGGCAGGACAGAAATGCAGAGGTGGAAGCTGTCTGTGAAGCCAGTGATGTGGTGGTGCTTTGCTTAGGTCTGGATGCGGGACTGGAAGGAGAGGAAGGCGACACCGGCAACCAGTATGCCAGCGGGGATAAGCCGGATCTGAATTTACCCGGCAGGCAGCAGGAAATCTTAGAGCTTGCCGTCAATAGCGGAAAGCCGGTGGTTTTAATCCTTCTTTCCGGAAGCGCACTGGCAGTCAACTGGGCGGAGAAGCATGTGCCCGCCATTATACAGGGCTGGTATCCCGGCGCGGAAGGCGGAAGAATTTTGGCGGAAACATTGTTCGGAGACATAAATCCAGAGGGCCATCTGCCAGTTACTTTTTATAAAGGAACGGAGGAACTCCCGGCATTTACGGATTACGCCATGGAGGGCAGAACCTACCGCTACATGAAGCAGGATGCCCTGTATCCCTTCGGATACGGACTTTCTTACACCACCTATGCTTACAGCAATCTGACAGTCCGGGGAGAACAGGTGGGGGAAGACGGAACCGATATTACGGTAACGGTAAAAAATACCGGAAAGAGAACCGGTACGGAAACGGTACAGGTTTACATAAAGATTGAAAAAGAAGATACTCCAAACGCCCAGCTGAAGGCAATCAGGAAGGTTACGTTAAGACCGGGGGAAGAAAAAGAAGTGAGCATTCACCTGGCGAAGGATGCCTTCGGACTCTGCGACAAAGAGGGCAATTTCCGTACCTGCAAAGGGGAAGCAAAAGTGTACGTGGGCGGCCAGGCGCCGGACCGCAGGAGTGAAGAGCTTACAGGAGTAAAGGTGCAGTCGGTGACGCTTCGTACGGAAGATGAACTGTTATGGGAAAATTAGGGAATGTCTTAGAAAATAAAATCAATGATTACAGTATCCGGAAAAAGCTTGTGCTTTTCTATGTCTGCTGTGTGCTTCTGCCGCTGTTCATCACGGACGGTGTCCTGTTTTCCATTTTATACAGAGGGGAAATTAAGGAGCGTCGTTATGAAATGGAGAGTATGGCGGAAACGGCGCAGAATGATTTTACCTATGCGGTATCGGAGGCGGCGAAGCTTGCCAATACGGTATATATCAACCGCTCCGTCTATGAGTTTTTAGAAACGGAATATCCGGACGGTCTGAGCTTTTACGAAGCCAGCAGGGAAGTGGAAAAACGGAATTTTTACGAAACAGGTATCGGTTACGGCAGCGTCAGTGTGGTTATGTGTGCCGATAACGAAACCATAGTAAACGGTTCCCATTTTTACAAGCTTTCCTCCGTGCAGGAGGAGGACTGGTGCCGCAAGCTCCTTGACAGTGACGGGGATGTGGTGATGGCATACTATTACATGGGAGACAAATGGACATCGGCGGCGGGCAAGCGAAGGATTTCCCTGGTAAGAAGGCTGAACTATTACCGGGAAATGGAAAAGACAAAACTGATACGCATTGACTTAAATTATGCAACCCTGGAAAAAAGGCTGCAGGAGATTAAATTCCATGCACCGGTATATGTCTGTGCGGGTGACCGGATTCTGCTTTCCAACACGGCTTATACAAATAATAAAGAAGATTTTTCCTATCTGACAGGTACAGAGCCTGTGGGGTATGAAAAGCAGTTCGAACTGTATGGGGAAAATTACCGTATTCTTGTCATGGAAACCAAAAGTGAGCTTCTTTCCATGATGCGGGATCATGCCGTGACCATTATGCTTATGCTGGCTTTGAATATCCTGTTCCCGGGGGGGATGGCCTATGTGTTCCATAAATCCATTGTTTCCCGGCTGATGGTGCTTAGCAAAGCCTTTGATGAGGTGGAACTTCAGACCCTTCAGGAGATTCCGGATGTCAGGGGAAAGGACGAAATCGGCAGTCTGATGCAGAACTATAACCGGATGGTGGTAAGACTGCGGGAACTGATTAAGACTGTTTATACGGACCGGATGGAAAAGCAGAAGGTGGATCTTGCCAGGCAGAAAGCGGAGCTTTTAGCGTTACACAGCCAGATAAATCCGCATTTCCTTTACAATGTACTGGAAAGCATACGGATGCACAGCATTATGAAGGGGGAAGAAGAAACCGCCTGTATGATTGAGCGGCTGGCGCTTTTAGAGAGACAGAATGCCGAGTGGTCACGGGACATGATAAGCATCAAAGAAGAGCTTTCTTTTGTGGAAGCCTACCTGCAGCTCCAGCAGTACCGGTTTGGGGACCGCCTGCATTATGAACTGGAGGTGGAAGAAGGATGCGGGGAGTATCTCATTCCCCGGCTGACACTGGCAACCTTTACGGAAAATGCCTGTGTGCACGGAGTGGAGAAAAAGACCGTACCATGCTACGTCTACCTCCGTATATATGGTCAGAACGGTTTTGTGTACATGGAGGTGGAGGATACCGGCGCCGGCATGGAGGAAGAGGAAGTCGAGAGACTCCGGGAGAAAATAAATATTTCCGATGTGGATGAAATGTGCCGGAGCGACCATGTGGGCATTGCCAATGCCTGTCTCAGACTGAAAATGGTTACCGGAAACAGGGCACAGTTTGAATTGGAAAGCGAGAAGGGAGCCGGGACACTGATGACAATCCGTATTCCGGTGGAGGTATTGGAAAAGAAGGATATTTTTCTATGAAAGGGAAGGGTGAAAACAATGTGTCTGAAGGTTATGCTTGTGGATGATGAGCCGTTTATTCTGAAAGGGCTTACCATGCTGATTGACTGGGGAAAAGAAGATTGTGAAATTGTGAAAACGGCGGCAAACGGACAGGAAGCGTATGAATTTCTGAAGGAAAACCCAAAGGAGGGAGTCGATCTTATTCTCACGGATGTAGAAATGCCGGTGATGAACGGTCTTACTTTGCTGGAAAAAGTGAAAAAGGAAAAACTTTCAGATGCCTGTTTCGCCATTTTAAGCGGATATAATGAATTTGCCTATGCACAAAAGGCGATTGCCTGCTCCTGTATGGAATATATCTTAAAGCCGGTATCGAGGGAATCCCTGCTCTCCCTTATCAAAAAAGTAGGAGGGAAAAGGGAAAGCATACGGAAAAACAATGCCGGGATGCTGCGGCCCCTGCGGCAGTCCCGGACTGTGCAGAACCTTTTTACGGAAGTAAAAGACAGCACAGCCATGAAGGGCCGGAATGTCCTCTGCAAGCAGAGTCTTGACAGACTGCTGGGGGCTGTGGAGCAGAACCGGATTTCCGAGATTCACAAAAGTGTGGAGGTGCTGTTTGCGGAAATGAAGGCTTCCGGTTTCTCGGAAGACCTGATTAACATGAATATCAACTATCTGCTGTTCCAGATGACGCATCTGGCTGTGGAGCAGGACGAATCGGTGGACCAGGAAGAGGTGCTTCTGTATATTATGCGGAATGTATCGGAGGAAGGAATGGAAAAAGGAAGTACCATGCACCTGAAGCGTTTTGCATGCGAATATGCAGAGTATCTGGTGCAGCTGCGTGGAAATGTCTCCAAGGGTGTACTATTATCCGTGGAAAAAGAAGTGAGGGAGCATTATGCCGAAAACCTGACACTGAAGGATTTGAGCCGGACCTATTTTGTGAACAGCTCCTATTTAGGTCAGATATTCCGGAAGAAATACGGACAATCGTTTAAGGATTATCTGAACGCCTATCGTATCGGGCAGGCTGCCGTCCAACTGGTACGGACGGACAAAAAGATAAGTGCGGTGGCAGAAGATGTAGGGTATCATGATACGGATTATTTTATCCGCAAGTTTATAGAAATCAACGGCTGCACACCGGCGAAATACCGCAAAAACGCAAGGCAGATGCCGGCGGAAGCTGTAGAAAAAGAAAGTGCTGTTCTGTAGTTTATCCTGTTTTATGCCATAGTTTATCGGGAGATTTTTGTCAGCTCTTTATTTATAATAGAATTATCAAATAACAAATAACAAGGGAGGGTTATCATGAAAGGTAAGAAAATCACAGCACTGCTATTGGGCACTTGTATGCTGGCAACGGTATTGGCCGGATGCGGTGACAAAGCAGGCAACACAGATGGCAATGCAACAACAGGAACGAGCACGACCGGCAACGGCGAAACCAAAGAAGCAGAGGCAGGCGTGGGGGCGCTTCGCGACAAAGAGTATGCAGATGATGAAATTATTACTTTCACTATGTTTACGGCAATGCCGGATGCGGAAATTAATGACGGAAACGATGTGCAGGAAATTATAGCAAAGAAGACCGGCGTCAGAGTAAAGGAAACCTGGCTGACCGGACAGACAGATGCGGAAGCCATCGGTACCATTATTGCAGGAGGGGAATATCCCGATTTTATCAACGGCGGCGATTCCATGAAGCCCCTGTACGATGCGGGAGCTCTGGTTGCCTGGGACGATTATATTGACAAATATCCGAATATCAAGGAAATGTATTCGGATGCAGAGTGGGAATCTTTCCGCCAGGATGACGGACATATTTACTGGGCAAACGTGTTCCAGAACAAGTATGGGGAAGATAAGACTACCACACATAACGATGAAGCCTTCTGGATTCAGGTAAGAGTTTTGGAATGGGCGGGATATCCCGAAATCGAAACACTGGATGATTATTTCGATGTAATCGAGAGATATATGGAAGCCAATCCGACCATGGATGACGGCACCGCGAATATTCCGTACACCATTCTCTGCGAGGACTGGAGATATTTCTGTATTGAGAATGCGGGGCAGTTCTTAGACGGCTATCCCAATGACGGTTCGGTTATTGTAGACACCGATAATATGAAGGTTGTGGACTACAATACTACCGAAACCACAAAGAGATATTTTGAAAAGCTGAATGAAGAGTATGCAAAGGGAATGGTTGATCCGGAATTTGCAACCCAGACCTATGACGAATATATCGCAAAGCTTTCCACCGGCGCCGTCTTAGGTATGTGTGACCAGTGGTGGGATTTCGCCTACAATGTAAATGATGTATTCAAACAGCAGGGGCTTGACTTAAAAGGCTGCAATTACGTTCCCCTGGGACTGACCATTGACAAGGGTATGGATCAGATGTGGCATACCTACGGTGATACCTTAAATGCTTCCAACGGTATTGCCATCACCACAAGCTGTAAAGATGTGGACGCTGCTTTCCGTTTCATGAATTCCTGCCTGGATCAGGAAATCCATGACCTGCGTTTCTGGGGTGTGGAAGGAATTGACTATGAAGTGGATGAAAACGGTTTGTATTACAGGACCGAGGAACAGAGAGTAAATGCAGCTGATACCGGTTATCAGGCTTCCCATTTATGTACCTATTCCTATTTCCCGCAATGGCTCGGAACCAGCAAGGATGGAAAGAATGCCATGCAGCCCGCCGAGCAGCCGTCTGAATTCCAGAACGGTATGGCAGAGCCATTGGTAAAATGCTTCAAAGCATACGGCGCCGACAACTACGTGGACATGGTTGGTTCTGTAGTCAAAGAAACCGGTCCCTGGTTCCCGATGTATTCGTATTCCAATACGCTCACAACCGAAACCCCCGGTGGTGTGGCATGGACAAAGATGGGTGAAGTCAAGCATGAATGGCTGCCGAAGGTAGTTATGGCTTCTGATTTTGCTTCCACATGGGACAATTATATGAAGGTTTATAATGCAACCAATCCACAGGACTTCCTGGCTGAGATGCAGACAGAGCTGGAGAGACGTGCTGCAATGGGACAGTAAGACATTGCGGAGAACAAAAGGGTAAACATGAGTGGGCAGCTATGTGCCGGATGGCCACATGGCTGCCCAAACTTTAAAGAAAAATAGGAGGTTTTGCTATGACAGCGGAGAAAAAGAAAAAAACTCCGGGTCCCAAAATAACCTGGAAAGAAATAAAAAAACAGAAGTTTCTGCTGATTTGCTCTGCTTTTTTTGTAATCTACGGCGTTGTCTTTTACTATCTGCCCTTGGGCGGATGGATTATGGCATTTCAGAACTATAAACCTAAGGATGGATTTTTACATTCTAAATTTGTCGGATTAGATAAATTCAGGTTCCTGTTTCATGATGCCACGTTTATTAAAGTATTGCGAAACACCCTGGGTATGGGTGTACTGAATCTTGTAACAACCTTTATTATGGCAATTCTGTTTGCCATTCTGTTAAACGAAGTGAAAAGTAAGGCGGCAAAGAAGAGTATTCAGACCATTTCCTATCTGCCGCACTTTTTATCCTGGATTATTGTAACCGGTATCCTGCATGATGCTCTTTCCGGAACCGGTATTATCAATGAAATTCTGATGGCATTGAAAATTGTGGATACTCCGGTGAACTTTTTTGCAAAACCCGGTTATTTCTGGCCCATTGTGGCATTTGCCAATGTATGGAAGGAAACCGGCTGGAATGCCATCATTTACTTAGCTGCGATTACTTCTATTGACCCCTGTCTGTATGAGGCGGCATCCATTGACGGTGCAGGCAGATGGGCAAAGATTAAATACATAACCCTGCCGGGAATAAAACCCACCATTATGATTCTTCTTCTGATGAATGTGGGAAATATCTTAAATGTAGGATTTGAAGTGCAGTATCTTTTAGGAAACGGTCTGATTAAAAGCGTATCAGATACCATTGATATTTACGTGCTCACCTGGGGTATCAGCCAGAATGATTACTCTCTTGGTACGGCAGCCGGTATATTTAAGAGTGCGGTCAGCATAATCCTGATTCTGATTGCCAACGGCGCAGCCAAAAAAATGGGAGAAGAGAGATTGTTCTAAAAGTCCCGTTTCTTAGAAGAAAGCCGGTTTCCGGCAGATTGAGAGGCAGAAAATGAGAAAGAAAAAAACCGCGGCAGATATTATTTTTGTGACCTGCAACACTTTATTTATGCTGGCTTTTGTTATTGTGACCCTGTATCCGGTACTAAATACGCTGGCGCTTTCCTTTAACGACGGTATCGATGCGGTACGGGGAGGTATCCATTTAATACCGAGAAAATTTACCCTGCAGAATTACAGGACGGTTTTCAGCAAACAGAATATGATAACGGGGGCGGTTGTAACCGTGCTGAGAACCATTCTGGGAACAGGACTCGCTCTTGCCAGTAATGCACTGCTTGCATTTATTGTGAGCCGCAAGAACTTTTTGTTCCGCTCCCAGCTTTCCCTGTTCTGGGTTATTACCATGTATGTAAACGGTGGTATGATTCCGGTATTCTTACTTTATAAAAACCTGCACCTGACAGGTACTTTCTGGGTTTATGTGGTTCCCGGTGCGGTCAGCGCCTTCAATATGCTGGTGCTTCGTACCTATATGCAGGGACTGCCGGATTCCCTGGAAGAGTCGGCGCAGCTTGACGGAGCGGGTTATTTTACCATATTTGTGAAGATTATTTCTCCGCTGTGCAAGCCGGTATATGCGACAGTAGCCTTGTTTGTGGCGGTATACCAGTGGAACTCCTGGTTTGATGCCATGCTGTATAACCGTATGAAGTCCCAGTATACCACGCTGCAGTATGAACTGATGAAGCTCTTAAATTCCGTTATGCAGCAGAGCGGCAGTGCGGATGGGGCAAAAAACGTAGCGAGTGCCAGTGCGGTAACACCGATTACGGTGAGAGCGGCGGCAACCATTATCACCATGCTGCCCATTGTCTGCCTGTATCCTTTTCTGCAAAGGTACTTTGTAGCAGGACTTACCATCGGCGGTGTAAAAGAATAATTTAAAAGAAATCCGGTATATGGTATAATAGGCGCAGTTGTAGAAAGGATACCGGATTTTATGAAAAAAGCTATTCTTATTGCCATTCCCGTGCTGCTTATTGTATACGTGCTTTTCGTGTGCGTACCGTATACCGGGCAGGGAGCGGCAACGGAGGAAACAAAGGAGAACTTCCATATAGAAGAATTTTATAGCGATGCGGAGAGTGGAGAGCGGGCAAAAATCCTGTTCACGAATGAAGAGGCGCTAAAAGAAAGGCTGTCTCTCATAGCGAATGCCAGAGAGAGGATTGTGCTTTCCACCTTCGATTTTAAAGCGGATAACAGCGGAAAATGGATGTTATCCGCTCTTTATGATGCCGCGGAAAGAGGCGTGCAGGTGGAGGTTTTAATAGACGGCTTTTCCTTCTTTTCCTTAAAAAGCGGGAAGGAATATTTTAAGGCGCTGGGAAGTCTGCCGAATGCTGCCATTAAGATTTATAACCCCGTCAATCTTTTAAAGCCCACCAAGCTGATGGCAAGGCTGCACGATAAATACCTGATTGTGGATGATACGGCTTACATTGTGGGCGGCAGAAATACCTACGATTATTTTTTAGGGGATGAAACCGGTTATAAAAATTACGACTGGGACGTGCTGGTTTACGGGGAAGATGCTTTTCCTTCCTTAAAGGAGCTGCGGACATATGCCGGAACCATGTGGGAAAATGCGGACTCCAAGGTAAAATGCGAAGAAAAAAATCCCGGCAGCAGAACCTTAAAGGCGGCGGAGGAACTGAAGGCTTTGTATGAAAAAGGGCTTTCCGAGCATCCCGGATGGTTTGTAAAAAGGGACTACCGGGAAGAAACGGAGCCGGTCAATAAAATAACCATCCTCACCAATCCCGTACAGGCGGGCATCAAGGAGCCGGTACTTTTCTATGAAATGACGGAGCTCATGGCACAAGCCGGAGAGCCTGTTACCTTTCATACGCCGTATATTATGTGCAACGATTATATGATGGAGAGGCTTAAGGAGATATGTGACAGCACGGAAACCACCATGATGACCAATTCTGTAGCCAACAACGGCAATCCCTTCGGGGCGGTGGATTATCAGGTGCACAGACAGGCACTGCTCGACACGGGACTTGCGATTTTAGAATATGACAAGGGTGTATCCTATCACGGCAAATGCTTCCGCATCGGAGACAGGCTGACTGCCATCGGCTCCTTTAACTGGGACATGCGCAGCGCCTATCTGGATACGGAAATGATGTTAGTGATTGACAGCGAAACGCTGAATGCACAGATGCGGGACTACATGGAAAGCTATGAACAGGATGCCTTTATCGTAAATGCGGACGGAAGTGTGAAAGAACAGGATGGCGTGCTCCCACAGGCGCTCTCCGGCAAACGGAAATGGCGGGTGATACTCATACGACCGTTTGACTCCCTCTTACGGTTTTTGATGTAAGAGAGAATGAAAACGAAAACACAAAAGGCAGGATGAAAACATGGGAATTTGGGAACTATTTGTACTGGCGGTTGGCTTGTCGATGGATGCGTTTGCGGTATCCATCTGCAAGGGTTTGTCCCTCGGGAAAATTAGATGGAAGCATATGTGCATTGCGGGCCTCTGGTTCGGCGGCTTTCAGGCGCTGATGCCTCTTGCCGGATATTTTCTGGGAAGTCTTTTTGCCGATATTTTTACAAAGTACGCACACTGGATTGCGTTTGTGCTTTTGGTATTTATCGGCGGCAGCATGATTAAGGAGGCGTTCGGCAAGGAAGAAATCAATGCGTCCATGAATTTTCAGAGTATGCTGCTCTTAGCCATTGCAACCTCCATCGATGCCCTGGCAGTCGGTGTCAGCTTCGCCTTCCTGCAGGTAAAAATCATACCCGCCGTTTCCTTTATCGGTGTCATTACCTTCCTGTTTTCTGCCGTAGGTGTAAAAATCGGCAGCATTTTCGGAGATAAATACCGCTCCAAAGCAGAAATCTGCGGCGGCGCGATTTTAATTTTAATCGGTTTGAAAACCTTATTGGACGGCATAGGAATTTTAGGATAAGTTTATAGTTTCTTAATTGACTAAAGGCGGCAGGAAAAATACAATAAAGTGTATTACGTGAAAAATTTGGAAAGGCATGGTTGGGTATGGGCAAGATTGCAAAGTATCTGGCACAGGCATGGCCGGCTACCCTGATTGTATTTCTGCTGCTGGTGGTTCAGGCGTTCTGCGACCTGAGACTGCCGCAGTACACATCGGACATTGTGGATGTGGGAATCGGACAGGGTGGCATTGAGTATGCAGCGCCGGAAAAATTAAGACAAGAAACTTATGAAGATTTAAGCCTGTTCATGACGGCGGAAGAAAGAAATACGGTTGCGGGAGCTTACAGGCAGGAGGAAGACGGTACTTATGAGCTTGCAAGCAGGGACAAAGAAACCTGCGAAAAGATAGATGAGGCCATGAAACTTCCCATGGTCTTTCTTTCTATGTTAAATAGCGGTCAGTCACCCTATGACCTTGGTCAGATAAAGGACATAGTGGCAGCAGGCATGGTAACGGAGGAGGATCTGCTTGCCATGCGCGAGCAGGCGCTTGCCAGGATGGGTGATCAGAGCGACACCATAGTAAAAGGGCAGGCGGTGCAGTTTGTAAAGTCCGAATATGAGGCAATGGGCATGGATACCGGCAAAGTGCAGACGGATTTCCTGTGGAAGACCGGATTCAAGATGCTGGGGCTTTCGGCGCTGATGCTTCTGGCGGCCATTCTCACCGGTTATTTTGCTTCCGTAACGGCGGCAAAAATCGGTAAGAATTTAAGAGAGAAAATGTTTGCCAGGGTAATTTCCTTCTCCAGTGAGGAGATGGATAAATTCTCCACCGCATCCCTGATTACCCGCTGCACCAATGATATCCAGCAGGTGCAGATGGTAATTGTAGTCTTGCTGCGTATGGTTCTGTATGCGCCGATTATCGGTGTGGGCGGTGTCATCAAGGTTGTGAACACCGGTACCGGCATGGGGTGGATTATCGGCGTGGCGGTAGGTACCATTTTGGCACTTGTGCTGATACTGCTTCTGGTGGCGATGCCGAAGTTCAAGATTTTACAGAGCTTAGTGGACAATATCAACCTGATTTCCCGAGAGATACTGACCGGTGTGCCGGTTATCCGTGCTTTCAGCAGGGAGCACTACGAGGAAAAACGATTTGACAAAGCCAATAAGGACCTGATGCAGACCCAGTTGTTTACCGGCAGGGTCATGAACTTCATGATGCCGGTGATGATGCTCATTATGAATGCCATTACCATTATGATTGTATGGTTTGGCGGCAAAAATATCGATGCGGGCACCATGCAGGTAGGTTCCATGCTGGCGTTTATTACTTACACCATGCAGATTGTCATGGCGTTCTTGATGCTGACCATGGTTTCCATTATGCTGCCGAGAGCGGGTGTGGCAGCGGACCGTATTGAAGAAGTGTTAAAGACAGAGCCGAAGATTACGGATAAAAAGAACGTAAAGGACGCAGAACTTACCGGGATAAAAGGAGAGCTTACCTTTGAAAACGTTGCATTCCGTTACCCGGAGGCAAAAGAGGATGCCCTGCATGACATTTCTTTCACGGCGAAGCCGGGGGAAACCACAGCTATTATCGGAAGCACCGGCTGCGGCAAATCCACACTGCTTAATTTAATTCCCCGTTTCTATGATGTGACGGAGGGACGGATTTTACTGGACGGCGTGGACATCCGGGACATTTCCCAGCACAAGCTGCGCAGCGTATTGGGACTGGTGCCCCAGAAGGCGGTGCTGTTCTCAGGTGACATTGCTTCCAATGTAAAGTTTGCCCATGAGGACATTTCCGATGAAAAGATGAAGAAGGCGGCGGAAATAGCACAGGCAACGGAATTTATCGACAGCAAGCCGGAAAAATACGAAAGTCCCATTTCCCAGGGAGGTACCAATGTGTCTGGCGGTCAGAAGCAGAGGCTTTCCATTGCCAGAGCGGTTGCGGCGGAGCCGAAGATTTTCCTGTTTGATGACAGCTTTTCCGCACTGGACTATAAAACGGATGTGACGCTGCGGAAGGCGCTGGCGCAGAATACGGCGGATGCAACCGTGATTATCGTGGCACAGCGTATCAGCACCATTCTCCACGCCAACCGGATTATCGTGCTGGAAAACGGCACCATAGCCGGTATGGGAACCCATGAAGAGCTGCTCGCAAACTGTCCTGCTTACCAGGAGATTGCGAAATCCCAGCTTTCCGAGAAAGAGCTGCAAGGAGGTGCAGGCGCATGAGTGAACAGCAGAAAAACAGAGGGGCCCGCAGACACGGACCCATGGGCGGCGGTCCCGGAGGCATGATGCCGGGAGAAAAAGCAAAGGACTTCAAGGGAACGTTTGCAAAGCTTTTAAAATACATGGGCAATTACAAATATGCGGTACTGGTGGTGATGATTTTTGCCGTCGGCGGTACGGTATTTAACATCTTGGGACCCAAGGTATTAAGCAAGGCAACCACTGAACTGTTTAACGGTCTTATGGCAAAGATTGCCGGCACCGGTGGTATTGATTTTGAAAAAATCGGAAAAATTCTGATTTTCTTACTGGGACTGTATGGGCTGAGTGCCCTGCTTTCTTTCGTACAGGGATATCTGATGACAGGGATTGCCCAGAAATTAAGCTATCGTTTCCGAAAGGAAATTTCTGAAAAAATCAACCGTATGCCCATGGCGTACTTTGAATCCCGTACCGTCGGGGAAATCCTTTCCCGGATTACCAACGACGTGGATACCATGGGACAGAACTTAAGCCAGAGCATTACGACACTGATTACGTCCCTGACCACCATTATCGGTGTGCTGGTGATGATGCTTTCCATCAGCCCGCTTATGACGCTGATCGCACTAATCATTTTGCCCGTATCCGGAGGACTGATTGGCCTTGTCATTAAGTTTTCCCAGAAACACTTCGTGGCACAGCAGACCTATCTCGGTAAAATCAACGGGCAGATAGAGGAGACCTTCTCCGGGCAGAATATTATCAAGGCATTTAATAAGGAAGAAGATACTCTGAGAGACTTTAAGGAAACCAATGAAGTTCTGTATGCTTCCGCGTGGAAGTCCCAGTTTTTATCCGGACTCATGCAGCCCGTTATGACCTTTGTGGGCAACTTGGGTTATGTGGCGGTTGCCATAAGCGGCAGTATTTTAGCCATTCAGGGTGTGATTGATGTGGGCGAAATCCAGGCGTTCATCCAGTATGTGAAGAACTTTACCCAGCCCATTACCCAGCTCGCCCAGGTGTCCAATCTGTTCCAGTCCACGGCGGCTGCGGCAGAAAGAGTCTTTGAATTCTTAGAGGAAGAGGAAGAAGACGTAACGGTGGAAAATCCTGTAAAGCTGTCCCATGTGGACGGTGCGGTCTCCTTTGACCATGTAGGCTTCGGCTATACACCGGACAAAATTGTTATAAAGGATTTCTCCTGTCAGGTGAAGCCCGGACAGACCATTGCGATTGTAGGACCTACAGGTGCCGGCAAGACCACCATGGTAAAACTGCTGATGCGTTTCTATGATGTAAATAAGGGCGCCATTAAGGTGGACGGGCACAATGTAAAGGAATTCAACCGCGGCGACCTTCGGGAAAACTTCGGCATGGTATTGCAGGACACCTGGCTGTTCAAAGGTACGATTATGGAAAATATCCGGTACGGAAAGCTGGATGCTACGGATGAGGAGGTCATAGCGGCAGCCAAGGCAGCCCATGCCCACCATTTCATCCAGACGCTGCCGGGCGGCTACCGGATGGAGCTGAATGAGGACGCCAGCAATGTGTCCCAGGGACAGAAGCAGCTCCTTACCATTGCAAGAGCCATTTTAGCGGACAATCCCATCATGATTCTGGACGAAGCCACCAGCTCGGTGGATACCCGCACGGAGGGCAGAATTCAGAAAGCGATGAACAATCTGATGAAGGGAAGAACCAGCTTTGTCATTGCACACAGACTTTCCACCATCAAGGAAGCGGATTTGATTTTGGTAATGAAGGATGGAGACATTGTGGAGCAGGGTACCCACGAAGAACTGCTCCGTAAGAATGGCTTCTACGCAACCCTTTACAACTCGCAGTTTGAGGAAGCCACTGCTTGATAAAAATATTCCTTTTTTGTACATTCTATGTTATAATGAGCCACAGAGAAGCGAGAATGTGATGGAGGCAGTGCATGGGGGCGGAACTCGTAAGAACTTTTGACATATATCAGGTTATCAGCCGCGCTATGGGTGCCATGAATGCACGGCTTTTGAATCATGGTGAGATTGTCGGTTACATTTTTTACAATATGCTGAAGGTGGAAGGCAAGTATAGCGATACTGAGCTGGCGGAATGGGCTTTGATCGGTATGCTGCACGATGTGGGCGCCATCAAGACCAACATGAACAATGCCAGTCTGGCGACCATCGAAACAACCAACGTGTGGGCGCATTCCATTTACGGATATCTGTTTCTGCGTTATCTGTCTCCGGTAGGGGATAAGGCGGAGGTGGTGCTTTACCACCACCTTCCGTACAAGCTGCATGAACAGATAAACAGCCGTTACATAAGGGAAGCACAGTATCTGACCATTGCGGATAAGATGGATTTGTTTGCCCGGGCAGAAGGGCACAACATGCCGAGGGATTATTTTTCCACCCAAGGGGATATAGATTTTGCCCAGAAAGCGTTAGAGCGTTTTTATGTTGCCCAGAAGCGGTTCCATGTACTGGACAAACTGAAAACCGGCGAATACAAACAGGAAATGAGCGCACTGTTTAAGAGCGCCGCCTTCAATGAACAACAGAAGAAGGGCTTTCTGGAAATGCTGGTGTATTCCATTGATTTCAGGAGCCAGCAGACGGTTATCCATACCATGTCAACCAAAGCGTTTTCACTGGAAATCGGCAAGCTCATGAATGTGGGCACCAGGGATTTGGAAATTCTGTATTACGGCTCTCTTTTACATGACATCGGCAAAATCGTCATTCCGCTTTCCATACTGGAAGCACCGAGACGGCTGACCGATGAAGAAATGCGCATTATGAAGGCTCATGTGGTTATCACCGGCAAGATTCTGGAAGGCATCATGGATGAGCGGCTTGTGAATGTGGCATACAGACATCATGAGAAGCTGGATGGCACCGGTTATCCACAGGGACTGCGGGCAGAGGATTTGAGTCAGCTTGAAAGAATTGTTGCGGTGGGAGATATTTTAAGTGCCCTTTACAGCAAGAGAAGCTACAAGGACTCCTTTCCGCCGGAAAAAATAAAAGGTATCTTAAAAGACGATGCCGACAACGGCAAGATAAGCAAAGAGATAGTGGACGTGGTGCTGAAAAAATTTGACGACATCATCAGCCGCTACGAGAAACAGCGTAACCTGACCATGGAACGCTACATGGAAATCACCGCCCAGTACGACAGCATCTACGAGAAGTTCAAGGCTTTTGATGCGTAGGAAGATAAAAACAGCCTGAGTTATTCTTTACAGACCCGCTCGCGCTTCGCAGTCACCGTAGCGGTACATAAGGTGCTAAAGTACAGCACCTAAGTACCGACGATGACTAAGAGCCTGCAAAGTATAAGCTCAGGCTTATTTTGTATATGTCAGCTTTTAATAGCATTCAGGATATTCCGGCAGCACACTCTACGGTGGCTGCTACCCTATGCCTGCCAGCGGCCGGAAGCACCGCAGGGGAGTACAAGACCGGTGTTACTTACGGGAAGCCCGATTTCTTCCGCCGACACCTTTCCACCAAATTTCTTTTTGACGGTGAGATTTAACATGTACGACAGTACTGCAGGCTGCAGACCGGTGGTGTAGGAGTTGATGAGGAAGAACAGGGGCTTGTCCGACAGAAGCTTTGCAGTCAGTTCCACAAAGGGGAAGATGTTTTCCTCGATTTTCCAGATTTCACCCTTCGGACCCCTGCCATAGGAGGGCGGATCCATGATAATGCCGTCGTAATGGTTGCCGCGGCGGATTTCCCGTTCCACAAACTTGGTGCAGTCATCCACCAGCCAGCGGATGGGGGCATCGGCAAGGCCGCTGGCTGCGGCATTTTCCTTTGCCCAGGAAACCATGCCCTTGGAGGCATCCACATGGGTGACCTGTGCGCCGGCTTTAGCGGCGGACACAGTGGCGCCTCCGGTGTAGGCAAACAGGTTCAGTACCTTTACGGGGCGACCTGCATGGGCAATCAGATTGGAAAACCAGTCCCAGTTGACAGCCTGTTCCGGGAACAGACCGGTATGCTTGAAGCTGAAGGGTTTTAAGTGGAAGGTGAGATCCTTATAGGAAATGCTCCATTCGTCCGGGAGATTTATGAACTCCCATTCGCCGCCGCCCTTGCTGCTCCTGTGGTAATGACCGTTTTTCTTTTTCCAGCCCGGATGCTCATGCGGTGTGTTCCAGATGACCTGGGGGTCGGGACGTACCAACAGGTATTTTCCCCACCGTTCCAGCTTTTCACCGCCGGAGGTATCCAGCACTTCGTAATCTTTCCAGTTATTTGCAATCCACATGGTAATAAACAAACCTTTCTTTAAATAATTACTTCTATTATATATATTCTTCTCTTATACTACACAGAATTTCCATTCTTTGCAAGAAAAGACTTGTATTTTGCGTTAAGACACTGTAAAATTCATAAATATGTGAAAGATATGTATATTTATACGCAAAGGAGAAAACTTATGAAGGGTGATATAGTAGAACTTGCGGCCTTTATCTGCTACCTGGTGGTAGTGCTGGCTATGGGAGTTTATTTCTTTCTAAAAGGAAAGAAGACTGAATCGGGAGATAAGGATTATTTCTTAGGCGGCAGAAATATGAACGGACTGGTGGCAGCCCTTTCCGCCGGAGCCTCCGATATGAGTGCATGGGTGCTCATGGGACTTCCCGGTTCCATTTATTTATACGGTATGGGTCAGGTATGGATTTCTGTTGGACTTTTAATCGGTACCGTTTGTGCGTGGACCTTTGTGGCGCCGAGGCTTCGCCGGTATTCCATTAAGGCAAACGACTCCATTACCATTCCACAGTTTCTGGTAAACCGTTTCCAATCCAAAAATCCGGCGCTGCAGATTATCTGTGCCATTATCTTTATTATTGCCTACTGCATCTATGCGGCATCCAGTATTGTGGCATGCGGTTCCCTGTTTGTTACCGTGTTCGGTGTGGTGGAATTCAATCTGTTCGGTCTGCATGTTGTGATGAATGAACTGTTCTACATGATTTTAGCAACCTTCGTTATTTTATTCTATACGTTCTTAGGGGGGTTCAATGCCGTATGCTGGACGGACTTTTTCCAGGGCATGCTGATGCTCTTAGCCCTGCTTACAGCTCCTATCGTGGCGCTATTTGCCATGCGTGGTGCGGACTTTACACCGCTTGCTCCGGTTGTTACGGGCGAACATTACTACAGCCTCTTATCTACCGGTAAATGGGACTGGGGCAGTATCTCCGATATTGTAAGTGGTTTCGGCTGGGGACTCGGGTATCTGGGTATGCCGCACATCCTTGTGCGTTACATGTCCATCCGTTCCGAAAAGGAAATGAAAAAATCCTGTATTGTGGGTAGCACCTGGACAGCCCTTATTTTAATTATGGCTTCCGCAGTGGCGCTGGTAGGACATGAATACCTGGGTACATACCTGGATGACGGCAGCAAGAGCCTTATCTTTGTATATATGGTAAGAAGCCTGTTCCCGGCATTGCTCTCCGGTGTTCTGCTTTCCGCAATTTTAGCGGCCTCCATGAGTACGGCGGACTCCCAGCTTTTAGCATCCTCCTCCGCATTTGCGTCAGATGTATACAAGCCCGTATTCCGCAAGAATGCTTCCAATAAGGAAATGCTTTGGGCGGGCAGAATAATCGTAGCCGTTATCTCCGTTGCGGCTCTGGTTATTGCGTTAAGTCCGAATTGTAAGGGCATCATGGCGCTGGTGGAATGTGCGTGGGCGGCATTCGGCTCCGCATTCGGCCCCACCATCGTGCTTGCACTATATTGGAAGAGATTTACCTATAAGGGTGCGGTTGCCGGTATTGTGGGCGGCTTTGTGACAGATGCGCTCTGGTATGCGTTCCTGTCGGAAAGCACCGGCCTTTACGAAATCATTCCCGGCTTTGCTGTAGGACTTGCGGCAGCGGTTATCGTATCCCTGCTTGACAGGAAACCTTCCAAAGAAGTGGAAGAAATGTTTGAAGCAGCCCAGGAAAAAACAGAATAATGAAGAAATCGGTCCTTTTTCAAAAAAGTACAATTTAAATACAATTTTTTTGAAAAAGGACTTGCTTTTTTTAGAGGAGTAATGTAAAATACTCCTTGCTGTGGCATGATAGCGATGAAGCGTGAGGTTGCTGCTGATGGGTGATGCCGGATAGCAGGTTTTCCGTGGAGCGAATGTCAAGTTAGGAAACTGACGACAAGTCACTG